>Ga0070735_10005059_pt1 | contig 10997 bp, 8 predicted proteins | sample Coa_R1_FD_66443 | JGI IMG/M metagenome (GOLD analysis project Ga0070735, IMG submission 66443) | Surface soil microbial communities from Centralia Pennsylvania, which are recovering from an underground coalmine fire - Coalmine... | ecosystem: Environmental > Terrestrial > Soil > Unclassified ... | reverse complement strand
TTGTCATCGTGAGGTATCGAACGACCCCGAGCAACGTCGAGGGGCGAGTAGAGCGCAAATACCGCAATTGCGATTGCTGGCAGTGCGGGAGGTCGACGTGACGATGCACGGCAATCGCCCGCGATCGGTGGATGCGCGCAAGGTGGTGGATTGCGCGGGGCCGTGGCGTGTCGACGACGGCTGGTTCGCCCTTCGAACTGCTCAGGATGACACGCACGTAGTGCGCGATGAGTACGACGTGCTGCTCGAAGACGGCATGCTCTGCCGCATTTACCGTCAAGGCGAGCACTGGTATCTGCGCGGCGCATATGATTGAGGTGCCCGGAAGCTCGCGATGTACGCGGAACTGCATGCGCATTCGAATTTTACATTTCTCGAAGGCGGCTCACATCCGGAGGAACTGGTCGAGGTTGCGGCAGCGCTCGGTTTGAGCGCGCTGGCGCTGACGGATTGCGACGGCTTGTACGGCGCCGTGCGTTTTGCCAAGGCCGCCGCCGAACGCAGACTGCCGGCAATTATCGGAAGCACGTTGCGCTTTTCCGACGGGCCTCCGCTGGTTGCGCTGGTCGAAGACGAACGCGGCTACGCGAACCTGTGCGAGTTGATTTCGACCGGTCAGATGCGCGGCAGCAAAGGCGCGCCGCGGCTGCTCTGCGAGGATCTCGACGGGCGCACGGACGGCCTAGTTGCCCTGTGCGCGTCGCCGGATGCGCAGGCGGTGCATGCTGTTCGAGAGCATTTTCCGGGACGTTTGTACTTGGAACTGCAGCACCATTTGCATGCCGCCGACGCACGCCGCTGCCGCGAGCTGCTGGAACTCGCCGTTCAGCTGAAGCTGCCGTACGTCGCCACCAACGGCGTGATGTACGCGCGCTGCGAAGACGCGCGCTTGGCCGACGTGTTGTTTTGCGTCAAAAACAAGACGACGCTCGCGCAGGCGCGCGAGGATGCGCTGCTGCGTCCGAATGCCGAGTATCACCTCAAATCATCGCGCATGATGGCGCAGATTTTCGCGGGTTATCCCGATGCGATTCGCAATACGCTGGCCGTCGCGGAGCGCTGCGCGTTCCGGCTCGATCGCCTAACCGGACAGTTTCCGCTCTTTCCGGTTCCGCAAGGACATACGCGGCAGACGTACTTGCGGGAACTCGTCTACCGCGGCGCCGCCGAGCGCTATGCCATGCCCCTCGCATCGAACGTGGAGCGGCAACTCGAGTACGAACTCGGCATGATCGCCAAGATGGATTTGGCCGGCTATTTTCTCATCGTGTGGGACATCGTCCGTGCGGCGAACGAGATGCGCGTGCTGTGTCAAGGACGCGGTTCGGCTGCGAACTCCGCCGTCTGTTACGCGCTCGGCATCACCGCAGTCGATCCGATCGGGATGAATCTGCTCTTCGAACGCTTCATGTCCGAAGGGCGCGAAGAGATTCCCGACATCGACGTGGATTTCGCGCATCAGGATCGCGAGAAGGTCATTCAATATGTCTACGATCGCTATGGACGTACGCACGCGGCGATGGCAGCGGAAGTCGTATCGTACCACACGCGCTCAGCCATTCGTGACGTCGGCAAAGCCATTGGCCTTACGCTCGCGCAAGTAGACGCCGTCGCACGCGAATTCGATGCCCGTGAATCCTTAGCTGGTGCGACGGGCGTCGCCGGTTGTCATCCTGACCCTTCGATACCTCAGGGCAGGGCTTCGTCGAAGGACCGCGAGCGCCGTCGAGCGGCGCCGAGCGAAGTCGAGGCGCTTCCGCCTAGGGGGATACCACAAGCACCGCCGCTCGGAGAAGCGCACGCATTTCACGGTTTTTACGACCGCGATTACGGCGACGACCCGGATCCGGAGATCCGGCCTGCGCTCGATGGCGAGATCGGCGAACGGCTTTTCACACTCTGCCGCCGCATCGACGGATTTCCGCGCCACATGGGCATCCACTCGGGCGGCATGGTCATTACGCGCGACCCGCTCGTGCGCGTCGCGCCGGTCGAATGGGCGACGATGCGCGACCGCACGATCGTTCAGTGGGACAAAGACGATTTGCAAGATCTCGGCCTGATCAAAATCGATCTCCTCGGCCTCGGCATGCTTTCACTTTTACGCGAAGCGTTCGATTTGCATAGGCGGACGTTGATGTACGAGACCCCTCGACTGCGCTCGGGGCCGCTCGACTTCGCTCGCGGTGGTTCGATTCCTCACCATGACATGGAAGCACCTCATCATGACAATGAGGGGTTCCAACTGCACACCATTCCGCATGACGACAAAGCGACGTACCAGATGATCTCGAAAGCCGACACCATCGGCGTCTTTCAGATCGAAAGCCGAGCTCAGCAGTCCATGCTGCCGCGCATGAAGCCGGCATGCTTCTACGACATCGTGATGCAGGTCGCGATCATCCGCCCGGGACCGATTCAAGGGCAGATGATCCATCCGTTTTTGAGGCGGCGTTCCGGCATGGAGCCGGTGACGTATCCGCATCCGAAGCTCAAACCGGTGCTGGAACGTACGCTCGGCGTGCCGCTCTTTCAAGAGCAAGGAATGCGCATGGCGATCGAAGCGGCGGGGTTTTCACCGGCGGAGGCAGACAAGTTGCGGCGCGCGATGGGGCACAAACGATCGCACGAGCGCATGCGCGACATCCATCCGCGGCTGATCAGCGGCATGGTGCAGAACGGCATCGAACCAGAGGCCGCCGAGCAGCTCTTTCACATGCTCGAAGGCTTTGCGGATTACGGCTTTCCGGAATCGCATGCCGCAAGCTTCGCACTGCTCGCGTATGAATCGGCGTACCTGAAGTGCCATTATCCGGCAGTTTTTGCGGCGGCGATTCTCAACGTGCAGCCCATGGGCTTCTATTCGACCGAAGTGCTGGTGAACGACGCAAAGCGCCACCGTGTGAAAGTGAAGCCGATTACCGCGAACGCGAGCGAGTATTGGAGTTTCGTCGATGAGGAAGGTGCGCTGCGTTTGGGCTTTCATTTGATTCGGGGGCTGGGTGAGACGCAGCGCGAACAGTTGCAAGCCGCAATCCAGCAAGGTCCGTTCGCCGATTTGCTCGATTTCGCCAAACGCACGCACCTCGAAAAGGAAGCAATGGAGAACCTTGCCGTGGCGGGTGCGTTCAGCCCCTGGTTTTCATCGCGGCGCGAAGCGATGTGGGCGCTGCGCGGACTCGATGAGCGAGAAACGCGCGGCGAACTGGGGTGCATGATGGACGTCGACGAGCCGGGAGCATCGTTCAAGGCGCTATCCACGCGCCGCGAAACCGCATTCGATCTTTGGTCGACGGGCGTGACGCCGGCGCAGCAACCGATAGCGCACGTGCGCGCGCTGCTGGATGCGCAAGGGGTGATTCCCGCTGCGAAGCTCGCAGAGATGCCGCGCAATCTCGTCTGCAAAGTCGGAGGGTTGGTTATCACGCGCCAACGGCCGGGCACCGCCAAAGGCTTCGTCTTTCTCACGCTCGAGGACGAAACCGGACTGGTCAACGTGATCGTGCGGCCGGACGTTTACGAAAAATTCCGGCGCACGATCCGTCAATCCAATACGCTGATCATCGAAGGGCAGCTGCAAAAGGAGAGCGGCTGCATCGACGTGCTTGCGCGCAAGATATGGCAATTCGAAGCCGGCGACCTCACCGACGGCGTGCGAGCGCGCAATTTCCACTAGACTTTTCGTTTACAGGTGCTCCGGCTCACGACGATAAATCCCAGCGTATGGGTGTTCCACGCCGCATCTTTACAGCCGTTATCATGGCACTGGTTTTCGCGCGTGCGCCGGTCGCCGCGCAGCAGCTCGACCCGGGTGATATCGTAATCGCCGTCAGGGACGCCCAGACGCATGCGCCCATTGCCGACGCAGCGGTGTTTCTTCTCGGCGGAGAGCAGCCCGTAAGCTCCATTACCAACGAGCAAGGCCGCATCGAGTTTGCGGACGTGTCGCCGGGCACGTATAGCGTCAGCGTCAGTCATGCAGGTTACGATCGTTACGATTCCCGTTCGTTCGACGTTAGCCCGCATTCGCGCGTGACCGTGGCCGTGGCGCTGGCGCCCTCGATAAAAACCATCGCGAACGTCACTGCGCGCGCGTCTGCCGCCATATCGCAACAAGATTTGAACGCGAACAGCGCCCAGCGCAAGATTTCGATCTCACTTTCCGACGCGCTCGGCAAGCTCGCCGGCGTAAGCATCGACGACCAACTCTATGGTCCGGATTCCGGGTTCAACGTTTCCCTGAACAATCACGACGCCTCGCAGACGGCCGTGTCGATCGACGGCATACGTATCGCGGGGCCCGCAGGCGGCATGATGAGTGCGGCGCAAAACCTTTTCACAGGCGCGTCGGTCAGCTTTACGCCGACTGCGGGCTACATCGGCGGATCGGTGAATTTTCAGACGCTGCTGCCCACGAAGATCTGGACCTACGACCTCAAAAACACGATCGGAAACTACGGCGCCCAAACGTTTTCCGGGTCGGTTACGGGCACCGTGGGGCGGCTCGGAATCGCCGTGCAGCACGCCTTCAGTTACCGCGACGACTTTCTGAGCGGCCTGACGTACGAGGACCAAAGCGGGACGTCGTATCAGCACATCGGCGGCAATGCCGGCCTCGGCGATCTCGTGAAGCTCACGTATGCGGTGAACAAACGAACGTCGGCGCGCCTCTCCGGCATGTTTACCAATGAATCAATGAACGATCTCTGCGCGAACTACACGACGAATCTTCCATGCGGCTACGGGCCCGGCTCGACGACAACCTGGAACAACAGCTGGGGGACGTTTGCGGTCAACTCGCTCGTCGGCAACGTCGATGCAGATATGTCCTTGTACGGATTCAGCGGCAGAAATGGATACGACTATCCGCACCGCTACTTGGACGGAGTGTCCAGCCCATATTTCTCGCATGGCCGCAACGACGGCGGCGGTGCATCGGTGGGCGCAAGCATTACGTCAAAGCGGCACACCGACGGGTTGTCGATGCAGTTTTCGCAATACGGCGGCGAGGTCAGCCGGCCCGTGAGCGGGAGTGCGCTGACCATCGCGCAGCCGCTCGAACAGTACCGCAACGTTGCTTTTACCGACAGCATCAAAGCGAATCCGAAACTCGCGCTCACACATGGGATAAGCGTGGAGTCGGGCACGGGCGCCGGCAGCGCACTCGTTTTTTCGGAGTCGGCGGACTGGAGCGCTTCCAAAAGCGACAAGTTCGAAGGCACCGTTTCCGCAGGAAGCGCCGAGCCCGCCTATGGTCTGCAGTATCCTATCACGGACGTGCTCGCGGCGGACTACGATTGCCACAACGGCTCGGTGTACGTCAACGGGCCGGCGGATGCGGGCGTACGGCAGTCGTCAGTCAGCTATAACCTCTCATGGCGGCATATGTGGCGCGACGGCGATTTCACACTGAACGCATACCGTCAAAATGCATACGGCCAAGCGGTTTTTGCGGCTGTTCCCATCCTTGCCGAGCCGAACGATGACTTCGCGGCCGGCCTCTCGGGGTATTTGCAAGAGCTGCAGAACGTGTGGAATTCACCGGCTGTCTGCGGCGGTTCTCCGTTCGATCCGCAGCACGTCTACGTTTCGCAATATATCAGCGGCCTCGGACAAGCATATCAAGGCGTCAGCCTTTCCGGTCGCATCGACGTAGCGCGAAATCTCGTCGCATTGCCGACGTTTGCATTGGGCAATACCTATTTGACGTCTATGGATCCGCGGCTAGATGCGACGGGAAGCTATTACGCCGTCGGGCGTCAGCTCCCGCATCGGCCCTTGCAAACTGCCGGACTGACGTTGGACGGCATTTTGCCCAAAGGGCATCTCGAATGGCTCGCTAACGCGCAGTATACGAGCGTCAACAACAACTACTACCTGCCCGCGTACACGATGTACAGCGCAGGTTTGGTCCTGGATACGCACTACGGTTCGCTCGCGCTGATCGAAGCGAACGTGTTCGGGACGCATGCCGGCCTGTTCTCGACGTACCAAAATGTCAATCCGATGCCCGTCGTCGGAGGCGGGACGTTTGCGTTCGCGAGCGATCCGCTGCCGCCGCGGCAATGGCTGCTCACGTGGAACATTCCGTGGCGCCAACACGTGGCCCCACGTTCGAGCCGCTAATGGCTCGCGAACGAATCCGAGATCAGATCGAAGCTGACGGTTGAACCGCCTGTCGCACCGCTGTCGGCGACATCACTGACGAAATGTGCCTTGCTGAAATCCGTCATCTTCGGATCGTACTGTAGGGTGCCGGAAGTGTTCTTTTGATACGGACCGTCGTGATGGTCGCGATTGACCGAGATCGTCAGCACGTCGCCGTCCGTCTTCGTCACCGTGTAATCGCAAACGATGCTGCCGGTACCGCCGTTCAAGTCCTCCTTCGTTTGCCAATGGTTCTTGGCATCCAAGCGTGAGGAATTGTAGAAACCGCGTCCGAGATACGTCAGCAGCATCTGCAGTTCTTCCGTGACGTACCCGGCCTTGGCTAAGTTTTGATCGCAGATTACTTGGTCGGGATTCTCGTAAATCGCGCAACGAACAGTCTGGAACGGGCGATCGACACGATCCATGTGCTCGATCACGTCTACGACCAGGCCGCCGTCCTGCGTCGCCGCCAGCACGTTGACGGTAAGGGTTCCCGTGCCGCCGTACGTCACCGAACTCGTTCCGTAATCCATGACGCCGCCGTTCGCAATGCTTCGGCTGGAGCCGAAACCATGCGCGTCGACATCGAAGTGGTAGACGAGCACGCGAATGGGCGCGCTCTGAGCTGGTAGCGGGAGGGACGCTGCAACAGCAATCACCCACCCGATAAGAAGTAGTTGCCGCATGTCTGCATTTTACGAAAAGCAAGTAACAGCTTCCTAGTATCTACGGACCTAATCGTGCTCGATTGGGCAGTTGCTCAGCTCGTCGCGATGCTCCAGGCAGAAGGCAATGAGCGGGTGGACGCGGGTATCCGCGGGCAGCGCAAAATCCGGCATCGGCCCGGGAAGCGGAAAGTGCTGCAAGTGCAGCAGGAAGGGATCCTGCTTCGGCAGATAGCGAATCGGCCACGGCACGTACCCGGTTTCCGTGCCGCCGTCTTCGTACTGCACCCAATACTGGACGTAATAATAGTCGTACGGGCCGTCGTGCCAGCTCTTGACCGGCGTGAGGACTCCCTCGGCTTGCGGCCTCGTCCCGACGCCCTGCGAGACGTTGAAGGTAAAGCGCTCAGGTTCGGATGCTACTTGCACCGGGCGCTCGGCTTCGGCGACGGGATTGTCTTGCTCGCGCAACTGCGTAATCGTCTTTTGGAACTCCGCTTGCTGCCGAGCCAAGTCAATCGTTTCCGACGGCGCGTGCACGGCGTTACGGCGTATGGGTCGCGGTAGGTCCGGAGGATGAATTGCCGCCGCGACCTGCGGCTGCGGGCGCGGTTGCGGCGGCGGCACGCGCTGCGCTTGCGGCAGAATCCGCGGCCGCTGCACCGGATGGTGCGGAGTTACGGCGCGATGCATCATTCGCAAGGTGGTGATCGGCGCCTCGTATACCACTTCGAGCGGCTGATTCACGCCGCGTTGCACGCCGAACAAGCCGACGAGCAGCGGAACAACCACGAAGTGGAACACGAGCGAGAGCACCAGGCACCCAAAGAGCACCCGGTATCGCCGCAGACGCAGACGCACGATAGTACATTCTGCACGAGCGGACCGATGCCGTCTAGCTGCCGCTCCTGTGCGGCTGAGTGAAATAGCGCACGCCGGCTTGTTCTAAAATCGCTTTGCCCGGTCCGTCGAGCACGAATGCTGCAAATGTCTGAGCCGCGCGCAGGTGCGGCGCGTTCTGCATCACGGCGAGCGTGTACTCGATGTCATTTGAAAGGTTCGCGTCGTCGGGTAGTTCGACGGCGCGCAGCGAGCGCCCCGGAATTTCCGTCGAATAGAAGAAGCCGGCGTCGACTTCGCCGCTCTCGACGCGCACGGCCAAATCTTCCTCGGGGAACGTTTCCGCCTTTGCCAGAATCGCCCGCGCCTTCTCCGGATCGTGAAAATGCGCGCCGAGCAGCTGAAGCACGCGAATCGTGCGCGCGCCTTTCGGATCCAGTTGCGGATCCGTGCGCCCGACGCGAACATCGGGATTCGCCAGCACGTCGAGAATAAACGTCTTTCCGGCGGCCGCGCTTTCGAACAGCGCGCTGTGCGGCGATTTTTCGGAATACGCCAGGACCATATACGCCGAACCAAAGTCGACATTTGAACGCACGAGGTGTTGTTTCTGCAATTTCATGACCAGCGACCGTTCGGCACTGATGAATACGTCGGGCGTGCGCAGCCCCGCAGAAATGAGATTCGCGAGCGCGCGGCTTCCCTTGGCCTCACCCGCCAGAACCAAGCCCGTTCGCTCTCGGAGCTCCGTCTTCAGCGGGCCTTCCATGGTGGCCACCAGTGAACCGGCATAGGCAACCTGCACCGTGTGCGCCGCGGCACCGTGTGCCGTACCGGCAAAAGTGGGTAGGACTGCAAGCGACGTCGCGGCAAGCATGGCACGAGTTTTCACCTCGCGCTTTCCGCGATGAGAACATGCGTTCCCTATCGAAGGAGCATTCACTGGGCGCGGATGCGCCCGTTAGATGGAGAGGAGTAGAGTGACGCATACGCCGCAAGCCAACGAAGTTCACGAGACCGACGGCCGCCCGAGCCCCGAGCAGCGCGATTTGAATCTGACGCGCACCATGGTTTGGATTGGCGTTGCGGGCCTATCGGCAGCGCTGGCGTTCACCGTCGTGCGCGCACTGATTTCGCGTCAGCCTGCGGATCCCACGAGTCAGCGCATCCAGCAGCTCATCGACGAGGCAAATCAACTCCTTAAGACGCTTGACGACCAGAGACACACCGGCTAGCTCCGGCAGACCGTTGCGCGAAGGCGCGCAGGTCGAACTCGGATTCACCGATCTTCTCGCAAATGGGCAGGCCGTCGGGCGCACCGGCGGCATGGTCGTTTTTTGCTTTGGTCCGCTGCCTCACGAGCGAGCGCGCGTTCGCATTACGAACGTCAAGCCGAAATACGCAGTAGCTGAGATGGTGCAGCTCACGCTCGGGTCGCGCTTTCGCGGGCAGCCCTTTTGTCCGGTCTTCGGCACGTGCGGCGGCTGCCAGGTACAGCATCTAACGTATCCGGCGCAGCTCGGTTGGAAGCGCGACGTCGTCAAGAACGCGCTGCAGCGGATAGGCGGTTTTGCGGAGATTGCCGTGCGCGACCCGGTCGGCATGATCAATCCGCGCTCCTACCGGAACAAAATGTCGCTCGTCGTCGACCGCGCGGCCGGGCTTCCGCAGTTGGGGTTTTATCAGCAGCGCTCGCACGAGTTGGTACCGATTTCGGCGTGCCCAATCGTCATGCCGCAACTCAACATGCACATCATGCGGCTGAACGACGCGCTGCTGCAGCCGGCAATGGCGGACGCGTTCGCAAAGACGCGCCACATCGTCGCGCGCACCGCAAAGACGACGGAGCAAACGGTCGTCACGTTCACCACGGAGGAACCGTCGCGCGAATTGGCTGCGGCGGCTCCCGCACTCATGCGCCATCTTCCGGGCGTGGTCGGCATCACCAACTCGTACGACCTTTCGAGTCAGAACGCGATTCTGGGCCGCAAGCACACGCTGCTTCAGGGCGTCGCGCAGATTGAGGAAACGATCGCCGGGGTGCACTATAGCGTATCCGCCGGATCGTTCTTTCAAGTGAACGTCGAGATCGTCGGCCGCATCTTCGATTTCATGCGTCCGGGCTTGGACCTGCCGCGAAAGATCGTCGACTTGTACTGCGGTGCCGGTACGTTTTCGCTTTATTTCGCCAAACTCGGCAGCGACGTGCTCGGCGTGGAAGAAAACCCGCAAGCCATTGCGGAAGCGAATGAAAACGCATCGTTCAACGAGCTGGACGGATCGGCGCGCTTTCTGTGCGGACGCGTCGAAGAGGCCGTGCGCCGCGGCGAAGTGCACGAGCGGCTGCGCGAGGCGCAAATCGTCTTCCTAGACCCGCCGCGCAAAGGCAGCGACGAAGTGACGCTCGCGGCGGTCGCGAGCACCGGGGTGCCCAACATTTGGTACCTTTCGTGCGACCCCGCCACGCTCGCCCGGGATTTGAAGTTTCTGGCGGCCAAAGGATACCGCATCGGCGTCGTGCAGCCGTTCGACATGTTCCCGCAGACGGGCCACATCGAGACGCTCGTCACGCTGTACCGCGAGACGGCGATGCAAGAGCAGGTCATCGCGCAAGCGTTCAAGGATGCACCAATTCCGCACTGGCCGTCCGGCGAACTCAGCGAGACCGCAAACGAAAACCAGGAGTACCCCGACTTTGTCATTAGAGAACAAGATTGACGTTCGCTACGTCGCCAAACTGGCGAGAATCGCGCTTACCGACGAAGAGGTGAAGCGATTCGGCGCACAGCTCGGCGATTTGCTCGAACATGTGAACGTGCTTTCCGAACTCGACACCGCTTCCGTACCCGCGACCGCGCAAGTGGTCGAGTCGCGCAACGTCGTTCGTCAGGACGTACCGGGTGAATGTCTGGAACGCGACGTCGTTCTTTCGATGGCTCCGCAGAAGCAAGGTCCGTTCTTCCGCGTGCCGCGCATCATCGCGGAGGAAGGCTAACGATGGCCGCCCTTCGACAAGCTCAGGGTGACATTGTGAGGATGACTGCGGTCGAAATCGCGGCGGCGGTAAACAGCGGCAAGACGTCTGCCGCGGAAATGACGGACGCGGTGCTCGCGCACGTCGATGCCGTGGACGATCGCATCGGCGCGTTTTTGACCCGATTGCACGAGGTTGCGCGTGCGGCCGCTCGCCGCGTCGACGAGCGCGTGCGCGGCGGTGAAAAACTGCCGCTGGCGGGTGTTCCGATAGCGGTCAAGGACAACATGTGCCTGACAGGAACGCGCACGACGGCGGGGTCGAAAATTCTCGAGAATTGGGTCGCCCCGTACACGTGCACGGCAGTC
>Ga0070735_10005057_pt1 | contig 10998 bp, 9 predicted proteins | sample Coa_R1_FD_66443 | JGI IMG/M metagenome (GOLD analysis project Ga0070735, IMG submission 66443) | Surface soil microbial communities from Centralia Pennsylvania, which are recovering from an underground coalmine fire - Coalmine... | ecosystem: Environmental > Terrestrial > Soil > Unclassified ... | reverse complement strand
TCATCACGCGGCCGCGCATATCGTCCGGAATGATCATCTGGACCAGAGTAGTCAGCATCGAGAAGACGCCCATCAGGGACGCCCCGGCCAGAAACAGCATGGCGCAGGCGACCGGTACGTTGGGCGATTGGGCGAAAGCCATGGTGAAGGTGCCCAGCACGGCCAGCATGATCAGAGCGGTGGTGCCCTTGCGCTTCAGCCGGCCCAGCCCCGCCACTACCAGCGCCCCGGTGACCGCACCCGCGCCGGAACAACTCAGCAACAGCGTGAAGGTTTGCGGTCCGCCGTGGAACACGTCCTCGCCGAATACCACCAGGTACGTGATGATCGGGAATCCCAAGGTCGTCATTAAGAACGCCAGCACGATTAGCGATTCCATGCCCGGCTGCCTGCGCATGAACTGGATGCCCTGCTTCATGCTGGTCAGGATCGGCTCGCGCGACTTGGCTGGAACAAACGCGGTCTGGATCAGATATAACGTGATGATCACGCCCACGAAGGAAATTCCGTTGAAGGTAAAGTTCCAGGCTGCTCCCAGCTTGACGAGCGCGATGCCACCGAGCGCCGGGCCGATCACGCGAGCCAGATTGAACTGGATGGAATTGAGTGAAATGGCATTTTGAAGGTGTTCCTTCGGAACCAGCGAAGGAACCAGCGCCGAATAAGCCGGGCCGCCGAAGGACTGCGCGACACCCACGGTAAATGAGAGACACCAGATATGCCAAACCCGGACCACTCCGGTGAAGACCAGCGTGGCGAGCAGGAACGCGCAGAAGGTTTGCGTATACTGCGAGCCCAAGAGAACCTTCCGGCGGTCATGGCGGTCGGCGAACACACCACCCAACAGAGAGAGCAGGACAATCGGCAACGTCCCCAGGAAGTTATCGACGGCCAAGTACGCGGAGGAGTGGTTCGACAACTCGTAGACCAGCCAACTCTGAGCCGCCGTCTGCATCTGGGTTCCTACCTGCGAGGTGCAGGCGCCCGTCCACATCATCCGGAAGTCGCGGAACTGGAAGGCTTTGAAGACACGTCCAAACAGGGCGGACGATTCCTTCTCGGGCAGCGATTTGGCTTGTTCAGTAGGAAGGGCCAGGCGACGGTACTCCGGCAACAGATGTAAAGCTGATTTTAGCAGGTCCGGGCGTCACTTTAAGAGACGCGATCTTAGTAGATCTCGAAGCAGAACACCGCGTTGGAGCCGTTGGGGGACAGCGAGTATTCTCCATTCTCGAGCGCTTCATCGGCCTCGACCCGATACAGGTCCTTGTCCAGCTTGGTGATAGAGAGATGAAACGGCCCCGACTTCTCCGATCGTTTACGAGACAGCGTAACCTGGCGGCGCCCGCCCTTCACGTCGAGCCGGTACAACTCCAGCGCGTCCGGTTTGATCTTTTCGCTGCGCAGCAGGAAGATCGGCTCGGCCAGGGGCGTGTGGACGGGTGACGCCGCGCCGGCAACCGAAAACGTAGTGTCGTCTTTCTTGCCTTCCTGCGTAGCCTCGGTCACCTCCGTGGGGATGAGGCTGGAGGCGTGGACCAGATAAAGCACGTCCGCCTTGGGCGGCCGAGGGCCAGTATAATCATCGGCGCCGGCGGCCAGGGCCACCAAGAGCAAGATACTGAAAACGTACCGCATACCCAATATCTTAGACCCGATCTCTCCACGACAAGTTACGGCTCAAAAGCTAGGGCTCCACGTCGAATGCATCCAGGTCCACGAACAACCCACCCGATGCGGGATCTTTGTCTCCCGATACCCGTACTTCCAGCGTATGGGCGCCCGGATTCAGCCCGCCAAAGCGTTGCTTTTCCTGCCATTGGGTGGGCGCGGAATACTGGTTTATCCGGACTGCGGGGCCGCCGTCGATCCGCACCTCGGCGATTCCCCGATTCAGGGCTCGCGTGAACACATACGTGATGGCGCTGCCGGTGAACGCGATACGGAACGTGTCTCCGGGCTTATCGGAGTAGGTGATGGACTGGCCTGAGGACTGTGGAAACTGGCGGTCAGGCCACCATTTGCCTTTGTATTCGATCCGCCGATCCTGATCGTCGTAGTGGCCGGCGGCCAGCGTGGCGAGGGTACCCTGCGCGAAGCGATCCGTCAGTGTTGCCTTTCGTTCGCAGCCGCCAGCGGACAAGAGCAGCATCAGGACCATAGATCCGAGCGTTTTCACGGGCATCCTAATAGAGTACCTGGACGAACTCCGCTACAATTCGGAAACGATCCTCTTCGGCGTTGAGCTCCCAGGACTCGAACTCCGGGTTGAGCGGCTCCAGGCGGATCGTATCGTGTTCCCAGATCGCGTCAGGAGATCCGTCGGGACGCTGGCGCTTGCGGCTGTGGTAACGCTTTACCGTATGGCGGTCGTTCGCGCCGCCGCCCCTGGAGGAGTCTTCCACCAGGACCAGGCGGCCTTCGCGCGATCCGGTCACGCCCGCGCGAAACACGCACAGGCTGCCGTCGGGAATGCGAGGCTCCATGGAACGGCCCGCGATGCGCGCTACAAACATGGCCGGCGTTGGATGGAGACCGGAGGGAGCTTCCTCCCAACCTTCCTCCTCGACTTCATGGTTTTCCAGAAACTTGCCCGCCGCCACCGCCAGCGAATACCGCGGCAGATGCGTGACAAAAGGTCGCACCGTGGCGTGGACCAGTTCGTGATACAAACGCAGCACGGCGCGGCTGAAATCTTCGACCAATACTTCGCGCGGCTCGGATATCGTCAGCACATTCGAGAGCGTATCTTGGAGCTGACCCAGAATGCGCGCCGCGCCGAGATCCTGACTCTTCGCTGCCAGATCGGATTCCAGCTCGGAGAGGATAGTGGCTTCCGCAGGGGCGATCACGTCCCAATCGCGGCGCAATCGCAGGTAGAGTCGATCATTCGCAGGATCCTCCAGCAGCACCCCGGCGCTCACGGGCGCATTTCCGGGCAACGCCAATTGCAGGATGGAAAGACGCGCGAGCTGGGTGGCGGCGAGGGCCATGCTTCTCCAAAGGAATCATGCCATACTCCAGTGCGTCGATGTCTACGGGTTAAACGGGTAGTAATATTGGCGCGCCTTGACGATGACGTTGGGAAGACCGACGACCTTTACTTCGATCGAGCGTTTCACGCGGGATTCGTCAACCTCGCTGGGTACAAAACGCAGCACATATTGAATGGTGATCTCGCCGGCTAGACTTTGGATCGACTTGTAAATGGAGCCCAGTATCGCCGCCGTATACCCGCCAGTTCCGGCCTTAAGCTGGTAATTTCCTTCGTCGGAAGGCTGTGACAGGAATCCTGAGACATCCTTGTAGACGTTCATCAGGGGGTATTCCACGCGTCCGCCGGTTTCCTGGGTCATGCGCTCCAGGTCCTTAGTGGAATCGCTGGTGAGGCCGTAGGCATTGGTGCTCATCGCGTTGATGGTGACTTGGTAGCGCTGGGCCAGCTCGATCACCTGATCGAGAGTATGCGTGCTGGCGTTGTCATGGCCGTCGCCGATCACAATGATCACGCGGCGAGGATCCACCGGTTCACCGTCCACCAGCTTGCGGCTGGTGCAAGCCATATACACTGCGTCATAGAAAGCCGCCCCGCCGCTGGGTGAGATTTTGCGCAGCCGTTCCACAATGGGATCGGCGTCGGTGGTGGTATTGACCATCAGTTCGGCCTCGCTTCCGTAGCCGATCAGATAACCCGCGAATTTTTTGTCGCCGGGCAGCAGATCCTGCACCAGATCGATGGTAGCTTCCTGCAGGCTCTTCCACTGGCTCCGGCTCTGATTACTGAGATCCACCAGGAAACCGATCACCATGCGCTGACTGCGCTCACGGTTGAAGTAGCGGATGGTCTGTTCTTTACCTTGGTCGAAAATCTTGAAATCGCTTTGTTCCAGGTCGGACACGAATTTGCCCTGCAAATCGGTGACGGTTACGGGAACCACGACTTCATTCACCTGAACATTAATGGCGGGCTGCGGTTGTTGAGCGAGCGCCAGCGTCAGTACGGTTAGGAACACCACCAAGCCTCGCAGAGTGATGTTTCGGGCCGTGCTGAATCGCATAAGATCTACTCGATTATACCCGAGACGGGCGAAAAGAAAGCCGGTTCGAAGGAGTTTTGGAAGCCCGATCGTCAGGCTTGAGGAACCACGGCTAAGAGGGGCTTTAGAGGGTTAAGGGAGGGGTTCGGTGGGTTGACTGTGTGAGGTGAAGCTAATGGGGCAGCCGGGTTCCTTGAGCCTGCGAAATTTGCATATAACGCTCGTTTAAAAGCAATCCGGTTGCCGAATTAGGATTTAGCATTTATCTCATTGATGACAAAGCCACAAAGATGCAATACTGCTTCCAGCCCCTGGCCTCTCTAACCTGGAAAAGTTACCGAAGCGACTGCCGACCGACGAAGCTATCGATTCGCGACCGGCGGAGTGACTCCCGGAGCCACGATAGCGGCCCGGCCCGGAGCTGTTGTGGTCGGCGGCACGGCGGGGATCGGACTGGGAGCCTTCGACAGACGGCCGTTTTTGACTTCATCGATTACGACGTTGTTGTTCTCAAGAATCGTCCCCGTAGCCAGTTCGAGCTGCAGCTTGGCCTGTGCGTAGGCGGATACTGCCTGGACCTGGGTTGACCGAGCATTCGCCAAGTCCACCTGGTGCTGGACCACCGCATAGGAGGTCGAGGCGCCCAGCTCGTACTTCTTCTGTTCCGCGTCCAGGACCTGTTGGGCGACGTCGCTGGCTACCGTGGCGGATTGGTAGCGCGCCCGGGCGTTCTTCACGGCGATCAGAGCATTCTGGACGTCCATGCGGATCTGATTGACTTCCTTCTGAACGCCCAGTTCCGATTCCCGTAGCTGCAGGCCCTGCTGGATGTAGGCGGCTTGGGCGGCGCGATTGCGGAGGGGAATAACTAGCTGGAAGCCAATCTGGTAGTTCACTGTGGGCACTCCGAACACCTGACGGAGGATGTTGCCGTATCCGCCAATCAAATCGGGATTGGGTTCCGTACGAGGAATGACTTGGCCGGTAAGCGGGTTAATCTGGGGGGTCGTATTGAAAATTCCGCCGGCGCCGGGGTTCGAGACGTTGCCGACCACATTCAACTGCGGAAGCAGAGCGTTATGGGCGCCGGTGAGGTTAATCTTGGAGTTTTCCACCTGGATGCGCTGTTGCGCCAGTTCCGGCCGGCGATCGAGCGCCGTTGCCACCACATCTTGCACCGGTTGGATCGGTTCCACGGGGGGAACGGTGATGCTGTCCGTCGGAATGACATGCACAGCCGCAAGGCTGGCGTTGGCCAGGCCGTTCCGGCTGATCAGGTTCTTTAAAGTCACTTCCAGCTGCTCCACCGCGGTTTGAGCGGTGATGAGGCTCGCTTCGCTGCTCGAAACCTGCAAACGGGCTTGCATGACATCCAGCGGCGCCATGGTCCCGATGTCCAACTGTTTCTGGTTGTCGCTCAAAAGGTGGTTTGCTTCGTCCAGTGTCTGCTGCGCAACGTCCACCGCCAGGGCGGAGGCGACCAGATTCCAATACGTCGAGATAACGGTATTCAAGGTCGTGTTGAGCTGCTGTTCAAACTGATAGTCGTTTAGCCGAAGGTTGTTCTTGGCGACCCGGATGTTACGCGTGTTGAGCGCCAAGCCAAAGCCTTGCAGCAGGGGCTGGGTAGCCTGGAGATTCAAGCCGGAACTATAAGAGGGCAGGAAGATGGCGTTGGTATTGTTAGTGGTGGAAGAGCTATTGTTAAATCCAAGCGTGGCAGTTCCTCCCGTCATGAATCCTTGTTGCAGACCAAAGTTTCTAGTCCCAATATCGCTGACATTGACCGACTGTCCGCCGGCAGTCACTGAGTTGGTCTGGATCTGCGCATTGCGGGCCCAATTGACCGTGCTGGTTATCGCGGGATCATAGCTCACGCCCCCGCCGTTGCCTGACTGAGCGCTTAGCAATGAGGCGTCCGCCAGGGGATACCCATACCGGGAAACTTCGACGTCGATGTTATTCTCGAGCGCCATCGCGATCGCGTCGGAAAGCGACAAATACAGATTGCCAGCCCGGATCAGGGAGTCGGCGCGGCCGCTATTCGAAACGCTGATGGGGGGGATGTACTTGCTGCGGTAATCGTGCGTGAATCCCGAGTACCAATGCTCGTTCTGGCCGCTCAAACTGGGGCCGCGGTCGTTGAGCTGTTGGGAATATAGGCCGGGCGCCGCCAGCAGCAGCACGCACAGCAAGGCGATGAATGGTTTCGATTGTTTCATGGTTTAAATTACCTCGAAGTGAATACGATTGCTACGGGATGCTCGTTCCAGCGCTGCATCTCGAACGCCAGCGCTATAGTATTGAAAAAAAGCCTTGTCGATATGCCCGCAGTGTCCGATTTTGGAATTCCAGCGTGCGAAAGCGGGGTGCCCCGCAGGGGATTACGCATAGCGCCATGCTTCACTCATAGCGCAGCGCCTCGATAGGATCCAGCAAGGCCGCCTTGCGCGCCGGGTAGAATCCGAAGAACACGCCCACCAGCGCCGAGAAGAAGAACGCCGCCATGATCGAAGGCAGACTCACCAGCGTGGTCCATCCGGCGAAGTAGGAGATCCCGAAGCTGGCTAAAACACCCATGCCAATCCCCAGGCAGCCCCCCAGCAGCGAAAGCGAAACGGCTTCCACCAGGAACTGCGACAAAATATCGTTGGTTTTGGCTCCCACCGCCTGGCGCAGGCCGATTTCCTTGGTGCGCTCGGTCACCGACACCAGCATGATGTTCATAATGCCGATGCCTCCGACGATCAGCGAAACAGATGCGATTGAGGCCAGCAGCAGGCCCATGATCTGGGTCGCCTGCTCCTGCGCGGCCGCCATTTCCTCCAGGCTGCGCACCTGGAAATCGTTATCCTCGGTCGCCTGCAGACGGTGACGCTGGCGCAGCAGTGCCTCAATCTCGTCCATCGCGGCATTATTGCGTCCGTCGCGGGCCTGCACCATAATCTGGCCGATTTGCTGCCAGTTGTTCTGCCGGCCGCCACCCATGACTTTTTTCTTGGCGGTGGTGATCGGCATGAGGATCATGTCGTCCTGATCCTGTCCACTGGAATTCTGGCCCTTGGGAACCAGTGTCCCGATCACGGTGAAGGGCACCTTGCGGATGCGGATGGTTTTGCCGATCGGATCCTCTCCGGCAAAGATGTTATCGACCACGGTCTTGCCGAGCAACGCGACTTTGTTGGTGGACTTGACGTCGTCGGCAGTGAAGGGCTCGCCTTCCTCGATGCGGATGTCGCGAATGGTCATGTAGTCGGGCGACACGCCGTAGATCCGGGTGCCCCAGTTATTGCTACCGTAGACCACCTGCTGCTGGTTCTGTTGAATCGGCGTGGAAAAAACCACGTCAGGACATTCCCGCGGGATGGCCTCGGCGTCCTCTTCCGTCAGTGTCTGCGAATTACCATTGCCGCTTTTGACTCCACCGGTGTTCTGGCTGCCGGGCTGAATGATAATGACGTTGCTGCCGATGGATGCGATCTGCTGATGGATGCGGTCGGTAGCGCCGCTGCCTACCGATACCATGGCGATCACGGCGCCGACGCCGATGATGATGCCGAGCATGGTCAGCGCCGAACGCAGCTTGTTCACGCGCAGCGCGCGGAACGCGATTCTCATGCTCTGGAAAACCTTGTTCATGCGACGGGTTCCTTTTCTTCTTCCAACTCGGGCATTTCCGCCAGTTCCCGCTCGGCGTTCCGCGGGTTGGGGACAGCCTCATCGAGGATGAGGTGACCGTCCTTGAACTGGAGGACGCGGTTCGAATAGTGCGCGATGTCGGGCTCGTGGGTGACCACCACGATACTCATGCCTTTTTCCCGGTTCAGTTTTTGAAAAATACCCATGATTTCAATACTGGTCCGTGAATCCAGGGCGCCCGTGGGTTCGTCTGCCAGAATGAGCTGAGGATCGTTGATCAGGCTCCGGGCGATGGCGACGCGCTGCTGCTGGCCGCCGGAAAGCTGGCTGGGATGATGGTCGTAACGTTTCTCGAGACCCACCGCTGTCAGCGCCGCCATGGCGCGCTCCTTGAACTTGCTCTTGTCGTTATCGCTATAGAGCAGGGGTAGTTCAACATTTTCGAGAGCCGACGTCCTGGCCAGCAGGTTGAATTGCTGAAACACAAAGCCGACCTTGCGGTTGCGAATGTCGGCCAGCTCGTCACGATCCAGTGCGCCGACATCCACGCCATCCAGGTAGTATTTGCCGCTGCTGGGCTTATCCAGGCAGCCGATAATGTTCATCAACGTAGATTTTCCGGAACCGGAAGCGCCCATGATCGACACGAAGTCGCCGCGAGCGATGTCGAGCGAGATGCCACGCAGGGCATGCACATGGTTGTCGCCCATGTGATACGTCTTATGCAGCTGCTCGATGCGAATGAGAGAAGAATCCACGAATCGTCCTCGTTCGCGCTCTAGAACGGGAAACCGCCCCGGCCTTGCTTGAACTGGTTGTTGTTTTGGCCCGGGAATCCCGGCGCGTTCTTGTTCTGGTTCTGACCGGCCCGCACACCCTCGATGCCCGTGACCAGCACGTCCCCTTCTTTGAGGTCGCCGCCAGCCATTGCCACGAAGTTTCCGTCGCTGATGCCGGTGCGGATGCGCACGGATTTAAGCTGGCCCTTGTCATCCAAGGTGTAGACGGTTTGGAACTGGGGGCGAGCCGCGCCGGCGCCCTGGCCACCTTGGCCACCCCGGCCGCCGAATCCGCCGCCACCACCGCCATTGCGGCCAAAGCCGCCACCACCTCCTCCTCGGCCCTTGAACTGGCTGGGATCAAACTTGCCGTCGCCACCCTTGGCCGGACTTGAATCGGACTTGCTGGGATCAGCCTTTTTCTTGTCGGTGTTCTTAGCGTCGGCTGGCATAAGGTCATCCGGCGGACGGAAGCGGAGCGCCGCGGAAGGGATCTTGATTGCGCCCGATAAGTGGTCGGTGACCAGCCGGACGTTCGCCGTCATGCCCGGAAATAGTTTCCCGTCGGGATTGTCCACGGCGATTTCAACCGTGTACGTGATCACGTTCTGGACGTTTACAGGGGAGCGCCGCACCTGCATCACGGTGCCGCGGAAGACTGTCCCGGGATAAGCATCCACGGTGAATGTGGCTTCCTGGTCGACCTGAACGCGGCTGATGTCGGACTCGTCGATGTTGGTTTCGACGTGCATCTTGGTGAGGTCCTGAGCGATGGTAAATAGCGTAGGTGCCGAATAGGACGCCTGCACGGTCTGGCCGACGTCAACGCTGCGCGCGATCACTACGCCGTCCACGGGCGAACTGATGCGGGTGTGATCCAGATCCAACTGGGCGTTCTGCAGGTTGGCATCCGCCGTGGCGACCTGCGCCGCCGCGGTGACTTTCGCGGTTTCCGCAACCTGCTTCGCCGCCTTGGTCGATTCGAGGCTGGCCTGCGCCGATTTCAACTGCGCCTGGGCCGAATCCAGGCTGGCGACGGCCTGGTCATACACCGCCTGCGCACTGTCGCGCGCATCCTGCGTGGCCACGCCGTCCTTGAACATCTTGTCCTGCAAAGACAGTTTGCGCTGGGCGTCCTTGACCTGGGAATCGGCGCGGACAACCGCCGCCCTATTGTTGGTAATGTTCAGTTCCGCATTGGCGATATCCAAATCCGCCTTCTTGACACCAACCTCCGCGCTGGTGACCTGAGCCTTGGCGCTATCCAGATTGGCCTTGCCCTGATCCACCTTGGTCTGGAATGGCGCTGGGTCAATCTCCGCCACCAATTGGTTCTTCTTCACCACGGAATTGAAATCCGCATACAGATGGGACACGTTGCCGGATACCTGGCTGCCCACCGCCACGGAAATCACCGCCGCGAGCGAGCCGGTAGCGGAAATGGCCGATTCGAGATCGCCGCGCTGCACCTTGGCCGTCAAATAATCGACTTTCTTCGAACGCGTGTAATAGGTGAAGCCGGCCAGACCCAACGCTGCAACTAGCAAGGTTAGGCCCAGGAGCCATTTAAGCTTCTTCATCGTAGTAGACTACTCCCCAAGATTCTTGTCTTCGACTAGAAATGACGACGGGAGACGGTACTGTTGTTACAGGGTGTATCCTGTCAAGATTGTTAAGTCGAACTCGGACTATTATATATGAAGAAACCGTGTCAGACTCCATACTACAAATATTTCGTGAGACGGGAGCCTATCTAAAGGGTCACTTTCGCCTCACCAGCGGCCTGCATTCGAGCGAATATCTCCAAAGCGCCCTGGTTCTTCAGCATCCCGAGCTGGCTGAACGCCTCGGGCGCAAGCTGGCCCAGGATATGCCAAAAGACCAGGTCCAGATCGTTGTTTCGCCCGCGCTGGGCGGCCTGATCATCGGGCATGAGGTCGCCCGGGCGATGGGAGCCCGCTTCCTGTTCACTGAACGAGACCCGGCCGGCAAGATGAGCCTCCGGCGGGGGTTCTTCCTGACCCCCGGAGAGACCGCCGTGGTGGTGGAGGACGTGGTCACCACGGGCGGCAGCACCCGGGAAGTCATCGAACTGTTGCGGGCCGCCGGGGTCCGGGTTCTAGGAGTGGGTTCCATCATCGATCGCAGCGGAGGGCGCGTCGATCTGGGGGTCCCCCGCGTGGCCCTGGCCACCCTCGATGCGGTTGCGTGGACGCCGGAGGAATGCCCGCTGTGCAAGCAGGGCCTCCCGGTGGAGAAGCCTGGCTCGCGCGCCACGGTTTAACGTGCGCCGGATACGGATTATCGTCAGTTATGACGGCACGGATTATCACGGCTGGCAGGTTCAGCCCGGCGTAGCGACGATCCAACGGACGCTTGAAGAGGCGCTATCTGAAATCGAAGGGAAGGTAGTGCATGTGGATGGGTCCGGCCGCACCGACGCCGGGGTCCACGCTCTGGCCCAAGTTGCGGCTTTCCGGCTGACGAACCCCATCCCGCTCCCGAATCTCAAGAAGGCGATGAATCGCCTGTTGCCGCGCGAT
>Ga0070735_10005056_pt1 | contig 11000 bp, 11 predicted proteins | sample Coa_R1_FD_66443 | JGI IMG/M metagenome (GOLD analysis project Ga0070735, IMG submission 66443) | Surface soil microbial communities from Centralia Pennsylvania, which are recovering from an underground coalmine fire - Coalmine... | ecosystem: Environmental > Terrestrial > Soil > Unclassified ... | reverse complement strand
AAGATTTCAGGCGCGGTGGGTGTGTTCGGGCACATCGGACCGGAGGCGGAGGCGCTCATCTGCGAACGGCTGGGATTGAAGCCCGCGCCCATTGCGTCGCAGGTAATTTCGCGCGACCTCCACGCCTTCTATGTCGCGACGCTGGCGGTGATTTGCGGCACGCTCGAAAAAATCGCCCTTGAAATCCGCCACTTGCAGCGGACCGAGGTACGGGAAGCGGAGGAGCCGTTCACTGCCGGACAAAAGGGCAGTTCGGCGATGCCGCACAAGCGGAATCCAGTGACGTGCGAGCAGATTTGCGGTCTCGCGCGTGTCGTGCGGGCCAATGCACAGGCCGGTTTTGAGGACGTGGCGCTGTGGCATGAACGGGACATCTCCCATTCCTCGGTGGAGCGTGTTATTCTGCCCGACTCCACAACCTTGACCGATTACCTGCTGACGAAAACCACTTGGCTGATCGAGGGCTTGCAGGTCTATCCGGAGCGCATGCGGCGAAATCTGGAATCCACGCGCGGGCTAATCTTTTCGGGCCAATTACTGCTGGATTTGGCGGCGGCGGGCATGTTGCGTGAAGAAGCTTACAAAGTGGTGCAGGGTCATGCGATGCAAGCCTGGCACGAGGAAGGCGATTTCCGGGCCGCGATCGAGGCCGATCCACGGATCCGCAACTACTTGACATCAGAACAGGTTAGCCGCAGTTTTTCGGTAGAGCGGCAACTGCAATACGTCGATATAATCTTCGACCGGGTCTTCCGGGAAGAGTAAGAATTACATTCTAGCTGAAATCTGTGGCTCAAATTTCGCCGGTTTGGAGTAGACTATGTGTGGATGCGACATATACCACACGCCTTGGATTATGACTTGGCTAGGGTTTTATTGGTAGATGACGATCCCACCTCGCGATTGACCTTGAAAACTGTGCTGGAGGCGGGCGGGTATACCGTCGATGCAGCCGCCTCAGCCGCCGAAGCTGTTGGAAAGCTTGAGGATGGCGAGTACGAGTTGGTCCTCACCGATCTTCAGATGGAGTCTCCAGAAGCGGGTTTGAAGGTACTGGCGCATGCCCGCCTGATGGAGTATAAGCCCGCCACCGCGCTGATCACCACCTATCAAAATACGCGGCCAGCGCACAAGTCGCGCAAAAGCTCTGTGCTGATCAAGCCGGAGGATTTGCCGGGATTGCTCGGTAAGGTCGCAGGCCTCATCAGCGAGCGAGCGACCCGGCGCCTGCAACGCGAGTTGCGGCTGGCCAGCACCTAAGTCGCCCTTAAGTTTACAAGTTCACCGGCAGGCTCTCTAGAAAGCGCCGCAACTTTACTATTCTGTACTTGTATGCGATTACAAGACAAAGTAGCCATTGTGACAGGCGCCGCAGCGGGTATCGGCGAGGCCATCGCGGCCCGGTTTGCCGAGGAGGGCGCGCGTCTGGTGCTGAACGATATTGACGAGGCGAATGGCCAGCGAACGCTCGCCGAGGTGCAGAGGTTGGGCGCGGAGGCCGTTTTTGTGCGCGCCGATATTTCCAAAGAAGACGATGCGAGGAGCATCGCGGAAGCGGCTGTCGAGAGATTCGGCCGGATCGATATCCTGGTGAATAACGCTGCCGATTTCACGCAGATGAACGTGGAGGCGGCCCAGGTGGAGGATTGGCAGCGCGTCCTGGGAGTGAACGTGATCGGGACGGCGCTGGTATCGAAGTTTGCGATTCCGCACTTGAAGGCGGCGGGTGGAGGCTCGATTGTGCACGTGGCTTCGATGAGCGGGGTCATCGCCCAGCGCGATTTTGCGACCTACAACTCCAGCAAGGGCGCGGTGCTGACGATGACGAAGTGCATGGCGCTCGATCTGGCGCCGTACCGGATCCGGGTGAACGCGGTATGTCCGGGGTGCATTCTGACCAGCGCCTCGCATCGCGAGATCGCGCGGCTCGGGCTGACGTTTGAGCAATGGCGGGATCGCGTAGCTCCGGCCCATATGCTGAACCGGCTGGGCGAGCCGCGTGAAGTCGCAAATGCAGTGCTATTTCTGGCTTCCGATGAGGCCAGTTTCATCACGGCGGCCCGGCTGCTGGTGGATGGCGGCTATACAGAGTGGTAGGGCAGGCTCCAGCTTCGTGGGGCGGGCGCCCTCGCCCGCGCGGAGCCCCCCGGCTCCGCTTCCGGCAGCTTCCATACTCAAGTTACCCTACTGTCACGACCCCCACAAGATGCCAGACGGGCCAATTCCGGCACGGCAACACGGAAGTGGACTTCATCCTGAAGCAGACGCGAAAGCATCCTTCACCAAATGCTCGGGGCCGATCCCAGCTTGGGTGGCGAGTCGTGCAAGCTGCTCCTCCTGCTCAGGTGTAAAGTGAACTTCCATCGCCTTCACCGTATCGGAAAAGCGGTGGCGAGGCAATACCGAAGAAATCGAATCCAGGCGGAGATAAGGCGGACGGAACCGTACGTCCAATCTCGCGCCGCAGCTTCGGAGACCAGCCACTACAGATTGAACACCGCCTCTTCCAGTTTCTCCAGCGCGCCGGCGAAAAAGTGGTCGGCGGCTTCGATCTGAATCAGCTTTTTCGGTTCGGGAAGTCTGGCCACGACGGCTTCCAAATCCGGGATCGGGCCGTATTGATCGTGCGTGCTTTGGATGAAGATTTTTGGCAGGCTGCAGGTTTCAAGCCACGCATGCTGGCTATAATGGAGCGCCGGGAAGCCCACGGCGATCACGCGGCTGGGCCCCGTATTTGGACAAGCCAGGCGCAGCGCGATCCGCGAGCCGAACGAGAAACCGGCTAAGGTATAGGGGAGATCGGGGTAGCGGGCGCGCAGGAAACTGAGGGCGGCTCGGGCATCTTCCAGTTCGCCTTCTCCCCGATCGTATACCCCTTCGCTCAGGTTCACGCCCCGGTAGTTGAAGCGCAGAACGATCGAGCCAGCTCGCCGAAGGCCGCGCGCGATCCGATACACTACCTTATTGTGCATCGTGCCGCCGCCTTGCGGATGCGGATGGCACACCAGCGCAATTTCATGCGGAGCGCGATCGTCAGGCTCCTCCAGCAAGGCTTCCAGGCGTCCGGCCGGGCCGCTCAGGAAGAACGATTCGATCAGGCGTGGCACGCGTTCAGTTGCTGCGATAATTCGTGAACTGCATGTCGATACCGAAATCGTGCTCGCGCAGCACGTGCATCACGTCCTGGAGCGTGTCGCGATCCTTGCCGCTGACACGCACGAAATCGCCCTGAATCGAGGCTTGCACTTTTTTCTTGCTGTCTTTGATGACGCGGACGATCTCGCGCGCCTTCTCGATAGCAATGCCCTGCTGCAGTGTGATCTCCTGGCGCACGGTGGATCCGGCCGCAGGGATGAGCGGGCCATAGCTCAGACCCTTCAGCGGCACTTTACGCTTGATCAACTTTTGCTCCAGGATATCGATGACGGCCTTCATCTTGAACTCGTCGGAGCTGGCGAGCGTGATCTTGTGGTCCTTCTCGTTGAACTGAATGTCGGAGTTGGTGTTCTTCAGGTCGTAGCGCGTTTGCAGCTCCTTGTGTGCCTGCTGGATCGCGTTGACCACTTCCGGCATTTCGATTTTGGAGACGATATCGAAGCTGTTCTCTGGCATAAGTGGTTTAACCCGTTTTAGTACCCAGCGCAACCAGAACCCTGGCGGTGATTTCCTGGATCAGGACCGGTAATGCGGCATCCAGGGCCAGCGTAACAGCGGCGCGGACACGCTCCGCCTCGAGTTCCTGCGGACTGGGTAGCGGTTCGGGTTCAGGCGCGCCGAGCTGGGTGCGGGCGAGTTGTGCCTCTTGTGTCAGGCGGCGGATAGCTTCGAGCACCACCGAGGCTTCAAACGGCTTTTTTAAAATGGCATCGCTACCGGAGCGCCGGGCTTCCTCTTCATCCAGCGGTTCCAGCAGCCCGGAAGTGAGAACTACCCGTACATGGTGGTGCCGCGGATGGGCTTTCACATACCGGCTGATCTCGTAACCGTTCTTGCTCGGCAGAAAGGCATCGGCCAGAACTACGTCGGGATCGACATCGGCCAGCCGGAGCAGCGCCGTTTCCCCATCGGTGACGCTGACCACTTCAAAACCTTCTTCCCGCAAGATACGCTCGCCCATGCGCTGGGCATGCGGGCTGTCGTCGGCCAGCAGAACCCGGCTGAGCGCTTCACTCATTTGCTCACGTTAGAGGTTGTGTCGGAAGCTGACGTTGTGCCGGACGACGCAGCCGCTGCTGCCGCAGCTTGCTGTTGCTGCTCCTTCTCTTTTTTCTTGTTTTTCTTCGCTTTCTTCTTCTTCGCCGGTGGCATCGGGTGGTTGGTCACAGGCGGCTGATTTTCTTGCAGTTTTGAGGACGGCTGCTCGGTGGCTGAGGCCGGCTTGGTCTCGGTAGATGCAGAAGCTCCCTGGCCTGACGAAGGTTGCCCCGAAGGTTGCGAGCTGAGGCGGGCATCCGGTTTGCTGTCGAGCACAGAGGAATCGCTCACGGTCTGCGCCGTTACATCCCCGCTGAAACCGGGCTGCGCGGAAGCCGGAATGGGAACGCTGGCCGGAATCGGCGGCGTTACCGGCGTCATCGGCGGGGTACCGGATTTGGCGGCCCGGTAAAGATCGTCGGGACCGTGTGTGAACATGCTGGTGCTGCGGCTCAGCAGGTTCGGCTTCTTGCGATTTTCCAATTCGTATTTCATGCGCGCATAGGCCACCGGGTCGGCCTCGGGTATGGGCAACTCCATTTCCTTCAGCTTTTTCTTCGACGCCTGCGCATAGGAGCTCAGCGGATAATCCCGCACGATCTTGGTGTAGGCATCGCCGGCCTTTAGGCGGAATCGCGGACCCATCTTGGCATACGAATCGGCTTGCAGCCAGAGAGCCTCATCCGCTCCGCTATAGAGTGGATACGCCTTCACCAGATAATCGAAGCGGTTGCTGGCGGCCGGGTTGGCGCCCTTATGGTGATAAAAATCGCCGACCTTGAACTCGCCGTCGGCCAGCACTTCCTGGATCTCGCGGAGGCGCTGCTCGGCTTGCGGCGCATACTTGCTGTTAGGGAACTGGACCAGCAATTGGCGGCACTCGCCTTCGGCGCGGTGCGCCTGGCTTACATCCCGGTCCGATTTCTCCATCTCCTTGAAATGGATCATGCAGATTTTGTTCTGCGCCTCAGCGGACTCTTCCATGGTCGGGTAGAAGAGAATGAAATCCTTGTATTCCGCTTCGGCTTGGGCCAGCCCGTGAGCCCCGCCTTCGCGATACCAGCTATCGGCGATGGCGAGCTTTGCCTTGGCCAGATATTCGCTGGTGTCGTAAGTGTTAATCAGGGTGTTCAGCGTAATGCGGGCAACCTCGTAGCGGCTGTGCTCGATATCATGGACGGCTTTGTCGTAGAGCACCTTATCCGGCTGCTGGGTGTCCTTGCTGATGGGGTTCTCGTACTTTTTGTGGTGAAAGCCGCACGAGGCGAGCAATGCGGAGGCAGCCGCCACCGCCACAAAACGATCCGACCAATTAATAAAAGCCATGTTAAATCCCTGATAGCTCCTTAAACTCGTACTCCCATCGCCTCGCGGGCGATCTGCCGCATCTGACGCACTGTAGCCTCGGCGTCCACACTGTGAAAAATCGTCGACCCAGCCACGATCCAGTCGCAGCCGGCACGCACTACTTCGCTCAGGTTCTCGAGCGTCACGCCACCGTCGATCTCAATCCGGAAAGGCAGTCCCCTTTCCTTGCGGATCCGGTCGAGCGCGCGAACCTTATTCAGCGCGTTCGGAATGAACTTCTGTCCACCGAAACCCGGATTGACGCTCATAACCAGCACGTAATCTGCCACATCCAGCACCTCGCTCAGGGTGGCCACCGGCGTCGCCGGGTTGATCACCACTCCGGCTAACGCGCCATGGCTTTGAATCATGCGCAGGGTGCCGTCCAGATGATGGCAAACTTCCTGGTGAACCAGCACCTGATCGGCCCCCGCGTCAATAAAGATGGGCGCGAAAAAATCCGGATCGTCGATCATCAGGTGAACATCCAGGGTGAGCTTGGTAATTTTGCGGATGGATTCGACCACGGGCGGCCCGATTGTGAGATTCGGAACAAAATGACCGTCCATGATGTCTACGTGGAGATGAGAAACTCCGCCTCGCTCCACACGGGCGATTTCTTCACCCAGGCGGGCAAAATCGGCGGCGAGGATCGAAGGCAGGATCTCGGCCATTGAGAAATTCATCCAGCTACGGTTCACGCACGGCGCACACAACCCAAAGCGACGGTAGCGTTATCTAGAGCGGCAGGGGCGCCCCGCACCCCTTCGCTCCCACCCCAATCATGTTATCACAGCGGCGAAAAAACCGTCTCCGGCCATGAGGCCCGGCAGCCGCAGCCCCGAGCTGACCAGGCGGGCGGCGTGGCGTGGCAGTACTTGCTCCACAACAGCTTGATTTTCTTCCTCCTCAAGCGAGCACGTCGAATAGACGAGCCGGCCGCCCGGCGCAAGTTGAGCCACCGCCCGGTCAAGCAGGGCGATCTGCCGGGCTTGAAAAGTCCCCAAATCGTGCTCTCGAAGCCGCCATTTAATCTCCGGGTTTCGCCCAAGCGTACCCGTGCCGGAGCAGGGAGCATCGAGCAGAATGCGCTCGAAATCTGTGCGGAATGGCAACGGTTGCGTGGCATCGAGTACGACACGGTGACAGGCCAGTCCGTCGAGCGCTCGCAGCCGCCGAAGAGAGTGATCGCAGGCGATAACTCGCACGCCGGCTTCGAGCGCTTGCGCGGTCTTATTACCGGGCGCGGCGCAGAGATCGAGCAAGGTCTGGCCAGGCTCCAGATCGAGCAGCGTGACTACCCACTGTGAGCTGATATCCTGCTGCCGGAAACCGCCGGAATCGCCCGCGTGTTCCAGACGAAAGCAGCCCGGGATTTCGGTTGCCTCGACGGCTAATGGAGAGTTCAAATTCGCGCTGGCTCCTGGCGGGATGCGGAGAAAGGTTTCCGGGGGGCGCAGGAATGCTTGGGCGATTGTAGACGCCGTTTCGGTCCCAAATCGGCGATCCCAGCGCGCCAGCAACCAGGCGGGCATGGATAGCTCCGTCGCACGATCGGGCCACGCAACCGGATCGCGTGTCACTTTGCGTAGAACGGCATTGACAAACCCGGCGGCCGAGCGCTTGCCTGCCCGCTTCACGAGATCCACGCTGTCGGTGACGGCGGCATGAGGCGGAATGCGATCGAGATAACGGAGCTGGTAAATCGCCATCCGCAGGGCGATGCGCACTTCGCTATCCAGGCGCACGGAAGGGCGGCCAGAGAAATAGCCGATCAGATAATCGAGCTGGGCCTGGTAGCGGAGAACGCCAAAAACAATTTCCGAGGCGAGACCGGCATCGCGGCTATCGAGGCCGGCCGGCTGAGCGAGCAACAAGTCTGAGGCGTAGCCGCCGCCATCGACTCGCAGCAAAATTTGAAACGCAGTGGTGCGCGCGGGAGACACTGTTTCAAACCTAACAAGGTTTCAACGTAACAAGGCCAGGGCAGCGCGCAAAGGCGGGTGGCGGGCGAGTTTCTAAAGTGAGTCTCGTATAATAAACACTTGGACCTGGAAAAAATACTGCTACGCAAGGTTGGCGAGGCGGTCGCCCGCTTTCGCATGATCCATGATGGCGACCGCGTGGCGGTGGCGCTGTCGGGCGGAAAAGATTCGCTTACCCTGCTCGAAGCGCTGAGGCGGCTCTCGCAACGCGCGCCCGTGGAGTTTTCAGTCTGCGCGTTCACCGTGGAGCAGGGCAAGTTTCTCCGGCCGATCGAGCCGCTGGGGGACTATCTGAAGGAGCGCGGAATCGATTGGACGTATTTTCACGACAAGCCGTCGTTCCGGCTGCTCCAGGAACAGCCCGGCCATGGCTGTGATCTGTGTAGCCGCTACCGGCGGCGCGCCGTTTATGAGATCGCGCGGAATCTGAAAGCCAATGTCATCGCCTTCGGACACACCGCCGACGATTTCTGCGAGTCGTTCCTGCGCAACGCGCTGTTTACCGGGCGCATTAGCGCCCTGCCTCCCGTAACCCATTCGCGCGATAAAGATTTCCGGTTGATCCGTCCGCTGGTTTACGTAACCGAGGACATTACCAGCCGCTTTGCCGAATCGCTGGGCGCTCCCGTGATTCCGTGCGGCTGCTCCCAGCGGACAGGAACCGTGCGGCGCAGTTTGCGTGACCTTTTCGCCGGACTCGAAAAGGACTATCCGCATCTCAAGGAAACGCTGCTCTCAGCCATGGGGAACATTGAAACCAGCCGGTTGCTGGACACACGCTATCTGAATCTGGATGGGAACGCTCCCGCCGCGCAATCCACAAGCATGCTGCCGATCCTGACCGAGTCGTGACAAGCGCGTTGCTTTCTTAGTGGTCGCCCACACCGGAGGTGCGGACTGGTTTTACTCGGCGAAACGTGAGCTTTCGGCAAGGATGCGCAGGGTGGCGGCGGTTCCGGAAATTACACATATTTTCTCCGGAAATAGGTCAGGCCAGAATGCGGCATCAAAGTCCGGCCGATATGAAGCCGGTGAGCTGCTGGAACCGGCAGCAGGTTGAGAGCGACAAGCCGAATCTGGCCGGGGGCGCGACTCAAATCGACAGCAGTTCCTCCCGCAAGACATCGAGTTCTGCTGGCCGGTATCTTGCCCACTTGCGCTCCGCAAATCCGGGAAACCCCCAGTCGAATGCACGGCGAAGATATTGGACAAAAGTAATTTTCTCAGAGACGTTGAGGAACCCATGGACCAAGCAATCGGCACTTCCCGTCTCGTGCATCAGTGTGTATGGATCGCCACCATCGTGCGAGCCCGCTTTGGCGCTGCCGCAGTCTGAAAAGCATACGCTGCCCATATGCTCTACAGACTTGCGCGCATCCTGCACGCCATAAATTACCAGAGGGTCGGTAAAAACCAGATCCCATTCCAGTTCAGAACGCTCGGAGCTCCGGTCCCGAATGAAAGAGAGTTGGGGGTGGATGCCCGTCAGTTCCACCTCGCCGCTGATCGCGAACCAAGCTCGGATGGAGAGAGGCAGCGGCCCGACTTCTTCCTCCATGCGGAGAACCTGCGACAGCGCGTTTTTCGGCGGCCGCCGCAGAATCGGCGCGGAAACAGGCTTCATGTAGTGAAAGAACCTGTAACCCATGCCAGCCAACCGCTGAGCAATCGTTTCCACGTTCGCCCGCGCCCGCGCCATCGTCTCATATGCGACCGCAAGCCCGTCGGCTGCATAGGGGTCCTCACGGACCTGGGATCCAAGGCCTTGGAGGCCGGCCCACGCTCCTTCGCGGTCTCCTGCTTCGTAGCGCTCGAACAAAGGCAACTCTGGAGTGTACTTTCGCAGTTCCGCACGCCGTGCTGCACCATCCTCGGGAAGTTTTCGTTGGAAGAGCGGACTGCTCATTACTTTGTACCTCTACTCGTTGGCTTAAGCTGGTGCTTTACAGTCTTTTTGTTGTGTATGGTCAGGACTACATGGGAAGCAATCCTTCCGCAAGTTCGGAAATAAGCTTGGCAGGGCACCCTCTTTTCCCCTCCCAACCGGGAAAGCCGCCCCACTTGAATGCACCGCGAAGGTAGTTGATGAAGGACAGCCCCTTGCGGGAACCAACCACGGCAAAGACGCCATCGGCTGAAGCATCCGGGACTCGCATGCCATAAGGTCCTGCGCCGCCGGAGCCTCCCTTGGTTACGTCGTCGGGCGCCAGATACACGTAGGCCTGCCCCTCGAATTCCTCCTCACTGAATTGCCGGATCGTCGACTTCAGAGGTTCAATCATCAACGGGTCGGGACAGACATCCGAGTGCGGCTCATCTGAATTCGGACTCAGCAAACTGTGCCATCCGAGCAACGACACGCCGCCGACCTCCTCGTACCACGCTCGCAGGGACATAGGAAGCGGCCCGCCCGCGAGTTTTTCCAACTGATCCAACTCCTTCGCGGTATTTTTGCCTGGCACTGACCAGACAGTCGGATCCTTGAGTGGGGGCTTCGCCCGATGTCCAGCGCGACCGAGAGATTGGGTGGTCGCCTGACGGGCCTGCTCTGCCCGTTCCACCAGTTTCTTCCGGTATTCCGGCGATCGCAAAATCCGGATCTCATTAGAACGCCTCTTATCTCCCGGGTCCATCTTGGCTGAGATCTCCATGATCATTCTGAAGACCCGGCTGTTCGCCTCCTTCGTAATGCGGTCATGATCCTGCAGCGCCATAAAACGGTACCCGATCGCATCCAAACGCGTAATCAAAACCTCAATGTTGTGGCGTGCCCGTCGCATGGTTTCGCGTGCGACCGCTGATGCATCCGCGGCATACCGCTTGTGACGAACCTCTTCACCGAGGGACGTAAGTTCCCGCCACACAGCAACACATTGGCCGCCCAGGTACCTGTCCAGAAACGTTGCCATAGTTAGTTCTATAGCATAGGCAAAGGCCAGCGGCCAGTTGGCCAAACTTCACCTAGCGGACTTACAAGGCGATCGTCCAGATGCGCCGGGCGGCATACGCCCATATCGCGCGATTCTGCATAGGCAGCATCTGCTGATCGGTCGTAGGAAAGCGACATAGAGGCTCGCCTGAAACATTGTCGCGGGCTTGCGTGCGTGGCCAAAAACGTTATCTGGTTCTGCCTTTGGGAAGCCCCGTTTTCCAGGCCGCCTCGGAATATCATCAAACAATACCCAGAATCGATCCTTTTCGGCCATGCGGCATCCATCATATTTTGCGCGGCCGTGGGGTTGGCGAGCCGCGTCAGCGTGTCGCAGTAATTCCACGGCATCCACTCCGCGGGAGCGCCTGCTTCAGTTCTCCGGCATGGCGCTGCAACTCGATGAGATAGTCGAATGGATTGACGCTGTTCAACTCGCAGGTGTGAATCAGGCTCATGAACAGATCTCCCATCCGCGCTCCCTTCCGGGTCCTGATGGAGCTTGCACGGCGGCTGCGAAAGATAAACAGGTGGCCGGAAAACGG
>Ga0070735_10005055_pt1 | contig 11001 bp, 9 predicted proteins | sample Coa_R1_FD_66443 | JGI IMG/M metagenome (GOLD analysis project Ga0070735, IMG submission 66443) | Surface soil microbial communities from Centralia Pennsylvania, which are recovering from an underground coalmine fire - Coalmine... | ecosystem: Environmental > Terrestrial > Soil > Unclassified ... | reverse complement strand
TCACCGGCTGTACTGATTTTTCTTCTTGTCCTCATGCCGCTCGATTCCCAGTCGAATCAACTTCTCGATTAGCTCCGAATATCCTACCCCCGACGCTGCCCACAGCTTTGGATACATGCTGATCGAGGTAAATCCGGGCATGGTGTTGATCTCGTTCAAATAGATCTTGCGTGACTTGGGTTCCATCAGAAAATCCACTCGTGCCAGCCCCGAGCAATCGACTGCCTGAAATGCCTTCACCGCGAGTTGCTGCACGTTCTTCGTCTCCGATTTCGACAACTTCGCCGGAATGATCAGCTCCGAACCCTCGTCCAGATATTTGGCGTCGTAGTCATAAAACTCTTTGATCGGAACAATTTCGCCTGGCACCGACGCCTGCGGCTTGTCATTCCCAAGCACCGAGCACTCAATCTCGCGAGCCTTGTTCTTCTTCCCGCCCACACCCTCCTCAATCACGATTTTGCGATCGAACTTCGCAGCCTCATCGATCGCCGGTCCGAGTTCCTTGCGGTCATGCGCCTTCGAAATCCCCACCGACGATCCCAGGTTCGCCGGTTTCACGAACACCGGATATTTCAACTTGTCCTCAACCAGCTTTTGCACTTTCTTGGGCGCTGCTTCCCAATCGCTGCGCAGAACCGTCACGTGCCTCACCAGCGGCAGGCCTGCCGCGCGAAACAGCGACTTCATGACGTCTTTATCCATGCCGGCCGCCGAACCTAGCACGCCCGCTCCGACGTATGGCATGTCTGCCAGTTCCAGCAAGCCCTGAATCGTCCCGTCCTCGCCGAACGTTCCATGTAGCACGGGAAAGACAATGTCCACATCGATGGCCCGATCCGATGCACGCCTCGCCATCGAATGAGACGAGGCCTCCGTTTGAAAAGCTGTGAGGGTTCCGTGAGGTTCGGGTGGAACCACGACTGCCTGGCCGTTGGCAAGGAGGGCAGCGCCCGCGGTGGCTTCGGGATCGCCTGCGCGAAGCTGTTTCGCATCGTGATGGGCAAACTCTCCACGGAGCAACCGCTCCGCATCACTTGCCGTTACCCAGTGCCCTTCTTTGGTGATCCCGATGGGCACGACATCAAATTTGCTCTTATCGATTGCATTAAACACCGACGCCGCCGACAGCAGCGATACCTCATGCTCGCCACTGCGACCACCAAAAAGAATGCCGACCCGAAGTTTTTTCATGGCTTGTGTAGGGGCGGATGTCTCATCCGCCCGGGCCGAGCGTCGCTCGGCAGATAGTCACTAAAGAATCTTTTTTCCGAACGCCGAAGCCGCCAACTCCACCGCCAGGTCCGCCGTCCGGTTGTGTTCATCAATTACGGGATTCACTTCCACAATCTCAAAGCTCAGCATGCGTCCGTGATCGGCAATAATCTCCATCGCCAAATGTGCCTCTCGATACGTCGCGCCTCCGCGCACCGGTGTTCCAACCCCCGGCGCATCCTCGGGATCGATCCAATCCATATCCAGCGAAACGTGATACCCCGCCGTGCCGCGTCCCGCCGCGCGCAGCGCTTCTTCCATCACCGTGCGCATCCCGCGTTCATCGATGTCCCGCATCGTGTAAACTTCGATCCCCGCCCGGTGAACATTCTCTTTCTCGATGGAATCAATATCCCGCACGCCCACCAGCACGCAGTTCTCCGGCTTTACCTTCGGTGAAAAATTGAAAATATTCGCCAACTCCGATGGCCCGATTCCCATGATCGCCGCCAGCGGCATGCCATGCACGTTGCCGCTCGGCGAGCTTTCAGGCGTATTGATGTCCGTGTGCGCGTCGATCCAGATCACGCCGATCTTCTGATTCTGCCGCCGGTAGAACTCCGCTACTCCGGCCACCGTTCCGGCCGCCATCGAATGGTCTCCGCCGAGCGACAGCGGTACCTTGCCGGCCTCGAGCGTCTTCAGAACCAGCTCTGCGTGCTTCGTGCAGGTCGCAGTAATCTCTTTCAGGTACTTCGCGTGGGGATCGCCTTCTTTCTTTTGCTCAGGAATCGCTACTGCAACATTACCGCCATCCTCTACAACGTGACCCAGCGACTCAAGCCGTGCCTCAAGTCCCGCCACGCGAACTGCCGACGGCCCCATGTCGACGCCTCGCCGCGACTGCCCGAGATCAAGCGGCACCCCAATCACGCGAATTTTCTTCGGACTAATACTCGAGAAAGACGGCGTTGAAGTTGTCATAGATTCGTGAACGCGGATGTTCCTCTGTGTCCTCTGTGTTGAAAGCGTTTACGGATAAAGCCTGTGCAGTGTCCGCGCGAAGGGAATCGTCTCACGCACATGTTCCAATCCGCAGATCCACGCGACGGCCCGTTCGATCCCCATACCAAACCCCGAGTGCGGCACGCTCCCATACTTGCGCAGGTCCAGATACCACTTGAACGCTTCCTCGGGTAGGCCGTGCTCGTGGATGCGCTTCAACAGCAGCTCATACGAAGCCATACGCTGCGACCCCCCAATGATCTCGCCGTATCCCTCTGGCGCCAGCACGTCAACGCACAGCGCCAAGTCCGGGTTCTGCGGATCCGGCTCCATGTAAAACGCTTTCACCTTCGCCGGATACCGATGCACCATTACTGGTTTGTCGAATTGCGACGAAATATACGTCTCGTCCGGCGACCCCAGATCGCCACCATACTCAAACTTATTTTCCAGCGCGCCTTTTGCGTGGGCTTCCTCCAGCATCTTCACAGCCTCGTCGTAGCTGATACGCGGGAACGGCGGCTCGATTTTTTCGAGCTTCGAAACGTCGCGTCCGATTGTTTGCAGATCCGCGCGCCGCTTTTCGAGGCACCGCTTGACCAGAAAGCTGATCAGACCTTCCGCCACCTCCATGATGTCGTCAAGCGTGGCGTAGGCGACCTCCGGTTCAACCATCCAGAATTCGGTCAAATGCCGTCGCGTCTTGCTTTTCTCCGCGCGAAACGTCGGTCCGAACGAATACACCTTGCCCAGTGCCATCGCTGTTGCTTCCGCGTAAAGCTGCCCGGATTGCGTCAGGAACGCCTGTTCGTCAAAATAATCGACCGGAAACAACGTCGTTGTCCCTTCGCACGCAGCCGGCGTCAGAATCGGTGGGTCAGTCAGCGTGAATCCGCGTTCATCAAAGAAATCTCGCGCGGCTTTGATGATCTCCGCCCGCACTCGCAGGATTGCTGCCTGGCGCGGCGTTCGCATCCACAGGTGACGGTGCTCCATCAAAAAATCAACGCCATGCTCCTTCAGCGAAATTGGAAATGGATCGTTCTCCGGCACCTTCTGCAGCACCTGCACGTTCTGAACATCGAGTTCATATCCGCCCGGCGCACGTTTGTCGGCTCTGACCTTTCCTTCGACAATCACGCTCGATTCCTGCGTCAATCCCTTGATCGAGTCGAACACTTCCGCCGGAACCGCATTCTTTGCCACCACGCCCTGAATCACTCCAGAGCCGTCCCGAAACTGCGGGAACAAGAGCTTCCCGCTCTCGCGCAGGTTATACAGCCAGCCGCGAATAGTGACATTCTGCCCTTCGTGCTTGCCGATCTCAACAATCGTGGTTACTGGAGACATAAGTTGATTTTGTGATTTTGGAATCGGGTAATTCTGCAATGTAAACTCCGCAGCGGAATTACCAAATTACGAAATTACCCGACTTCCAGTTTCTCGAACGTTTCCCGCATCTTCTCCGCCGGATTGATCTTCTCGTCGTGTTCCAACTCCAGCAGCAGCGGCGGCGTGTGCGGTGCCGACCGCAGCAACTCCAGCGCTTGCTTCCAATCGATCGAGCCGCTTCCCGGCCAAACGTGCGAATCGCGGTCCTTCGCATTATCGTGAACGTGGCTGGACCAGATATGGTCCTTCAGTGTTTCGAACGCCTGCGCAACATCGCTCATCAAGTGAGCATGGCCGAAGTCGAAGCACACGCCCATATCGTCGAAATGCGTGGCATGGATAAATTCCACCAGCCGTTCCGGTGTGGACATCTCGTTCGGGATATTCTCCAGTAGCACTCGCACGCCCAAGGGTTTGGCGAATGCCCGCAAGTGTTCGATCGATGTCATCGCCGCTTCAAATTTCCTGTCATCGAATGACTCGTGAGTCAATCCCATGTGCTGGATCAAAAACCGGAACGGAATGTGTTCGGCAACCTCCAGGGAACGCTTAATCTCGTCCATCGCTTCGATCCGCGTCGCACGGTCCGTCGAAGTAATGTTCACCGGCGGTGCCCCGGTTCGTCCCCATTCGTAATCGCCGTACAGAGGCGCATGAACCGAATTCAGCGTGACGCCACTCGTCTTGAACCAGTCCGCAATTTCGCGCACATGCTGCTTGCGGTTTGCATAGTCCAGGTGCTGTCGCGCCGCGAATATCTCGATCGTTTGCGCCCCGCCTCGCACCAAACCGTCCAGCAGCCCGGGATGCAGCCGCTCTTTCACATACACATAAGTAGAGATCGCCCTCTGCATTTAATAACCAACTGCCTTTCCGTTGTTTCTCCCATCCGGCGCCCCCAGGCGGTCTCCGGTTTTTGGGTCAATCGCGATGCACTCGCCATCACTCCAATATCCCACCCACTCATTGCGCACGGTTTCGCCGAACTCCACTTTGTGTCCCATCCCCCGCAGCGCATTCGCCGTGTCCAGAGAAAACCATTGTTCCACGTTGATCTGGTCAGGCAGCCACTGATGGTGAAACCTCGGCGCGTCCACCGACTCCTGAATGTTCATTCCGTAGTCGATCACGCCCATCAAAATGTTCGCCACCGTTGTTGGAATTCGTGACCCTCCGGGCGAGCCGAGCACAAGAAATAATTTGCCATCCTTCAGCACCATCGTTGGTGTCATCGAGGAAAGCGGTCGCTTGTTAGGTCCAACGGCATTTGCCGGGCCTTGAATCAGGCCATAAAGATTGGGCGCACCTGGCTTCGCCCCGAAGTCATCCATTTCATCGTTCAGCAGAAAACCGAGGTTCCCCGCAGTGACTCGCGATCCGAACCAGTCATTAATCGTCGTAGTCACTGACACCGCATTCCCGTCCGCGTCAACGACAGAATAATGAGTCGTGTGGTCCGGCTCGTGAACTTGCTTAGGCTGCGGATGGCTTGACGCATACTGCTCCAACTCATTGAAAATTGCTGGTCGTTTCAGGTCCTTGCTTGGAGTGGCGCGCCCTGGATCGATCGAGTCCCGCCAGGCCGCACCATATTTCTTGTCGATTAGTTGTGCCACGGGGACTTTCGTAAAATCCGGATCGCCCAGGAATTCTGCCTTGTCAAAATACGCCCGTCGAAACGCTTCCGCTGTCAGATGAACCGCCGCTGCCGACCGGTTCCCCGCCTTCCCGAGATCGTAGCCCTCAAGAATGTTCAGCGTTTCCAGCAGGACTGTACCTCCCGCCGACGGTGGAGGCGCGCTGATCACCTCATAGCCGCGGTACGTCCCTTCAATCGGCTCGCGCTCTTTCACTTCGTAATTCCCCAGATCATCGGCGGTAATCAACCCGCCGCCCTTCTGGATGGACGCAGCAATCTCATGTGCCATGGCACCGTGATAGAACTCGTCTGGGTTGCTCGCAATCCGCTCCAGCGTCTTCGCCAGTTCCGGCTGGCGCAAGATCTCGCCTTGCTTGTAGTAATTCCCGTTCCGTTGAAAAATCCGGTACGACTCCGGAAATTTCGCCAGGTCCTTGTCATCGAAGATATTCTTCGCATCTTCCCAGCTCAGCGCAAAACCGTCCCGAGCCAGCTTGATGGCCGGAGCCATCACCTGCGCCAGGCTCAGTTTCCCGTATGTCTTCTCGGCATATACCATGCCAGCGACTGAACCCGGCACGCCAATCGACTTGTATCCCACGACGCTGGCATCTTGTATGACATTCCCCTGCGCATCGAGATACATGTTGGCTGTCGCTGCCGCCGGAGCTTTCTCGCGGTAATCGATGAAGTGATTTTTCCCATCCACTGAGCGAAACAACATGAACCCGCCACCCCCAAGGTTTCCTGCCTGTGGGTGGACCACTGCCACAGCAAATCCGGTCGCCACCGCCGCATCAACGGCATTTCCGCCGGCCTTCATCACTTCGACACCCGCGCGTGACGCTAACTCATGCACACTGACCACAATCGCGTGTTGCGCATGCGTCGGATGAGTGGACGCCTGCAGCGGCGATAGATAAACCGCAAATATCGCAACTAGCAGGACGATCATCGGGCTTCGTTTTCGCATGGGAAACTCAAACGGAAGATGAACTTAAGCCGAATACCGAGGCTAGCCTAGCTGACGAAACGAGTCAACTTGAGGCGTTTAGCGGGCGTCTGAGCCCGCTGCCGAAATCCCGAGCGAAGTCGAGGGATCTGTAAGTGAGGCGTTTAGCGGGCGTCCGAGCCCGCTGCCGAAATCCCGAGCGAAGTCGAGGGATTGTCCCTCAATAACCCTGCCTCACTCCCTTCCTTAGAGCACCTAACAAAACCTCCATCCGGCAGTTCCAGTTCCGTTCATTGCAACTTCGCGTACTCCGATTTGGCTTGCTTCAGGATGGGGATGTCGGGGTCGGCGTCTTTCCACAGCGTAAAAAAATCCTGATACGCGGTTCGGGTTTTAACGGTGTCTCTCTGGATGGCGTAAGCGCGGCCCAATTGCAAATGCGCCAGCGCAGCCAACGGAGAATTCAGGACACAACCGGGGTGATCCAGGTACTTTTGGAACTCGCTGGCTGCCTTGCTTCCCTGACCAAGACGCAAATAAGCCTCGCCCCGGACGTAGACCGGGTAAATCGTGGTCAACGGATAGCCCCCTAATTCGTACGCGGCTGCAACCTGGAGTAGCTGGATGGCTTGAGCCGGACGGTTTCGACCAAGTTCAATGGAGGCACGAATCGTCGGCAACCAGAAGAAGTTCAAGAGAGTATTCGCGGGATTGTTTTTGGCGAGTTCATCAACGAGGGTTTGCGCCCGTTTGGTAAAGCCGGAGCGCCCAAGGGTCACGGCAACCAATGTCTTTACAGTTCTTGATGGCGCGAGCCTCAGTGCCGAATTTGCAATTTCGAGGGCGCGCGCGGAATTGTTGAACTCAGCTTCACGCAGAGCCGCGTTCGCGATGCTAATCGCTGCAGCCTCATTTCCGTTGTCTCGTCGGCCCCCTTCCACCGCTTTTTGGGTCAAGGCCCAGGCCTCCCTGCTATGGCCTGAATAAGCCGCCGTATCCGATTCCATGTTCACAAAGAGCGGTTCGACTTCAGGTTTTCCAGCGGCCCATGCCAACTCCGTCTCCATGCCGGACGAATTGCCCTCGAGAAAGTCGATCTGATAAAGGTAAAAGTGCCCATCGCCAGGTTCCAGATTGCGGGCGAGGGCTTGTTCCACCTCAAGTCTCGCTTCATGCAGACGATTGAGGTTGATATAGGCAGCTACGAGGTTTGCGTAGTTATAAAAACCGCCTTGAGCAAGTTTCTTTTCCTCGAGCAGCACCTCTAACGCCTGCGGGTATTGTCCACGAAATATGTAATCGTTACCGAGACGGTCCAGTGGAGTCGAATCCTGTGGGTAGACTTGCGCCCACAACTGGTAGACTTCGTCGGCTTTCTGCAGGTCCCCTATTAAGCTATCGTAATAGGATGAAGCGATGTAGAAAGCCTCCCTTTTGCTTACCCTGTCGCGAAGCATAAACGCTTTTTCTAGGCTTGGCTTCGCCTGTTCAGCTTCGTCAAGGTTCCCATACCTAGTTGCAAGTTGCAGATACGCCATCGCGAAGTTGGGGTCGAGCTCGATTGCCTGCCGGAAAAAAGGAATCGAGGCCACATCGCCCTTTTGCTGGCGGGCTTTCAGTCCGAGCGTATAAGCGTTCAAGGCTTCCAGGGAGGCGGTGGTCACGTCTTCCGGAGGTGCATCATACTTCTGAACCGAGCCGAGCGATTCTCCCATTCTTTCACGCAGCTTTGTGGCTGCCTCGCCCAGAGCTTTGAGTACTTGTTCCTTGCCTGTTGCGGCTACCTGCTCCTCTGCAAGTGTGTCGCCAGTACGACAGTTCAGTGCCTTCAGTCCAAGCACGTACTGGCTGCCTAACCTGGCGATGGAGCCGTCAATGGCCGCGGCGCTTGCCGTACGCTGGCAGACCTCGCGCGCCAACTCGTGCGTCAACGGGACATCCTTGGGCTGCGCCATCAGTGCCAGCGTGCTGGCAATACGCTCGTCCGAAAGCACGTTCAGAAACGGCGACTGCTCCAATTGAGCCGAAAGGCCTAGGCGCAGTGTCCCATCGAAGACAGGGTCGCCCGTGCTGTTGGTGAAGTCGGCAAGAATGATGGTGTCCTTGTCGGTCAGGCGCTTGCTTTGCTGCGAACGGTAGTAAAGTCCGCCCGCCGCAAGCAAGGCGATCAGCAGGACAGGAACCGCAAACTTCCAGACCTTGCCACGGGACGCAGCCAGTGTGCCTGAGCTTGTCGCCGCACTGTGCCCGCTCTCGATGTCCCGCTTCAGCCGTTGCAGTTCAGCCCTTATATCTGATGCGTGCTGGTGGCGGAGATTCCGATCCTTCTCTAGTGCCCGGTGGATGATGTCTTCGAGCTTGGGCGGTACGTCGGGATTCAGCCTCAAGGGAGGCAACGGGGCACGGTTCAGGATCGAATCGAAAACTACTCCTGTGCTCTCGCCACGAAAGGGCAATGTCCCAGTCGCCATCTCGTAGAGCACGACGCCGAACGAGAATAAATCAGTGCGGGCATCCAATTCCTTGGCGCGGACCTGTTCGGGCGACATATAGGCGATGGTCCCGACTGCTGTCCCCGGACTCGTCAGATACTCTTCCAGCGTTACCGTTGATTCTGCCGCCAAACTTGGCTGCCCCACATTGCTGAGGACAGGTGTCACCTTCGCAAGACCAAAATCGAGCACTTTGGCATGCCCGAGTTTAGTGACAAAGATGTTCGCAGGCTTTATATCTCGGTGGACAATGCCAGCAGCGTGCGCGGCATCCAGCGCATCGGCGATCTCGACAGCGAGCGACAGAATCACTTCGGTTTCCAGCGCACGCCCGGCAATGCGGTGCTTCAGAGTCAGTCCGTCCAGAAACTCCATGACGATGAACATACGACCATCGTGCTTGCCGATTTCGTGGATCGTGCAGATATTCGGATGGTTTAGGGCAGAAGCGGCACGTGCTTCGCGCCGGAACCGTTCGAGCGCCTGCGGGTCCTGGGCAACGTCCTCGGGTAGAAACTTCAATGCGACAAAGCGGCTAAGATCGGTGTCTTCAGCTTTGTAGACCACACCCATACCACCGCCGCCGAGTTTCTCAAGGATGCGGTAGTGCGAAACGGCCTGGTTGATCATGAGTCGGCGCAGGGCGCAGGTTGCAATGTTAGGGATGTGAGGAACAAGAAGTCAACGAGGGGCAATGCTGAATTTCATCTGTCGCTCAATCGTGGTCTGCCACCCTTGGGCTTCGCCTTGGCCAAAGGAATGAAAGGTTCCAGCACTTCCCACAGCCCGTCAGGCAACAGTTCGGTGGCCATTGCATACCTCCGTCCGTAGGATGTTTTGCCCCTTTCCGCGGGTTGCGAGGTTTTGTTAGACGTTCTTAATCGAACCTCGCCGCTACTTACGCTTTTCGCGCCGATCTCTTCTTCGACGTTCGCACCACCTTCCGACTGCCACCAGCACCGGCCTTCGCTGCCACCATCTCGTACGATTGGCGAATCAGTTCCTGCAGTTCGGCATCCCGCAAAACATCCAGCCCATCCAACATCACCCACTTATATCGCCCGACATAAGGGGCTGGCCTGATGCCCTCGCGCTCGCAAAGCTCGGCAAAGCTCTCTGGCGTGCACTTGAAGCACATGTTTTGCGGCACCGAATCCAATCCCAGTACCACGAAAATCTTCCCCCCGACCTTAAAACAAAGATCGTCACCCCACTGCAGGTTCTCCGTGGCGTGTGGAAAAGACAGACAATATTTACGAACCGAATCAGAATTCATGGAAAACCGGAATCCCTCCACTCCGGGCCGGAATCCAAGACTCTATCAGGAGATTGAAATGCAAACCAGGCAGCTCGGCAATTCTGATTTACACATTACTCCCTTGGGCTATGGAGCTTGGGCCATCGGAGGTTCCGGATGGCAGTTTGGCTGGGGTTCCCAGGACGACAGCGACTCCATCGCCGCCATTCATCGCGCTCTCGAACTTGGTGTCAACTGGATTGACACCGCCGCCGTCTACGGCCTCGGCCATTCTGAAGAAGTAGTTGCGCGAGCGCTTAAACAGTGGTCTGGATCACGCCCGTACGTGTTTACCAAGTGCGGCCTGAGATGGGATTCCAAGGGCAATGCCCAGAAGGTTCTGGCTGCAGACTCCATTCGTCGCGAGATCGAAGACAGCTTGCGTCGTCTGCAGGTCGATGTCATCGATCTTTACCAGATTCACTGGCCGCCGGATCCCGATTCGCCTCAACTCGAAGAAGCATGGTTCACTCTCGCCGATTTGAAGCGCGCCGGCAAAGTCCGCTGGATCGGCGTCTCAAATTTCGATGTGAAGCAACTGCGCCGAGCCAAGGCCATCGCGTCCATCACATCCCTTCAGCCGCCTTATTCTCTGGTCAACCGCGGCGTCGAAGAAGACATTCTTCCGTACTGCCTGCGCGAGGGAATCGGTGTCATCGTCTATTCCCCGATGCAGTCGGGACTTCTTACCGGAGCCATGACCCGCGAGCGAATCGCCCGCCTGCCTCAAGACGACTGGCGCAAAACGGATGCCGAGTTCAACGACCCCAAGCTGTCTCGGAACCTGGCCGTCGTCGAGCGCCTCAAGGAAATTGCCAGGCGGCACGGGCGTTCAACCGGAGAAGTTGCAATTGCCTGGACGCTCCGCAATCCAGCTGTGGCTGGCGCCATCGTCGGCGCTCGCAATGCGAGCCAGGCCAGCGGTGTCATGCGTGCTGCAGAACTCCGATTGTCCGACAAGGAAGTGAACGAGATCGAAGAGGACGTTGAAGAGAGCGCTGCATAGAAT
>Ga0070735_10005054_pt1 | contig 11004 bp, 12 predicted proteins | sample Coa_R1_FD_66443 | JGI IMG/M metagenome (GOLD analysis project Ga0070735, IMG submission 66443) | Surface soil microbial communities from Centralia Pennsylvania, which are recovering from an underground coalmine fire - Coalmine... | ecosystem: Environmental > Terrestrial > Soil > Unclassified ... | reverse complement strand
ACGTAGCGGCCGTTCTGGAGTTCGATTATCAGCGGGTCGTTTGGCGAAGACGAACCTTCATGATTGTTCGGCGTCGTCATCAGCGATGCCATTGAGCTCGTCGCAGGGGTCATGAGACCTTGCAGGGCCTGCATAAGAAAAGGCGGCGGAGCGGATGAGACTGGATATCCGGTGGAGTAAATGTCACTGGGATCGAAGTTATCGCCGAAGAAGGGAAACGGAAGCGAGCCGTAGCCGGGATAGGCGAGGCCGTATGGGTAGGAGCGGCGGAAGGCGGTGCGTGTACGGCCGATGAATGCGTGATTGCCGTTCAGGCCGCGGAAGTTTGCGGGGGCGGAGTGCATAGAAGATCCGGAGTGCATAGCGGAGCCGCGTTGGGCACTGGCGATGGTTGAGCTCGAAAGTACGAAGGTACAGACCATTACTGCAATTAGCAGTTGATTCAGAGTTAGCTCAGACGTTACGGACAGGTTCAGCGGAGAAATGCGTCGGCTGCCCCACCGGATTCGCGGCCAGCGGCGCCCGCTCCACATTATTAATTCCTTTTCCATATCAATTCGCCTGAGGCGACGGCGGTAGCTGGAAGACGACACCGTGGTCGTCATTTTCTTTCTGTGTGGCCGGCAGGTCGAGCTCAGCTAGCGAGATTTTGCGCGGGTGGCCTGGAGTCAGGTCGTAGAGCGTCTGGCTGACGATCGCGTAGTTGCTGATTTCAATTTGATGACCGTCTTTGAAAACCAGCGTCGTCGGCGCCTGGGGCGGCTCCGGAATCGGATCAGGGCCGCCATCGTCAGTTGCGGATTCCGGCTGCCGAACTGAATTGTCATCCGCAGGCGGAATGTAGGACTCTGCGCCGTGACCTCGGCGGTCAAAGATGGTCGGGCCGCCTTGGTATTCGGCGTCATTGTCGCCGCTATCGTTGGCGTCTGCATTATCTGCGTCGTCGGTCGCGCTTGTATCGACCGCATAGGGCACCGGCAGCGCGTAGATATATGGATAGTAGGCCGTGCCAGTTGCGGTGTGACGAGGATGATGATCTCCATTATGAGCAATACCGGAAGGATGGGTATGGCCGGCGGTCGGCGGTGCGACTGGACCGGTCCGCGGAGTTACAGGACCAGTCGGAGGCGTCGCATAAAAATGAGTTGTGGGCGCGGAGTTGGCCGCGTGAGATCCGACGCCGAACGATGCAGCGTTGTTGGTTTGAGCTGAACTTGCCGGGACGGCGAAGAATAGGAATGCCGCAAAGAGAGCCAGTGACGCGGGAACCGAGCGCTGGAGCGAGCGGATCACAGCATCATGATACTCCAACGGGAACGACATGGCGCACCGCCTTTACGTCTTTAGATCGATTGGCGGAGGGGCGAGATGCGCCCACAATTGTAGAGTTTTGTGAACGCGCAAGCGTGGGTTAGGTGGCTTCTTCCTTATGGTTTGGGCGGCGTTGCCCAACAACCTCAACTTGCCTGAAAATTGACAAAGTCTGCCAATAACCTACTTCCCTATTTAGGATCGGTTGCGGACGATTAGACCACTATTTCGCACAGTTCGCGCTCTTGCTGCTGAGCTGCTATCGCCTGCTCCTCCAGTAGTTCTATGTTTAATTCTTTGGCCACTCTTAGAGTTGTACTTTCCTCGGTTCGGTGGAACAGCTTCGCGACTTTGACCAGTATCCCCATGACTCCAACCAGTACGGCCAGCGGCGCGGCCCCAGTCACAAGATGATACGTGACGGTGCGGGTTACTCGCTCGGTGATGCTGTCCATTTTTTTCCGAGCATCGTCGTCTAGTCCCTGACGCGCGGCGCTCCAAGACGCCGCGATCTGCTCGGCCCTCGGTAAGGGTTGGCGTCTATGCATGTTTGCAAAAAGCACGGCGCGAGTGAGGGTAATGAAATGGGCAAATCTGATTTGCGCGTTTATGCGGTCGCGCAGCATGCGGTACGCTGAATTCTTAAAACTAATCCCTCCATCCACAGCGTACAGAAAAAGTTCATTCCGCAGTTCGAAAAGCTCGTGACGGAATTTGTCAAGCCTATACTGCCGATAGCCGAAATAAATTAGTAACCAGATCATTGACAGCGCGAGTGCGCTGTTCAGTACGACACCTATCTCTGTCACCGCTTGTCCTCCTTTCCGGTCGTCCCTGATGGGCTTAGGCCACTCGAGGTTCGATTTAGATCCCAGCGTTTTTCTAATTCTTGAGAGTATGCCGCCATGCTTTCGGTCTTTTTATGCCGCAGCCGACGTTCCCTCATACCGTACAGGATGCCACCACCACCGAAGATGTATGCCAAACTTTGGGACACGGTCAGATTTCCCAAGAACGCCACACCGATCTGAGCGAAAGTAACCTTCCCAGCGAGTTCGCCGATTGTCAAGTAGACAAATGCAGCAATGAGGACCGCAGAACCCCAAGGAATGGCCAAATTGACGGCGTCGGCCCAAATATCGAGCTTCTTATATTGGAGAATTATCTCTCCATCCGTGCTTGCAGTTAATCGAGAGCTAGGCGACGGCATCTTCAATCGACGCTCATTATAATCCCCGTCACCTGCTATGCTACTCTCTTCCCTTCCCGGTCTGCCAACTCCCCCCCTGCCCAAAGTTAGGGGTTGGGCCTTTTTCAGGCGAAACCGGCTTGGGCAGTCAATTGCTGCCCGTTCGCGCTGAGCGAGCTTCCCCACTTGGCCTTACTGCCCGCGGTGGTCGCACCATTCGAAATCCACTCCTCGCAAAAGAAGCGAGAAGTGGGCACCCGATTGTCATTCTCCTTGGTTGACTGTCGGGACCGAATGACGCTCAATCTCCCACCGGGCAGCGGTGGGTTGTTTCTTCAAGTTTTGTAGCCAGATTCTGCGAATTCTGGGCGAAGCACCACGGAACAAACCAGGCCGGATAGCGTTGGCGCACGTAGTCGGGAACATCATCCTGGTTGAGTTTTTGGAATGCGAAATTTATTTTTCCGGCTTTATCGGCCGTGCCGAGCAGGTATCCGTAAACGTCGGTGGCGGAATCGGCAGGCGCGTCATGAGGCAGGGCGTAACGCACAGCGCCGGCAGTGCCGACGATCCAGCCGGGCAGGCGCTGATCGGGCGGATGATTGTTGAAAATTCCGTTCATGTAAAAGTGCGAGTGGCTGGCAAGCACGTAAACCGGCTTGCGCTTCTGAAGGTTTAGGAGAGAGTTGTAGACATGCCTGCCACTGTCGCATCCGGCTTGGCTTTTGTCGTTCGCTTTTTTGTCGTTCGTTTTCTTGTCACTCGTTTTCTTGTCGCACATGGCGTGATCGCTGGAAATGCTATCGGGAAGCGCTTCGTGCATGCCGACGACGAGGCTCAGGACCGCGTCGTTGTTTTGCGCGCGGGCGGCAACTCCATCGAACCAGCTCAGTTCTTCGGGTGAAAAAGCGCCGGAGGCGTTGTCAAGGAAGATGAAATCCACGCCCCGGTTAATCCAGTGGTAATAGGGCTTTGGCGCGGTTGGATTCTTGTCGCCATCGGCCTTTCTTTGATCATTGAGCGCGGGCGTGCTCAGCCAGCCAGAAAATTGCGAGACAAATTGATCCTCATCTTTTGGAGGAATGGTCTCGTGGTTGCCGATTCCGAGGAAGAACGGTGTCTCGGCGAAGGGCGCGATCTGGTTGGAGATAAAGTCAGGCCAGGCGCGGCGATGATAGTCGTCGCAAGTGAGGATGAGGCCGTTGTTGGCGGAGGCGGCTTCCATGTCCTCGTCGGTTTTGTAGATGGCGCGCAAGTCGCCGAGATGCCAGTAAAAGCTGGGAGCAAATTTACGGCTGTCGGCGGCGATGGCGGGCATGACAACATCACCGCAGTTGCGCGAGTCGCCGGAGACTATGAAGCGCCATTCGCCGGGATTCAGCGGAATGGTTTGCGCGTGCTGGGGAGGAGGGTGATGACGGAAACGCGAGTGGCGATGGAATAGCCATAGGTGGCAAAAAAGAATTCCGAGAACCAGAAACAGCAATGCGGTAGCGAGAAAAGCCAGCCAATTTTTTTGCATGATGACCTGCTATCGAAGTTTGTTGCGTGATCCGATCGGCTGATTATCTGCGTGCACGGAACAAAGTCAAGTCGATTGCGGATCGGCTACTTATTTTTTTGCGAGAGGAAGCCGAGTATTCTGCTGGCGAACGCGTCGGAGAAGCCGAACCGGGCTTTGGCCCTGGAGTACAGATCAACGGCTTTCTTGTCCAGCCAGATCATGGCGGATTTTCGGCAGCTATCCTGCGGGCGCGCGAAGTAGTCGGTGGAGTGGACTGTGGTTTTGTGGCCTTGATCGATCGTGTAGTAGTAAAGGGCGAGGCTTTTGCGCGATTCTCCTTCAGGGCACGTGAGCGGATCGGGGAAGCCGTGTAGCGAGCGCTCATCGGTGGTGAAGATCAGTGCGTGGTTCAGAAGAGGCGGGTATTTTGCACCGCAGCGCTTCATCCCTTTTTCCCAGAGCTCCAGATCGCCGCCCCATTCTTTTTTCCATCCCGGATTCAAATAAAGAATCAGGTTCACGCGGCGGTGCCAGTTGGCGTGGAAGTGGTGCATGGAAAAGTCGGTGTGCACGTTGAGATATCCGCCGCGACCGGATTGATGCAAGCCTCCACCTTCGAGCATGGGATCGGACATCAGGTGGGGAATGCCGGTGAGTTCGGAGACCCAGGATACGAACTCGGGCGAGTTCAATTCATCGACTACCCGGCCAATGGCGGGCGGAAATAGTTCACGCTTGGTCATGCCCAGTTTGTTTTCGTTGGCGTGCTTGTATTGCGTCCAGGCATCGCTGGTGGGCGGGGGAAATTGACGCGCCATGACCGCCGCGGTGTGTTCATCGATGAAATCTTTCAGCAGAATGTGGGGGCACGGGTGATTGGCGCGGTACTGGCGGGAAAGTTCCGGCAGGGAGGCATCCCAGCGCTCGTAGTCGAACAGCTGTTGGGTTCTTGCAACCGCGTGGAGCGCGGTCATCGGCGGGAAAGGCCTTTCATCTGAATCATTGTAGCGGATTGGGCGCCGGGGGTTGGCGGGCGCGCGACGCGAGCTGAAGAGTCTAAGGCTGCACGAATCGGGCTCATGGCAGGTGGCATACCTTGACCGCATTTTTGTCGTAAGGGCAGTCGATGCCTTCCGCGGGTTGCTGCACTACGATCCAGCCTATGCCGTATTTTTCTTTCAAGCGCATGAAATCCTGCGCGCGGAAATTCTTCCATGGACTTTGCGCCTGCACCTGTGACCACCATTCCTCGCCGAGCGGCGGGAACATGCTGACTACGCCGTTATCTTTTACGCCGTCAGCCAGGCGGCTTCGCTCGGCCAGGCAGCGGAAACCGACTTCGTCTTCTCCGGGGATATCCATGTAATAAGGATCGATGGCGAAGAGGGCGTTGACGGGAGTGTTTTCGCGAATCCATAAAAAAGCCTGCTCCCAGGGATTTTTGGGCGCAGCACCCGGCCATTCGATATGCGCGCTGGCGGAAAAAAGATCGAGCTGAGCGAGATACATTCCCGCGCTCAACGGAATGAAGAGCAGAAGCCAGCGCCAGACGCGATTGCGCAGAACAAATTCGCCGAGCAGGCCGCCGATCATGATCGACATCACGATGTAGAGGAAGTCCAGGCTGCGCAGTGGTTGAATGCGGGCTAGAGCTTCGAGGCGGGAAGGGAGATCGATTGCGAGCGCACCGAGAAGGTAGATCGCTCCATAAATGATGAAGGCACGGCTCACGCGCGCAGCGATGCGCCATTCTCTGGCGCGAGCGATGCGGGCGAACCACCAGAACAGCAGGAGGGGAGCGACCGCTCCCAGCAATTCATACCACGTCCAGTTCTGAATATAGTGATACGCGTGTCGTTTGGCGGCTTCATCGTATGCGCGGGAGGGTCTGGGGGCGAGCGGAAATATCAGTCCTGCGAAAGCCTTGGCGTCCGGGCCTTCGCTGAGAATTCTCCATTGCTCGAGAACGATGAACAGAATGCAGAATGAGCATGGGAAGACCCACATCAACGGATGCATGGCCGCGGCAAAGACGAGCCAGAGGAAGGCGCGCAGGTATTTCTTTTCCAGCGTGCGTGCCAGCATGAAGACACCCGCGAAGGCGGCCAGGTTTCGCGGGTTCAAATATTGGTCGACGATGTAGAGAGCGGTTCCGGCGATCGGCAGGGTTAGCAGCGCGGCGATCATGCAGACCGAACCCCATCGCGCTCGCGAAGTCGGGAAGAACAGGCAGGCCAACTCCCAGCAGGCGAGAAGCAGCAAAAAGATGGAGAGCAACTGCCAGGCGAATAAGGCCACTTCCATGGGCAGGTGCGTTATGCGGATGGAGAACGCGATCAGGTTGGGAAAGAAAGTCATGCTGGCGTGCGCGGCGAAGAATTCCTGACCCGTGGGAAATAAATTCGGATGGAGAATTTTTTCGACGCCGGGAAGGTAGATTTCAGCGTCTTCGGCGTAGGGGTGATAGCCCTGGATCAGAAATGCGATGGCGGTGAGCAGCAGCAGACGAAGAAAAGGTTTGCCGGACGAAGTGTGGATCACATTTGTAGATTAGCTGAGTTTGCGGGCTCTCGGTATTACTCACTTCTCCACTTCTCGCGCAAGAGGAGTGGGAGAAATGGGGCACCCCAGGGCCTTTGCCATCGAAGCCGAATGCGGTTATACTTTCGGTATGAAAACGGCAGTCTCCATCCCCAATGACCTCTTCGACGTGGCGGAGCGCCTTGCGCGGCGAACTCGGAAGTCACGGAGCCGGCTGTTTAGCGACGCCTTGCGCGAGTATGTGGCGCGCCGCTCGCCCGACAGGATTACCGAGGCCATGGATCAGGCTCTGGCTGAGATCGGTGAAAGTAGCGATCGCTTCGTAGCGACGGCTTCCCGCAAGCGGCTGGAGCAGAGCGAGTGGTGATCTCGCAAGGCGAGATCTGGTGGGCGGATTTGCCCGCGCCGGCCGGTTCAGGCCCCGGGTTTCGCCGGTCCGTCGCCGTTGTTCAAAGCGACGCCCTCAACCAGAGCCGAATCTCCACGGTGGTTTGCGTTCCGCTGACGAGCAATCTGAAATGGGCTATTGCGCCGGGCAATGTCAGCTTATCCGCGCGGGTTACTGGACTGCCAAAAGATTCCGTCGCCAACGTGTCGCAAGTTATTTCTCTGGACAAATTCCTGCTGACAGAACGGGTCGGCAAACTCCCGCGGTCGAAGTTGGAGTTACTTTTCTCGGGGATTGACCTGGTGCTGGGCAGGTAGAAATTTGTTCCAGCAAATCTAAGTCTCAATTCCTGCTTCGTTGAATAGCATGATTCGGCGAGGGGGTATGCCGCTTGGCGAATTCGGGTCTTCAGCAGAATGGGACCTACGAACGGAGCTCGATTGTCCCCATGCCAACATCCGCCATGTTCACCCTCGAGCAAATCAACGACCTCCACGACCGGCTCGGAAGCGCCAAGACGTTCTCAGAGTATGTGCGGGCGCTTAAAGCGATCGGCGTAGAACGCTTCGATTCCTACCTGGCCGACGGACATTCGGAATATTTTGGGCGGGCCGGCTATAGAGTTATTTCTCCGCCGGTGCACGAGGTACTTTCTGTCGCTGAAACTGCTCAACGCGAGGTGTTTCTCGACCACCTGCGCCGGCACGAGCTGCGCCAGACGACTTACCTGGAGATGTCCCGAGGTTTGGCGGAGAGCGGGATCGAGAAGTGGACTGTGGACACGGGCAGGATGACGATGACGTTCCACGATAAGGCAGGAGCGGAAATGCTCAGCGAGCAGATCAGCTAGTTAGTGTGTCAACGGGTTTCTAGCGCTCAAATTCAACCACCGCCGGTTCGCGGTCTTGCCGTTCGTTCTCCGAACGCTGACTTGCTTTGGGGCGCGCAGCTACTGCCAACGCCGCTAATATTACAAACTCGGGATCGATGGGACGCCGGTAATAGTCCTCCGGGTGAGTCAGGTAATAGATGATGGGGAAAAACAGGAAAACTATGACGTATGGCATGGCGGTGTTGGGATTCATTCGCCAGGCGCGACGCAGGCCGATCAAGGTCAGAATGGTGAGCGCGGTGCAGAACACGATGTTGAACGGGTCGGCAGGTTCTTCCTTCAAATAGCGCGAACTGAAACTCCAGAAGCCGGTCCACAGGTAAACCACTCGGCGCAAGGTTTGCCTTGCGTACAACGCAGGATGGGTCTCAATAAATTCCAATCCCTGGTGAAATTTCTTCTGCGTGTAGGCAATCTCGCCGAGTTGCTGATACTCGCGCCATTCATTTTCGTTGTCCGATGGGTGATAGCCGGGAGGGCCCCAATGCCACGAGTCCGCATTATTGCCGCAGTAGACTTCCAGCCCGAGGCAACTGCGGAAGGGGATGAATCTGTGAAAAGTTTCGTAGTTGCGGATAAACCATGGCGCGGTGGTCATGAGCACAGCCGCGACCGCGACTGCGGCGCAACCTAGCGAGCGTCTTCCACTCTTGTGCAGGCGATACCAGGCCCATGCCCCGAGAAATGGCGCGACCGACATGACCACGGGGTCGGCGAGGCCTCCGAGGCCGCTAAGCACGCCGAAAGCGGCCCAGCGCCAGGGGCTGGGCGAACTTTCCATTTGCAGCACCGAGAGAAATACCAGCGTCATTAATAAAGTGGTGAGCGTGGTGGCCCAGATGAAGTAGGCGGAGAAAAAGATGGCATAGGGGAAAACAGCCCAGCCCCATGCGGCCCAGGAAGCGGTTCGATCGCCGAATTGCTTTTTCGCGATGAAATAAATCGGTATGCAGGTGAGCGCGGAGAGGAGGCAATCGAGGCCGAGAACAACGATGGCCGATGCCTTGGTGTAAACACCGAATATTTTGAAGATGCCGGCCAACAGGTACGGGAACGCAGGCGCCAGCCACGAGGTGGGGCCGGTGTTGCCGAAGAGCGGATTGCTGTAGCCTTCGCCTTGCGCAATGGAGCGGGCGATTCTTCCAGCTTCTCCCGCGAAGCGCCAGTGATCGCGATAAGGATCAGTGCGCTCGGGATACAGGAAGCACATCACTAACAGGCGGAGAGCGAGCGCCGCCAAGACAATCCACAGGAGCGATCCGCGCCGCGCTCCCATTCGAGATTGTTTTGATGCATCTACGGCAACGACTGTTTGCAGCGCCATGCGCTCGATTTTGGAATCTCCCGGTTCGGTTGCGTGCAGGCTCTACTTTGGCACAAAAGAAGGTGCGCAGGCTGGCGGTTACGATTTTTTACAGAAGAGCGCTCCGCGCCTAGCGTATCGGGTTCAGGCGTGTTGCAGGTTCTAACGACCATACGTAGCATCTAATTAGAATGGCAGCCGCTCTCATGCCCGAACGCTTTCGGCCGAAGATGGCCCTGGGCGAGATCATCAATTTTGCCTACGACACTTTCTGCGGCAATAAAATCCGCTTCATCCTTACTGCGCTGGGCATGGTGATTGGCACCGCGTCGCTCATTCTCGTGGTCACCATCGGCATGACGGGCCGGCAGTTTGTGATCAACCAGATTCAAGCGATTGGGACGAATGAAATTTGGGCCGAATATCTGGGCGGCGCGCCGCACATCAGCAATTCGAATCCCGACCCGCTGACCATTGATGACTTGAATGCTGTGCGGGAAGACGTTTCCGGGATCGTGGCTTCTTCACCGGTGACGCAGCTCTCCGATCGCGTTCCCGTGGGCAATGGCAAAGAAAAAGACGTGACTATTCTGGGCGTGAGTCCGGAGTACTTGCGAGTGCGAAACCTGGTGATTCCATCCGGCAGGTTTTTCGATCAGGAAGACGAGCAGGCCCATAACAAAGTTGGCGTGATTACAGAGAAGATGGCGATTGAGGTTTATGGTTCGGCGCAGGCCGCCGTGGGCAAAGTGATTAAGTTGACGGGGCTTCCGTTCACGATTATCGGAACCTTCAAAGAGCGCGTGGAAACTTTTGGGCAGTCGGAGATTGTCGACAACACCATGCTGATTCCCTATTCCGTCAGCAAATATTTCATGGAAGTTCCCAATGTGAAGCTGCTGTATTTTTCGATGGAAGATTCTTCGATGGTGATACCGGCAACGGCGCAGATCAAGCGGGTGCTGCAGGCGAGGCACCGGTCGGAGTCGGTTTACGGCGTCTCGAATCTGACGGCGCTGCTTTCGATGGCTGACCGCATCGCAACCGGGCTGACCTGGGTGCTGCTGCTCATTTCGATGGTGACATTGCTGGTCAGCGGCATCGGGATCATGAACATCATGCTGGCGACGGTGACCTCGCGCATTCGAGAGATTGGTATCCGCAAGGCGGTAGGGGCGACGAATCGCGAAATTCGATTTCAGTTTTTGGCCGAGGCGATTCTGATTTCGCTCATTGGGGGATTGGCCGGGATCGTGATTGGGCTGGCGATTCCTTATTCCGTGCGCTTTCTCACGGAGTACCGCATACCGATTTCCGGGCTTTCGGCGATTATCGCGATTATCGTTTCGTCGATTGTAGGCGTGATTTTCGGGACTGTGCCGGCGGCGCGGGCGGCGCAGCTGGATCCGGTGGAGAGTTTGAGGTACGAGTAGCGGACGACCGCCGAAAAGCGCGGGTGGGACATCGCAGGTCCGGTGGTCAGCTCCGGTCGCGGGTTGATTACTACTTTCTGCAAAGGCAGAAAGAGGATCTAGTTTTGCGAAAAACTAAACGCAGTGCCGCAGCCACCCGGACTGCAGTTTCCGCCCCCGCCGCCATACGCGGTTGCCCCGTAAAAGGCTCCGTCCGCTCCCTGCACCAGTCCGCCGAAGTCTCCTCCGTCGGTAGGTTCGAAGTTGTACAACGTAGTTTCCGCGCCTTCCGGGGTAAGCTTGAAGATCGTGCCCCCGTAGACGTTAGCTCCCGCTTGGATAGTAGTTCCGTAGAAGTTTCCGTCTGAGCCCAAGGTTAGCCCTGCGGCCGGCGCGTAACCATCGGCGCAGTCCGGCTGCGAGCAGAAATTGTAGAGGGTGGTCAACGCGCCCTGCGGCGTCAA
>Ga0070735_10005053_pt1 | contig 11006 bp, 11 predicted proteins | sample Coa_R1_FD_66443 | JGI IMG/M metagenome (GOLD analysis project Ga0070735, IMG submission 66443) | Surface soil microbial communities from Centralia Pennsylvania, which are recovering from an underground coalmine fire - Coalmine... | ecosystem: Environmental > Terrestrial > Soil > Unclassified ... | reverse complement strand
GGTTTTCCAGGGCTTTCTTATATCACCATATTTTCACAGTACCCAAGGCTCACAAAAACCATGAATAAGATTGCCGAAATACCCTATTTTCATGGAAAAAAATAGTTAACGGCGTTGCCTTGCGGGGTAATGGATAGCACTGCCCGAGAGACACCCGATCGCGTATCACGCGACGACGACTCAATCCAATTGCGCCTGCTGAACTGGCCCGCCGCCTGACTGCAATTCACCGCACCTTTACCACCGCCCCGATTCGGCCACCAGGTGCGCTGCCACGAATTCTTCGTTGAGCGTCACGCCGAGGCCCGGGCCGTCGGGTACCTTGATCCAACCGTCGACCGCCTGCACGCGTTCGTTCGTCAATTCGTGGCGCAGAGGCGAATCCTCGACGCAATCTTCAAACAGAAAGGCGTCGCGGCACGTTGCCAGCCAATGCAGGCTGGCTGCCGCCGTGATGGGGCTCGTGTAACAGTGGTTGCACAACCGCGCGCCGACTTCTTCGACGCGGTTCTTGATGTACGCGGCATCAGTGAACCCGTTGCGCGCGAGATCGACCTGGTAGACGTCCAGCGCCTTCCGGTCGATGAACGGCCGGAACGATTCGCGCCCGCATTCGCCTTCGCCGGCCGCGATGGGAACCGGCGAGCGGTCGCGAAGCCAGGCGTAACCATCGACGTCGTCCTGGCGAAGGGGCTCTTCCAACCATTCGATGCGCTGCTCGGCGAACGCCTGGGCCCGCCGTAACGCCGTACGGGCGTCCCAAACGCAGCCGGCGTCGATCAACAGGGCCGCCTCGTCGCCCAGGCCCGCGCGGGCGCCGCGCACCAGTTCGCCATCGAGCGCTTCGCTTTGCCCCATCGGTTCCCAGCCGAACTTGACAGCCGTGTAGCCGGCCGCGGCCCATTTGCGTGCGATGTCGCGCGTCGCGGCCCCATCGCGTCCGAATAGAATCGACGCGTACGCCCGCAGGCGACTGTGGTGCCGGCCTCCCAACAGGCAATGAATCGGCTGATTGAAATGCTTTCCCTTGAGGTCCCACAGCGCCATATCGACGGCGGCCATGGCGGTGATGCCGACCCCCTTGCGGCCAAAGTACATCGTTCGGCGATACATCTTCTGCCACAGCCGCTCGGTTTCGAGCGGATTCTCGCCGACCAGAATTTCCCGCAGTCCGCAGGCGATGTTGTGGCTGAACGGCGCGTCGACGATCGCTTTGACAACTTCGGGCGAAGAATCGGCCTCGCCAATGCCCTCCAGTCCCGTGTCGGTGCGAACTCGAAGCAGGACGGCGTCCTGGCAACTTGCGGTTTTCGCCGCCACGTTCTCGATCCGTAAAATCTGGCAGATGATCTCGGTGATTTTCATGGCGCTTTCGGAGGCGATGAGACGACGATCGCCATTTCGGTCCGACGAATCGGTCGTTACTTTTTCGGTTGAGATTTTTCCGGAGCAACGACGGGAATCAGCTCGACCGTCACGGGCGTGTCTTTGGGGGGAATGCGTTCGGTATAGGCTTCAAACTGCAAATCGGCGTTTTCCGAGGTGCTGGGCATTGCCACGTCGATCATCGCGCTGCCGAAATTCGCGACGCAGATCATATCTCCTTCGTCGGCCAGATACGTTTCTTTCCCCGTTTCCTTGTCTTTGAAAAACCCGCTTCCCGCAAAGACCCAATCGGCCTGCATTTCGCGCGGCTGGCTCTGCTCGAAAAACGACTGGATTGCCGCGCGATAATCCTTGTCATCGCTGAGCGCCGTCAGCTCGTCCTGTTGTTCGACCGTCATCGGGCCGTACCAGCTCAGCTCTTTGAGCTTCCGGTCGTAGCGGAGCTCGGTGTTCTTCGGCAATTGTAAGTCTCTGGGAAGCATCTCCATTTTCACGATCCGGTGGCGGTTAATGGCCTGGCGGACCCAGCTCCGGGCCGGTTCCCGGTGCTGTTTGTCTTCTTCGTCAGTCCAGTTGACGAAAATATCGATCCTCTGGCCTGTCGGGGGTTGATAGTCGGGATTGTACTGAACTGCGTGCCCGGCTTGGCCCCCAACGCCAAGAGTCCCGCATGCACGACTTGCGCTCGGGAGTCGAGTGACAGAATCGACTCGTGCTCTTTCGAGCCTTTGCGACAGCAGAATAATTCAAGTGAACCTTGACGCAGAGCCACCTGCGTTTTCAGCAGCACGCGCTTTCCCTTTTTGTCAAGCAGGACCGTCCCCTCCGGATTGAGAGGAATCGGTTCGCCGCCGACGGGCGCCGCTTGCTTTTTGGTTTTCGCGTTCCCTTTGGGCGTGTCGGCGGCCAAGGCGCTGAAGGCGACCGCGCCGGTCAGCAAAACCAGTCCGGCGGAACGAACCCGGCGTGCGATTTCATTTGTCTCTGGCAGCAAAGTTCGCAAATGTCGCAAGCGGCGGCTCCAGATGGGTCGATCACAAGCGTGCATACGATATTCTTGTAGGTGAGAGTCTGAAAGGCAATGCACCGATTACAAGCTGCTTTCGACGCTTTGAAATCCCTTGATTTTCCGCAGCGTCCCGAATCGGACGAGTTGCATGAGTGGCTCCTCGAGCTCGCGGAAATCGACGGCCACTTGGCAGGATTGGCATCGTCGGTGATCGGTGGCGCCGACGCTCGGATGCTGGCTATCAGCGACATTGGCTCGTTTGCAGATTCGCTGCAAAAGATTGACGTCGTTTCGGAATCAGATCGGATGATTCATGCTCGGTGCATGCGGTATGCTGATCGACTCTGTGAATTGCAACTCGCCCTCATCGAGGCGGGCTGCCGATTTTGACATTCCAAACGTAAGCATCGTGTCGGCGTCCGTGCGACGCAATCAGAGCTGGAACGTGCTATCATTTACACGTTGCTGCTTTCAAGAGGTCGATCAACTCCGAAACCCCGCGGAGCCACGATCATGCGACTTGCCACTTTCGCAGCGGTCCTGCTCGCCGCGCTCGTCGCGCTCGTGCGGATGACGCAGTGCCAGGCAGGTATGCCGGCGCTGCTGCCTACGAATTGGACGGCGGACAATCCTCGACCGTCCGGCGCCGCCTTCCCAGAGCCCGCCGGTACCGGCGAGGCGCAGTTGCAGGCGATCTCATTCTTTCTCGCCTGCTTGTTGGTGTCGGCTTGGGGGGTGAAGGTCCTCTGGAACTCTGTCCGCAGCGACTTTCCGGCATTCCCGAAACTTCGATACGGCCGCGCGCTGAGTCTCGTCTTGCTCTGGGGCCTGTGTTTCATAATTGTCTTGACGATGATTTCCGGGGCGCGTGAGTTGATGACCCCTGGCGCGTGGAAGAAGCAGGGGTGGACGTACACGCTCGCCGAAACAAAACCGGCTGACGGGCCCGAACTTCGTCGAGCGGCGCTGGAGCGCCTGCGCTTCGCCCTTTGGCAACATGCCGCGACGCACGATAGAAAGTTCCCCTCCGAGACGGAACCTGCGGTCGATCCGGAGTTGTGGCAGATTCCTGGTTGGGCTGGACTTCGTTTCCTGTACGTACCCAACCAAATGGCCGACGAGGCTGGCCGATTGCTCGTGTTCGAACCCGAGTTGAGCGGCGATGAGCGGCTGGTCCTGCTCACGAACGGACTTTTGGGTTCCCTTCGCACATCGGAAATTGAACGCCGGCTTGCTGCTGCCGATCGAATTCCATGAACACACCTGAAGTCCCCGCCCAGCCCGCTGCCAGCGCCGCCGAAGGCGAGCGCTCAGGCGCGCGACTTAACCGGAAAAAAAGGCGACCGCACATCGGTTGGTTCGCGCTACTAATCGTATTCGGGCTATTTTTCTATTCCGCGTCGGCGGCGGAGCAATTGCTGCTGGGGTGGATTTATTTCCCCCTGCGGGTCATTCCCCAAATGACGGTGGACTGGCCGACGATCATCCTGGGAGCATTGTGCGCGGCCGCGTTTATCGCCGCGCTCCACCGCACGCTGCGCTGGCTCGCAGGCCACTACGCCCGGAATGCGCCGGGCGCAAGAGCACGCGTCAGCTTTCGCACAACGTTGGCCGCGGCGTTTGCTCTCTTGCTCGCATTTGCTGCCGGCACGGCGATGGTGGGAGCGACGCATCAAACTGTCTGGCTGATCACCGGGCGGACGACGAAGTCCGCGGCAAACGGGCCTGGGTCCGCACCAGCGTTCGGCATGATCTCCACTGCTCGAACGGAGTCGCGCCGGTCGCAGCAGCAGATCACGTTACGGCAGGTTGCCTACGGCTTGCACAATTTTCACGAAATGAACTCGACGTTTCCCCCTGGAGGCACAATCGACGAGCACGGCCGGTTGATGCACGGATGGGCGACCTACATCGGTGGTTACATCATGTCGTATTCGGCTCACGGAATCGACTTCGCTGTGCCTTGGAACCAGCCACCGAACGACCGGCTTTTTCGTTGCGCTTTGCCCGAATTCATCAATCCTTCAATTTCGGATGTGTTCGACAAAGATGGCTACGGACTCAGTCACCTGGCCGGCAACGTGCACGTGCTCCCCATTTCACGCTTAGAAGCGTCGGGTCCGCTGTCGCACGCGGAAATCGACGCCACCCGTTCCCGAGACGACGCGGCCCTTCGCAACCTGCCGCTTCGAATCGACGATATTCGCGACGGCTCTTCGAACACGATCCTGATCGGCCAGGCCGCCGGCAATTTTCGGCCGTGGGGACATCCTGCCAACGTTCGTGACCCGGTCGTTGGAGTTGGAAAAAGCCTCGACGGATTCGGCGGCCCCCCCGGCGCCGGCGGCGCACATTTCGCGATGGTTGATGGCTCGGTCCGTTTCGTCAGTAATCAAGTGAACCCGAAAGTGATTCGCGCCTTGGCAACGCCGGCGGGCGATGAAATCGTTGAGCCGGAGTTCGAATCGCAGCGGGAATGAGGCTCACGTACCGGATGACGCGTGCCATTATGCGAAGAGTGCCTCTGTGTCTCTAGCACCCTCATCGGGTACCCTCATCGGGGTGCTCAGTTCGGTCCTGCGTGCGAAGCGGCGCGTGACCGCCCTTTCCTTCGCGGCAAGGCCAGGCGGGCGATCATTTCAAGTTCGCCGCGCCGGCGTCGGCCATGCGGAGCGGCGGAATGACCGAGACGAGCGTCCAGTAGAGCGTGAATTGCTTGATCACCTCTTTGAGCTTTTCGAAATTGACCGGCTTCGATACGAACGAGCAGGCGCCTCCGTCGTACGACCGCACGATGTCTTCGTCCCGAGTGCTCGTCGTGAGCATAACGACGGGAATCGTGCGCAGCACCGGGTCGGATTTCATGATTTGCAAGACTTCGAATCCGTTCTTCTTGGGCATGTTGATGTCCAGCAGCACCAAACCCGGCACTTTGGCATTTTGGTGCCGTCCCTGCCGGCGAAGGTACAAAATCGCCTCTTCGCCGTCGTGTACGACCTGCAGCAAATTGACGAAGTGCGAATCCCGGAATGATTCTTCCAGCAGCACCACGTCGTCGTCGTTGTCGTCGACCAGCAGAATCTCGATCGGTTGCGGCTTGAGGTCGTCGGCCATCGCTCATTCTCCGTAAATTGTGCGGACGCGTCTCGAATCAACGTTCGACTCGGGGAACCCGCACGACGTTGGTCCAGTAGCTGACGAAATGGCCGGCCATCACCTTCAGACGGTCGAAGCTCACCGGCTTGGTCACGAACGAACAGGCGCCCGAGCCGTAGGCGGCCATCACGTCGGCATCGCGATTGCTGGTGGTGAGCATGACGACGGGAATCGTGCGAAGCTGCGGATCGCCTTTCATCTCGCTTAAGACCTCGAACCCGTTTTTCTTGGGCATGTTGATGTCGAGCAGCACCAGGCCCGGGCGGGGAGCGCCCGAGTACGGGCCTTCCTGGCGCAGGTAGGCCATGGCCTCGACGCCGTCGTGCACCGAATGCACGAGGTTTACGGACGGCTCGTCGCGCATCGATTCCTGCAATAATAGCACGTCGTCTTCGTTGTCGTCGACAATGAGAATATCGAGCAAGGGAGTCGTCTGCTCTTGCGTCATGCCGCACTGCCCATCCCGAACGTGATGATAAACTCCGAACCGCCCCCTTCGCGCGGGCGAACCCAGGCCCGCCCGCCATGCCGCTCGGCGACCCGTTTCACGATCGCCAGCCCGGCCCCTGTTCCTTCTATATTACGATTTACGGCCCGCTGGAACAGTTGAAAAATGCGTTCGGCGTAATCGGGGGGAACCCCCATGCCGCGGTCCCGCACGACCAGCCCCACTCCTTCCGGCCCCGTAAACCCGCCGATCTCTACATCCGGCGGATGTCCTTCTTCCGTGTATTTGAGAGCGTTGGAAACCAGATTTTGGACGGCTTGCATCGCCCAGCGGCGATCGGCGCGAATATTGGGAAGGGCGTCGCCCACGCGAACGACGGCTTGCGTCTCGCGAATTCGCGGCTCGAGGTGCCGCAGGACGTCGGCCACGATCTCGCCGGTGTCGACGTCTTCGGCCGGCTGCACGGTGCGCTGCACGCGCGACAGCGTGAGCACGTCTTCAATCAAGCGGTCCAGCCGCTGCGCTCCTCGGACCACGCGCTGCAAAAAATCGTGCCCCTTCTCGTCTAGCTTGTCGGCGTAGCGCTCGTGGACGATCCTCGAGAAATTCTCGATGGCCCGCAGCGGCTCGCGCAGGTCGTGCGATGTCACGTAGAGCAGCGTCTCGAGGTCCTCGTTCTTGGACCGAATTTCGGCCTCGGCCTTTTTACGCCGGGTGATGTCGTGCACGAAGGCGTGAAAGCGGCACCCCCCTTCCGTCCGCATCGGCCAGATGGTGAGCTCGACTGGAAACTCGTGCCCGTCTCGATGCAGCGCCGAAATTTCGATCCGCGAGTTCAGCACGGGCCCGGCGCCCGTCTCGAGGTAGCCCTGGATTCCGCGGGCGTGCGCCGCGCGGTACTCCACAGGCACAATCAGCTCGGCCAGCGGCTTACCCAGCACTTCCTCGCGGCTCCAGCCGAAGGTCGCGCGCGCCTGGGTGTTCCAATCGAGCACGCGGCCGGCCGAGTCGATCGAAATGAACGGGTCGTAAGCCGTTTCCACGATCTGCCGCGCGCGTTCTTCGCTCTCTTTCACGGCTTCCTCGGCGCGGAATTTGTCGGTCACGTCCCAGAACATGACCTGCGTGCCGATAATCTGCTGCCGGGCGTCGCGCACGGGCGTTTTCAAGACTTGGATGCGGCGGACCTCGCCGTCGGGCATCTTGTAGATTTCAACATCTTCGAACAGCGCTCCGGTCGCCAGCACGTGTTCGTCCCCTGCCCGGTATTTTGTCGCCAACTCCTCGGAGAACTGATCGAAATCGGTCGTTCCGATGATGTCGTCCGATTCTTTCCCCGAAAACTCCAAAAAACGGCGGTTGACGAACGTATACTTGCCCGAGGCGTTCTTTCGCAAAACCGACAGCGGCAGATGATCGACGAGAGAATGGTACAACGCTTCGGAATCGCGCAAAGCCAGCGCGGCCTCGCTTTGCAGCACGCTGCTTTGCCTTTGCGCTTGCGACAGCTCTTCGCGCTGGCGGTCGGCGAGTTTTTTCAACTCGAGATTTTCGGCCCAAAGTCGCTTCGTCAATCGCCGTTCCCAGGCGATGCCGGCCGCCAGCGCGCAAATGGCCGCTGCAAAGGCAATGAAAGGCCACTCGTAACCGAGGGAAATTTCCTCATGCAAACTGGCGGCGATCGCAATCAGCGCCAGCCCGAATACCGCGAGCAACACCGGTAACCCCTTCGATCGCATGTGCCCTCTGCCTGTCGCCCAGACGCCCCCAGACCAGCCGTAAATCGCGCCGCCATCCAGGTTAATCGCCGGGCTCCGGCAATGCAAAAGCTTTTTGAAGAAGATGCCCTTATTCGCGGGCGAGGCCATATTGGCGTTCTGCGGGAACGCGCAGCCGGGCAATTTTGCCCTCGGCTTCGGCCACGAGCGGATCATACATTGGCACTTCGCGCGCGTTCTGGCCCTGCTCATGCTTGCGGAAGCCGAACAGGTAGGTCTCGTTTTGCGGCCGCCAGCGATAAAAATAGAGCCGATTTTTCGCCACGATCGCCTGCCGCAGCTTTTCGATCTGCTCGAAATCCGGACCTTGCTTGATCGCAATACCCGAAGCCCACTCTTCGGCCGTGCCACGGGCAACGACTTTTTCGTCAATCGAAAGCGCATATCGTCCGGCGGCGAGATTGAGAATCCGGAGCACGCGAGGATTGCCGGCCGCGTTGCGAAACGGTGAAGGCGGCTCTGGGAGGCGCTCATCCAGCAGCCGGAAGCTCAACTTTCCGTCGTTCGCGCGGGCCTCTTTAAGCTGCGTCCCGATGATCGAAACGGCTTTGGCCCTCTTGTCCAAAGCGACTTCCCATTGAGGCCGGCCCAAATCCAGCCCTTGCTCGACCGCTGCCGCCGCCAGCCAGTAGCCATTATCCGTCAAGTGAATTCCGTTGCTCGTCAAAGTCGGAACTCGCCCATGCCTGGCCGGCTGGTCTCGAGGGGCCGGAGACTTTTGCAAATCCACCTTGGCGGGCGCACCGAGCCGATGGAAAAGATCGACAAATCTCAGGCCGCGCGACGCGGCTGTCGATTGGATCGCGCTCGCGTACAGCTCCAAATTGCGGTTGTGTGCCGCGGGATCGGGAAGCGGGCGCCCCAGGTCTTCGTGGGCGATCGGAGACAAGAGAATGATCTCGGCCTTGGTGACGGCCAGCATGTCGATCAGTGCGCCCAGTCCCGCCTGGAAGCGCGCCAATCCCGCTTGCCCGTCGAACGACGAACTTCCGCCATAGCCCGCAAAAATGACCGTCGGCTTGAGTCCATAGACTCCCTGCTTGAGTTGCTCGAAACCCTCGGCAGCCGAGCCGAAGCCGGCCCGCGCATCACCGAACGGAGTATCGCCGCTCCAACCCAAATTGCGGAACATGAGCTCGCGATTGGGATATCGCGCCGTGAACAAAGTCTCGAGATAGTCACTGTTCTGCGCGCGTTCGATCAGCGCATCGCCGATGAATACGATCCGGTCGCCTTCCAAGAGCTGAAAGGGGCCTGCGGGGCGCTCTTTTTTCGTGAACACAGGAGGCGGCGGTTTGTCGCCTGCGAGTTTGACCTGTTCGCCCCAGGGACCGGCCTTTCCGAGAGGCCCGATCACAGACGCTTCTTTCCAGCTCGAGTCGTCAAACGTCGGGGTCCGCCAGCCTTCAAATTCTTGTGTGCTCGTTTTCCAGCGTTTACCCGTGGAATGGTAAACGGCCTCGCGCCCTTTGGCCTTGACCATGACGCGAGCGACAAGACCGGCTGGACCTTCGGAATTCTCGGCCATGACGGCGATGCAGTTCCGTCCCTTCGTTAAATACGTCTTGATGTCGTAACCGTCGGCCTTCTGCCAATTGTTGCCCGTCCCCGCGGGCTGGCCATTGACGAACAACGTGTACGCATTGTCGCAACTGATTTCGACTCGCCCTTCGTCCGGTTCCACGAGCTCAAAAGCGGTGCGCAAAAACACGCGTCCCGGCGGCGCGTTTTGGCCGGCGTTCTCGGTCGCCCAGATCCACTGCGGCTCGTCGGCCGCCTCCGCGGCGAGTGCCTCTGATGCACGCGCGCTCGATAGGAAAAGGACAAACGCAACGCAGAAAATCTTCACCAACGGCACGAACGCGTACCCCGACAGGGATTTCATCTCAAAGCCCAAGTTTCGTAGCACTAAGATTGCCGGGGACCATAATCCATTTGAGGCCGGTGCGGGCATTCGCCGTTTTGCGACTCGATTCTTGAGACGGCGTCGTTGTTTGGAGTTTACCAGCGCACTGATTCATCCTGCAAACGAAGCCGGCAAGAGCGGATGCTGTGGGAATTCCGCGTCGCGGCATCGACGAGAGAATCTTCCCGGACGGATTGATTAATTTTCCTTAATTTGGCGGCCCGAATCGTTTACAGTCACGATTTGCAGCGCCTAGACTGACGCGCTGTCGCACTGTCGCGCCGCGCGGTGCAAGGTCGATCGAGTCAGCGCGCTTTGTTTCGCCGGAATATTCCGGCGAATCCGACTTACCTGGGGACGTGTTCACTGGAGATCGCCTGTGCGCACCAACATGCCGGTTCATTACTCGGCCGGGAAGTACGACGAGTACACGCGGCATTCGGTCGAAGTGCACGACGAACGAACGATTCGGCGGCTTCGGCAGGAATATCGCGCCCTGGGCCGATCGCCTTGCATGCTCATCGACGTGGGGACCGGCACCGCGCAGTTGCTCATCAAACTGGCCGCTCATAAAGAAATGCAGTGGAAGAAGATCATCGGCACCGACATTTTCGACGACATGTTGGCCAAAGCCCGCGAGACGATCGCCGCAGCGCACCTCGAGAATCTCGTTGCGATCGAGCGGGCCGACGTGCATGAAATGCCCTACGCCGACGAATGCGCCGACTTCATCATCAGCCGCTCGACGATTCATCACTGGGCCGATCCGGTGAAGGCGTTTCAAGAGATTTACCGATTGCTCGCGCCGGGCGGAGTGGCCATTATTCACGAGCCGCGCCGCGACCCGCATCCGGCGGCGCTTTCCGAGTTCAACGCGGCGCGGGCGGCCGTGGGAGTGGAGCCGGCTCGCATGGACGAGAAATATACGGCGCACGAGGTCGAAGCTTTTTTACGAACGGCCGCGCTTAACGCTCAAAGCATTGTTTCGGCGCCGCGGCGGGGGCCGGGCTCGATGGGTTTCGAAGTTCGGATCAGCAAATGCCATCCGTTCAAGGTCTGGTGCCTGCGCTGGGTGGCGCGCGGCTATTTGTTGCTCAAGACCTGGTAGCGCCGATTTGCCTCTGTTCGACCCGCCAAGTCATGTGAACTGCGCGTCGTTTGCACCGCTCCGGCGCAACGGTATGGACGCAAATTTTTACCGATGGTAGCCTGTCGTCATGTCCCACCACCGCGTCGTTTGAAGAAATTCCATGCTTGGAGGTTGATTGCATGCCGAGCCGACAGTGTCTGCCTGCGGGGTTGGCTATTTTGCTGGCTGTCATG
>Ga0070735_10005052_pt1 | contig 11006 bp, 11 predicted proteins | sample Coa_R1_FD_66443 | JGI IMG/M metagenome (GOLD analysis project Ga0070735, IMG submission 66443) | Surface soil microbial communities from Centralia Pennsylvania, which are recovering from an underground coalmine fire - Coalmine... | ecosystem: Environmental > Terrestrial > Soil > Unclassified ... | reverse complement strand
AAGATGCAACCCAGAACTTCGTGTGGTTGGCGTTGTTCTTCGTCGGCCATCCAAGACAAGTCGGGGAAATCGTCGGCAACCCACTCCGCGTCCCATTCGTTGTCACGCGCGTACTGTTCCGCACGCGCGAGAGCTAAGGCACACTGCGCACGCTGACCGACGATGTAGCCAGCGTGCTCAAAGAAAAACCGATAGGCGCGAAGCAATGGAGTGTTCATCGTTCGTGTACCTCCAGCGCTTCTCCTGCCTTGCTTTGTCGTAGGGCATTCTCCAACCGCGCCCATTTCTCAGCCGTCTTTCGGTTTGGCGTCATCTCGGAGCTGCCTGTAATTCCCCATTGGGGAACGCCTTGGTACGATCCCTTCCGTTCAACCTTGACGTTTGTCATTGGCGCTCCTTCCCGTTGCAGGCGTTGACGAACCGCGAAGCGTCGAATCGAGGGTTGGTCTGGCGTAGTGCATCAGCGAAACGGTTAACGACAACGTCGAACCGGACAGCGTCAGCGTGAGAACCCCAGGTATCGAGGGGCGGTAGATCGAAGCTTGGTAACAGGCGAATCGTTTCGGCGATCAGGTTAAAATCTTTTCGGGTCATGTGATGGTCTCCTTTGCATTCGGCAGAGTTGGCGCTCTGCGCTGGTGACCATAAACCCTAAAACGCCATGTGGCGTCACATGACATCACATGGCGTTGATAACAAACCGCAAAAAAAGCTTGACATGTTTTCGTGCCTGCCAGAAAACGTCTGCGCATTTCCGCGAATGAGATCACACAAACAAACGGGTTAGCGACACGCTCTAGAGCTGAAAATTAACGGGCGTTTGTTGGCAGGGAAAGCCTTGACTGGCGCGGCATTCAACGCGCAATGATTCGTTCACCCTCGACGGGCGATGCGCAACGACGGCACGGCAATGAAAGGGGAATGCGCGGACAAGGAGCAACGCTAGAACGAAACGGCAGAGCGGACAACGGCGGGGAATCGCGGCGAAGGCAACAGTACTACTTTTCACTTTTCAGCCGACCGGCATCCCGGCCCCACCCCTCGACCACCCTCCGACGGCGGCGCGCGCCTGGCGAGATTCGCAACTCGATCACTCCCCGCCTCTCCAAAATGGCTCGATCCAGACTTCTTTATGTTGACTGTTGTTCGGCCCATACGCTTGACCGCGCCAGTAGCCGCGTACCCAATGACCCTCAGCGATCAGCCAAAACCGGCCAATGGTTATCACCTGAAAACCGGCCAACGAGAATAGCGTCTGGGACATTGACGCCCGCGGGTGCTTGTAGCCTCCGAGGGCATGGCCAATGTCTTGAGCGAAGAGAAGAAACAGCAAGTTTTAGCATTGGGACGGCTGGGCTGGTCGTTGCGGCAGATCCAAGCGGCCACCCGCATCCGTCGTGAAACTGCCAGTCAGTACCTGAAAGCGGCTGGGATTGCGGTGCGTCCGCCGGGTGGTTGGGGGCGGCGGGCGGCAAAACCGGCCAACGAAGTGATCACCGACTTTGGGGCGGCAAAACAGGCCATTCCGGTGATCACCGACCCCAACGGCAACCCCAACACCAACCCCGAAAACCTTTCCACTAAGGGAAAGGCAAAACCAACTTCAAAACCGGCCATCGAGGTGATTACCGACCCTGAGGTGATCACCGACCTCAACCCCTTCCAACGAGACGAAGTGGGCGCTGTTTCTTCGGCGCCAGTTGCCTCTCCGAAGCGCAGTCCCGGCTCCAGCGCCTGCGAGCCGTACCGCGAAGCCATCGAACTGGGACTCCACCACGGCCGCAATGCTGTGGCGATCTTCCAAGACCTGGTCGACCAGTATGGTTTCCCCAACAGCTATCAGAGCGTGCAGCGCTTCGTGCGCAAACTACGTGGCGCTCAGACGCCCGAGGCCCGCGCAGTGATTACCACTCCGCCCGGTCAGGAAGCGCAAGTCGATTACGGCACTGGCCCGATGGTGCGCGATCCCGAAACTCGCAAGTATCGGCGCACCCGATTGTTCGTAATGACACTGGGCTGCAGCCGGAAAGCCGTTCGTCTGCTTGTCTTCCGCTCCAGCACCCGCGTCTGGGCGGAACTCCACGAGCGTGCCTTCCGCCGACTTGGTGGCGTCACCCGCATTGTCGTGCTCGACAATCTGCGGGAAGGGGTGCTCATTCCCGACATCTACGATCCCGCTCTCAACCCGCTGTATCGTGATGTGCTTGCCCACTATGGCGCTGTTGCCATGCCCTGTCGCATCCAAGATCCAGATCGCAAGGGCAAAGTCGAGTCGGGCGTCGGCCACGCCCAGAAAACGCCGCTCAAAGGTCTGCGCTTCGAAAGTCTGGCAGAAGCTCAGGCTTACCTTGATCGCTGGGAAGAACACTGGGCCGACACTCGCATCCACGGCACCACCAAACGACAAGTCGCCGCCATGTTCGCGGAAGAGAAACCATTCCTCCTTCCTTTACCCGTCGAGCCTTTTCGCTATTACCAGTACGGCGAGCGCGTCGTCCACCTGGATGGTTGCGTCGAAGTCGAAGCTGCGTACTACGGTGCCCCTCCGGGCTGGATCGGCCGCGTGGTGCGCGTGCAGTGGGACGAGCTGTTCGTCCGCCTGCTCGATCCCAAAACCGGCCAACTGCTGCGCGAACACGTGCGCCAGAAGCGCGGCTGGTATCGCATTCGACAGCAGGATCGCACCAAACGTACTCCATTGCGGGTGTCACAACTGCTGTGGCGAGCCTCTCGCGCTGGAACCAACATCGGCACGCTTTGCGATGCGATTCATCGCCATCAAGGCGAGGTTGGAGTCCGGAGGATTCTCGGTGTCCTTTCTCTGGCCAAAAGGTTTGGTGCCGCTGCCGTCGACGATGCTTGCGCTGCGGCACTCGAAATGGGGGTGCAGGAATATCGCTTTGTCCGCCGCTACCTAGAACGTTGTCCCCAAGCACCCCTGACTTTGCAGCAAGTCGATCCTCTTATCCGCGAACTGGTCCAGTATCGCGATCTCATCAACTACAGAACCAAGGAGCAAGAGAATGAATCTCATTGAACTGAACCGTGCACTCAAGCAACTGCGACTCGGCGGCATGGCGGAAGTGCTGGAAACACGCCTACATCAAGCACAAGCCGAGAGCATGGCACCTATCGATCTGCTTTCCTGTCTGGTGTCCGATGAACTGAATCGCCGTGGTGAACGACTGCTGGAACGGCGCCGCAAGCAAGCCGCGTTTCGCGACTCCCAGAAGACACTCGACAACTTCGATTTCGACTTTAATAAAAAGATGAATCGTAGTCTGGTGTTTGATCTGGCTACGGGCACCTTCGTCGGGCGGCGAGAGGACGGACTTTTCATCGGGCCTCCTGGGAGCGGAAAGTCTCACCTAGCGCAAGCCATCGGGCAAGCCGTCATTCAACAAGGCTATCGCGTTCTCTATCGTGAAACACACACACTGCTCGACGAACTTGCGGAAGCGACACTGGACGGAACGCGGAAAGAGCGAATGGAGTTCCTCGAAACCGTGCCCCTGCTGATCATCGACGATCTGGGCATGCGCAAACTGCCATTGACTGCAGCCGAGGAACTGCTGGAAATCATCATGCGGCGCTACGAACGGGCCAGCACACTCCTCACCTCGAATCGTCCCATCGAGGACTGGGGAAAACTGTTGGGCGACACCGCTGCCGTCAGTGCCATGCTCGACCGACTTCTTCACCACGGGCATGTGCTCAAGTGCGGCCCGCGCAGCTGGAGAACCAAAACAGACTTGTCTTCGATGGAACCGCAAAGTCTGAACGGAACGAGGCGAACAGATGGCGTTCGCTTATGAGAATGCCTAATTGCAACAGTTGTGCAAGGAAGCGATGACAAAATGATAGAAGTGCATAATGGAACGTGTTCGTAGTCGATTGCGTACTCTTTAGCGGAGGCTGATATGCGCACATTGGCCAAAATAGTCTTTGCTGTTCTGCTAGCGGTTCCTTCATTTGCTGGCCAGAAAAAGGCGACGACATTAACCTTCAGAACAAACGATGATGGGCTGGTGATCGTGCCCGTAGTTCTGGGAGGGGCGATACAGGCCGATGTGTTTCTGGACACTGGCGCGGGTCTCGATGGGCTTGCACCAAGCGTTGTTGAAAAGCTGCATGGAAAGCCTGCGGGGGTATTCACCGCGTTCCGTATGGGCGGTGAACGGCTCGACCTCCCGCTCTTCATCATCCCGGAACTCAAAGTCGGCCCAGTTGTGAAAAGGAATGCGCTCGTAAGTACTTGGGCGGTGTTCGATCAATGGCATTTCGGCGGTGTTATCTCTATGAACGATTTTCGACAGCAGCCATTTACGTTTGATTTCCCAAATAAGCAAATCATCTTTGAGACGAGTCGAACTCTTCGTGATCGCCTGAAGTCGGGCGCAGTCATACCGCTGAAGTTCGATGATCAGCGCGGAATTGCTCTGGACTTGTTCCCCGAAGTTTTGATCGGAAGCCAAGCAGGTCAATGCGAGATGGACACTGGTTCGCCGGATTCAACCTTCAGCACACGATACATGGAGCCGCTCGGACTCAGCAAAGATAGCAAGGACATTACGAAGCGGGTCTCCAAGAATCTAGCAGGGGTCCCGACGACTGCCTATATTACAACCGTTCCGCAGATCGCTCTTGCTGCCGATCCAAACATAAGGCAACTGCAACCAAGGGTTGAGTTCTCCGACATGATCTATGATTGCCTGCTGGGAATCGATTTTTGGTCGGGCAGGGAGCTTACTGTTGATATTCCCAATAAGCGCTTAATTGTGAGCAAAACAGGATTGACTCAGCAGCATAAATAAAACCTAGCTTCTTGCTGCGACACTTGCGCGAATACGAGTAGCAGAGTAAAAGAATCTTACGTCCCCGGCCCCTTCCCTTGGCCGGTTTTGAAGTGATAATCGTTGGCCGCTTTTCAACTGATCACTGAGGAATGACCACGCGGTGATGCGTGCGTGCCGCCTAGTGGCTGTGACTCTTTCCTTACCCTGTAATCCTTGCCGATTATGTTGGGCGACCAAAACGCTTTGATGGAGTGCCGTTTGTTGTGAACCTGCTTGAGCAGTGAACCCATTGAAACCAATTCGGGTCTGGAGAGCATCAGTTGCAGCGTATTGAACACCAGATGTGCGACCCGAGCGAGGAAATGCCTTGCGTATGTCGGCGTGTCGGTCTGAAAGGGCGATTGGGGCGGCTCTTTCGGCAAGTCTTGAATCGTCGCATCAAGTTGCGCGATGTCGAGCGGTTGCTCCCACGGATGCGACCAATTCAGAAGAAGACCGTTCAACATTCCGGCAAAAACACTGAAATCGCCGCGTCCGGTTATGGTCTTGATGATAGCGGGGTTGATGCTCGGAATTTCCTCATTCATTGCCGCTCGCGCGTATGACACGCAAACCACGTCGCTTGCTTCGCTCTCATAAGTCAACGAACCTTTGGGCAGCATGAAGACGGCTGCCTCGAACGGTAACTTCATCGTCGTGAGATCGAGCGTGAGGGGCAACGTGGTCAGTCTCAGTGCTTCGGTTATTTCGCGACTGAGCCAGAAGATCGGCACGCGATAGGCTGCCAACCGCGATGCCCATATCGCCTCAACCGTTGGGTTGATGTGGTTATACATTCGCACTTCCGGCTGTTCAATCTTGTAGGCAACGGTCAGCAGAAAATAACCGACGAGCTTTGCCGAGTAGTGCTCTGCACCGTCAACACCGTCATAGATCTTCGGATAACATTTCGCCCACAATTCCGGTCGGTCGTGGGCGAGTTCATCGAGTTGATGCCAGAGGTCGTCGGTTGAGTTCTCAGCCATGACCGAATTTTATGTTGAGCAGACTATTGTTGGTGCGTTTTTCACTTCAAAAGCCTACACGGGTAGCAAACTTAATTACTGGTTCATCATCAGACCGCACGTGCGCGAGCTTGTTTTATGCGCAGTTCAATCTCGATGGCGGTCAATCCGCTGCTGGTGCGGAACAATTCGCGAAGCACGGGCTCGCTTACAAAACTCATTCTCTGCAAAGAACTGTGGCCACCGTGCACGGTGATGAAGACAAATTGCTCGGGCACAGATCCCTTCACTTGCGCCAGATATGTTGGACTTTTCATTGTGCTGCTCCTTCCCTATGGCTCAATTTTTTTGCATCCTTACTTTGCTTAGAGATTGATCGGCGCGTTTGGGATGCGATTACCGAAGTCGCTGTCCTTTCGTAACTTGACCAGAGAGTCTCGCCCTCCGAGATACTGAACTCACAAATCCATAAACGCTAATCCAGAACGGCGAAATTCCTCAACTCCAGGATGGGGGTAGGGGGAGGGTTTGTCAGTCCGGTAGTCCAAATCACCAAAAATGAAGCGGATAGTAACTTGGCTCATTGCGGCTGAGATCGTAGTCCTACACTTCTACGAACTCTGCCATCTGGTCCGACTGTTGTTCTTTGACAGCGGCTGTCGGTAGAACCACCTAGTAGTCAATTAGGGGCTCCCCGGAGAATTAATTTTTCGGGGAACCGAGAAGTGCGTCCCTACTACGCGAAAATCTCATTCACCTTCTCCTGCACGTGCTTGCTCCGAGACGGCTTCAAATAGCGCATCGTGCTCTGCAGGTCCGTGTGCCCCATCCACAGTTGAACCGTTCGCAAATCGACTCCCGCCCATAGACAACGCGTCGCGAACGTGGCACGGAACTTGTGAAGGTAGAACTCATCCTTGTCGAGCTTCGCGCGCTCCGCAACAGCCTTGAGACAATCTAAGAAGTCGAGCTTCGGATTGCATCCGGATGTCGGGAAAAGCAGCTTGCAGCTCTTATCTGATTCCGCAATCCAAGTCTTGAGCCGGGCAGCGAGTTTCTTTGGAATAGGGATCTCGCGCTCCTTATACGCCTTCGGCGTCCATTCGCGGTCCGGCTTGTGTGTCACACGCACGACACAGGCATCGCAGTTAACATCCGACTTGTAGGTGTACATCGCTTCCTGTTCGCGCTCGCCCGTCATTAAAAAGAAGTCGTACCAAAGTCGCTCCTCAGCATCGCAGGCATCGAACAGTTTTTTGAGTTCCGTCTCTTCGTAAATCTCAGGCTCTTCTTCCGTGTAGCTCGGCCAATCGTTCTTTTTCACGATGCCTCGAACGCCGTGCGCTTTCAGGAACGACATAACGTTCGCGAACTTGTTCCAGCAGCTTCGCGGCGCTTGCTCCTTGTCCTCCCGGAGGAACGCGGCAAACTCTAGAAGGTCACGGCGCTCAATCTCAACGACGTATTGCTTCCGGCATGACTCCATGAAGTAGTCGAGTGCCGTCGTGTATGCGGCAAGCGTCTTCGGCTTTTTCGTAAGTTGAATCTCGGCGAGATAAGAGGTAACGGCGTCGGACAATCGGACTTGGCCAGATTCATCAACGATCTTGAGGCCAGCCTTTGCGCCAGCAGCTTTCGCGGCAAACGTCTGTTCTGCCTGCCTGTACTCGGCTTCGGCCCGCAGGGCATTATTTCCGACCGACCGACGCTGGCGCTTGTCGCCGTCTTCGTACCAATCTAAGTAATACGATCCTTCCGGGTGATGCTCTTCACGGCCATCGATGATGACGTAGTGGGCTTTGATCCGCCCATTAGAGGAGCGGGCAACGGTGCAGTATCGCAAACCAGTAGGGGTCTGTACACGCTTGGTTAGGTTGACGGACTTGTTCATGACTTGCCTCGGATTTCAGTATCATCATAGTATCACAACGAGACAAGTAATTGATAATAAAAGAACTGGCGGAGAGAGTGGGATTCGAACCCACGTTAGAGTTTCCCCTAAACACGCTTTCCAAGCGTGCGCCTTCAGCCACTCGGCCATCTCTCCGGCGTCAATCGGATGGAGGTACGTCTCTTGAGAAGTGCTTCTTCAGCCGCGCGTTTTTCAACTCGCGGGCTCGATCGCACTTTTCAATTCTATGGAGGATGCGGCGGAACCGCAACTTGAAATGGGCTGCGCATTCTGTAATTGGTAATCGGGTAATTTTGCAATTTGACGCTGCCCCGGCCGGCATGCGGGCGCATGTTACAAAATTTAAAAATTACCAAATCACAAAATCAATCTGGCCTATCGAGGGATCGCTGACGATGTTTCGCAGAAACTACGATTCGGAGGGGGGAAGATCTGAAGCCCCGGAAGTCTTATGAGAGCTTTTCCCGAGAATCTGGAGGAAGCACCGCGGGAGTGACCGAGGTCGATGTTCCCACTCCGGCGGCGGCTGCGTTGGCAGAGGCTGCGCTTGCCGCGCCGTTTGCGTTCGCGGGCAGAGGAGGAACTTTTGTATTGTCAACGACGTGATGGTTCAGGCAGTAGAGCGCGAGTTCCAGGCGATCGGCTACTCCGAGCTTGTCGTACACCTTGCGGAGATAATTCTTGACCACCTGCTCGGTGGTTCCGACGCGAAGGGCGATCTCTTTGTTCTTCATGCCCTGAGTGACGCAGGAAACGATGAGCGTCTCCTTGGGCGTGAGCTGAACTTTGGGCCGCGAACCCGAAGCGCGATTGTTCTGGTTTCGGTACGCTTCCAGAACCCAACGGATGCCCTGGCTGTCGAGCCAGGTTTCTCCGGCGATAACTTTGCGGATGCACTCGACCAGAAGTTCGGGTTCGACTTCGCGCGAGACGATGCCGTGGGCGCCGCGGCGGAAAAGTTCAAGCGTGAGTTCTTCGTCGGAACCGGGCGTCACGACGACGACGCGCAATTTCGAGTGCTGACGGAGGAGTTCGACAACGGCGTCCACCGGATTCGGCGTGAGGGCTGCTTCGAAAATCAGGAGGTCGGCGGAGAATTTCGCCAGCGCGGATTGCGTCTGCGGGAGCGTTTCAGCCTGACCGACAACGCGAATGTCATCCTCGAGCGCGAAGATCTTGCGCAGTCCGGCGCGGAAGATCGCCTGCGTATCCGCTACGATGACGCGGACGAACTGGCCCTTCTCGTCGGCTGCTCCGAAATTTTCTTCCACGCTTACCGGATTCGTAGCCATTCGGTTCCTTGCGACTTATAACCGCTCAAAGCGATATTCGTCGATGACAACGCCCACACCGCGGCGTCCGCGATCGTCAAAGCTGCGCACGACGCGTCCGCGGCAATCAACCTGTACATCGCGACCGGTTCCGACAACTTCTCCCGGCAGCATGATCGTGAAATCGACCATTGATCCGACGGGGACATCTTTGTCCATCGCGAAAAGCACGCCGTTGGCAGAGATGTTTTCAGTCTCGGCGGAATATGCGCTGCCCTGCGTCTTGACGGAGGCGGTGAGATGCAACGGAAAGCGCGGCGCACTTTGCATGTCTTCGTATTGCGCTCGATTCATCTGCGCCTCGTTCACCAGGGCTTTTCCTTCCGCTGCCACGCTCGATTCAGCCTTTCGTGCGGCGATGTTTTCCGCAAAACTCTTTAACTCAAGGGCAGCGTACACCCCGGAATCTCACAAACAAAGTTACCGAAGTCATGGAACAGTCGGAGCTAACTGCTTATGTTTGAATGGATTAGGAGTGATTGTCAGAGGCGGGAAAGGGCCGGAAAGCACCCTGTGTAAGCCGAAGATTTCGGGTGAAAGAGGGGTGAACGCAGGAGAGTTTCGGAGTGAAATCCGAAGACGTATCTGGGCGGATCGGTCTCAATCAGGCAGATTCAAGTTCGAGGCCGTGCATGGCTTCGCCTTCGCGGATGACGCCGTCGCGTCCGAAGGTGGGAAATTCGACGGCGCGGATGCGTTTGCTGCCGATCTCGGCGATGTAGAGGATGGCGATGCGGTCTCCCTCGCAGAGGAGGACGTGATCGATGGCGAAGCCGCAGGGATTGGATGCAGGAGAGGCTTCGCGTCCAGTAGTCACGCGGTTGCGACTTTCCTACGACTCAGGATGAGCCAGCGACAGACTTCGCGCGGGTAATGTCATGCCAATCATCTTGCCCATCCATGCACCTCGACTTCGTCGAGGCAAGTGTTCCAGTCGAGGGTTCGGTAGGATTCCGGCGGGTGAGCGGCGGGAGTGGCCAGCAGCATGAGTTGAATAATGGCTTCATCTCAACCTCCGATTACTAGCACGGACGAGAACCTAGCGCGTCACTCCGCGCTTCGACAGCCCTGACAGGCGCTGCATGGACTGGAGAAAGCTTCGATTCTGCTCCGGAGTTCCAATGCTGACGCGGATGCAACTGGGCGCACCCCAAGCTCCGAGGGGGCGCACGCTGATGCCGTCACCACGCAGTTTCTCGGCGACGGCTGCCGCATCCTGGCAGACGTCGCAATACAGGAAGTTCGCGTAGGTCGGAACGACGCGGTATCCCATGTCAGACAAAGTGACGCCAAGAATCTGCGCCTGCGCGGCGTTGTTGGTGACGACACGTTTGAGGTGATTTTGATCATCGAGTGCGGCCAGCGCTGCGGCCTGTGCTATCGAAGAAACCGAGAATGTATTTCGGATGCGGACGCAGTACGCGAGAAGCTCCGCAGGGCCGACTCCGTAGCCGATGCGGAGTCCGGCCAAGCCGTGAGCCTTGGAAAAAGTGCGCAGCGCAACTACCGTCGCGCCCTGGCGTAGATAGTCGAGCGATTTCGGATGTTCGATGTGACGCTGTCCTGCGAAATACTGGGCGAAGTCGTAATAGGCTTCGTCGAGAATGACCACCACATGTCCGGGAACTTCGGCGATGAGCCGATCGACCTCCGACGAGCCCAGCATGGTCCCGGTGGGATTATTCGGATTCGCGAGAAATACAATGCGCGTGTTCTCGTTGATGGCGGCCAGGATCGCAGAGAGATCGATGCTGTCTTCGCGCATGGGAGTCTCGATCAGTTGCGCTCCGGTGGCATGCACGGCCATCGAATACACAATGAACGATCGCTCGCTGGTGATTGCATTCAGTCCCGGGGCAAGGAGAATCTGGCAGAGCAGAGCGATGAGCGCCGTCGAGCCCGCCGTGACCATCACCTGCTCACTTGGGACCTGATGATAGGCGGCGAGTTTGCGGCGAAGCTC
>Ga0070735_10005051_pt1 | contig 11008 bp, 7 predicted proteins | sample Coa_R1_FD_66443 | JGI IMG/M metagenome (GOLD analysis project Ga0070735, IMG submission 66443) | Surface soil microbial communities from Centralia Pennsylvania, which are recovering from an underground coalmine fire - Coalmine... | ecosystem: Environmental > Terrestrial > Soil > Unclassified ... | reverse complement strand
GCTTGCCTGGAAATCGAGAGTTAGCGTGACCGTTCCTGCTACCGTCCCCGTGGAGAGAGATAAGTTTGCCGCCGAAAAGACGGCACTGGTCTGGCCCGCAGGCACCGTGAAAGTTGCCGTGCGCCCGCCGGTCGAAAACTGGATCGCCGGATCGTCGATGTTCCCAACAGCCGATTGGAAGCTGAGCGTTACCGCGCCGGTCAGCGGCAGAGGGTAACCGTTCGCCAATTTGACCGAAAGCGAGGGCTGCTGCGCCGGCGGCTCCGTGTCGTTGAGTCCCGTTACCGTCGGTGCGGGCAGCGCCGGTGCCGCCACCGTCAACTGATAAGGCTGGCTGCCCGTGACATTCGCTGCGTCAGTTGCCGCCAAGGTGAATGGGAAAGATCCAATAGCGGTTGGTGTGCCTGAAAGCCCGCTGCTGCTCAACGTGATGCCCGCGGGCAGCGCCCCGCTGCTGACCGTCAGTGTGTATGGAGCTTTACCGCCCGTGACACTGATGGACTGGTTGTAAGCCGTACCCACCGTCGCGCCGTTCAGAGACAACGGGAGGAATGTCAGGGGGCTGGCAATATTCAACGTAAAATTGCCGCTTGCTGAGATCTTGGCCGCATCCGTCACGATCACCGTGAAGCTGCTGGCAACGACCTTGGACGGAGTTCCACTGATAATGCCTTTAGCGCCGTCGATTGCCAGCCCGGGCGGCAGCGTGCCTGTCACCGAGAATGCGTATGGCGGCGTGCCGCCCGTTACTGAAATCGGCTGCGAATAAGGCACGCCGACTTTTCCCTCGGGCAGTGAGGTCGTGGTAATCAGCAGTTGCGCCGTGATCGTCAATTGGAACCGGCTCGACACTGTCAGCTTCTTCGCATCCGCTAACTGCAGCGTGAACGTGAAGGGTCCCGTTGTGGTTGGCGTTCCGCTTAATATTCCAGTGGATGCACCCAGGGTCAATCCCGGGGGCAGAGAACCTGCCACAATACTCCAGACAAAGGGGCTCGTGCCGCCGGCAGCGCCAAATGTCAACTGGTAAGGAGAGCCGATGGCGCCATTCGGCAATGGAGATTGTGTGCTGATCGCCAGCCCCTGGGTAATCACGATCGTGAACCCAGCGCTGGTGGTGCCGTCCCGTGCGTCGGTGGCAGTCGCCGTGAAATTATAGGTCCCGCTGCTGCTTGGCGTCCCGGAGATGACGCCGATATTGCTTAATCCCAGGCCGGGCGGCAGCGCTCCTCCAGTGATCGTCCACGTGAAAGGCGATGTTCCACCCTGGGCCGTAAGCGTGTCGGTATAGCTGACGCCCGTGACACCGCCCGGCAAGATCGCCCCCGCGACCACCGGAGGCGGGTTCACGACCAGCGTGAATGTTTTGAAAGTGAACTGGCTAGGGTTGGTTCCACTGTCGTTTAGGCTGATGTCGAATGTGAACGTTCCGCTCTGCGCCGGAGTCCCCGAAAGCGTGCCCCCGCTGCTGAACGAAAGGCCGGCCGGTAGAATCCCTGTGCCGGGGCTGTCGCTGCCGAGGATCCAACTGTAAGGAGGTGTGCCATTAATTGCCGTGAACACCACGCTATAACCGGCGCCGAATGTGGCTGAGGGAAGATTCGTCGCGGTCGTGATCGTGAGCGCAGGGATGATGGTGATGCTGTAAGGTTGCGCGAAGGGCTGCCCGGTGCTGCTCACGGCCGTGATCGTGAAGTTGAACGTCCCCAGCGTCGTAGGCGTGCCCGTGATATCCGAAAATTGGCCGGAACTGGTGCCCAATGCCAAACCTGGCGGCAAAGTACCGGCCGACTTGGCCCATGACTGCGTATTCGGGTCGTTGGTTTGCAGGCTTTGGAAATAGCCTTGGCCTATAACCCCGTTAGCCAGCGGAGGCGCAGTCGTAATCGAAAATGATTGCGCCTCCGCCATTCCCGCACAGGCGAGCAGCGCCGCGGCTGCCCAAAAGAGGTCAAGGGATCTCCGCGCCCGGCTCATCGTTTTCCACTCTCCGTCATTTCGCCCGGCACGAAAAGGACGCGCTGTTTCCCGGCGCTCATTTCAAATAGCCATAGCGGCCGGTCCGAGGCCTCCGTCAAGCGAAATAGGTTCTCGCCATCGAGCGCGTAGAGCCCCGTTGGTTTGCAGCCGCATGAAATCTTGCCTGACTCCTTCTTATCCGCCAGATCCAGAATGACCACCGTCCCCGTTTTTCCATTGGCAACGAACGCCCGTTGGAGGTCGGCGGAAATCGCTACGCCAACCGGCCCCGCGATGCCCTGGTCCGGACCCGCCAGGATGGCCGTCGCGGCCACGCCGGTCACGTTTTTTACCTGGTAGATCCGGTTTGCCACAGAATCGGCTACCAGCGCCATGTGGCCCGTCTCGAGATATAAAGCGCCAATGCTGTGAAGGCCGGTCAAAATGGGGACCTCACCATGCGGGCTGACCCAATAAACCGCCTTCCCGACTACAGCCAGCAGTGTGCGGTCATCGCCGACGGCCAAAATCGATGGAGAACCGGAAAGATAGAGTTCAGAGGCGACTTTTGGCGTGGTGGCAAGGCCGGTGAGAAGCATAACCCGCCCCGAATCTTTGTAGTACAAAGCTGCCGCCGCGCCGGTCGCGCTCACCGCCATCAGGTCTGGCGCAGCTCCCACACCGTGTATCTTGACAGCCTGCAGCGGCACCCGGCTGAAATGGACAATCCCCACATCTTTCTGCTTCCCCGTCGTAACCAACGCAAAATCCTGCCGGGGCGACACGACAGCCTGTTCTACGCTGACACCTAAATCCACCGGCGCACCAAGAATGGCCGCGCCGGGAATCCCAAGAATCGGCCGAAGGGCATTCCGGGACTCATCGAATACCCAGCCGAGCCGCGGGCCATCGAGACTCGCCGCCTGAGCGGCAGCCGGTATTAAAATGAAGGCGAGTAATAGCGGTAAGTGTTTATTTTTCATGTATTAATGAGGGGCACCGACGGTACCTGTGCCGGGAGTAACCGTCGTTGGGATCGATGCCGGTGTCGAAGACCCGCCACCGCGCGTGGCCGCCACCGCGCCGCCCGCCGCGGCTGCGCCCGCTATGGCAAGAATGATGATCAACTTGGCGGAGATGCCTGCGGCGGCGGTCCCGGCGGCCACGGCTGCGACGGTGTTGGTTTGAGAGATGGCGGCGCTAGCCGTTTTCCCCCCAGCCGACGCCGTCACATGCATCTGATACTGTCCTTGAACGTGATTAGGATGAAATCCGTGCGCGACGGCGCGTCCGTTGGCGTCGGTCGTGACCGTTAAGGTATGGGAACCATTGGCAAAAGTGCCCCCGGCGCCCTGATTTGGCAGAAGAAAGACCACGGCCGCTCCGGCCACTGGCTTGTGATTCTCGTCTTCGACCTGGACAATAGGCTCGCGAGCGGTTCTCTGCTTGATGTTATTGATGGAACCCTCGCCCTCCACAATGACAATGTTTAGCTGCCCGGGTCCGGCTTGGGCCGCGGGGGCTGGCTGTAAGATCAGGAAAAAGGACAATCCGGCGGCAATGACGCGCATCAAGCCTCCCTTTGCTGAGACGGATCAGGCTGCTATCTTATAGAAGAGTAGAGAGTATTGCAACCGGTAGGGCAGTTCGCCCGCCTAGTCTGGAGGCTTCACGATGAGACCGATTCGGTTGTTTCTGCTGGCAGGCAGCGGAATCCTTTCGTGCGTTTTCGGGCAGCAGCCAGCCAGCAAGCTGACCGCGCGGGAGCTGTTCTATTCGGCGGTGGACAACCCGCCGGTCGCTGTCGTCAAGAAGCCTGCGGCGAAGCCCAAGCCAGCCCAGAAAACTTCCCGGGACACAGCCAAGAATCAAGCTCCCGAGGAGACGCCCAATCCGAAGGCGCCAGTGGTCAACGCTGCTTACCGGCAGGCCGGAACGGGTCCGGCGTTAGGGTTGCGGTACACGATCCTCAAAAAGGCGGGCGACGGACAGGCAGAAGTGGGCCCCGACACCGTATTTCACGCCGGCGACCGGATCCGGCTGGCGGTAGAGGCCAACGACAACGGATATCTGTACGTCGTCACTCGCGGGTCAAGCGGCACATGGAAGCTGCTGTTCCCGTCCCCGGAAATCAAAGATGGCGACAACCGTATCAAGCGTAGGCTGAGCTACGAAATCCCGGCGGGCTACACTTTCACCTTTGACGAGCACGCCGGCGAGGAGAAGCTGTTCGTGGTGCTCTCACGGCACCCGGAGCCCGACCTGGAAGCCTTGATCTACTCGTTGGGTCAGCCCGGCGCGGGGCCGGCGGGGGCGCAAAAGCCTAAAGTCATGCTGGCAAGTGCAGCTTTCAGCGACGACGTCATCGGCAAGCTGCGCAACGCTTATTCACGGGACCTGATCGTCGAAAAGGTGGACGACGCCCAGCCCGGGCCGAAGAAAGAACAGGCGGTCTACGCGGTCAATCCTTCGGGCGGCGCGGACTCCCGGGTGGTGGCGGACGTCACGCTCAAACATCAATGAAGCGTCCGGGCAGGGGAGGATATTCCGTCTGGATTCTGGCCCTGGCGGCCGCAATGCCTTTGGTGGCGCAGACTTCCCAGCACGGTCCCTATCGGATGGAAATCTCGCTCGAGCGGCGCGATTCGGGCGCGTGGCACACGGTGGACCCCGGCCTCGTGCTCGAACAGAACGACCGGGTGCGCTTCCGCTTCCATACCAACTTCGAGGGCTACCTTTACGTGATGAACCAGAGCACGTCGGGTACGTACGCGATGCTGTTTCCCGGTGACGAAACGGGCCGGGAAAATCACATTCAGGCGGGCAAGGAATACCTGGTCCCGGCGACAAATACCCTATTCCGCATTGCCGGGCCGGCGGGCCATGAGATCGTTTACTGGATGGTGACCCCGGCGGAGTTGCGCGGGGAGGGAGAGAAGCCGCCCTACGTTCCGCTGCCGCCGCCACCACCGAAAGAAAAACGGATTCCCGCTAACATGACGCCGCGATGCGATGATGCGCTGTTCCGAGCGCGGGGCGAATGCATCGATACTTCGGCCGGGCCGAAGAGTATGACCAGCCGCGAACTGCTCCCCGATAACCTGGCGCAGGTCCCGAGCGAGAGCTCCGGGAGCCTGATGTTTCTGCGGAAACAGAATACGGCGCTGGTGTCGTCTCCGGTTCCGTTGAAAGGTCCGGTGATTTATGAATTCCATCTGGCGCATAAGTAGCACGGCGGTCGTCGCTGCGATGCTGGCGGCCGCGCAGCAAGCGTCGCAGCCCGCGCCCAAGCAGCAGCGCGATCTGCGCCTGGAAAAAGATGGCGGGCCGGTTTCGATTCCGGGGCAGCCTGCCGGGGTTCACATTCCACGCAGTTACGCGCTGGTCGTAGGAATCGCGAATTATCAGAATCTGCAGGCGGCGCAGCAGCTTCAATTTCCGGAGCGCGACGCCGAGTCCATCTATTCCATCCTCATCAGCACCGAAGGCGGCAACTTTCGCGCCGAGAATGTCCACAAGCTCATCGGGGCGAAAGCCACGCTGGAACGGCTGCGTTCCGAACTGGAGCAATGGCTGCCCTCAGTGGCCAAAGACGATGACCGCGTGCTGATTTATTTCGCGGGCCACGGTTTTGTCTACGGGGGCAAGGCGTACCTGGCGCCCTACGATATCGACCTCAAGAACATCGCGGCCACGGGCTACGGCATGGATACGCTGGGCCGCGACATCGGCGGCAAAATCAAAGGCAAGTGGAAGGTGCTGTTAACGGATTCGTGCCATTCCGGCGCCATCAATCCGGACGCCGACGTTCAACTGATTAATGGCACGCTGGGAAATCTGAACAAGTCGCTTTTCTCGCTGACGGCGAGCCGCGACCGCGAACGTTCCTTCGAAAGCAAGGATTGGGGCGGCGGGCACGGAATCTTCACCTACTACGTGGTGAAGGGGCTCGAAGGCGCGGCGGACGAATCGGGCGACGGCATCGTCACCGCCGATGAGTTGGCCGAGTATGTGCACCGCAATGTGCGCGAGGCGACGGGCGGGCAACAGAATCCGACCTCCGACCGGGGCAGCTTCGATACCGGAATGCTGCTTTCCTATGTGCCGTCCAATGTGAAGCCGGGCGCGCCGCCGCCGCCAAAATTCGGGACGCTCGTAGTGGAAGCCAACATGAGCGATGTCGAGGTTTTCGTGGACGGAAAATCCGTGGGCGTGCTGGCCAAGGGGACGCCCCTCACGCTGCCGGGACTTCCGCCGGGCGTCCATACCATCAAGGGCGTCAAGATGGGCTACGAGCCGGATGGCCCGCGCGAAGAGACCGTCTATCCCGGGCAGGAAACTACTGTCAGCATCAAAATCCTGATTGCCAAGCGGCGGAACAAGGCAGCGCTCGACGCGATGGATGAAGGGCTGAAATACTATACCAAGGGATTCGCCGATAACTACCGCAAAGCCGCCACTTACTTCGAGAAAGCTCTGCAGCTTGACCCCGGTTACAGCCAGGCCGCGCTCTACTTAGGGCGGACTTACAACGCATTGTTCGACGAGGAGAAGGCCCAGCAGTACTTTCGGAAAGCCATTGCCATCGATCCGGATTATGTCGAAGCTCATGCCAGTTTCGCGGGTATGCTACTGGATACCGGCAGCGTGGACGAGGCGGTCCGGCAGTTGAATGTCGCGGTGGTGCGCGATCCGAAACACGCCATGTCCTGGTATCTGCTGGCGGAGGCGTACCGGCTGAAAGAGGCGTATCCACAATCCATCGAATCGGCACAAAAGGCGATTGAATTGACGCCCAACAAGGCGGAGGCGCATTTCTGGCTGGCGGAAAGCCTGCGATTGAGCGGCAAGTACGGCGACTCGGAGAGCGAGTATCAGGAGTATCTCAAGCTTAGCGATTTCGACAGCAAGCTGGCCGGACAATTGAATTACTACGTGCTGGGTTACCTGATGGGTTTTGGGAAGAAAAAGCGCGCCGCGCAGCAGGATATCTGGAAAGACATGCGCAGCCTGGCCTACTTCGGACTGTGCGACGCGGAGCGCAAGCAGGCGCATTTCGACCAGGCGATTGCGTATTGCGAGAAGTCGCTTAACTATTCGGCGGACGATCCCTATGTGCACCTGGCGCTAGGGCTGGCGCTGGCAAAAAAGGCGCAGCAGAACGGAATTGTGGAGATGCTGCCGGCGGCGCGCCAGCATTTCGCGACGATGCTGGCGCTGAATGCGGACTTGGCGGAAGCCGACCTGGCGCGGAAAAATATCGCGAGCATCGACGCATATTTGAAGAGCCGGTAGGAAGATGTGGGGTTCGTGTTGAGGGACGACAAGCAGGTCGGACGGATGCATAGGCTATTTACAGGGTGGCGACTACGCCCTCTTTTGAAAGTCGGATCGTCGGAAGCAACGGCGTTTCCCAGGACTAGTCGGAACATAGTGTCCGGATGGCGCGTGACTCGCCCGGAGGCGAGTTGATCGACTCAACCAATGAGCGACCTTGAATCAGATACGCGCAGATAGAAGTACGCTCTCTTGACCGGCGAGGCATGGCAGGTGCGGTTAGCACTATTGAGGTACTCATAGGTTAGCAATTACCGGATTTCTGAACCATGGCGTTGATGATATTGTCGTTCACGCCGGCTTCCTTCAACCGGATCAGGTCCTGGGTGCCGGTGTCGAAGTTGACTGTGGAGCCGGCGATCTTGCTCAAAATGATCTCTTCGGAAAGTCCGGCTTTCTGCATTTGGACGATGTCGGCGTTGGTGAGCACAACGCCGGGCGAAATCCGGCGATCGCCTGAGGTATTGGGGACGGCGGGGGAATCGGTGCTCGGACGGATTTCAGCGAGGCGGGCGTCGCCGCTGACATAGGCGCTGGTTTCAGTACCTTTGTCGAAGGCCACGTCTTTACCTTTCACCCACACCAACACGGGGGAGGCTGCGATAGTGGCGGCTACACGGGGGCCGCTCATGTCGCCTTCTCCCTTTTCGCGGGTGGCGCGCAGGGGGATGGTCCGTCCATCGGTGAGGCGCACGGAATCGATGCTGAGTTCGAGGGCGCCGGCGCGTCCGAAGCGGCGTTTGGCTTGCACCTTGGTCACGCGGCCGAGGGCGACGGCACCTTTCGGGATGACCACGTAATTCTGGTCGATGACGGGTTCGGTGACTTCGAAATCCACCGTTTCTTGGACGTGCGCGGTGGCGGAAGAGACGTTTCGACTGAGACGAAGACGCACGGGTGTGCCGTCCTGAAGGGTATGCACCTGGGCAATGGCGGCAATTGAGATGAGGAAGAAAGTACAGGCATAACGCACGGTGAACCTTGGGAAGCGAATACGGTCACGCTTCGGGCAGGTAGAAGCCCGCAGTCTCGGACCCAGAAGTCAGATTTCGTTGGCCACCAAAGATTTGGAGAACAACATTCCAGGCGGTAACGGAATCTAGATGCCCACGTTCATTATAGTCAGGAAGGTATGCGGCCCGCGTAGGACCACTGCGTAAATTCTGTACGCTAAGACCCCCTGACGAGAGCGCATGGCCGTCTCGAAACCCGTCGCAGAAGCTCAGCGAGGCTTGTTTTTAGACGAGTTGTGTTGCGACAACATCCCACCCGAGGCAGACAGATTCCGATTCCGCGCCCGAGTGCCGCTCGGCGGCCTTTCTTCGTCGCCCACATGCCGTGGACCAGGAGCGGGGAAGCTGGCCGGATTCCTTTGCGTTCCGGCCGGATGGTCGGCAAACTGGACATTGGAAGCTACCGCCCGCCGAGCTGGACCAACTTCTTGTTTGTGCGTGATCCAGGAGTAACCCGGAAAGGGAAGGCACTTCTGCGGGACGGCGAAAAACCAGCCAAATGAGTCATTTCCTTGCTCGGCACCGGCTGCTATTGCGGAGAAGGCACCTTCACATAATGAAGGGTCATTGTGGCAGGACTATCTCTCTCCAAGCGCACGGTTGCCGCGCCCTCGAGATAGGCCCGCGCGTACGCTGGATTCCGCATCTCGTCCGCATTGAAGCTGCCTCGCAACGCGAATGCGTAGTAGTTGCCCGGACGTATATTATCGAGCGCGAAGGTCCCACCCTCGAAGAACGCAACCACGATGAATGGCCGGAACCGCAACTGTTCCTCCTGCGGCACCAGCACCACAAGCCCGCCGTTCCCGTTCTCCACCGTGCCGCGCAGGCGTCCACCGCCCGTCCTCAACACCACCCGAAACGGTATCATTCCAGCTACGACTTCAAGCTCATCCAGCGTGATGTCCCGCTCGCCCAGCCGCACCGACTCCAAGTAGTGGCGGCCCGAGATCCATCCCGGCAGCACGATCAGCCGGTACCGCCCGGGATAGACACGTTCGAACCGGATGCCGTTCTCGCTGAAATCGGTATGCGCCCTCTCGCCCTGTCCGTCCACCGGCGCCAGGATTGCCTCGCCCTCGCAGCGGTGTCCCGGCTGCCCGTCGAGTTCGATCTCGCCCGGGACCGCGACCGGCAGTGCGACCTGCACCGCGAGGTTCTCCATATCATGGCCGCCCACTGCCACTTTCGCGAATCCGCGCAGTTTCACATCGCCGCGCTGCCAGTCCGCCCGCAGCGCCCCCTCGCCCGGCCGAACGCGCGCCAGATCGAAGGTCCCATCATCGCGAGCCGTTGTTTTGTGCTCTGCCATGCTGGTCTCCACCGTCGCCCCGGCCGCCGGCTCGCCCCGCTCGTCCACCACCTTTCCCGAAAGGCGGAAGACCGGCACCGCGTGCAGGATGATGTCGTAGCCGAAGAGGTCGTACCCTGGCGCAAGGGAAAGGGACACTGCGTCCTGTTGATCCGTGACACCAGGGAACCATGTCGGCGCGAGTTCCGGTCCGGCGGCATTTCCCGCCGCCGGCGGCGTGGCGAGAAGATGGTACTGCCCTGGCGTGAGGCGATCGAGGGCGTAGCGCCCTGCCGCATCGGTAGTGACCTCGTAGACGACACCTGGAGCATTGCCTGGGTTGATCGCCCGAACCCGCACGCGCGCGACCGGTTGTCGCTCCGGGTCGAGCACCGTGCCCCGCAGCCCGGGCCATGGCACCATCGTCAGATCGAACGGCGGCGGATCAGCGCCGGCTTCGATCCGGATCTCCTTGGCAGTTCCCTCGAATCCTGCCCTTGACGGTACCAGGCGATATGCTCCGGCCTTTACCGTCGGGATGCGAAACCTGCCCGACGCATCGCTGTTTGCGCCTGACGAGGGGCCAATCGCGTACAGAACGACCGAGACACCCTCGATCGGGTCGTGCGTGATTGCGTTCGTGACGCTCCCGGTCACGGTAACCGTCTGCGCGTCAAGGGCGCAAGCGCAGAGCAGCCAAGCCGCCACTTTCACGCCCGAATCTTAGCACGCGTCTCATCGCCTTGCTTGGCGCCGGAGCCCACCGAGTTCGCGATGGGCGAAGCCGCATGACTTGTTGTGGCAACCTGCCGTATCACGCCCGATGGTTAGATCTGGACGGATCGTGAGTGGATGGTCGGCGAACTGGACAAAGGTGAGAGCGGGCCGTTCCCGGGGGCTGTCTATGAGTTGCGCGTCATCCATGCCGGGCTGCCCCTGGGCTAGCGTGCCAGATGTACGATATTCGTATTGGAGTCGTCAAATGGGCAGCGTACAAATCGAGCAGAAGAGCTATGAGATGCCCCCGAAAGAGGGGATCAGCATCGCACATTTTCTGACCGTCGCCGACATCCAGCGATCGGCTCGCTACTACGAAAAGGTCTTCGGCGCTCGCATTCTGAGCTTGGGTGACGGCAACGCGCCTGGATACCTTCAGCTTGCGAATATCTGGATGATTCTGAATGTTGGAGGCGGGCCGACCCCGGATAAGCCGACGGTAACGCTCAGCGTCCCCGACCCGAATCACATCAACAGCTTTATGAATTTCCGCGTTGCGGATATTCAAGCTTGCTATGAATTATGGAAAAGTCGAGGAGCGAAGTTCATCACGGAGCCGATCCCCAAATACGGCGAGACGCGCTGCTACATCCGCGATCCTGACGGATATATTATCGAGGTCGGACAGAGC
>Ga0070735_10005050_pt1 | contig 11009 bp, 7 predicted proteins | sample Coa_R1_FD_66443 | JGI IMG/M metagenome (GOLD analysis project Ga0070735, IMG submission 66443) | Surface soil microbial communities from Centralia Pennsylvania, which are recovering from an underground coalmine fire - Coalmine... | ecosystem: Environmental > Terrestrial > Soil > Unclassified ... | reverse complement strand
AGCATTTCCAACACTTTATCCTGCCACTCCGCTTTGGTGGCGCGTTTTGCGATTACGCGTTCCAGCGTATGGCACTCCGTGCAGACAGCTTCCACCAGCTCTTTTCCGGGCCCCTCGGGCAGCGCCGGAGCAGGAGCTTGCCCCGAAGATCGTCCGGCAAGGATTACTACCAGCCCAACTAAAAGCGGAATAACCGATTTCAAGCCCACAGTTTCTGGATCAGGTTTCCGCCGGTGACAGTGGGCCGTTCCGCGCGGCCGTTATGCATGTAGGTGGTTTTAAGGTGATCGAGACCCAGCAGATACAGGATCGACGCGTGCAGATCCCACACGTGATGCGGTTCGTCTACCGCGCGCAGGCCGATCTCGTCGGTGGTGCCGATGGTCTGGCCGCCCTTGACCCCTCCGCCCGCCATCCACATCGTAAAGCCCCACGGGTTGTGATCTCGGCCGTACTTCTCCGGGGTCTGCCCCGCCGAGACTTGCGCAAACGGGGTACGGCCGAATTCGCCGCCCCACACGACTAGCGTATCCTGCAGCATGCCGCGAGCTTTCAGATCTGCCAGCAGCCCGGCCACCGGCTTATCGGAAGCCTTGCACCACTTGGTGTGATTGTTATTGACGTCCTGGTGCGCGTCCCAGCCCGAGCCCGAGCCGCTGTACACTTCTACGAAGCGCACGCCGCGCTCGACCAGGCGGCGAGCCATCAGGCAATTCGCGCCGTACACAGCGGTCTCTTTCTCATCCATGCCGTACAGTGCTTTTGTGGCGTCGCTCTCTTTGCTGAGGTCGACTGCCTCCGGCGCGGACGATTGCATCTGATACGCCAGCTCATACGACCGTGTGCGCGCGTCGAGCTCGGTATCCTCCTGCTTGTTGCGCCCGTACATTTCGTTCAGCTTCTGCAACAAGTCGATCTTGCTGCGCTGCTGCTCGTCCGTGGTTCCGGCGGGCGGCTTCAGGTTGAGGATAGGCGTATCGCCCTGGCGGAATAGCGAGCCTTGATACGTCGCCGGCAGGAAGCCCGAGCCGTAGTTCTGCACCGAGCCCAGGATCTCTTTATCGTCCTGCATGACCACGAACGTCGGCAGATTCCGCTGCGCGCTGCCCAGTCCGTAGGTCAGCCACGCGCCGAGCGACGGCCGCCCGGCCAGGATCGAACCGGTGTTCATCTGGCACACACCGCCGACGTGATTCACGGCATCGGATTGGCACGATCGGATCACCGCGATATCGTCCATATGCTGGGCGATGTTCGGGAGCCAGTCGGATACCCACAGGCCGCTCTGTCCGTATTGCTTGAAAGGCCGCCGGGAAGGAAAGAGACCGTCGCTGGGCTTCGCGCCTTGCGCGGTTAGAAGAGTCTCGGGATGAAAAGATGGTGGCACCGGCTGGAGCGCCAGTTTTTCCAACAGAGGCTTGGGGTCGAACAGATCCACTTGGCTCGGTCCACCTTCCATGAAGCACCAGATCACGTTCTTGGCGCGCGGAGTAATGTGGGGTTTCTTGGGCGCCAGCGGATCGACACCGGCGGCGTAGCCGTCCTCAGCCAGCATCGCGGCCAGTGCGATTCCAGCCAGCCCGCTACCCGCCTGCGTGAAAAACTCGCGACGGCTGGAGACGTTCCAGTGGTGTCTGAGCTTGTTGAGAATCTGATCAGCCATGGCGTCTCCTAATTTATGTAAAGGAACTCGTTCGAATCGAGCAGCATCTGCGATAGGTCAACCATTGCTGCTGCGCGCGCGGGATCGATACCGGCGGGCATATTCGTGGGCATTGGCGGCTTAGTTTTCGCGTCCGCGGAAAGGCGTTTGGCCATGATCGGGATCTGCCGCGCCAGGAAGTCGGCGGTCAGCTTTTGCTCTTCGGCGGAAGGCGAACGTCCGTACGTCAGCTTGAACGCACGATCGATCTGCGCCTCCGGAGTCAGGCCGCTATCGTTCAAGACGCGGCCGGCCAGCGATTGGGCCCATTGCAGGATCAGATCGTTATTCAGCAGATCCAGCGATTGCGACGGCGTCACGGTGTTCTTACGGAAGTCGCAGCTCTCGAAGGTGTTGGCCGAATCGAACTCCTGCAGCATCGGGTAGCGCAAATTGCGCCGCACGAAAATATAAACGCTGCGGCGATTGTTCTGCGCGGGATCCTTCTCGCTCTTCCAGCCGCCTGCGGCAGCCGTCGCCGACAGGTCGGAAAGCGTGCCAGCCGGGACCGGCGGGAAAACTCCCGGACCGCCCATCTTCGCATTCAGCAATCCGCTGGTGAAGAGCATGGAATCGCGAACCGCTTCGGCTTCCAGCCGGCGCCGCGGCCAGTGCGAAAGCAGCTTGTTATCCGGATCCTCCTCCGCAGCCTTGGGTTGCAGATCGGCCGATTGCTGATAGGTGTTCGAGAGCAGAATCTGGCGCTGGATTTTCTTAATGCTCCAGCCGTTCTCGACGAAGTTCGCTGCCAGATAATCCAGCAGCTCGGGATGCGTCGGGCGTGATCCCATGCGGCCGAAATCACCGGGCGTCGCCACGATGCCCTTGCCGAAGTTGTAGTGCCAGATTCGATTCACCATCACCCGCGCCACCAGTGGATTCTTGGGATCGGTCAGCCACGCTGCCAGCGCAGTGCGACGACCGGTGGAGTTCGCCAGGGGCGTAACCTTGGCATCCGTGGGATCCAGGATCGAGAGGAAGCCCGGCTGGACTTCGTCGCCTTTCAAAGCGAAATTGCCGCCGCGCAGCACATAGGTTGCCGGTGCGACCGGGCCGATATCGATCATAAACTGGCCTTGCGGCAGCGGCGCTGGCCGTAGGGAATCGAACGCTGCCAGTTGCTTCTTGAGATCGGCGTAGCGTGTGGCAGCATCGCCTTTGAGACCGCGCAGGGTGCGGGCATCCGGCTCCTCATCAAAGCTCACGCGCGGCTCGGCGGTGTGATACATCATCGCCTGAAGAGGATCGCGCTTGGCAGGATCCATCATGATCGCCGCCTTCACCTCTTCCTCGAAGGTATTGGAGCCGCTCTTGGCCTTGGCGGCGCGCAGCGGTTCCAGGATCTGGTTCATCTCGGCGCGGATGTCTTTGGTCTTTTCTTCCCACGCGGCCTTCTGCGCGTCATACTTCTGCCGCTCGACCGGATCCTTCAATGGCAGCGGGCCGTCGCCAAAGCTGGTGTTGGCGAAGAAAGCCTGCAGGCGATAGTAGTCCTTCTGCAGAATCGGATCGAATTTGTGATTGTGGCAGCGCGCACAGCCGAACGTCAGGCCCAGGAAAGCCTCGCCGGTCGCGGCGGTCATGTCGTCCAGTGTTTCCTGGCGGCGAGTGAACAGAGCCGCGGCATTGGTCTCATCGATCCAGTGGCGATTGAAGCCCATGGCGACCAACGCATCTCGATCGCCTGGATACAATTCGTCGCCCGCAATCTGCTCCTTGATAAACCGGTCGTAGGGCTTGTCGGTGTTAAACGCGTCGATCACGTAATCGCGATAGCGCCAGATATTCGGACGCGTTTCATCGGCCTTAAAGCCGTTGCTGTCGGCGTAGCGTGCGACATCCAGCCAGTGACGCGCCCAGCGCTCGCCGTACGCGGGCGAGGCGAGCAGACGGTCCACCACTTTCTCCCATGCGTTAGGAGACTTGTCGCTTAAAAACTGCTGGATCTCTTCCTGCGTGGGCGGCAGCCCGGTCATGTCGATGGTCGCGCGCCGCAGCAGCGTCAGGCGGTCGGCTGGCGGATTGGGCTGAAGGCCGGCCTCTTCGAGTTTCGCGAGCACGAACGAGTCGATGGGAGTCTTGACCCACTGCTGGTTCTTGACCGCGGGGACCAGTGATTTCTTGACTGTTTGGAAGGCCCAGAAGCTGCGTTGAGACGGCGTGAAGGGGTCGGTTTCGGCGGTGTAGACGATCCCCGCCGTGAGGGCTAATCCAACAAGCGCCGCCATTACGGGGCGCGTTGCATGGCGCATGAGGCCTCCTGATTTACCGGCCAGAATTATATCACGCCGGCATCTGCAAGTATATGAGGGGTCTGATGTTTCCCATTATTTGGCTCCTCGCTACCGTCGATCGGTAAACAAGATAACTGCACCGCATATCAGGGCCACGAACATCCCAGCGAAGGCGGCTGCATCTAAAGCATTCAGTAGAAGGCTCTGGTCCGGCTGAAGGGGCGTGGGTATGGGGCGCCCAGAAAACCAACTGTAGAGAGCATCAAGCACCATCAAACCGAAACATCCGATTGCGAAGCGGGCAAGCCCTGGACGATGTGGAGCCCATCGGGGAATGGCTCGAAAGGCAGTAACTAGTACGGCGGTCCAAATCAAAACTCCCTTCCACCACATGGTATTGAAGGTACCGTAAAAAGGGATCGGAAAACATTTCTTACGACGCCGTCAACACACCCTTATCACGTTTATCACCAACGCCGCCCGCCTTCGGGTCGACCACCGGGAGCCACAGTTCGAACCAGAACGTGGAGCCGTGGCCGGGGACACTTTTGAGCCTCAAATCGCCGCCCATCAGCGTCACCAACTCTTTGCTGATCGCGAGCCCCAAGCCGGTTCCTCCGAAGCGCCGCGTGATCGACGCGTCGGCCTGCGTGAACTTCCGGAAAAGCTGCTGCTGCACTTCGTCAGCGATGCCTATCCCGGTGTCTTCCACTTCAAACTTGATACGGGCTCTTCCGGAACTCGATTCCGGGCAATGGACGGCCAGGGTGACTTTTCCCTGCGACGTGAACTTGACCGCGTTGCCGGCCAAGTTAAGGAGCACCTGCCGGAGCCGGCCCTCATCACCCACCAGCGTCCTGGGATTCAGCGGGGACCAGCGTAGCGCCAGCTCGATGTTCTTCTCCGCTGCCTGAGGTTTCAGGAGATCGATTACGTTGGTCGTCACACTTCCCAGATCGAATGGCCGCGCCTCGACTGCCATCCGTCCAGCCTCGAGTTTCGAGAAATCCAGAACGTCGTTGAGGACACGCAGCAGAGACTCGGCCGAACTATGGGCAGTTGAGGCGAACTCGCGCTGTTCTTCTTCCAGATCGCCATCCAGCAGCAGGCTGATCATCCCCAGGACCCCGTTCATCGGTGTGCGGATCTCGTGGCTCATGTTGGCCAGGAATTCGGACTTGGAGCGGTTGGCGGCATCAGCTGCGTGCAGAGCCTTGGCCAGATCCCGTGTGCGGTCTTCGGCCAACGCAGAGGCTCGCTGTCCCGTGGATTGTAGATTCACCACCAATCCTGCCAGCAGCAGCGAAAGGAGAGCAGTGCATCCGGCGGCCCACGCGGATGGAGTCTTGCTCAAGTACGGGAACTTGGGCGTACGGTTCCAACCGAGCTTCCAGATACTTCCCGCCAATTCCAGCGTCGAAGTGCGTTCAAACGCCGCATTGCCAAACGGGTCGCCTTTAGTAGAGCCGTTTGACGCGAACATCAGCTGCTTGGAGGTCGCCCCGCCGTCATAGACGTTCAACTTGACCAGATCCCCAACTTCTTCCACGGCGGACCGGAAGAACGCTTCTGCCGTGAAGGCCAGCGCGGTGCATCCGATTAACGCGCCCTGATGTTTGAATGCGGATGCGTCCTCACGGTAAACCGGAACGAATAAGATCAGGCCTTCCGTGGGATTCGACCGCGGATTAAAGGTGATGGCTCTTGTCAGGCTTGCCATGCCGGCGTCCAGGGCCCGCTCTGCAGCCGCTCTCCGCAGCGGTTCCGTGGATAGGTCGACCCCGACAACCAGGGGGACGAACCAGGGCGGCTCGACGTACGTTGTGATGTAGTGCGGGCTAGTCGTAACTACAGCCTCCGGCGCGCCAGACACAGGCCGTATCGCAAAATCGGGCGAGCCCTGGCGACGCCGCTCGGCGACGAAGTTCTCGAGCTGCGCGTCCGGCACCAAACGGATGAATTCGATGGCTGTGGTGCCGGGGTAGCGATCCAATAGCCCCTGGCGGTCTATGTAGCTGTGCCAATTCTGTGGATCGGTATGGTCCGATGCGGCAATGAAACCCGCTGCGCCACGAAGGACATCTTCATAGTTCGCCAAGCGGCTGTGCATACGGCTCTCGACCGAGTTCACCAGTTTGTCGAAACGAGCTTCGTCGTAGTTCACCCGGTCCCGATCCAGCGAAGCGTACAGCCATCCGCTTAACACCCATCCCGCCACCAGCACCGTGCCAGGCAGCAATAGACTGCCGGAGCTTCGGAACGCCCCGACCGCCAGGCCGGTCAGCGATACGGCCGCCAGGAACAGGTTCAAGTTCTGGAGGTTTTCCCGGTCGGTGCCGCCGGCGAACGCTCCTACGCCGATGTGCGTCGCCCATACGGCCGACGCGGCAATGACCAGGGCACTGATGCGGGCCGCGGGAGGTCCCACCCAGGCTGCTGAAAACAGGATCAAGAGGAACACCGAGAAGAGCAGATTGGAGGTTTCGGGACGGAAGAAGACGAAGTAACATCCGCCCACTACGATGATGGCTAGCAGGACGGTTTTGCCGAACGCTTTTCGATCGCCAAACGGCGCCAGGCCCGCGGCATACTTGCCAAGCACCAGCAGAACCGGCGTCATGCAGAGCGCACCGAGCGCGTCCCCAATCCACCAGCGGCTCCAAAACACGCTCCACGGCTCGTGCAACCTGCCGCCGAGAATCAGGACGAGTGTGCAGACCCCGGAAGACACCATGGGGGCCAGGACCGCAGCGCCTGAGATGGTTGCCACTTCCTCGAAGTGCCCCAGAAAACTTCGCTTTTTTGAGATCGCTTTGAACAGCCACACAGCCACCAAAGTACGAAGTATGTTGGCCAGGGATATCCCCCAGCCTGTCATCCAATCCAGGGGAAGCGCGAAGGTGGTAACCAGATAGGCGGCCAGGAGCACGGGCCAGAACCGGATCCCGAAAAATAACAGCGCTACCAGATCCAGTCCGGCGGCCGGCCACACGGGAACCAGCGTGGCGCCCGAAAGCAATGACCAGCCCAGCGTCGCCAAAGCCACATGCGCGAAGAAAAGCGGGATGGCTACGGTGACATAGGGTAGCTTGCGAAGCCGCGAGCCACTGAAGGACTCACCGTCATCGTTGCAAAGCAGTCCGCGCAGCCACGTGGCCATACTTAAACTTCGGCCGCTGCGCGCGTCGCAACAGTTGGTTATTGCGCTTACGTACGATTTTTGTCCGGTACCAAAGCTAAGGTGTTAGCCTTACGCCGCTGGCGTCGGCGGAGCCTGTGGGGGGCGACTCGGACTGGGCTGTCCAGGCGCATGACCCGCGCGGATGACGCTCATGGCTGCCCCGATCATGCTGGCAATGTCCGTCAAGTTGGCCGGCACAATCAGCGTGTTCCCCTGTTTCGCCAGGTTGCCGAACTGATTGATGTACTGCTCGGCGACCCGGAGTTGCACGGCTTCGAAACCGCCCGGCGCCAGGATCGCCGCGGCCACTTCACGGATTCCCGATCCGGTGGCGTTAGCAACCGTCATGATGGCCGAGCCCTGCCCTTCGGCCTCATTGATCTGCTGTTGCTTGCGAGCCTCGGAAGCCTTGATCACTTGCTGCTTTTCGCCTTCGGCTTTGTTAATGGCGGCGTCGCGGACACCTTCGGACGTCAGGACGATGGCGCGCTTTTCGCGCTCGGCGCGCATCTGCTTTTCCATCGCGGCCAGAATGTCCTGCGGCGGCGTGATGTTCTTGATCTCGTAGCGCAGCACCTTTACGCCCCAGGCTTCCGACGCCTTGTCGACTTCGTTCACCACCTGTGTGTTGATGGTGGCCCGTTCCTCGAAGGTCTTGTCCAGATCGATCTTGCCGATCTCGCTGCGTAACGTGGTCTGGCAGAGTTGCACAATCGCGAAACGATAATCGGTGATTCCGTAGGATGCCCGTTCCGGATTGAGCACTTTCAGATACAGGACGCCGTCCACGCCCACCTGAACGTTGTCGCGGGTGATGCAGACCTGCTCGGGAATATCGTAGGTCTGCTCCTTGAGCGAGTGCCGGTAACGGATTACGTCGACGAAAGGGGTCAGCACGTGGAATCCGGCGCCCAGCGTCCCGCTGTAGGTTCCCAGGCGCTCGACGACGAAGGCGTTCTGCTGCGGAACCACCACGGCTGTCTTCACCAGCACGATGATGATCAGCAATGCGAGAACCGCGACGACTAGAATCAGAGGATCCATTGTGTCTCCCTTTATTGATTCCTAACGTGCAAGGTTAGTCCTTCCACACGCTCGACTTTAGGACGACCGGAGCGCTGGATTAGCTGATCGCCGCTATTGCACGCAGTCCACGAAGCGCCGCGCAGCTCGACCTTTCCGATCGCTCCCGGCCCTATGTCCTCGAGTGCAAGCGCGGTCTCGCCGATCAGCGAGTCCACCTTGTGACCGTGTTTGCCGGAGAGCTGCAATTTCTCCATCAGCGGTTTGCGGAAAAATGCCAGCGAGATCGCCGAGAAAACGGAGAACATCAGCCAGGGCGCCCAGGCGGGCAGATCCGGAGCAAGCCAGAACGCCAGCCCGGTCAGCAGGCCGGAGATGCCCAGGAACATGAAATAGAAGATGCCCGGCGTGATCATTTCGCACGCCAGCAGCACCAGCCCGAGGATCATCCACATCCACCACGTCAGCATTGGTTTTGGGTCCCGCCCGACGCAGCTATTGTGTCACAAAGGCGCTATCGCCTGGCGCGTGGAGCAGGCTTGGGAGCGAACATCGAGAGATCCACCGCATCCGCCATGGCCTTGTACCCGGCATCGTTGGGATGCAAGCGATCCGTATTGTTATATTCCTTGATGAATTGACGCTGGTCGTTCGGGTCGCGAATGACTTTGTCGAAATCCACCACGCCGTCGAACGCGCTGCTGGTGCGGATGAACATGTTTACCGCCTGCCGCATAGCTTCGACGCCGTCGCTGGCCCCGCCGAACGGAGTCAAGGTGCACCCAATCACCTTGATTCCGTGCGTGTGAGCGCGCTCGATCATCTGCTTCATTCCGCCGATTAGATCGTCCGCGGTCAGCGGTGGACCGGTCGCGGTTGCGCCTCCCCGGCCCGCGAGGTTCATGTCGTTAATGCCTTCCAGGATCATCAGCCATTTCACGCCTGGCTGGCTGAGAACGTCGCGGTCAAAACGTGCCAGAGCAGCGACGCCGGCGCCGTCGCCGAGGATCTGATTGCCTGCGATGCCCATATTCAGTACGGAAATATTGGCGGTGGCAGGGTTGGCGACCAAACGTTCGGACAGAAGGCTCGGCCAGCTCCGATTGGCGTCCACGGTCGAGGTCGTGCCGTCCGTAATAGAATCCCCGAAGGCCACGATCGCACCCGCGTCCGCTGGAGCCAGCACATCGACGCTCGAAATCCAGTACCATGCCCGCGTGGTGGTCACGTCTGTCATCTCGGGCTGGCCTGTCGTGTCTCCTTCTTTGGATATGTAGGTCGTGTGCAAGGCCTGGGAGTGCTGCGAGGCCACGCCTGAATCGCCGGGAACATAAACGCTGATGGCGACGTCGCTGAGCTTGGGGATCACCAGGTCCACAGGGTCACTGATGAGCACCGCCCCCGGCAAAATCCTGCCCGATGCCTTCCCGTTGAACAAAAGCGGGCGATCCGACCCGGCGACGATGGCGGAATCCTTGCTGCGAATCGCGATATGAGCGGCTCCCATATCCAGCGGGGCCGTGCCAAACGCATTCGAGAATTGCACGCGCACCCGGCTTCCGCCAATGCTGGTCCGCACGATCATGCGGGCGGTCTGATTGTTGAGAGTGCTCGCGGGCGGAGCGACCACTGCGGGCGCCGCGGGTTGGCCGCCTCGGCCACGTCCCCCGAATCCTCCGCGGCCAAAGCCAGGTTGTTGCTCCGCCGTGGCCCATGTGGCCACCCAGTGTGTGTCGGCTGCTCCCGCGGCGGCTCTATTTTGAGAGAACGCAAACTGACTGAGTTGTAATGCTACAGCGAATATCCACCAGCGGCGAGTCAAACTCTGCAACATTATTTCCCCCTTTAGCCACGTGATTCGACAATTGAATAGTTGCAAGATGCAACTATCAGAGCATTCCACCTCATTTCAAGCTGGCTGTCAAGGTTGGCGTATACTGCATGAGTTGGCGACTCTCGAAAAAGCAACGCTGTCTGACAAGCAAGTGCGGCAGTTTATCGATCTCATGGATATGGCGGCTGACCGGCTGAGGCCGGTGCGCCGTCCCCAGGACCTCGACCAGCCGGAATGCTCGCCTCTGGAGCTGAGAGCTCTGGCGGCGCTTGGCCAGCGGAATACCTTGACCATGAGCGAACTGGCTGGCATCTTGAAGGTACCGCTGAGCACCGCAACGCATATGATTGACAAGTTGGTGGCCAAGAATCTGGTCGAGCGCCGGCACGTGAAGCACGATCGCCGCATCGTCCAGGTAGCGTTTAGCAAGAAAGGGAAGCGCATCCATCAATTCGTGCTCAAGTCCCGATTCGCCGCCGGCCGCGGCATGCTGGCAGCATTGAATCCGAGAGATCGCGGAGTCTTCCTTCAGCGAATTTCGAAAATGGTCCCGGAGTCTCCTCTATGAGCACTGCTGCCGCGGTTCGCACGCCCGTTCAAAAGTTCGAACGCAAGCCGATACCTCCGATTGTTCGCTGGGTCATGGGCGCGTTAATCTATGGGTTCTTTGGACCCATGGTCTGGGCTCTTCAGAAGACCGGTCGCGCCGAACGCGCGTTTGGCCGCATGAGCGCCCGCCGGCAGAAGAGGTTCAAAGAGGAAAATCCGCTTCGCGATTACGTTCCCGGCAAGCAGGACGTATTCGTGGCGACGTATGCCAAGAGCGGCACCAATTGGATGATGCAGATCGCTCACCAGCTGATCTGGCATGGCGCGGGTGAGTTCGACCACATCCACTCGGTGGTTCCCTGGCCGGACACTCAAGTGATGGGTCCCATGCGACGCTACGCGGTTCCCTTGCACGAGGCCCGGGATTGGGAAACGTCGCCGGAGCGAAAGAGAGTCATCAAAACGCACTTCGATTGGGAGTTGCTG
>Ga0070735_10005049_pt1 | contig 11012 bp, 10 predicted proteins | sample Coa_R1_FD_66443 | JGI IMG/M metagenome (GOLD analysis project Ga0070735, IMG submission 66443) | Surface soil microbial communities from Centralia Pennsylvania, which are recovering from an underground coalmine fire - Coalmine... | ecosystem: Environmental > Terrestrial > Soil > Unclassified ... | reverse complement strand
GGCGGATTCGGCGGGAAGAGCGAGGCGTTCTCGCACGAGGTTGTCGCCCCGGTGCTCTCCCGGATGGCCGGGAGACCGGTGCTGATCGGGCTCAGCCGCGAGGAGGTCTTCTACTGCCATCGTGGGCGGCACCCCGTCAAGATGTGGCTCCGGACCGGCGTCAAGCGCGACGGCTCGATCACCGCGATGCACTTTCGGTCGACTCTCGACGGCGGCGCCTATGGGTCGTACGGGATCGCCACCACGTACTACACCGGAGCGCTCAACACGCTGCCCTATCGCGTGCCTTCCTACCGCTTCGAAGGCCGGCGCGTCTTCACGAACAAGCCGCCCTGCGGTCCGAAGCGCGGCCACGGGACGGTGCAGCCGCGCTTCGCGATCGAGTGCCAGATGGACAAGATCGCCGAAGCGATCGGCCTCGACCCGGCCGAAATGCGAATCCGGAACGCGGTCGAGCCGAATTCGTGGACGGTCAACCATCTGCGCGTCACCACCTGCGGACTGCGGGAGGCAATCGAGAAGACCGTGGCTCGGAGCGGCTTCCAGGAGAAGCGCGGAAAGCTGGCACCGGGAAAGGGAATCGGCATCGCGGCCAGCGTCTACCTGAGCGGGGCCGGCCTTCCCATCTACTGGAATCCGCTGCCGCATTCCGGGGCGCAGGTAAAGGTTGACCGCGGTGGCGGCGTGACGGTCTACTGCGGCACATCGGATATCGGGCAGGACTCCGATTCGATGCTGGCCTATGTGGTGGCCGAGGAGCTGGGTATCGCGCCGGAAGACGTGCGAGTGGTGTCAGGCGACACCGACCTCTCCCCCGTCGATCTGGGCTCGTACTCGAGTCGCGTCACGTTCATGGCAGGCAACGCCGCGAAGCAGGCGGCGGAGCGCATCAAGGCGCTGATTGTCGACGCCGTGGCCGAGGAGCTCGGCGTCGCGCCCGGCCGAATCGACTCGGCGGGGGGAATGTTCTACTGCCTGGACGACACGGCCCGGCAGATGCCGTTTGCCGAGGCAGCCCAGCTCGGTGAGAAGAAGCATGGCACGCTGGCTACCGTGGGATCGTACACACCGCCCCGCCTCGCGGGAGACTACAAGGGATCCGGAGTCGGCCCCTCGCCCGCGTACTCATTCACCTGTGCCGTTGCCGAGGTCGAGGTTGACCTCGAGACCGGAATCCTCGTGGTGAAGAAGGTAACGTGCGCGCACGACCTCGGGCGCGCGCTCAACCCGGTGGTGTGCGAGGGACAGATCGAGGGCGGCCTTTACATGGGCGTTGGCGAGGCGGTGATCGAGGAGCAGGTGTTCCGCAAGGGCCTGCACAAGCAGCCGTCGCTCCTCGAGTACAAGATTCCCACCACGCTGGATGTCCCCGAGTTTCAGACGATGATGGTCGAGACGATGGACGAGGAAGGACCGTTCGGCGCCAAGGAGGTCGGGCAGGGCCCGCTGGCCCCGGTGATACCCGCCATCGCCAACGCCGTCTACGACGCGACGGGCATTCGCTTCGACTCGACTCCCATCACCGCCGACAAGATCCTGCGGGCGCTGGAAGCCAGGCGGAAGGCCGCCACGCTGCCGCGCGTGGCCTCGGCGGGGTAGGCCCGCGATGCTGCGGCTCTCTCGCTTCACTTACCACTCGCCTTCGTCGGTCGCCGAGGCGGGCACGATGCTGCGCGAGCTTGGCCCCGACACCACGCTGATGGCGGGAGGCACCGACGTTCTGGTGAACATCAAGCACCGGCTGGTCACTCCTTCCCATGTGATCGGGATCAGCCGGCTGCCGGAGCTCACGAACGTCGAGTGGCACACCGACGGGTGGCTGACTCTTGGCGCCGGAGTGACGTTGCGGCGAATCGAGAGCGATCCGGCGATCGCGGCCCGCTTCTCTGCCCTGGCAACGTCGGCTCACCTCGTATCCACGCCGCAGGTGCGCGCCACCGCGACGCTCGGGGGAAACGTCTGCCTCGACGTTCGATGCAACTACTACAACCAGTCGTTCGACTGGCGCAAAGCGATCGGCTTTTGCATGAAGAAGGACAGCGAGATCTGCCGCGTGGCGCCGGGTGGAGACCGCTGCTGGGCGGTGGCTTCGGCCGATACCGTGCCGGTCCTGGTTGCGCTTCGCGCCGAGGCGACCGTCGCCGGTGAGGGCGGCGACCGTCGGGTGCCGCTGGAAACGCTTTACCAGGACGACGGACTCACGCCGATGGGTCTCGAATTCGGCGATATCGTGACGCGGATTCACCTTCCGCCGCAACCTGACGTGGCCTGCGTCTACCAGAAGTTCCGGATTCGCGGCTCATTCGACTTCCCGCTCGTCGGTATCGCGGCTGCCGTCCGGCGAGACCGAGCCGGCATCGTGGAGGAGGCGCGCCTCGTCATGACCGCGGTCGCCTCGTACCCCGAGCGGGCGAGCGCTGCCGAGGCAGCGCTGATCGGGCGGCGGCTGGACGAGTCCACGATCGGCGCCGCGGGCACGGCGATTTTTCGCGCTGCCAAGCCGATGGACAATACCGCCGGCACCATCTTCCATCGCAAGCGCATGGCACGCGTCCTTGCGGAGCGAGCCCTCCGAGCGCTCGCCGGCATCGAGGAGCCCGCCCGCCGCAGTGCCTGACGAGAGCCGCCCACCTGCGTAACGCCGGCCCTGGCCTACAGGCGCTGCAACCGGGTGAGTCCGCCGGCAAGCCCGTCTGGGGAGACAATGCCACGTGCGCACAGTTCGGCTCCTCATCCTGCTCCTCGTGGCAGTGCTCGCGCTGGCCGCCGCCCGCCGGGAGGCAACAGCCCACGCGTTCCTGCTGCGCGCCGAGCCCGTCCCTCGGGCCGTGCTCGGTCACTCCCCCACGCAAGTCGTTCTGACGTTCTCTGAGCCGATCAATCGGGCCCTTTCCTGGATCACCGTGCGCGGTAGGGGCCGTCACCTCGGCCGCAAACTCGCAATCAAGCAACAGGGCGAGCCGGACGATCAGCTCGCGGTGACGACCGGCCGTCTTGGGCCGGGCTCCTACACGGTGGCCTGGCAGTCGGTGTCGGCGCTGGACGGACATGTGGTGCGCGGCGCGTACCTGTTCAGTGTCCAGTCTCCCGATCCCCACGTCACGCTTACCGCCATGGCGGCGGCCGGCACGCAGGGAACGAACCTCGACACGTATGCGCTGCTCGGCGTTTTCGCGCACTCGCTTCTGCTCGCCGCCACGGCAGTTGCGCTCGGCAGCCTGCTGTGGGCCCGGCTCGGGTTCGTGGCGGACGCCACTGCGCGGGCGCAATCGCTCACATCGCCGCGTCTCGCTCTCATGGTCGTGCTGGCCAGCGGTGTGATCGAGCTCGTCCTGCGGACGATCGCCGCGAGCGGCGACAGCTGGACTCTGCCCTTTCCCGGTTCAGCGCTCGCGCACTCGCTGACGGATCGCTATGGCGTCCTCTGGCTGTGCCGGCAGGGGATCGCGACCGCCATCCTCGCCGCAACCTTCATACCAGGCGGGCGGCGATTTCTGCTGGGCCGCCGCCACAGCGCAGGCGCCACGAAACCGCGCGGAGCCGCCACGCTCTCCGGCGTGGCCCTCGCAGCGGCCTACCTTCTCCTTCTCGGCGCCTCCGGCGAGGGAGGCGGTGTTCCCGCCAGACTCACCGGGATAGCTCTTTCCACGTCTCTGGCAACCGCGGGAGGCTGGCTCCTGCTCGTGGGAACGATGGCCTGGGCGTCCGTCCTCGCCGCTTGGCTGCCGGCCCGGCGCCGGACGCAGCCGGCCACGACCACAGGCGGTGATGCGGCCGGCACGAACCGGCGCGGCGCGGCTGCCCTCCTCACCGCCGGCGCTGTAGTCGCACTGCTCGCGGAGCTGTGGGACGGCGCAGTCAATCTGAACTCGTGGAACGCCCTCGGAGCCATCTACGGCGTGTCACTCCTCTCCGCCGCCGTACTCACGGCTGTCATCGCACTCCTGGGAGCGCGGTGGCTTCGCTCTGGCCGCGCTCCGCGGTCCCGTTCTCCGAGCGCTGAGTCGACTGGAACGCAACAGCCGTCAAGACTGGAGGCAAGGGAGTCCGCGCCGCGCCGCACCGCCGTGGCTGTCGGATTACTGGCGCTCCTCGCACTGTCGTCGATGTACTGGTTTCCCATGCCGGCTGGCTTGTCGGCCGGCGATCCAGCCGCGCTTGGCGCCGGGTCCTGGCGGCAGCTCGGCTTGCCGGGAGTGACGGTCCACTTCCTTGCGGCGGGCCACCACACGCCGGGCCTCATCTTCGCGGCCACCGAGACCGGCGTCTACCGTCACCAGGCAATCGGCGCCTGGCAGCGCGTGCTGCCGAGCCGGTCGGTATGGGGCATCGAGCTCCTGCCCGACGACCACAGCCTGTACGCCGCCGACCTCGCCGGGTACGTCGAATCGAGCCGCGACCGCGGCGCCCACTGGCGCAGCATCCTCGTCTCATCCGGCGGGATGTACGCTGTGACCTCGCAGCCCGGGCGCAGCAGCCGGGTTCTGGCGGGTGGGGCCGGTGGCCTCTTCCTCAGCACGGACTCCGGCGTGCGCTGGCGGCGCACACTTGCGTTGCCGGGGAGCGCCGGAACTGCCTTTGCCTGGCGACCGGGCAGCGACCGGGTTGTGTTTGCCGGGGCCGTGGCAGGTACCGAGACCGGGAGCACTCAGGTGTGGATCAGCCGCGACGCCGGCACAACCTGGCGCCTGTTTGGCCGCGGCCTCGAGAGCTTCTCCGGCATCATGTCGCTGCTCGCGCCTGACCCGGCCACGATCTATGCCGGCACGATGGGCCATGCAGTGTGGCGCGCGTTCATCGGCGCCGGCTCCTGGCGCAGCAGCTCCGCCGGCATGCCGCCGACCGAAGATCACGTCGCGGCTTTTGCCTCCCTTCCCGGCCACCCGAACGTGCTGTTCGCCGGAACGCTCGGCCAGGGTGTCTTTCGCAGTAGCGACGCCGGCGCGCGATGGCGCCCAAGCTCGGATGGCCTTCCCTCGGTGCTGGGCAACCAGATCGTGCTGTCGCTGTGCTTCGCGCCGCGCGACTCGCTGTTGCTGGCCGGCACCGAGGACGGCGTCTACGCCGAAGCGGAACAGGCGTGATTCATGGGACCGGGTCCGCGCGAGCGAGTGCCAGAATCTCACGCCAAGATGGCGAGCTGCATGTCCGGTTGGGCATTCAAAGGGGGCACGTGCTTATCGACCGGGAGATGCCCGGATTCACCGCCGGAGACCGGTTATCTGGAATCCGGTGTGCGTCCTGTAGATGCGATTGAGCGTGATCAGGAGCGCCGTGCACTCCTCGACGTAGCGTGAGGACGCCAGCCGTCCGGCGCTGTAGGCGCGAATGCCCGGTATGGCGGCTGCCAGCGCGATGACCTCGTCACGAGCTTCCTTATGGTCGGAGCAAACCAGCACATCGGTGTCCGGAGTCACTCCGTCAGTTAACAGCTGGTGGGAGTCCAGTGACTGAAAGGCGCTGACCACTACCGCTTCGGGGCCCAGAGCGTTCCGCACCTCCTCCGCGGCGGAACCGGCGTCGGGACGGCGCACCACGGGCCGGCCGTCGACCCATTCGATGGGCGCTATGGCGCTCACCACGATCTTGCCGGCGACGGCTTCCCGGATCGCTTCGGCGGCCGGCATGATTCCGGCGTACGGGACGGTGAGTATGACGATCCGGCCCTCGCGCGCCGCCTCGCCGTTCTCGGCTCCGGTCGCCTCGCCACCGGCCTTTTCCCGGATCTCGCGGGCCGCCGCCTGCGCCCGCTCGCTCTGCCGCGATCCGACGACCACCGGGTAGCCCGCCAGGGCGAACCGGTAGGCGAGTCCGCGACCTTCGGGTCCGGTACCACCGATGAACGCGAGGGTGGGCCGCTCAGGATGAGCCGAAGGCATCGATCATCATCCGGACGTCGTCACCCAGCGGATACAGGACCGGGCAGGTAGCGCCGTTGTCCACGTACTCCCTCACCTTGGCGCGGACTTCGTCCGGTGATCCGGAGGCGGTGATCAGCTGGACCACATCGTCCGGTACGAGCCGCATGGCCTGCCGAATCTGCTCCTCGGTGGCGGGCCACGTCAGCACGCGGTGGATCTCGTTGAGCACCTCGTCGCTCACGCCGCTGGCCTTCATGATGTGTGGTTGCTGGCCGAGATACTGGGTCACCAGCTCGCGGGCATTATCAAGAGCCCGTTCGCGGTTCCGGTCCATCGAGACCACCACCAGCTGCGGGCGGTCGACCTGGTCGACGGTGCGTCCCGCGCGGCGGGCGCCGCGTTCGATACAGTCCAGAGCTCGCTCGTTGTAGCGGGGCGAGACGAGGTAATTGAGCAGCACACCGTCCGCGATCTCGCCTCCCAACTCCAGCATGCGGTCGCCGGTCGCGCCGATGTAGATCGGCACGTTCTTCGGGCTTCGGTCGCCGTGCACGATGTCGATTTCGACGTTGTTCAGTTGCACGAACTCGCCCTGGTAGCTGACGGTTTCCATCGCCAGCAGCCGGCGCACTGACTCGACCACCTCGCGCATCGCCTGCAACGGCTTGCGGCGCTGAACACCGACATTCGCTGCGAGCGGATCCCACCACGCTCCGATGCCGCACAGGATCCGGCCCGGGGCCAGATCGTCGAGGGTGGAGAAGGTAGCGGCGATGATGGCGGCGTTTCGCGTCCAGTTGTTGATAACGCCACTGCCGACCTTGATGCGGTCGGTCACGGCGGCGAACGCGGCCATGGGGACGATGGCGTCGCGCACCAGCCGCGACTCCGCCTGCCACACCGCCTCGAAGCCGCGCGCCTCCGCGTGCCGTGCGTACTCCATGCCCTCGCGGATGGGGTGCTTGTCCTGGAGATAGAGGGCGACGCGGGGAATCGCACCAGCCATTGGATCCTCCTTCTCGATTCGCCGCCGGCGGCCCGGCCCGCTTCGCCGGTTCGGCGGTCGGGGTCGAACGGCGCCTGCCGGTCCAACTTCAGTCCGGCTCGTATCCCCGCAGTATATCGGCGGTCGGCGCGCGGCTCAGTGAGTGGCGCCGGCCTCGAGCAGGCCGTGAAGGCGCGCGAAGCGGTTGCGCGTGATACTCATGCGCAGCTCCTGGTGGTAGCCGAGCCGCGGCGAGTACCGCTTGCGCCGGTCGACGAGCTCGAAGCCCACCCTGACGTAGCTGCGCTGCGCGCGCACGTTGGATTCGTAGGTGTGGAGGTAGACCGACTCGAAGCCGAGGTTGCCGAAGAGATGGCGCAGGAACGCGATCACAGCGTCCGTCCCGAAGCCATGTCCCCAGTAGGGCTGCTCGCCGATATACACTCCGAGCTCGCCGGTGCGAGCTCGATTGTCGATGTTGTAGACGCTCACCATGCCGATCAACTCGTTCTCGCGCGTGAAGATGGCGTAGCTCACGCGCTTGCCGTCGGCCGGCCAGTCCCGCTGCCCCACCGATTCGGCGAACTGTTGAAAGGTGCGGCCCCCGGGAATCGACCCACTCCAGTACTGGAGAACGTCATCCTGGCTCCAGCGGAAGCGCCGCTGCAGCTCCTCGGTCGCAAACCCCCAGCGCGCCGGCCGGAGTATCGTCTTCTGGCCCTCGACTACCCGATGCACACTAATTCCCGGCAATCCGTCCGCTCATTCTATCCTCGGATGGGGCACGTTGCGTGCCGTCCAGGGAGGGAATGGTGGGAAACCTGCCATGAAAGTCTGCGCAGCCTGCGGCGCCGAGAATGCGCCCGACGCCCAATTTTGCTCGAACTGCGCGACGCGTCTCGACGCGGCGACTCAACAAGCGGTGGCGACACGGCGCGAAGCCCACACCGCGACCGGGATCCGCTGGTCGGCGGTGATCCTCGCCGTACTGCTGGCCATAGTCGTGATCGCGGCTATCGTGTTGCTGCTCGTGTTCGTGGTGAAGATCTAGCCGAAGCTGACGAACCGGCTGGCCGCTCCCAGGCTATCGATAATCGCCACGATGATCAGAATCGCGAACCAGAGCGTCCAGGGGTGCAGCTTGTGCCACTCGGAGTGGTGGGCCAGCGCTGCCAGCCCGAGCACGATGAGATACAGCAACGTCATGTGATTCCGTCTACTCCGTCATTATTTCCGCGGCGGCGCGTGGACAATCCCTGGCGCCCGCCAGAGAGTCTCACATACTCAGCCGTCTTGATGAAAACCCCTCCCCACGGCGCTCTACCCCTCCCGGCTCGGCCCCGTCGCGGCGCCGGCCAGCCGCCGGACCAGAGGCACCACCTCCGGTAGCCGCCTGATGACCGCGTCAGGCACGGCGATGTCAGGATCAATCTCTTCCTGCCGGAACTCATGGGTGAGCACGCCGCGCATGCCAAGTGCCTTGGCCCCTGAAACATCGTCGCGCAGCCGATCTCCCACGAAGAGGGCCGACGCGGGCGGTACGGAGATCGTCTCGAGCACTTTCAGAAAAATGGCGGGGTGCGGCTTGCGCACGCCGATCTCGGCCGAGAACACCATGTCGTCTACCAGGTCGGCGATGCCGACACGCCGCAGGTCTTCGCGCATCATCTCGGGGAGGAAGTGCGCATTGGACACGACGCCAAGCTTCAACCCCATGGCGCGAAGCTCGCGCAGTGTATCGAGGTTGGCCTCCGGGACCTCGAGCCTCGAGGCCATCGCCCGGTGTTCGATCTCGGTGATGGCTCGTACCATGTCGCGCGACAGCCGAAAACCAAGGGTTTGCAAACCCAGGTCGAACATGTCCACGACATCCAGCTCTTCCAGCTCGCGGCGCGCGTAGGACTCGCTGACCTCCTGTGCGATGCGGCGGGTGAGGGCCTCCACGAACGCTTCGGCGCCGGGAAGCTCCTGCGCCGCCTCCGCGGCAAGCATCTCACGGACCCGCTCGTAGGCCTCGAGCATCCGGTCTTCGGCAACGGCGAAGTCGAGCAGTGTATGCCCGTAGTCGAATACGACGGCCCGTAGCTCACCGTCCCCGGATCGGCCCGCGAGCTCCCGCGCAGCGGGCGGCCCCGCACTCATCGCAGCCTGGTCACCGCCATGAACGAGGCGATGATCGCCGGCAGGATGACCAGTATCCCAACCGCCGGATCGGCACGCAGGTATGCGCTGAGGGGCAGGCCGAGGGCACTCGCCTCGACCGCGTCGACCAGCGCCAGTCCGCCGACCACTGCCACGACCGCGCATGTCTCCAGCACCAGATTCGAGCGCCGCTGCGCCAGCCGGCTCATAACGGTCCCAACCGCGGTCCCGACCAGGAAGCTGAGGATGAACCGCAGAAACGGGATGAAAGAGACGACGTACCAGCCGAGGGTGCTGGTAACAACCCCGCCGACCAGCGAGCGGGCCACCAGCCAGGTTCCCAGCTCGTACTGCGGCAGCCGGCGCAGCTGGGCACATTCTCGACACCGGCCGCCTACCGGCGTCTGCACCACACAGCGCGTGCAGATCGGCTTGCCGCACTTCCCGCAACGCAGCGACGTCTCGCGCGATGGGTGGTTGGCACAGAATGTAACGTCAGGTGGATCGCCGATGGCCGTCACGTCCGTTCGGCCGGCTTGACCTCGACGCGCATCCGATCGAGATCCCAATCGCGGTAGAGACGCGGCAGCATGTCCTGAGGCGTCCACTCATCCTGCTGTCCGTACTTCCCGGCGTACTCCTTGAGCGTCTCCCCCACGTAGTCGAACTTGATCTGGCAGATTCGAATGCCGACCGGCAGCACGATCGTGCAGGTGGTGTGATTGCTGATCTCCATGGTCCACCGCGAGATATAGCCGACATCTCCAACTCCGGCGCATTTGCACACCGAAAGCCCGGACCGGCCGATACTGCTGCGGGCGTGCATTGTCGTGGTGAATCCGTTTCGGGCGCCCACCACTTCCTGCGTGTGGGCCAGGATGGTGGTCCCGGGCTTGACCAGGATCGTCTCCCGCGAGCGGATCGGCTCTCCCCAGAAGGCACGCGCCTGGTCCTCGTCGGTGAAGTCGACCGTATCGAGGTACATCGTCGGCTGGAAGTACCATTCGCCGAGCCGGCAGTCGTATGAGTTCGTGCCGAGCTGCCTCGCGTCGAAGGGCTCGATGACGATGTTCTGCCGTTCGCGTTCCTCGAGGATCCTCTTGTCGGACAGTAGCACGCATTTCTCCAGAGCGCGGGGTGCAGCGAGCCGAGTACGGCGACTCGCCCGGCAAATTTCGACGGATTCTAGCAGCTATACTGAGACACATTTTCGGGACAGGCGTGCCCATGACAGTGGACCCGCTGGCTGACTTCGACCGCGAAATCGCCGCCTTCTTGCAGACAGCGGGAGTCGCGCCAGACCTTATTCAGCTCAGTACGCCGCCGCAGCGCGAGATGGGCGAGCGGGCGAGCAACGCCGCCCTCCGGCTCGCGCGCGAGCGACGCCGCGCCCCGCTCCAGATTGCGCAGGAGATCGCATCAACTTTCGAGCCTGGCTCGTACCGGTTCATTGCTGCGGTGGAAGCGGCCGGCGGCTTCATCAACTTTCGTCTCGACTACACGCGCTTCGGGCCGCACCTTATCGAGGCGGTCCGATCGGCAGGCCGACACTACGGTCGCCGTACCGAGGCCACGAATCGGCACGTCGTCGTGGAGCACACGTCGGTCAACCCCAATAAGGAGTGGCACGTCGGGCACACCCGAAACGCTGTGCTGGGTGATGTCGTGGCGCGGCTGCTGCGCGCCATCGGCGACGACGTGGAAGTCCAGAACTACGTCGACGACACCGGCGTGCAGGCCGCCATGTCGGTTCTCGCACTCACCGACTTCCCGGAGGCCACGATCCCCGGCGAGAAGTTTGACCACTTCGCCGGGCGGGGCTATGTAAAGCTGAACGCCGAGATCGCGGCCGAGCGCGAGCTTCGTGCCCGGCTTGCAGAGCTGGAGCTGGCCGAGGCGGAGGAGCCGGCACCGGACATCGATCTGGAGGTCTCCGCGACGCGAAGTCGGCTCGAGAACATTCAGCGATTGCAGAAGCGGTTGTTGCAGATCATGCACGAACTCGAGGCAGGTGAGTACGAGGG
>Ga0070735_10005048_pt1 | contig 11012 bp, 10 predicted proteins | sample Coa_R1_FD_66443 | JGI IMG/M metagenome (GOLD analysis project Ga0070735, IMG submission 66443) | Surface soil microbial communities from Centralia Pennsylvania, which are recovering from an underground coalmine fire - Coalmine... | ecosystem: Environmental > Terrestrial > Soil > Unclassified ... | reverse complement strand
CTTGGCCAGCGCCATCGAAACGTGTCCTCCGCCAAATAAATAGAGGATAGGCTGCGGCAGGATGGGTTCCACGAAGACTTCCAGCGTCCCGCCGCAAATCAGGCCGTTGTCGTAAGTCGCTTCGTTATTGAGGTTGAAAACCATTTTGCGCGGCGCTTCCTTGTGCATCACTTCTTTAGCTGCCGCCCAGACTTCGGCCTCCACGCAGCCTCCGCCGATGGTTCCCGCGATCGAGCCGTCGTCGCGCACCAGCATGCGCGAGCTTTCGTAGCTGGGGATCGAGCCGTTCGTGTGCACAATCGTTGCTAAAGCTCCGCGCTGCCCCGCGCGCCGCATTTTTACGATTTCTTCGAAGAGGTCCACGCTTGCCTCAAGCTTCAGCCTACGGCGCGCTCTCTGCGCTGTCAATGCGGCTTAGCCAACTCAGTCCGGGCGTTTGCAGGCGCCAACGGAGGGATGCGCCTGTCTTCTGGACACTCCAATCCGCGGATGTTACCTTGCGGATTCCAAGACAAGGCGGGAGGCTGGATGAAGGCAATCCGATTCCATCAGCATGGCGGGCCGGACGTGTTGAAGTATGAGGATGCGCCGGAACCTGAGCTACGCGCGAACGAAGTGCTGGTGCGCGTGAAGGCTTGTGCGCTGAATCATCTCGATCTGTGGGTGCGGCGAGGCTTGCCAAACGTTCCAATACCGCTGCCGCACATTCCTGGAAGCGACGTCGCCGGCGAAATCGCGAAAATTGGAGCGGACGTAACGACGGTCCGAGTTAGCCAGAAGGTGGTGCTGGCGCCGGGTGTGACGTGTGGCAAGTGTCCCGCGTGCATTTCCGGACACGACAACCGCTGCCGCCAATTCACGAACCTGGGCTATATGATCGATGGCGGCTGCGCTGAATTCGTTCGCTGCCCCGAAATAAACTGTTTGCCCTATCCCGAAAACCTCTCGTTTGAAGAAGCGGCCTCGATTCCGCTTGTCTTTCAAACGGCGTGGCACATGCTGGTCTCACGCGCGGAGTTACAATCCGGTGAGGACGTTCTGATTCTCGGGGCGGGGAGCGGAGTGGGAAGCGCCGCCATCCAAGTCGCCAAATTCTTCGCCGCGCGGATCATTGCCACGGCCGGAACGGATGAAAAGTTGGCGAAAGCGCGCGAACTGGGTGCCGACCATGTCATCAACCACAAGAGCCAGAAAATCCGCGATGAAGTGCGCCGCATCACAAACAAGCGCGGGGTGGACGTAGTGTTTGAACATGTGGGCACCGCGACGTGGGACGAAAGTGTGGCCAGCTTGGCCCTCGGTGGTCGCTTGGTAACTTGCGGCGCCACAACCGGTTATGACGCCAAGATTGACCTGCGGTTTTTGTTCAGTCGCCAACTTTCGTTGCTTGGGTCGTACATGGGAGCCAAATCGGAGCTTCTGACGGTCATGAAGTTGGTGGCTGCGGGCCGTTTCAGGCCCGTCGTCGATCGTGTTTTTCCGCTGGCGGAGGCGGCCGCGGCGCATGCTTATCTCGAAGAAGGATCGCAGTTCGGCAAAGTAGTCCTTGCCGTGTAGCATATCGGGTTGGGAATTCCGCTACTCTCCCGGAGCGCCGTGCGAAAAACGGAAGGCAAGAAATATGGCTAGCTGGCAGGCTCATCTATCGGTTTGGATCGTCAAATGGCGGGTTAAGCGCAAATTGCGGGGTATTCGGGACTACCGCGTGGCGCGAAAGATTCTTCGTCCTGATCCCTACGCGGTACCAGCGACCGTTCGCATTTCTCCCGCGCAAGTTGGCGGCATTCCCGGAGAATGGGTGGGGGCGCCGGACGCATCGAAGTCCATTCTTTTGTATTTGCATGGGGGAGGCTATTTCGGTTGTTCGGCAGCCTCGCATCGACCGATTACTGTTGGGTTCGCGCTGCAAGGCTTTCGCGTTTTCGCTCCCGACTACCGGCTCGCGCCGGAGAACCCGTTTCCAGCTGCCGTTGACGACGCTGTGGCCGCATATCGAGGTCTGCTCAGGGAAGGAAATTTGCCCGGGCACATTGTTGTTAGCGGGGATTCCGCGGGCGGTGGTCTCGCACTCTCTCTGCTGCTTGCGCTCCGCGAAACGGGGATTCCACGTCCAGCCGGAGCCGCGCTCTTTTCGCCGTGGACTGATCTTGCCGCGACGGGCGAATCCGTTCGTACCAACGCAGATCGCTGTGCCATGTTCCATGGACCGGATATTGGCTTGAGCGCGCGCTACTATCTCGGTGACACGAACCCGCGCAACCCGCTGGCTTCTCCTCTCTATGCCGATTTCACCGGGCTGCCTCCGTTGTTGATTCATGTCGGTGCAGACGAAGTTCTGCGGGATGATTCCACGCGTCTCGCGGACCGCGCTCGCGCGGCGGGCGTTCGCGTCGAACTGAAAGTGTGGCCGGTCGTTCCGCATGCGTGGCAACTTGCGCCACAAAAAATTCCTGAGGCTCGAGAGTCCTTGCGCGAGAGCGCTGCGTTCCTGCGAGCGCTTGTGACTCCTAGAGCATCAAATCCAGCAGTTGAAAGTCGATGACGGACAATCCCAACATGAGCAGCCAGGGAGAAGAAATCAACGTCGACGTGCTGATCGTTGGCGGTGGCTTCTCCGGACTTTGCATGGCCATCAAGCTGCTCGAGGCGGGGACGAATTCGTTTCTGCTCATCGAGAAGAGCGATGACATCGGCGGTACCTGGTACGACAACCGTTATCCCGGTTGCGCCTGCGACATTCCCTCGCATTTGTATTCCTTTTCTTTCGAGCCATCACCGGATTGGTCCCGGATGTATCCCGGCCAACAGGAAATCCACGACTATTTGAAACGCTGCGTCGAGCGCTACGAACTCACCTCACACATCCAACTGAATACGCGGTTTCACGAAGCCGTTTGGAACGAATCAGAGGGCGCATGGCACGCCAGCGCTGGCGAAGACATGCGTATCTGCGCGCGCATACTCGTCTCCGGCATTGGAGCCTTGCACGTCCCGCAATACCCCCAGCTAAAGGGCATCGACAGTTTTTCCGGTCCAAAGTTTCATTCCTCAAATTGGAACCACAATGTCAATCTGGAAGGCAAGAACGTCGCCGTGGTGGGCACCGGAGCAAGCGCCATCCAGTTTGTTCCGCAGATCGCTCCGCGTGCCGGAAGGCTCTTTCTTTTTCAGCGTACTCCGCCGTGGATCGTGCCACGCATGGATTTCCCCATCGATGAAAAATGGAAGCGGAGATTCCGCCGCTGCCCACTGATCATGCGGGCGTTTCGCCAACTCATTTTCTGGCGGCAAGAGTTCCGCGTGCTTGGCTTCCTGGGCAACCGTTTTGTTCGCGGAAAGGCGACGGAAATCGCCACGCGCCACCTTGAAAAGCAAATCGCTGATCCAAAAATGCGCGCAGCTCTGAAACCGAACTATGAGCTGGGTTGCAAGCGCGTTCTCGTTTCAGACGACTACTATCCCGCTCTGATGAAGTCCAACGTCGAGCTGGTCACAACTGGTATCTCGGAAGTCCGCGAACACAGCATTCTGACGGAGGATGGCGGCGAGCGCCCGATCGATGTCCTAATCTTCGGCACTGGCTTTCGCGCCACCGAGCCGCTCATCGGCATCCGAATAGTCGGCCGCGCGGGTGTCGAAATTCACGACGCCTGGCGCGAACGCATGAGCGCCTATCTTGGCGTAACCGTGAGCGGTTTTCCCAACCTTTTCTTACTGCTCGGCCCCAACACCGGACTTGGCCACAATTCCGTAGTATTGATGATCGAAGCGCAAGTCCGCTATGTAATGAGCTGCCTGCAACTCATGAAACGCCACAGGCGGCAAGTCCTAGAGGTGCGCTCCGAAACGCAGAAGCAGTTTGTTGCAGACATTCATCGCCGCTTGGCGGGCACAGTATGGCAATCCGGCGGTTGCCACAGCTGGTATCAAGATCAGCGCACCGGTGAAAACACCGCACTTTGGCCTGGCTCCGTCGTCTCGTATGTGCGCCGGACGCGCTCTGCCTCCGCTGGTGATTACGAGCTGACGTAGAGAAGCCCGAACCGTCACCCGCGCTTCATTTGTGTCCGCCGCCCGCGTGTGCGAAAATGATGCTAGACGAGGGCATCATGAGCACTTCGCTCGGCAAACACGTCACACTCACCAAACCCGACGACTTCGGCAGCCTGCTCGAAGACGAAGGCATTATTTTCACGACGCTCGATAAAGCCGTCAATTGGGCTCGCAAAAGCTCCATTTGGCCCCTCGGTTTCGGTTTGGCTTGCTGCGCTATCGAAATGATGTCGATGGCCGCCGCCCGCTTTGACGTCGCCCGTTTCGGCGCTGAAGTCTTCCGCCCCTCGCCGCGCCAAGCCGACCTGATGATAGTCGCCGGCCGCTTGTCGCAGAAAATGGCTCCCGTCATTCGCCAGCTCTACGATCAAATGCCAGAACCGAAGTGGGTCATCTCCATGGGCGCCTGCGCCACGTCCGGGGGCGTGTTTAATAACTATGCCATCGTGCAAGGCTGCAACCAGGTGATCCCCATTGATGTTTACGTCCCCGGCTGCCCGCCGCGCCCCGAGGCCGTTCTCTATGCCATCCTCCAGCTGCAAAAGAAAATTGACAACGAAAAGGGTTCCTTCAAGCGCGCTCTCAATCTTGATTAGGTAGCACAGACTTCAGTCTGTGTGCCGTAAGTACCCGCATGGCGCGGCTCTATCTAACGCATTCACGATTCGTTCTGACAGTAGTCGTCCTCGTAATTCCGTTCCTCTGCGGATGCTGCATCGCCTGCGACCCTAAAAAACCGCAGCCGCGCACCGGATGGACCCTGGTTTGGAGCGACGAATTCTCAACACCAGATGGTTCCTCGCCCGACCCTACCAAGTGGACCTACGACCTCGGCGGCAACGGCTGGGGCAATGGCGAACTCGAGTCCTACACCAACCGCAAAGAAAACGCGCACATCGAAAAAGGAAATCTCGTAATCACTGCTCAAAAAGAAACGTACACCGGCGCGGACGGCGTTACGCGCGAATACACCTCCCCCCGCCTCAAAACGCACGGTCTCTTCTCGCAGGCTTACGGCCGCTTCGAAGCCCGGATCAAAATTCCCCAAGGGCAGGGAATGTGGCCTGCGTTCTGGATGCTCGGGGAGGACATCCGCACCGCCGGATGGCCAAAATGCGGTGAAATCGACATTATGGAAAACGTTGGCAAAGAACCCGGCGCGATCCACGGTTCCCTGCATGGGCCAAGCACAAGCGGAAAAACCAGTGACCTCACCGCCACCTACACCTTGCCAGCCGGTCTGAGTCTTGCTGATGACTTTCATCTCTACGCCGTCGAGTGGGAACCCGGTACCATCCGTTTCTACGTCGACTCCGATCTGTATGCGACGTTCCGTTCGTCAGACTGGCCTACGGGCGGCAAATGGGTTTTCGACCATCCGTTTTTCATCATTCTCAATCTCGCCGTCGGAGGCGCGTGGCCAGGCAGCCCCGACGCATCGACGAAATTTCCGCAAAGGATGCTCGTCGACTACGTCCGCGTTTATACTAAGCGCTAGTTTCCCAATGCCCGATACAACGAAGGAATCATCATGTAGACCTCTTCTGACCCAGCTCGCCACCTTCTTCGTCACACCGTAGCTACGGTCGCTTATCGCGGCGGCAAAGCGCTGCGTGGCGCGCCCGAGTCGTTCGCGAAATTTACCCTTGGAGACAGCCCGCGCTCACCCGCGAATATTCTCGCCCACATGGGCGACCTTTTTGATTGGGCGCTCTCAATGGCGCGTGGAGAAGCTGCATGGCACGACTCCCAGCCGCTTGCGTGGAGTGCAGAGGTGGCCCGCTTCTTCGCCGCGATAAAAAAGTTCGATGACTACTTGGATTCTCAAGGAAAGTTGCATTCATCCGCCGAAAGCCTGTTCCAAGGGCCGGTCGCGGACGCTCTCACGCATGTCGGGCAGTTAGCGATGCTCCGGCGCCTCGCCGGCTGCCCGATCAAGGGCGAGAACTACTTCAAGGCGGAAATTACCGCCGGCCGCGTCGGGCTCGAGCAGGCCGCACCGCGGCGCGAATTCGATTGACGTTTGCAGAATCAGCGACCAGCGCACGTCTGTGGAAGAATCACTCACACCGCGATGTGAGTGCTATGCGCGCATTTCGTCGCTCCTTGGTACAATCAAGATCCAGCCCAAGAGTCTCGCGTCCCCGCATCTAGCGTTTCGAAAACGATGTGCAATTCGGAACACCGTCTGTTTCGAACCTTTGGTAAGCTCGCTTCCAAGGAGATGTTTGAGTCATGTCTAGAGCTTTGTCCGTCCTATTCGCCCTTTGTTTCGTCAGTATTCCAGTTCTCCGTGCCACGCCGCCTCTCGGGAGTCCCTTTAGGCAAGATCAACAACAAGACCAACCCCCTCCGCAGTCTCAGGATCAGATTCCTCAGGATCAGTCCGCTCCCTACGAGAACTTCTCGCCGGATCAACTCGACAATCTACTTTCGCCCATTGCGCTCTATCCCGATCCGCTCCTCGCCCAGGTGTTTGTCGCCGCCACTTTTCCGGATCAAATCGAAGAAGCCGCACGCTATGTACGCTCCTATGGTCAAAATGGCGTGGACGAACAAGACTGGGATGTCAGCGTAAAAGCCGTCGCCCACTATCCCACAGTAATCGAGATGATGTCCGACAAGATCGACTGGACCACCTCGCTCGGCCAAGCCTACGTCAACCAGTCCAGCGACGTCGCCTCCTCCGTGCAAAACCTCCGCCATTTGGCGCGCACTGCCGGGAATCTTCAATCCTCGCCGCAGCAAGAGGTCTTGGAGCACGACAACTACATCGCCATTACTCCGTACCAGCCGGAATATATCTACGTCCCGGTCTACGATCCCGCGATCATTTATTATCGGCGTCCCTACTACGGTCCTGCGATCACCTTCGGAGTTGGATTTCCCATTGGCGCCTGGCTCAACCTCGATTTCCGTTGGGGCTACGGCGGCGGCTGGGGCGGCGTCTATTACACGGGGTGGCGGCGTGAAGGCTGGGGTGGCGGCTGTTGGAACTGCGGTTGGATCGGGCGCAGCCGCGGGCGGGTAAATTTCTCAAACAACGTCTACATCAACAATCGCTACGAGCGCATCAACGTCAACCGAACAGTCATCAATCGTTCCGTGAACGTCAACAACATCAACCGCTACAACTCGATCCACAGGGACGTGAGGTACGACAACGTTCAGAAAAACAATATGCGCGTTGACCGGAAGGGCAGTCCCGGCGGCAACAGGCCCGGGAACTTTGGCAACAATGGCCGGCCAGGCGGGGGCTCGCCAGGAGAGAATCGTCCCGGCGTGAACAACAAAATCATCGACCGCAATATCGACCGCGGCAATCCCCGAATCGATCAGTATCGCGGCCGCGACAATAACAGCAATGTTCGCAACGACCGTCCTCCGAATAATGCGCAGCCAAACCGACCCAATCCCGGAGCCAACAATGACATACGCTTCCAGAACCGTAGTTCAGGGCAAAACCAAGGGCGGCCCGCGCAACCGAGTGTGAACAATGGCCCGCACACCTTTAACCGCAACGAAAACAACTTCGATCCGCGCGTAACCAGCCAGCGCGGACAAGCCAGCCGTCAGCAAGCAGCCCGGCCAACGCCCCCTCCTCGCCCTGCGGCACAACCGAGCAGGCCCGCCCCAGCGCCACACGGTGGCGGCGAAAGGAAGAAGCCGTGAGAAACATTTATCTGAGATCGATGGATACTCTGAACGCGGACAGCAAAATGAAAAAAGTCATTCACAAAATGAATTTACCCGGTGCGGCAGTCGCCGCTTTGGCACTGTCTCTGGCCATCTGTCTTTTTGTCTCCGTCCCGAGGGCGCACGCGCAGGCCGCGGGCCAATCGACGTTCTCCTCGGCCGACGACGCTCTGCAGGCTCTCGTCTCTGCGGCCAAAGAAAAAGATCGCGCTGCTCTCGCCAAGCTCTTCGGGCCCGACTACAACAAGTTGCTGACAGGCGATGAAGTCGAAGACAACAAGGATCTCGGTGAGTTCTCCACCGCCGCCAGCGAGGCCACTCAACTTCAAAGAGTCAACGATTCCAAGTTCCTGGTAACTGTCGGACAGGACAATTGGCCGACGCCGATCCCGATCGTGCTAAAAGATGGCAAGTGGCTCTTCGACACCAAAGCAGGTCTTGAAGAAGCGTTGAACCGCAAGATCGGAGAAAATGAACTCTCCGCCATCGCTACCTGCCGCGCCTACGCCGTTGCTCAGTGGGAGTACTACACCGAAGGCGATTGGGATCACGATAGCGTTGCCGAATATGCGCAACGACTTTATAGCACGGCTGGAAAACACGACGGCCTCTATTGGGAAACTTCGGAAGGCGACAAGCCAAGCCCGCTTGGCAAACTCGTCGCCGCGGCCCGCGCCGAGGGCTATGGCCCAAAAACAGAAACTCCTGACGCTGCTGGCAAAGGTGGCGCTAAAGAAAATGAAGCCGTTTCCGAAGAGCGTGCTCCGTATCACGGCTATTACTTCAAAATACTCACACGTCAAGGGCCCGCTGCCCCAGGTGGAAAGTACAGCTACGTCATCAATGGCAATATGATTGCCGGCTACGCGCTAGTGGCGTATCCCGGCAAGTGGGGCAGTTCCGGCGTGATGACCTTCATCATCAATCAGCAAGGGCGCGTCTACGAGAAAAATCTCGGCGCCAACACGGCAAAAGTCGCCGCGGTAATGTCCGAGTACAATCCCGATCCAAGTTGGAAACTCGTCAAAGCCGACCAACAATAAGTCTCACTAGAACTTACTTGGCAGGCGCAGCGGTAAGAAAAGCCTCGGGAAACTTGGATACGACGACATTTCCTCCAGACCAATGCAGCGTGCTCCCGGGTGCGTTGTGGTCCTTGCGAACGTATCCCATTCCGATCGCGTGTGGCAGAAACGAGGGAATTGCGGCCCGCGTAACAAATCCCACTTCTTTTTCGTCCACTGTCAGCGTGTCGCCCGCAGCCGGAACCCCGGTGCCTTCAAAAATCAGATCGACTCGCCGCCGGTTGACTTGTCCACGCGAGCGCACCCTTTCCACAATCTCCTGCCCCGTGTAGCAACCCTTCGTGTAGCTGATGTGACTTGTCTCCAATCCCGCCTCGTGCGGAATCTGCTTTTCGCCAAAATCATATCCAAACCACGGCACGCCTTGAGAAAGCCGCTCCGCGCTCAACGCCGTATAGCCCATCGGCCCGCCGCCATGTTTCTTCACGCTTTCCGAAAGAACACGCCATAGAATCGCCAGCGCCTCTCGTTCGGCCAAAAATTCACAGCCTGCAACCCCGCCAGGCGAACGCTTCGTCAACCAGCAGGGAATCGAAGAAACAGTAGTCTCTTTGCGGGACATTTCTGAGAGCGTCGAGAGATCAATCCCCGTTAGTTCTTGAGCGACAGCCACCGCCTCTGGTCCCTCGATCGCCAACGTTCCATAACGCGGCGTTTCGTCGCTCAGCGTCACATCATCCATGATGATGTATTTGTCCAGCCATTCGATTAGCCGCTCTCGAATCATCGCGTAAGAAACACAGAACAGGCTATTGGCCAGCGCGCAAGTCTCAATTTCCGCGAGAATGTGCCCTTGAGGATTCAGCAGCAGCGAGACATTTCCCTGTCCAGGCGAGAGGTCCTTGATGTTGTTGGTCAGAATAGCGTTCAAATAGCGCACGCAGTCCGGCCCAGTAAATGAAAGATACGCGCGGTAATTCTTGTCCACCAGAGCGACGCTCTTGCGCGCAAACTCCTCTTCAGTTCGCGGATCAGTCCAATAGTCCGGCAACGCGCAACCGAACCACGTCCCCATCGTCGCTCCGGCACCTTTGTGCAGCGCCGCAAGCGGAGTTTCCATCGCTGCGCCGATTTCCCCGATCTCCATGTCTCACCTTCAATCACAAGCTTAACAAACTGACGCCGCCTGCGCGCTCCTGCGCGTGCTCGCGCGTGAATGCTATAATCCAATCATGAGCGAAGCCGTACCCACCTTCGACGCTGTCTCGCAGGGATTGATCCACATCACCATTCCGGTCGGCATGCTGCAGTGCAATTGCTCCATCATCGGGGATCCCATCACACGCGAAGCCTTGGTGATTGATCCCGGCGACGAGGTCACGCGCATCCTCGAATTGCTAGGCCGCCACAAGCTGATCGTCAAAGCCATCGTCAGCACGCACGCTCACATCGATCATGTCGGCGGCCTGAGCAAGCTCCGGCAATATACCGGCGCACCCATCCTGATGCACCGCGACGATCTGCCTCTTTATCAAGGAATGGAAGTGCAAGCCGCTTTCCTCGGCGTCCCAACGCCCGAAATCACCGACGTAGACCAGCTCTTGAAAGAAGGCGATGCGCTAAGTTGGGGCTCGTTCCAGGCCAACGTCATGCACACCCCCGGCCACACACCGGGAAGCGTGTGCCTATATGTACCTAAGGACGCTGGGTCCGTCGTTATGCCTGCGTCCCGGCTTTTTGCCGGCGACACTCTTTTCGCGGGCAGCATTGGCCGCACCGATCTATGGGGCGGTTCGATGGACCAAATTACAGACTCACTTCGCGGGAAGCTCATGCAGTTGCCGGATGAGACGATCGTCTATCCCGGCCACGGCCGTTTGACCAGCATCGGCGAAGAACGCAATACCAATCCCTTTTTGATTACTTCCTGAAACCTCTTTGCGTCGCGTTTTACTTCGCCGGTTCCGTCGCGCTCTCGCGAGCACGTCGCTTTCCTAAACCGTCAATTCCGCTCGTCCCGCGCGCGTTTCAACTCTTCCATCACGGACTGCACCAGCTGCTTCGCGTGCTCCAGTTCCTGCGCGATGATGCGCAGATCCATTGCGGGAATGGCGGGATTCCGCTGGCTGGTGCAATAGACGCCATGCTGACCCACCAGCACTAGCGCATTCGTCATGCGGTCGAGCGACACCGCGAGCCGTCCGCGCTCTCGCCCGTACATCTGCTCATAGTGTTCCA
>Ga0070735_10005047_pt1 | contig 11014 bp, 9 predicted proteins | sample Coa_R1_FD_66443 | JGI IMG/M metagenome (GOLD analysis project Ga0070735, IMG submission 66443) | Surface soil microbial communities from Centralia Pennsylvania, which are recovering from an underground coalmine fire - Coalmine... | ecosystem: Environmental > Terrestrial > Soil > Unclassified ... | reverse complement strand
GGCTTTCCTGGGGGATCCTGTACGACATGCCGCACACGCTGTTCGCGTACGGTTTTTCCCAGGCTCCGCCCTGGGCCGCGGTGATTCCTTTGACTAACGTCTCGCTGGCGAATCCGTGGGCCAACTATGCCAGCGGGGACCCTTTCCCGCTCAATCTGGGCAAGAATGCCACGTTCCCGCAGTTCAGCAATTACACGTCCTATCCGCTGAATCTGAAAGTTCCGTACCTTCAGCAATGGAACTTGAGTGTGCAGAAAACAGATCGGTGCGAACTGGCTGTTTTCGGCCAGTTACTTGGGAAACAACACTGTCCACTTGTGGGCTGAAGCACCCCTCAACGCGGCCGTCGATATACCGGGAGCCAACCTGGGCAACCAGAATCAGCGGCGTGTGTTGTATCTTGCGAATGCGGCGCAGGGACAATATTTCGGCACCGTCCATCAGCTCGATGACGGGTCGACGGCCGACTATAACGCCATGCTGATATCCGTACAGCATCGCGTGGCGAGCCATTTCAGCGTGCTTGCCAACTACACCCTCTCGCATTGCATTTCGGGGCCATTCACCTCGGAGCTGGATGGTTTGGGATACGGCAATCCAGCGAATCGTAATTTCGACCGGGGGAATTGCGTGGGAATCGATCACCGGCATCTGGCTAACTTCACGGCGCTGCAAGAAGCGCCCAAATTTTCCGACAAGTGGGTGCGAGCCGTGGCTTCCGATTGGCGGTTTTCGGAAATCATCCGGATTCAATCCGGGATCTTTTTCAGTGTCGCGTCCGGAATAGACTCGGCGCTCAACGGTAACGCCGGTGCGCAGCGCGCCAACTTCAATGGCGGAAATCCTTACGCGAACGCCGCTTGTCCCGCCACAACGCAGTTTTGCGTCCCCTGGATCAGCTCGGCGACATTCTCCTTCCCCACCACGGGCACGTATGGCAACTTGGGCTCGGCCAATATCCTAGGACCCGGCACGTTTCAGTTCGATATGAGCTTGGTACGGACGTTCCCGGTCCGCGAGAGCCAGAGGGTGGAAGTTCGCGCCGAGGCGTTTAACTTACTGAATCACTACCAGCCGGGTAATCCGTCCGCGACGCTCGGCACGTCTTCCAGCTTCGGACAAATCACAACCGGCGGCCAACCGCGCATCATGCAGTTCGCGTTTAAATATATTTTCTGACCGGCTTGGCCGCTCACTGGCGTTAGCGGTTCGGAATATGTTTTTCGAGCATCTGACGCCGCACCACGGCGCCATAGACGTTGCCGTCCTTGTCGACGCCGACGCCTTCGGCTCCGCTGTGCTCGATCGTGGTCGATTCCATGTCTTCGATGAAGTACTGAACCGTGCCGGTCTTGGCGCTGCCGATGCGGATGCCCTTCTTCCAGCCCGGCTGATCCGGGCCGAAGGATTCGGAGTCGGCGACGTACATGGTGTCGTCTTTCAGGATGAGAATGCCGCTAGGGCGGCCCCACTGGAGCATGGTGTTCAGGTACTTGCCGCTTTGGTCATAAATCTCGATGCGGTTGTTGCCGCGGTCACCGATAAAGAGCCGCCCGCGGGAATCGATAGCTATGGTGTGGGGGTTGAAGAACTCGCCATGGCCGGAGCCTTGCTTGCCGAAAGACATGAGAAACTTTCCGGTCTTGTCGAATTTCGAGACGCGCTGGTTGCCGGGGGTTCCGCCGCTATGGCCTTCGGTGACGAAGATGTCGCCGTTGGGAGCGACCAGAACATCGGTAGGTTCGTCGAATTCACCGGGCGCCGCGGAGACAGCTCCCGCCTTGCCGAGAGTGAGCAGCACTTTCCCTTCGGGTGAGAACTTGAACACCTGATGACCCTTGCCGTCCTTGACCTGCGAATCGGTGACCCACAGGTTTCCCTGCGCATCAACGGTGGCGCCGTGCGGGAAGACGAACATGTTCTCGCCCCAGGCCTTGAGCAGCTTGCCGGACTTGTCGAATTTGAGGATCGGAGGTTCGGGACGGCCGGCGCAGGAGTTGTCCTTGCAGCGATGGATGACATAGATGCTGCCGTCTGGAGAGACTTCGACGGCGGTCACGGCGGCCCAGGGAACTCCTCCGGGAGGTTTGCCCCAATCGCGGACAGTGCGGTAGGGGTTGGGAAGATCGTTGATCGGTTGCGGAGCCGTTTGAGCGAACGCGGTTGCTCCGGCGATTGCTATCAAGAGCGGTAAAGTGGTTCGGGTCATGTTCGTCGATCATCATACTCCGCCGCTCCGCGCGATACAATCCTCGCGATACAATAATCGACCGGAGGACCGCCGATGCGCACTCTACTGTTGGCCTTGCTCGCGATCCCGGCTTTCGCCGCCGACTCAGCCCCTGCCGTTGCTGTAACCGGCGGACAGATTCGTGGCGGCGCTCTTCAGAATGGCGGCGCGGTCTTCAAGGGCGTCCCCTTCGCGCAGGCTCCCGTGGGGGATCTTCGCTGGCGCGAGCCCGCGGCGGTCAAAGCCTGGACTGGCGTGCGCGAGGCGACCGCTTTTGGCGCGCCGTGTGCCCAGAACGCCGGCGGCCGGATGCAGGAATCGAGTAGCGAGGACTGCCTGTTCCTGAACGTGTGGACTTCCGAGTGGCCGGCGCGCGCACGCAAACCGGTGATGGTCTGGTTTCACGGCGGCGGGAATTATGCCGGCACCGCATCGGGGAATAACTTCGATGGTGAAACCCTCGCGCGCCGCGGAGTGGTGCTGGTTACGGCGAACTATCGCCTCTCCGTGTTCGGCTTTCTGGCGCATCCCGAGCTGACGAAAGAATCGCCACATCACGCTTCCGGGAATTACGGATTGATGGACCAGATCGCGGCGCTGAAATGGGTCCGCGACAACATTTCGAAGTTCGGCGGCGATCCGGCGAACATTACCATCTTCGGGCAATCGGCAGGAGCCGTGGACGTGAACGTACTTATGACGTCCCCGCAGGCGAAGGGGCTGTTTCACAAAGTAATCGCCGAAAGCGGCACGGTTAGCAGAGTTCCGGATGATGCAACGATGCGGATGACGGGGCTCGGCGCGGTGATGTCGCCGCGGAGCGGAGACACCTACTCGGATGCGCTCACGCTGGCTGAGGCGGAAAAGGCGGGTGCCGCGTTGTTCCCGGGATCGCTTCAGCAATTGCGAGCCATGCCCGCCGCCGAGCTTCTTAAAACAACCGCAGCGCCGCGCATGAGCATCGGCCCGGCGAACGGGATTATCGTCGACGGCTGGATCATTCCGAAGTCTCCCGCTGAGGCGTTCGCCAGAGGCGAACAACACCGTGTCCCGCTGCTGATCGGAAACAATTCTCGGGAGCGGACTCCTCCGCAAGTGACCAATGAAGAACTGAGCAAGGCCGTGGATGCGATGTACGGGCCATTCGCCTCACGCGCCTTCGCGATGTACACGAAATCCGCGCCAGATCCGCTGTATGGTGCTGCACCCGCGCAATGGGTGGTGGACACGATGTATCGTTGCCCTGTGGTTGTTCAGTTGAACTGGCACGCAGAGGCCGGAAACACAGGCTACGAATACCAGTTCGATCGGGCCGCGCCGGGAAGGGAAGCCGCGGGTGCGACCCACGGTGCGGAAGTCGCGTACGTCTTCGGCAACCTGAATGCGAACTACGCCGCGCCCGACCGGGAAATCTCCGTTGCGATGCAGCAGTATTGGACCAACTTCGCGAAGACCGGCGATCCCAACGGGGGGGGCCTGCCGAAGTGGCCCAAGTACGATGCGGCTGCGCGTGGGTTCATCGAGTTTACGGACAATGGTCCGGTTGCGCGCGAGGGATTGCGTCGACCTTTTTGCGATGTCTATGTTGAGAACGCCAGGCGGCTCATGCCGCACGACGTGCCACGCTAGTCATCGACGATCGACAGGTGTATACTGGCTCACGCTCGAAAGGAGATCGCTTCAATGAAATACTCGCGCAGACAGTTGGGCTTGTTACTCCCGGCTCTAGCGGCCACGGTATCGGCGCAGACCAAGGGGCAAGAGAAAGGGGCTGCCGCGGCTCCGGTGCGCGTGGAGGATCTTCCGGTCATGAAGACCCAGGCGTTCCTGTACAAGGACATTCCGGATACGATCAACGGGAAGAACAAGTCGAAACGGATGTTCACCGCCAAGACGCATACCGGCTTCAAGATTGAGTCGCACATGAGCGACATCGCACCGGGCGAGGTGAACCATCCGCCGCATCAGCACCTGCGCGAAGAGATGATGTTCATCCGCACAGGGACCATGGAGCTGACGATCGCCGGGAAACCTTATCGGCTCGGTCCGGGCGACGTGGGCGTGATCGGGTCAAACGAAATGCACAACGCGAAGAACGTGGGGACCACGCGAGCTGAGTATTTTATCTGTAACATCGGCAGGGACGATATTTAGCTTCGTTTCAGGCGAACGCGAAGATACACGCTGACACCCCACGGATGCGCGCCGTAGGCTTGCTGGGCCGCGGCGGGGATCATGTAACCGCTCACATTCGCGCCGAGGCCTGTTTCGAGATTCGACTTGATCGCCAGATCGCGGGTGTAGCCGCCGGTGATGGCTTTCACCCGAAAGGCTTCTGGTAGCAGATCGTCCTTGTCCACGACTTCGAAACGCCCGGTCAGAAAATCCTTTCGCGTCGCCGGGAAGACGGTCTCAAGCAGCCACGCGTTCGTATCGCGTGTCGGAAGCTGGCTGGCGGTGTTGTGATTATGTCCCCAGACGGCGCTGGTCGACCAGGCCTCTCCGTTACTTCTGGGGCGCGTGTAATGGATCGATGCGGTGGTGCGGATCACGTCGCCAGGTACCGTCACTTCGGGTTGGGTCAAGCGGCCGGCCGAGAACTGCGCGGTCCAGTTTCTTGAAGGGCGTACGGACACGCGGGCCGAATACGAGTCCATCCCGCCCCAGTCGATATTCCAGCGGTATTCGTCCGGCTCGCGACCGTGGAAGCCGGATGCTTCCAGCTGGACCCATCGGTACTTGACGCCGACCGTAGCGACGTTGCTGGCGATGTGGGTTGAATCTTCCCAGTGGTGACCGATAGTCGCCTGCGGCAGTTCGAGCGCGGACGCGCGGTGCGCGAAGGCCACGGGTCCGAGGGCGGGATCGCCTATGCCTGCGTAATAGAACTGCACCAGCGTATGCTCTCCCACCGGCAACGCGTAGTGCGCACCTATCCCCATGACGAAATCGTGCGGGTGCTGCCTATCTCTCAACGGTTGTCCATAAGCCGTTTCGCCAGTCTGGAACAGCAGAGGGTAACTGCGATTCGTGACCGTGGCCGGCTCCAGGCTCAACATCGTCTCGAACATGATTTGCCCCCGGCCGAGCGAGTGCTGAGCCGACGCCATTCCCCAATTGGTGGAGTACAATTTGTCGGCGCCGCGCGGACCGCTTTGCTGCGTTTCCACCAGGAAAGCTTGACCCATGTACATCAGAGTCCACGAGCGTTGGCGCTGCATGACCATCGGCATGGGCCAAGCGAGCGGGTTGAGGCTGGTGCCAGAGGCCAGGCTCATCAGGTACATGGACGGGGCAAGCTCCGGCTCGGGCTTCTTGTCTGCGGCTTTGTCGGCTTCCTGAGCGCGCAGAGCGGCAGCCGCAAAGAGGACGACTGCAAAAGAATAGCGACGTTTCATGACACTTCTCCCATGGAAATTGAATTACGCGGATAAAACGGGAGAGATCAGATACGAAGGATCGTGAGCAATCGGAACGGAATGTTTGGAGAGGCCTCCGCCGGGTCCGCCGCTGGCGTCAGCTGAGTAATTGGAGCGATAGGCTGATCGATCGACGCCTGGGTGATCGCGACGAGTTGGCCGTGTTTGCAAGGCTCATTCTTCGGCGAATGCTTCTGGGAGTGTTGGTGGCAAGGCGGAAGGTTCGGCTGAGGCAGGCAGTCGGCGACGCATTGGATACTGGCGCCAAATACCGCCAGAAGCAACACGATGACGACGAGCATTCTCACAACTTACAGTGTAGCCGGTTAACATAAAAGATTGATGATCATGCTTGAGCACGACCTCCCGCACGACTGGACCATCCCGGAAATCGAAGCTATCTACACCGCGCCGCTCTCGGATCTGGTGTTTCGCGCGGCGGAGGTCCATCGCTCGCACCATCGGGCCGATGAAGTGCAGGGCTGCATGTTGCTGAGCATCAAAACCGGCGGCTGTCCGGAGGATTGCGCCTACTGTCCGCAATCGGCGCGGTATGACACTGAAGTGGATCGCCAGGACCTGATGAACGTCGAGGAAACGCTGGCCGCTGCCGGTCGCGCGCGCGAACAGGGCGCGACACGTTTCTGCATGGGCGCGGCATGGCGCGATGTTCCTAAAGATGGCCGGTTCGATCGCGTTCTAGAAATGGTGAAAGGCGTCCGTGCGCTCGGCATGGAAGCGTGCTGCACGCTCGGCATGCTGACGCAGGATCAAGCGGACGCGCTGGCTGGAGCCGGCTTGAGCGCTTACAACCACAACCTCGATACGTCGCCCGAGTTTTACGGCAGCATCATCACGACTCGGACCTATCAGGAGCGGTTGGACACGCTGGCGCGGGTGCGGCGGTCGGGAGTTACTGTTTGTAGCGGCGGGATTATCGGCATGGGCGAAGATCGCATGGCTCGATACGGGCTGCTGCGGCAACTGGCGGGGCTCGATCCGCATCCGGAAAGCGTTCCCATTAATATGTTGGTTCCGGTGGAGGGAACGCCTCTCGGCGGCCGGGCTGCTGAAGATCCATTAGAACTGGTAAGGATGATCGCCACCGCGCGTATTCTGATGCCAAAGTCGATGGTGCGATTGAGCGCGGGACGGCTGGCGCTCTCGGAAGAGGCGCAGGCTCTGTGTTTCCTGGCGGGGGCGAATTCGGTGTTCCTGGGCGAAAAACTGCTGACCACGCCCAATCCAGAATCGGACGCCGACCATCGGCTGTTCAAGAAGCTCGGAGTCAAGCTTGCTGGAGTAGAGCTCGTTGAAGAAGAGCCCCGTGCGATCGCTTGAGCAGCGTCTGCGCGGGCATCTGGCGGAGCTCGAGCGCGACGGCCTGTTTCGCAAGCGACGCCCGCCGCAGGGTATCGATCTATCATCGAATGATTACTTGGGGCTCGCCGCGCATCCTCTTATAAAGGAACGAATGGCCGCGGCGGTTTGCGCGATGGGCGCGGGAAGTACCGGTTCCCGGCTCTTGAGAGGCGAACGCGATTGCTTCACGGCTTTGGAACAGCGCTTCGCCGAATTCAAGGGGACCGAACGGGCGCTGTACTTTGGGAGCGGCTACCTGGCGAACCTGGCGGTGCTGACCACGTTTCCGGAAGCCGGCGACAGGATCTTTTCGGACGAGCGGAATCACGCGAGCCTGATCGACGGCGTGCGTCTCTCGCGAGCGGAGCGCGTTGTGTTTCCCCACCTGTGTCCCGGCGTCGTGCCTGAGAACGCGTTTCTGGTGACGGAATCGGTGTTTAGTGTGGACGGCGACATCGCGCCATTGGAGGAGTATAAGAAGTTTGGCGCGGCGCTCATTGTGGATGAGGCTCACGCCGTTGGTTTGTACGGAGACCGGGGGCAGGGACGCATCGCAGAAATAAATGCAGGCGACGGTGTATTTGTCTCCGTAAATCCCGCGGGGAAGGCGCTGGGGGTCGCGGGGGCGTTCGTCGCTGGACCGGCGTGGGCGATTGAGTATCTGGAACAGCGCGCGCGGCCGTTTATATTTTCCACCGCGGCACCACCGGCCATCGCCGCTGCGATCGACGCCAGTCTGGATGTGATCGCGGCCGAGCCGGAACGTCGTGAGCGCGTGCGCTTTCTCGCTCGATACCTGCGTGCGCGGCTTGCGGAGGCGGGCATTGCGGTTGCAGCCGGAGACTCCCCGATTATCCCCGTCATCATTGGCGAGAATGCACGTGCCGTAGCCATCGCTGCCCGCTTGCAAGAAGCTGGTTTCGACGTGCGCGCGATCCGTCCGCCCACGGTTCCGGCTGGCACGGCACGCCTGCGGATATCGATGAACGTGCGCCTCTCGGAAGAGATTCTCGATCGCTTTGTAGGAAACTTGTGCGCGGTCTTTTCGTAACGGGGACCGACACGGGCGTCGGTAAGACGGTGCTGTCAGCCGCGCTGATGCTGCGCTATCCCGAAGCGACTTACTGGAAGCCGATCCAAACGGGACCTGACGACGACACGGCCGAAGTGCGCCGGCTTTCGAGCGGCCGGGTCATCTATGAAGGTATTCGGTTACCCGATCCCGTGTCTCCGCATCTTGCCGCGCGGCTAGTCGAAATGACTATTGATCTGGATCCACTGGTGAGCCAGGTGCGCACCGCGCCGCTCATCGTCGAAGGCGCAGGCGGCGTTCTGGTGCCGGTCAACGACTCGCAGACTATGATCGATCTTATGGCGTTGTTGGGCTTGCCGGTGATCGTCGCCGCGCGCACAACGCTCGGCACGATCAACCATACGCTGCTGACGGTCGAGGCGTTGCGAGCGCGGGAACTGCGGATCGCAGGTGTCGTGATGATCGGGGATGGTAACGCCGACAATCGAGCGGCGATCGAACATTATGGCAACGTTTCAGTGGTGGCCGAGATGCCGCGCCTCGATCCGCTGACACCCGAGTCGCTGCGAGCGTGGGCGCAGACTCTCCCCAAGGATCTGATCACGTGAAGCTTTCTGATCGTGATCGCGCAATCCTGTGGCATCCCTACACGCAGATGCTCACGGCACCTGTGCCTCTGCCGATCAGGCGGGCGGAGGGCGTGTGGCTGTACACCGAAGACGGACGCCGCATCCTTGACGGGATTTCCTCGTGGTGGGTCAACATTCACGGGCACTCGCATCCGAAACTCAATGCGGCGCTGGCTGCTCAGGCTGGCGAACTGGAACACGTGGTCTTCGCGGGATGCACTCACCGGCCGGCGGTCGAACTGGCCGAGCAGCTCATCGAGATACTGCCGAAGGGCCTGGCGCGAGTCTTCTATTCGGACAACGGGTCAACGGCGGTGGAGGTCGCGCTGAAGCTCGCAGTGCAGTATTGGCGCAATCTAGGGCAGGCGAACCGTACGACGTTTATCACTCTGCACAACGCCTACCATGGCGACACCGTCGGAGCGATGTCGGTCGGTGAGGACTCGGTTTTCACACGAGCGTTTTCGACGATGATGTTTCCGGTCGAGCGCGTGCGCGGGCTCGACGACATGGAGCAACTTCTGCGCGATGCGCCTGATTCCATCGCCGCGGTTCTGATCGAGCCCATGCTGCAGGCCGCTGGCGGGATGATCGTGTGGCCGCCGGAGTTCGTCGCGGGCGTTCGCGCCTTGTGCGATAAATACAAGACGCTGCTGATCGCCGACGAGGTGCTCACGGGTTTTGGCCGCACCGGCAAAATGTTCGCGTGCGAGCACGCGGGGATCACGCCCGACATTATCTGTTTGTCGAAAGCCCTCACTGCCGGGTACCTGCCGCTGGGCGTGACCGCCACCACCAGCACGATCTACGACGCTTTCTTGAGCGATGATCGGGCCAAGACGTTTTTTCACGGCCATTCGTACACGGCCAATCCACTGGCCTGTGCCGTGGCGCTCGCGAGTCTGGATTTGTTTCGCGAGGAACATGTTCTAAACAACGTCACGCGCCTCGAAGAGTACCTTCGCGCCGGATTCGAGCCACTGCGAGCGGTGGGCGACGTTCGCGTGATTGGGGGCGTGGCGGCCGTTGATCTCGCCTCGGACAAACCCGGTTACCTCGACGGGATCGGGCCTCGCCTGGCTGCCGCGTTCCTGGAACGAGGTCTGTTGCTGCGCCCCCTGGGCAACGTGGTTTACTTCATGCCGCCCTATTGCATCACGGAATCCGAGACTGCATGGGCGCTGGAACAAATCGTCGCGGCCATTCATTCATCCCTGTAACACGCTATTAACGCGGCCTATCGGCTTATGGTAAGATCCACTGTTTGCGGGTTTTGCACAGGAGAGTTGTCCCGTGAAAGTATACGAAACAAATGACATACGAAATGTAGCGTTGATTGGCCACGGACACTCGGGAAAGACTTCCCTGGTGGCTGGTGCTTTGTTCGCCGCCGGCGCCACGAACCGCCTGACGCGCGTCGATGAAGGCAACACGGTTACGGACTTCGACGAAGAAGAAGTAGCCCGCAAGCTCACCATCTCGACCGCGATCGCGGCCGCCGAGTGGAACAAGAAGAAGATCAACCTGATCGACACGCCGGGCTTTAACACCTTCCTGATCGATACCCAGGGTGCGCTAGTGGCCGCGGACGCGGCGCTGGTGATCGTGGACGGAGTCGCCGGCGTGGAAGTCCAAACAGAAAAGGTCTGGAGCTACGCCGATGAGTTCAGACTTCCCCGCGCTATCGTAATCAACAAGCTGGACCGGGAACGTTCGAGCTTCGATCGCACGCTCGAAAACGTCCAGTCTGTTTTCGGGCGAACGGTCGTCCCGATCCACTTGCCGATAGGTTCTGAGCGCGAATTTAAGGGCATCGTGGATGTCATTCGCATGAAGGCCTACGCTTATACGCCCGATGGCGACGGTAAAGGGAAGGAAAGCGAGATCCCTGCGAACCTGGTCGAGGCTGCTCAGAAAGCTCACGAGGCTTTGATCGAAATGGTGGCCGAAGGGAATGACAAGTTACTGGAGGAATTCTTCGACAAAGGCACGCTGCCTACCGATGAGATCATCGAGGGGCTTCGTGACGCGGTGCGCCAGCTGCGTATTTACCCGGTCCTATGCGCCTCAGGATCGCATAACATCGGGACCGATTTGCTGTTGAATTTCATTCTGGATGATTTTCCCGCGCCATCCCATCAGGGTCCCTGGAAAGGCACCTTGAACGGAAAAGAGGTGGAGCGACCTTTCAAGGATTCTGAACCGGTCTCGGCCTTCGTGTTCAAGACCGTCGCCGATCCGTTTGCCGGCCGGGTTTCTTATTTCAAGGTGATCTCGGGCATCGTCAAGAATGACGCGAACCTGGTGCACGTCCGCAGCGGCGGGACCGAGCGTCTGGCGC
>Ga0070735_10005046_pt1 | contig 11015 bp, 10 predicted proteins | sample Coa_R1_FD_66443 | JGI IMG/M metagenome (GOLD analysis project Ga0070735, IMG submission 66443) | Surface soil microbial communities from Centralia Pennsylvania, which are recovering from an underground coalmine fire - Coalmine... | ecosystem: Environmental > Terrestrial > Soil > Unclassified ... | reverse complement strand
CCGGCCCGGCCGCTCGGCATGCTCGCACGTGATCATCGCCCGCGACGCGCCCGGGCCGGCGTCCCCCTGCGCCACGGCGGCCGACGGGGCCATGGCCCAGAGAGCGCCCACCGCCACGATCGCCTTCGAGCTCATCGCCCGCTTCAGCCCCAAGCCGTCGGCACGCGGTAGTCGTCGAAGGCCGGATCGCGAGTCATGACCGTGAGCCCCTCCTCGAGCGCCTGCGCGACGAGCATCCGATCGAACGGATCCCGATGGTGAGCAGGAAGCGAGCGCACGCGACGCGCGTGCGCCACCGGTCGCCCATTGCGCGTGATGATGACCTCCTCACCGCAGGCCGCCTGATCCAAGAGACGCGAGAGGTTGGTCTTTGCAGCGTAGACGTTGACGTTCACCTCCTTCGTCTAGTCTGGCCAGAGGCGAACGCAAGCTTCTGCGGTGCGCGAGCGACGGTCACCGCAGATGGTTACACGTCGGCCCGTCGCGCCGGCCCCGTGGTATCGGTGGGGCCACCTGCCGTGACCCGTCCCCTGCCCCTCCTCGCGCTTGCCGCCGTCGCCGCGTGCGACAAGTCCGGTCCGCTCGCCGACATCGACGCGTCCAATCCGTGGCCGACCGCGCGGTCCGGCCCCTCCGCCGCCACGACCTCGAGCGCGAGCGCGCCCGTCGAGGCGGGGCGCGCCATGCCGCCCCGACCGGTGCCGACGTCGAGCCCGACCGTGCGCATCACGATGCCGATGGACGTGCAGCTCCAGGCCATCCAGTACATGGCCGCGATGCAGGCCCCCCAGCCGAGCGACGCGCCCGCGGACCCGGCGTACGCGCAGCAGATCGCCAACGGCCTGGCGGCGCTCGGCAAGACCGAGGTCATCTCGAGCGGGCGCCTCATCGACGTCAAGATGACCAAGGGCTGCAACGCCACGCTGCCGCGCGAATCGGTCGCGCGCTACACCGGCGCGTCGCTGCCGACGTTGCTCACCCACGGGGTGCTCGTCATCCGGTGCATGGACCATGAGCTCCAGTGCCTGCAGAGCACGCGCGACGCGGACGACGTCCTCTGCACGCACAAGTGATGCGCTTGACCCTGCGGGGCGGGTGGCCCACATTGAGCCCATGGGCGACCTCGCGAAGCGCCGAGCGACGTACGAGGATCTGCTCGCGGTCCCCTCGAACCTCATCGCCGAGATCATCCACGGCACGCTCGTGACGCAGCCGCGTCCCGCGTCGCCTCACGCGCTCGCGGCTACCGTGCTCACGGCCGAGATCGGCCGCCCGTTTCACCGAGGCAAGGGCGGGCCGGGTGGCTGGATTATCCTGTACGAGCCGGAGCTCCACCTGCGCGGGGGCCACGTCCTTGTCCCGGACATCGCGGGCTGGCGGCGCGAGCGCATGCCCGAGATGCCGCGGGCGGCCGCGTTCGAGCTTGCCCCCGACTGGGTCTGCGAGGTCCTCTCGGAGTCGACCGAGGCGCGGGATCGCGCCGACAAGATGCCCATCTACGCCGGCGAGAAGGTTCGCCACATCTGGCTGGTCGACCCCATCGCGCGCACGCTCGAGGTCTTTCGCCTCGAAGGCGAGCGCTGGACGCTGCTCGGTACTTGGCGCGACGACGCGCTCGTGCGCGGCGAGCCGTTCGACGCGATCGAGCTCGAGCTGGGCGCGCTCTGGAAGCGCTGAGCCGCGCCCGTCACGGCGCGTCCCACGCGTCGACCCAGGCCTTGCCCGCGTGCACGCACGCGACGTGGGTCGCGTCGCTGCTGACGGCGCAGTCGGTCTGCTCCGCGTACGTCCCGTCGAGCTCGCGCGCCCGGTAGAGACGCGTCCTTCCGGGACCCTGCACGAGCAGCCCCGCCCCCGTGGCGAAGACGTACGTCTTGCCGTCCGGCGATCGGGGTGAGCCGAGCGCCACCGGTTGACCGAGGAACGCGGCCAGCGGCGACGCGCGGGCGAGGTCCGCCGAGACCAGCACCGGCTCGCCGTCGACGATGGCCTCGAGACCGCCCGCGCCCCACGCCACGGGGAGCGCGCGGGCCGGCGCGCCCCGCGAGCCGAGGCAGCGTCCGCCGAGCAGGGGCGGGACCGGCAGGGCGATGTCGCGCACGTCGTCGCCGCTCGCGGGCGCGAACGTCGCGCGGACCGGGAGCCCGTCGCACGGATCGTACGCCTCGATCCACCGCAGCGCCTTGTCCGCCGCCGTCACCGCGGGCTTCCAGTCGACGCCGTCGGCGGCGGCTTCGTCGCCCTGGTCCGGGTCGACCCGCACGACGCCCGCCGCAGTGCGCACGAGCAGCTTGCCGCTCGGCTCGAACGCGAGCACCCCCCACGACGGCTCGTGCCCGCGCGCCGCGGCGGGCACGGCGGCGATCGCGCGCACCGTCCGGCCGAGCGCGATCGGGGCTCCCTGGGCGATCCATTTCTGCGCTTCGGCCACGCGCGCCGCCGTGTGCGAGGCTGGGGGCCGCTCCGCCCGATCGAGCGCGAGCGCTGCGCGGAGCGGTTCGCCCATCGTCGCGTAGGAGCGCGTCTCGGCGATCCCCAAGTCTTCCAGCGCGCGCGCCGCACCGCACGTGATCGCGCCCGTCCCCGCGACGCCGACCAGACGCGGAGAGCTGCCCTCGGCGCAGGTGGCTCGCCAGAGAGCGCGCGCCTGCGCGACATAGATCGGGACCAACGCCGCCTCCTTGCCGCGCGCGGCCCGCGACGACGCCGACGCCGCCAGCGCCTCGAACGACGCCTCGGTCGCCCCCGCGTCGCGGCTGAGCCCCGCGGGTCGGTCGAGCCAGGCGAGCGACGCGACGACGCGCGGCCCGGGCTCGAGCGGCGGCCCGCCCCCCTCGACGGCGACGCGCAGCGCGAGGTCCTCGAGCCCGTCGTGATCGCGGTCTTCGGCCACCGCGTCCACGGCCAGGGCGGGCGCCGACGGCGGATCGGCGATCGTGGCCGCGAGGCGAACGCGCGCCGACGCGCCGGCCCCCGACACCACCGCCACCCATCGATCCGGCGCGCTCGACGGATGCGCCGGACAGGGCGCGCCGATCTCGGTGAAGACCGACCGCCGGCCCACGACGACCAGCCGAGCCACCGGCGGGCACCCGTCGCCTCGCGCGAGCTCGGGCGGAGACAGGACCGTCGTAGGCGTCAGCCGCGCGCCCGCGGGCGTCGTGCCGCGATAGAACGCGAGCTCGCTGGGATCGTCCCCCTCCGCCGGGCGCACGATCGCGAAGGCGTCCGGCACGCCGTCCCCGTCGAAGTCGCGCACCGCGGCGGACACGAAGATGCTGCCGGGCGGGGCGTCGAGCGCGAGGCCCTCGAGGGACCACTGGGAGGCGCCCGCAGGCGCGACGATCGACGGCTCCCCCGCGAAAGGGTCGCCCCCCCCGTCCACGCTCGCACGGCCGGCGTCCACCGGCTCCTGCGCGCTCGCCGAAGGGGTCGCCGCGGCGGTGGCTTCGATCGAGTACGGCACGTACGGATGGCTGTCCCGACAGCCGCCGCAGCCGACGCAACCGGTGCACGCCAGCCAGAGGAGCCACGCCGCGCGCCGGGCCATCGCCCGTTTCTACCACTCCTCGCCCGGTGCTAGCTTGTCGGCCCGGTGCCTGGGATCAAGTGGCTCGCAGCGATCGCGGCAGTGGCCGCGCTCGTCGCGACGGTGGCTTCATCGGCCGGGGCCGCGGAAGACCTCCCCCACGGCGCGGACGCCAGCGCCGCGGCCGAGGCCTACTACCGACTCGGGCAGACCGACGAGGACGCGGGCGACTTCGCCAAGGCGCGCGCCGACGACGTGGCCTGCGCGGGGGCGGACCCCGGCGGCCCATGGGCGTGGCGCGCGTCCCAGCGCATCGCATGGCTCGACGCCCGATCCGAGGGCGGCTTTGCGCCGCTCGCACGCCTCGAGCAGGTGCGACGCAGCCCCACCCTCTCCTCCGACCCGCAGGCCATCGAGGCGCTCGCGCGCGACGCGGACGCGTTCCCGCCCGGGCGCGTGCGCGTCGAGGCGCGCCTGCTCGTCGCCGAGGCGTGGCTCGGCCGGATGCACCGATCCGCCGACGCGCAAGTCGAGCTTCGCAAGGTGACCGACGACCCGGCGACCGACCCGCTGACCTTGCGCCTCGCCGAGCGCGAGCTCGTGGACCTGCTCGCCCGCGAAGGGCGGCCCGACGACGCCGCGCAGGAAGCGACCGCGCACGCCGATCGGCTCGACCCGCACATCGTCAAGCAGACGGCCCGCCTCGCCCGCAGACGGTGGGTTCGCTACGCGGCGATCGCGGAGCTCGCGGCCTTCTCGGCGCTCGCGGCCGCGGCGCTCCTGCGCTCCCGCCGGGGGGCGGAGGCCTCGCGGGCGCTGCGCACCGTCGCGCCGATCGCGATCGCGTTCGCGCTTTACCTCGGGGTCGGCGGGGGGCTGCTCGCGTCGCGGTACGAGTCGGGCAACGCGACCCCGTTCCTGCTGCTGGGCGCGGTCGCGCTGCCGCTGGTCCTCTTGGCGCGCGCGTGGGCGGCGGTGGGATCGCGCGGCGCGCGGGCCCGCTGGGGGCGCTCGCTCGTGTGCGCGACGAGCGTCGTCGCGGCCGCGTTCGTGCTCCTCGACGCCGTCAACCCCGCCTACCTCGACGGGTTCGGACTTTGAGCCGCGCGCGCCCCGTCCGCCCCGAGGACGTGCGCCGGGTCCGCCCTGGGCACGGCGCCAACTGCTCGAGCATCGGCAGCGTCGTCGACACCCTCTTCGCGACCGCTGCGGTCGGGGCCGCGCTCTTCGCCGCGGTCATGGCCGCGCTCGAGACCGAGCCGGTGACCGTCGTCGGCGGCGATCCCCCCGAAGACGACGAGGAGGACGCGCTGTGATCCTCCGGCTCGAGCGGTGGGGCGCGTGGGTGAAGCTCGCCGATCCCGCGGCGATCGTGGCGCTCGATCGCGACGCGGTCCGGGCGCTCGGAGTGGACGGCGGACGCGCGTGGGACGGGCCCGCGCGTCCCGGCGGGCCTTCGCGCCCCGTGGAGGTGCACCTGGCCGTGACGGCGCGGTGCGGCGCGGGGTGCACGGGATGTTACCTCGACGCCCGACCGGACGGGCTCGAGCCGCCGTTCGAGGCGCTCGTGACGGCGCTCGACGCGATGCGCGACGCGGGGGTCTTCACGGTGGCCTTCGGCGGCGGAGAGCCCACGACGCGCGACGACCTGGACGCGCTCGCCGACGCGGCGCGGGCGCGGGGTCTGACGCCGGTCCTCACGACGAGCGGCCTTGGCCTCTCGAGCGCGCGCGCCGAGCGCCTCCGCGCGTTCGCTCAAGTCAACGTGAGCTACGACGGCCCGGACGGTGCGTACGCGAGCGTCCGGGGCTTCGACGGGGCGGCGGCGGCGGAGGCGGCAATCGCGCGCCTGTCGGCGGCGGGCGTGCGCGTGGGCGTCAACGTGGTGCTCACCCGCGCGAGCTTTCCTCGCCTGCGCGAGACGATGGCCCGGGCCCGCGCGCTCGGCGCGGTCGAGGCGCAGCTGCTGCGGTACAAGCCGGCGGGGCGCGCGGCGTCGCTCGACTACCTCGCGCAGCGCCTGACGAGCGCCCAGGCCTGCTCGCTCGGACCGACGCTCCGGGCGCTGACCGACGCCTTCTGCCAGAGCGGCGACTTCCACGTGCGGATCGACTGCGCGCTCGTGCCCTTTCTCTCGGCCGATCCGGATCTGGCAGGCGACCCCGCGCGCCTGAGCCGCTGGGGCGTCTTCGGCTGCGAGGCGGCGGCGGCGCTGTCGGCGGTCACGGCCGAGGGGCGCGTCGCCCCGTGCAGCTTCGGGCCGGCGAGCGCGGCGCGACCTGCGGATCTGGCGCGCGGGTGCCGCGACGACGCCGAGCTGCGTCGCTGGAGACGACCGGCCGGCGCATCCGCCGAGCCGTGCGCCTCGTGCTCGCTCGCGCTGGTGTGCAAGGGCGGGTGCAAGGTCGTCGCGTCGTTCGTCTCGGGCGCCCTCGGGCCGGACCCCGAGTGCCCGCGCGTCGTCGCGCGTCGGGGCGGCGGTGCGGCGTGACGCGGGCGCGGACGGCGCCGGCGCAGTCGCGCTGGCGTGGGGGTTGGCGCTGGCGGTCGCTACCTACGCGCTCGTGCGCGCCGTCGAGGCCATCTTGCTGCCGGTCCCCAGCCCGGCGGCGATGGCGTGGAGCCTCCACTGCGGGTTCTTCTGGAGGATATGGACGGCCGCGTACGTCGGGGGCTTCGGAGCGTTCGTGGTGTTCGCCGCGGCGCGCCGCGACCCGCGCCGCGCGGCGGGCGCCCTGCCCGGGGCCCTGATCGGCGCCGCGCTCCTGCTCGCGGCGCAGGCCCTACTCTTCCCATGAGCAGCCGACGAAGACCGGCTCGGGCCGGAGGCGGACCCCGAAGCGCGCCTCGACGGCGTCGCGGATGGTCCGCGCCAGCGTCACGAGCTCGCGGGCGGTGCCCCCGCCTCGATGGACGAGGGCGAGCGCGTGCTTGCGCGAGACGCCGATCGCGCCGGAGCCCCACCCCTTGGAGAACCCGGCGCGCTCGACGAGCCAGGCCGCCGCGAGCTTGTACCGACCGGGGCCCGCGGCGAAGCGAGGCGGGGGCTCGCCGGCGCGAGCCTCGACCCGCTCGAGCGTCGCGGCCTCGACCACCGGGTTGACGAAGAAGGACCCCGCGCTCACCGATTCCGGGTCGGTCGCGTCGAGCACCATTCCCTTGCGGCGCCGCAGCGCGACGACGGTCTCGCGGACCCGCCGCAGCGGGACCCGATCCCCCCCGCCGGCGCCCAGCGCCGCGAGCAGCTCCGCGTACGCGGGGACCGGCGCCTCGGACTCGGCTCGGAGCGCGAAGCGCACGCCGACGACGATCCACCGATCGGCCCCCTTGAAGATGCTCGCGCGGTAGCCGAACCCGCACGCCGCCGGGTCGAGATGGACGAAGTCCTGCGCCTCGCGGTCGAACGCGCGCACGCGCACGATCGTGTCGCTCACCTCCTGGCCGTACGCGCCGACGTTCTGGATCGGCGTCGCCCCGACCCGCCCGGGGATGCCGCTCATGCATTCGAGCCCCGCCCACCCCTCGTCGCCGGCGCGCGCGACCAGGTCGTCCCAGTCCTCTCCCGCAGCGACGTCGACGAGGACGCGTTCGCCGGCGCGCGCGACGCCGACCCCGCGCAGCCGCATGCACGCCACGGTCCCGGCGAACCCCTCGTCGGCGACGACGACGTTGCTGCCGCCTCCCAGCACGAACACGGGCTCGCCGTCACGCGCGGCCCGCGCGAGGTCGACGACGTCGGCCTCCCGGTCGAGCCCGACCATGCGCGCCGCGGGACCGCCGAGGCGCAGCGTCGTCAAGGGCGCGAGAGGGACGGCCGTTCGCACTTGCATCCGCGGGGATCCACAGAGGATGTAACACTCTTCATCCGCGATGGTGCCGCTGCCGATCGACTCGCTCTTGCCCGCCGTCGTCGCGTCGCTCCGGCAGCGCCCGACGCTCGTCATCGAGGCCCCGCCCGGCGCGGGAAAGACGACGCGCGTGCCGCGGGCGCTGCTCGACGCGGGCTTTGCGGAGCGCGGCGAGGTCGTCGTGCTCGAGCCGCGGCGGCTGGCGGCGCGCATGGCCGCGAGGCGGGTCGCGGCCGAGCTCGGAGAAGAGGTCGGCGCCACGATCGGCTACGCGGTGCGGTTCGAGGACGTGACCGGCCCGCGAACGCGCGTTCGGTTCGTCACCGAGGGCGTGCTCGAGCGGACGCTCCTCTCGCGGCCCGATCTCGCCGGCGTCGCCGCGGTCGTCCTCGACGAGGTGCACGAACGCCACCTGCAGGCGGACGTGGCCCTCGCCCTGGTCGAGCACCTGAGGCGCACGCGGCGTCCCGATCTGCGCGTCGTCGCGATGAGCGCCACGCTGGCCGCCGGCCCCCTCGCCGCCCACCTCGACGCCCCGGTCCTGCGCGCCGAGGGCCGCCGCTTCGACGTCGTGGTCGAGCACTTGCCCGCGCCCGACGACCGCCCGCTCGGGTCGCAGGTCGCGTCGGCCGTGCGCCGGCTGGTCGCCGAGGGGCTCGACGGCGACATCCTCGTCTTCCTGCCCGGGGCGGGCGAGATCCGGCGGGCGCGCGAGGCGTGCGAGAAGGTCGCCGGGGAGGCGGACTTGATCGTCCTACCGCTGCACGGCGACCTGTCGCCCCAGGAGCAGGACGCGGCGGTCGGCCCGGCGACGCGGCGCAAGCTCGTCCTCTCGACCAACGTGGCCGAGTCGTCGGTCACGATCGACGGGGTCGTCGCCGTCGTCGACGCGGGCCTCGCGCGCGTCGCGTCGCAGGCCCCTTGGTCCGGCCTCCCCCGCCTGCGGATCGAGAAGATCAGCCGCGCGTCCGCGATCCAGCGGGCAGGCCGCGCCGGGCGCACGCGACCGGGCCGATGCCTGCGCCTCTACACGAAGGCGGACTTCGACTCCCGCCCGGAGCACGCGACGCCCGAGATCGCGCGGCTCGACCTCGCGCAAACCCGGCTGCAGCTCGCGGCCATGGGCGTCGATCGGCCGCCGTGGCTCGACCCGCCGCCCGTGGCCCACATGCGCGCCGCCGAGGAGCTGCTGCGCCGCTTGAGGGCGCTCGACGGGGACGGCACGATCACCGAGACGGGCCGGGAGATGCTCCGTTTCCCGGTGCACCCGCGCGCGGCGCGCGTCGTCCTCGAGGGACTGCGGCGCTCGGCGGTGGAGGACGCCTGCGTGGCCGCGGCGATCCTCGCCGAGGGGGACCCGCGCGCGACGAGCCGGGCGCAGTTCGGCGACGCGCGCGCGCAGGACCGCGCGACGGAGGCTTCGGACGTCGTCGCCTTGGTCGACCTCTTTCGCGAGGCGCGGGACGCCCGCTTTTCGGGCGGCTCGATGCGCGCCGCAGGGCTCGACGCGGGCGCCACGCGGGCGGTCGATCGGGCGGCGTCCCAGCTCTTGCGCGCCTGCGGGCGCCGGCGCGACAACACCCTGGCGCCCGACGACGTGCTGCGCCGCGCGCTCCTGGCCGGATACCCGGATCGCGTCGCCCGGCGCATCCGCGCGGGAGGCCGGCAGCTCGCCCTGGCGGGAGGGGGCGGGGCGGAGCTCGCCGAGACGAGTGTCGTCCGCGACGCCGAGTGGATGGTGGCGCTCGACGCCGAGGAACGGCCTCGCGGGACGCTCGTTCGCCTGGCGAGCGCGATCGAACCGGAGTGGCTCATCGACCTCTTCCCGGAGGACGTGAAGGAGAGTCGAGAGGTCACGTGGGACGCGCGCTCGGAGCGAGTGCAGGTTCGGGATTCGATGACGTGGGGCGCCCTGGTGCTCCACGCGTCCGAGGGGGGCGAGGCCCCCGAGCAGGACGCCTCGCGCGTCCTGGCCGAAGCGGCGCTCGCGGCGGGCCCCGCGGCGTTCGCGCCGGGCGACTCGCTCGAGCGATGGCTGGCGCGCGCGCGGTTCGCGTCGTCCGTGGACCCGTCTCTCCCGGCTCCGGACGACGAGGCGGTCCGCGCCGCGCTGACCGCCCTGAGCGAGGGCCGCCGCAGCTTCGCGGAGCTGCGCGAAGCGGGCTTGCTCGACGCGCTGCGCGGCGCGCTCGGCAAGCGCCGCGGCGACGTGGACCGGCTCGCGCCGGAGCGGGTGGAGCTCCTCGGGGGCCGCGCGGTCCCGATCCACTACGAGGCGGGCAAGCCGCCGCGCATCGCCTCGCGCCTCCAGGACTTCTTCGGGATGAGCGACGGACCGCGCGTCGGCGCCGGACGGAGCGCGCTCGTTCTCGAGCTCTTGGCGCCGAACGGGCGCGCGGTGCAAGTGACCACCGATCTTTCCGGCTTCTGGCAGCGCCACTATCCGAGCGTTCGAAAAGAGCTGATGCGCCGCTACCCGCGCCACTCGTGGCCGGAGGATCCGACGAAGCCCGCGCCCCGCATGCGCCCGCGGTGACGAGAAAGCCTAGGTAGCTGGTGTCCAACCGGGCTCCCAGCAGCCCTCACCCCGCCCGCGGTGGTCGCGTGACGCGCGCGCCCCTCTCCCGAGGGGTCGGGAGAGGGGACCTTGGGCGCGGACGGCGTCGCGGGGTAGCGGCTGGATGTACCGTGTGGATGATCAGGCTGCGAAGGGCCACTTCGCCCGGGACGCTTTTACCATCGATCCCGATGCGAAGACGATCGTCTGCCCCAACGGGCAGCTCGTGCAGATACGGCTCAACAAGGACGGTTCCGGCACCGCAGACTTCGGCGAGCACGCATTGTGCCCGTTGCGCGCGCAATGCACCGACTCCGCGTCGAGCCGCACCGTGCGGATCCATCCGAAGCACAAGACGCTGGCTCGGAGCCGAACACGTCAGCGCCACCCCGTGTGTGGAAGCAGCGCTACCGCGCCACCGGACCCAAGGTCGAGCGCAAGATCGGTCACCTGATGCGACGCAAGCACGGCGGACGCAGGGCACGCGTGCGTGGTCGCCTACGCATCTCCCACGACTTCGCGTTGCTCGCGGCCGCCATCAACCTCGTCCGCGGCCAACGTCCCCTCTCCCGACCCCTCGGGAGACGGGCGCGCGCGTTACTCGAGCACCGCGGGGGGGTGAGGGCCGCTCGCGGCGCGGCAGCCGGGTTGGACACCAGCTATCTAGTCTGGCTAGAACCCGGGCCCCGGCCGGTCCGCCGCGAAACCGCTGGGGACTGGCTTGGCCTTCCTCGGGTGGGACACCGCGGGCGGGACGACCGGAGGCGAGAAGAAGGGCGAAGCGCGCGGCGTCGCGGGCTCGTTCTCGGGGGCGGCGGCGAGGGGGGGCGGACCCGCTTCGCGCTCGACCGCGTCGTCGAGCCACGGCGGCGCGATCGTCGGGGCCGCGACCGCGACCACTGGCTTGGCCCCCCGCGCCGCGGCCGCCTGCGACTCGGACTGCGAAGCGCCCGGGCCCGCGAAAAAGAGCGCCACGAGGGTGGCGACGACGCTGGCGACGATCGCCCCCGCGACGACCGCGGCGCGCGACGTCCGGCGCGGCGAGGCGACCGGAAGCGACCGGACTTGGGGCTCGACGCTC
>Ga0070735_10005045_pt1 | contig 11015 bp, 8 predicted proteins | sample Coa_R1_FD_66443 | JGI IMG/M metagenome (GOLD analysis project Ga0070735, IMG submission 66443) | Surface soil microbial communities from Centralia Pennsylvania, which are recovering from an underground coalmine fire - Coalmine... | ecosystem: Environmental > Terrestrial > Soil > Unclassified ... | reverse complement strand
TGATCGAGCTTTTGGTGGTGATCGCCATCATCGCCATCCTGGTGGCCATGCTGCTTCCGGCCGTGCAACAGGCGCGCGAGGCCGCTCGGCGCAGCCAGTGCAAGAACAATCTCAAGCAGCTTGGCCTGGCCCTGCATAATTACCATGAGCTGCACAATATGCTTCCGCAGGCGGCGATCTGGTCGTTCTTCCCGCCGGGCTCCACCACCCTTTCGGCTGGAATGCAGCGAAATACGACCTGGATTGCGCAGATCCTGCCGCAGATTGATAATGCCCCACTATATGCCATGATCAATTTCGCCGCGCCGATTCTGAATCAAAAAGATCCGAGCGGGGCCATTATCACGGCCAAGCGACTCGGCGTGCTGTACTGCCCGTCCGACTTGCAATTCCAGAACGCCCCCTGGAACCTGGGCTGGACAAATTATTCCGGCGCTTCAATGTACTGGGCGATCTGGGGCTGGTCGGCTGATCCCTGGTCGGGCATCTTTACCGATTTCCAGAACACGACCATGACCGATATCAAGGACGGCACCTCCACGACGATCATGCTGGGAGAAACGTCGACGCTGGGATTCATGAACGGTCCTGCCTGGACGAGCGGCTTGGGAAGAACGCGCGGCACCGTTCCGGCAGGCGTCTACCAGCCGAGCCTTTGCGCGGTAACGACGCTATCCGTCTTTCCACCGCTTGGAGTCGGTCAGTATCCGGCGCAAACTGGTGCGCCTCCACTTTATCCCGATGGCAGCCCCTTCAATCCGGGCACCTATTGGTGGCCGACGGCAGAGGCCCCATACGTCGACAGCGGCAGCTACAAGGGAGTGTGGGGAATCAACAACGAATGGCCAAGCGCGAGCAGCGTGCACCAGGGAGGCATCCACGTGCTGATGGCCGACGGCGCGACGCGGTTTATCAACCAGAACATCCAATTCGGTTGGAATAACACGACCGGCGCCTGGCAGACGCTCTGGTTCGCCTTGCACTCCCGAAACGGCCAGTATCTCCAGGAGATCGTCGTGCAAGACTTCTAAGCCTCGTGACCGACCGCCCGATCGAATGAAAATGACAGGTCGCCGTCGGCGATCGTTCGAACGGGCGGTTTTTTGTTCCCGCGGCGGCACTGACAAGCGAGGACGCATCGCACAAGCGTCCTCGCTTTTTTTCTCTCGGTGCACAGCACCGTTCAGAGCCGTGACGCCGATCCCTTGACCATCAAAGCCAGCGAGCCCAGATGGTCTCCATCGGCATGTTGCAATAGTCTTTCCCGCAGCCGGCGACGGGCTCGCGAGAGCAGCGTTCGCACGGCGCCCGGCTTGAGGCCGAGTGCGGCGCCGATGTCGCGACAGCTCATCTCGTCGATGTTCTGCATCAGGAAGGCCGTGCGTTGACGCTCGGTGAGCGTCTCCAGCGCTGAATGAATCACCGCTTCCAATTCCGACCCTTCACCGTTGGACCTTTGCGCCAATCGCTTGTCGACCACCAGAGATTCCGGGACCAATCGCGGATTGCGGTAAAGTTCGGCGGCCACAATCGGCGCCGCCGATTTGTGTCGGCGCGCATCACGCAAAAAATTGTGTGCCAGGTTAAAAGTGATGCGAGCCAGCCATGTCGAAAATCGCGCGGTGGCCTCGTAGCGACGGCGCGCCTTATAGACTCGGATAAAAACTTCTTGGGCGACATCTTCGGCATCGTCCGTGTTTGCCAGAAGCTGGGTCAATCGTCCGACGAGCCGCTTGCGGTAATTGGCGACGAGTTCTGAAAAAGCCGCAGAATCATCGTTTGCGACGCGTAGCATCAACTGCACATCGGGATCGTGGAGATAGCGGAAATGCGGCGTTGAGATCATGATTTCTGGTTGATTATCTCGCGAAATTCGTCAAAGACGTTACGTCTTGTCATTATAAGACGCTATGTCTGTATTTGTCAAGTGGGCAAATCGCACCGGCGCAATTTTTTTTTGTGCCGCGCGCTAATCGAAACTGAAAGGCGACAGGAAAAAATTGGAAAACGATGAACTTCGTTGATATTTCGTGTCAGATTCGGAATCAGCCGGTGTGATATATTCGAGGCCGCTCATGCACGAGATTCCCGAGACCCGCCAGACCCTGCTCGTTCGGCTCCGCGACGCCTCGGACCAGCGCGCCTGGGAGGAATTCGTCGAGCTTTATCAGCCGGTCGTTTACCGGCTGGCGCGGTCTCGCGGCTTGCAGCACGCCGACGCTCTCGACCTCGTCCAGGACGTGCTGGTGGCTGTTGCCGGAGCGATCGACGGTTGGGACCCCGATCCGGCACTCGGTCATTTTCGAAGCTGGCTGTTTCAAATCGCACGCAACTTGACGGTCAATGCTCTGGCCCGTGGCGGCCGATCGCGCGGTTCGGGTGATTCGGGTTTTCAGCATTTGGTCAACAGCCTTCCCGCGCAACCCGACGCGGACGCCACGTTGTTCGACCTCGAATATCGCCGCGAGGCGTTCGCGCGGGCGGCTGCCCTGGTGCGCGAGAGCGTCGAAGAGGCAACCTGGCAATCTTTCTGGCTGACCAGCATCGAGGGACTCGCCATCGAAGAAGTTGCGCGCCGGCTGGGACTGACCGTGGGCGCCGTGTATGCCGCGCGCAGCCGAGTGCTCGCAAGACTGCGGCGAAAAGTAGAAAAACTGGAAGGGAGCTAAGGCGTCGATGAGTGCCGATCAGTTGCACGCTTCTTCAGATCAGCTTGACGACTTTCTCGCAGGCACGTTGGCAGGAGAATCCGAAGAGGCGCTGGTGCGCCACCTAGACGGCTGCCTCGCGTGCCGGCGCGAGCTGGAAACGGCCGCCGGCGAGCCGCGCTGGTGGAGCGATGCGATTCGATTCTTAAGCCCCAGCCCCACAGGCGAGTTCCCGCCCCATCCGCTCACGCCAAGCTCGCTCGATGGGGAGGTCGGCGACGACGTGCGAGGCGGCGGCCTGTCGCTCGACTTTCTGGCCCCGACCGACGATCCGCAAATGCTCGGCCGCATCGGACCCTATGAAGTCGCCGGCGTCATCGGGCGCGGCGGGACGGGCATTGTGCTCAAGGCCTTCGAGCGGTCGCTCAACCGGTTTGTAGCGGTCAAGGTGTTGGCGCCTCATCTGGCGGCCAGCGCCGCGGCCCGCAAGCGGTTCGAGCGCGAGGGGCAGGCGGCCGCGGCCGTCGTGCACGAGCATATCGTTCCCATTTATGCGGTCGATGTGCACCAGGGGCTCCCTTATCTCGTGATGCGCTACGTGCCTGGCCGGTCGCTGCAACAACGCCTGGAGCGGCAAGGGCCTTTGGGTTTGGTTGAAATGTTGCGAATCGGCCAGCAGACGGCTGCCGGCCTGGCGGCCGCGCATGCCCACGGGCTTGTGCATCGCGACATCAAGCCGGCGAACATTTTGCTGGAGCACGGCATCGAGCGGGTCATGCTCACCGATTTTGGGCTGGCGCGCACCGTCGACGACGCGAGTTTAACGTGCAGCGGCGTCGTCGCCGGGACGCCGCAATACATGGCGCCCGAACAAGCCCGCGGCGAGGCAATCGATCACCGCACCGATTTATTCAGCCTGGGCAGCGTGCTGTATGCGATGTGCGCCGGACACTCCCCGTTTCGAGCGGAAACGACGATGGGCATTTTGCATCGCATTTGCACGCAATCTCCGCGGCCTCTCGGGCAAATCAACCCCGAGACTCCCCGCTGGCTCGAACAGATCATCCGCAAGCTGCACGCTCGCAACCCGCGGCGACGGTTCCAGTCGGCAGCGGAAGTCGCCGTGCTCTTGGCTGCGCGTCTCGCGCAGGTGCAACGGCCTCGTTTTGGATCGGTCGTGCCCGCGACCAAAACACGATTGCGCCGCTTCAGGCTGGCGATCGCTTCGGCTCTGGCAATCGTCACGCTGGCCTGTCTCGCGTGGCGCTTGGCGCCATTCGATCAAGAGGAACTCGCTTTACATGCTCTCGACGCTGACATCGCATCGACCACGAGCCCGTCGATCGAGAGCGCCGAGAGGTCTTCGTCGGCAGCGCCCGCTTCGGCGAATGAGCCTGTCTCTTCATTCGCCTGGACTCCGAAGCGTGGCGAGCTCGAACAGGTCTCGAGCGAAGTCGATCATCTGGAGCAATCGCTCTTTCAGTCGCGAGGAATTCCAGACGGATTCTGGGCGCCGCGGCTGATGGACGTGAATCGTCTGCTGCAAGTGTTGGAGCGAGAGCTTCCGGAGCCTGGGTCCGGTTCAGTTTCCGGCGAGGGCCGCCCGAACGCGCGGTCCCAATAATGTCCTCTTTACGAAAGGGAGTCACATATGAAGACAATCGCGAGCGTGGGTGTGGTGATTGTGGGAATTCTGGCGGCCGCGGCGCTCCGCGACGTGCCGGCTAGCGGGCAAGAGGCCGCGGGGCGCCGGCCCCGCACGCCGGAACCCGGCGCGAGGCTGGGCTTGTCACCCACAGCGGAGGTCCCAAATCCCGCTGTGGCCAACCAGCCATTCAGCCCCTACCCGCAAGATGCTCAGTACGGCCACGTTTCTCCCGAGGCCGTGCGGGCGACGCAAGAGCTGATGCGCCAGGATGCCGAGCTCGAGCAACAAATTCGCCAGACCGTGCACGAATACGCGGCGGCCGACAGCGACGACGAGCGCGGCGAGGCTCGGAAGAAATTGTCGGGGCTGCTGAAAGATCAGTTCTCGATTCGGCAGAAACGCCGCGAACAGGACATTGCCCGCATCGAAGAGCGCGTGAAAAGGCTGCGCGAGGCGCTCAAGAAGCGGTCCGAGTCGCAACAAGAAATTGTCGAGCGACGGCTGAACGACATCCTGAGCGACGCCGACGGGCTCGGCTGGGGCGACGCCGCCGGCGACGCGGGAGCGAATCCCTATTTGCGGGACCTCCAAGGCATCAAAGGATACTGAGCACCCGCACCCGAAGTCGCCCAATCCGTCGTAGAGCAAGCGTCTCGCTTGCTCGTCGAAAGGCGCTCGATCGCGATCCGAGCGATGCATCGAGCTGACGTCGCAGGTTGGAAAACCTACGCCACCGTGGAGTAGGTTTTCCAACCTGCTCGTTGTTGGAATGCGCGCGATGCCGGTGGCCGCGCGCATTCGGCGATCGAGCAAAACTGCGCCACGGCCGGCGAGCCGCGCGCATTCGGCTACAAAGTCGCGCGACGTTCGGGAAAACCGCGCCACGGCTGGCTTGGTGGCGACGGACGCGCGTGGCACACCGAGACTCATCTTGCGGAGCAAGATGACTATAGTACACCTCGCGGCACGAGATTTGCTTGCTGGATTGGGCCTCTTGCTCCCGATTCGAGGGGGAAAATGCGATGAAGCTCCGGCCGGTTCAGTCGAAACTTTTTGAATCGAATGAGCCGGATCGACGGTGCGATTGAATTTCGGCGGCGAGCGGCTAATGTCTACTTGCGCATGACCTTGCCGATCTGCGGGCGACTGGGAGTCAGCGGATGATCCTGCACACCGTGCGACACAGCCTTTTGACGGCACTCGCGCGCGGGGTCGCCATTCCGGCATACGCGCGGCGCTTCGGGCGATTCGAGCGTATGTTGCGCGAGGCGCGCCAGGTGCAGCGGGATTGGCTGTTCGCGCGAGTCCGCCGCTGCCGCGATACGCGGTTCGGCCGCGATCACGCCTTCGCGCGAATTCAAACGCTTGACGACTTTCGGCGGCAGGCGCCGGTCGCGCGTTATGACTATTTTGCGCCTTATATAGATGACGTTGCGCGCGGAAATCTCGGCGCTCTGATTCCCGCCGGCGAGCAAGTCTCCCGCTTTACGATCACCACCGGCAGCACGGGGGTCCCCAAATTGAACCCCGTCTCGACGAGCTGGCTTAAAGAATACCGCGAGGCGTGGAATTATTGGGGCATCAAGATCCTTCTCGACCACCCCCGCCACGTGGGAGGCAAAATCCTGCACATGGCCGGGACGTGGAACATGGGCCGCACCTCGGGGGGCATCCCAATCAGCATGGTGAGCACGCTGGGCGCGCGCTACCAGCATCCGCTCGTGCGCCCCTATTATGCCATTCCCAATGAAATCAGCGAAATTCGCGACCCGATCGCCCGCTATTACGCCACCTTGCGCCTGGCCATCTGCGAAAACATCAGCCTGATCGTCCTGATGAACCCCGGCACGTTGTTGCGACTGGTGAAACTGGGCGATGAGCACCGGCAGAAATTGATTCGCGACGTGCACGACGGCACTTTGTCGAGTGATTTCGAAATCGCTCCCGAGATTCGCCGCCAGCTCGCACCTCGCATGCGCCGGCCGAATCGTTCGCACGCCCGCGCGCTCGAACAAATCGTGGAAAGGACCGGGCGGCTCTATCCGAAAGATTATTGGTCGGCCCCCATCATCGCCTGCTGGCTGGGGGGCACAGCCGGCTACCAGGCGCGGTATTTGGCCGAATATTTCGGTCGCGTCCCCATGCGCGATATGGGTTTGGTGTCGAGCGAAGGCCGGCACACGATTCCCATCGAAAACACCAAGCCCGAAGGGGTTCTGGCCGTCACCGCCGGATACTACGAGTTTGTCCCCGTCGCCGAGATCGACGCCCCAGCGCCTCTGGTGTTCGAAGGACACGAACTCGAAGTCGGGGGCGAATATTATCTGCTGATGACGACATCCAGCGGCTACTACCGTTACAACATCGGCGACATCGTGCGCTGCCGCGGCTTTGTAGGCCAGGCGCCGGTGCTCGAGTTCCTGCAAAAAGGAGACCGATGCGGCGACCTGGAGGGCGAAAAAGTCACAGAACATCAATTGATCGAAGCGGCCGGCGATGCGGCCGAAGCGCTCGGCGTCAAGCTGGGGTGCGTGACGGCTATTCCCTGGCGCCCAGATGGTCAAGCACCGTGTTACGTCGTGCTGATCGAGCATGGCGACATTCCGGAGCCGGCCGCCGCGCGCAGATTCCTGGAGACGCTCGATCGCCGGCTGATGGAATCGAATTTTTTGTATTCGGCCCGCCGCCGGGAAGAGGTGCTGGGGCCGCCGCGCCTGGCGCGAATTCCGACCGGCGCCTGGGGCGAATTCGTGCAGTCCGAAATCGCCCGGCGAGGGACGGGCGACGTGCAATATAAGCACCCGGGCCTGGTGCAGGATACAAGCTGGTTGGGCCGGTTCAATCCGGTCGATACAATTCATCTGGAAACCGCCCCGTCGGCCGATCTGTCGTACATGGGGAAGAGTTGACGGGCGGGCAGGCTGGTGCCATTATCGTCGGCGGCGATCGAATCCGATGGCCTGAGCGATCTGGCTGCGCGCGACATATCACTCAAGGACACTCAACACCTTGTTCTGGCAAAACTGCGTTCGAACCTCGATGACCGCCGTCGCCCGGGCGGCCGCCATTCCCTATTATCGCCGCAAACTGCAGCGCTTCGAGCACATGCTGCACGACGCGCACGCCGTTCAGCGCCGATTTCTCTTCGAAAAGCTGAGGCGCTGCGCCGACAGCCGATTCGGCCGCGTACACGGCTTTGGGCGCATCAAGACCCTCGATGATTTTCGAAAGCAAGTGCCCATCTCGCAGTACGAATATTTCGCCCCTTACATCCAGGACGTGAGCCAGGGGCGGCTGGATGCGCTTTTCCCCCCGGATGAAAAAGTGCTGATGTTCGGCGTCACGACCGGCACAACCGGGCCGCCCAAGCTCAACCCCGTCACCGCCACCTGGCTAGAGGAGTACCGCCGCTCGTGGGAAGTGTGGGGAGTCAAGTCGATCTTCGAGCATGCCGAGATGATCGGCACGCGGCTCTTGCAGGTGACCGGCCCGGCGAATCTCGGCCGATCGGGGAGCGGCTTACCGATCGGAATGATCAGCTCGGTCGCCGTGCGCTATCAAAATCGCGTGCTGCGCTCGTTCTATTCGGTGCCGCTGGAAATCTGCGACGTCGGCGACCCGCTTTCGAAATATTACACCATGCTGCGGCTGGCGATGCTCGATCCGGTGGGGTTCATCTGCACGATTACGCCGGCGAATCTGCTGCGTCTGGCCGCGATGGGCAACGAGCACCGCGAGAGCCTGATCCGCGACATTCACGACGGCACGCTGCGAAAAGACGTGGAGCTCACCCCGGTTCTGCGCGACCGCGTCCGCCGGATGTTGGCCGTGCGCCGGCCGCGACGAGCCCGCGAGCTGGAACAGATCGTCGAACGCACCGGCACGCTGTATCCCAAGGATTATTGGCCGCTGTCGCTGGTGGCGTGCTGGCTGGGGGGCACGATCGGCTATCAATCGCGCGATCTTCCGCGCTATTACGGCTCGACCCCCACGCGCGATCTGGGACTGGTCTCGACCGAGGGCCGCCACACAATCCCCCTGCATGACGACCGACCCGAGGGGGTCTTGGCGGTGGACGGGAACTACTACGAATTCGTCCCCGTTCGCGAAATGGGCTCGGCCGATCCGCAGACCCTGGAATGCCACGAGCTGGAAGTGGGGGGCGAATATTTCCTTTTGATGAGCACCTCAAGCGGCCTGTATCGCTATGACATCGATGACGTCGTCCGCTGCAACGGCTATGTGGGCCAGGCGCCCGTCCTCGAGTTTCTCCACAAGGGCAGCCAGTGGGCCGATATGGAGGGGGAAAAAGTCAGCGGGCATCAAGTGGCGCAGGCCGTCGAGACGGCGGCGCGGGAGCTGGGCCTGTGCGTCGACTGCTTCACGGCCGTCCCGGTGCGCAATGACGGCGAGGTTCCCTACTACACGCTGCTCGTCGAGCGGCCGGCGATCGAAGATTGCCAGGCCGCGAGGAAATTCCTGGAAATCGTCGACCGCGAGCTGGTTCGCCAAAACGTGATGTACGCCGGCAAGCGCAACGACCGGTACATCGATGCTCCGCGGCTGGCGCGGCTGGCGCCGGGCGCGTGGTCTGAGTACACGCGCGTAGAACTGCGGCGCGGGGGAACGGGCGAATCGCAATACAAGCACCCGGCGATCGTTTCCGACCCTGCCTGGCTCAGCCGTTTCCAGCCAATCGACACGGTGACGGTGGGGTGACGACGGCGGCCTGATGACAGGGGGCTGACTAGTCGATGATCTTATTGATCTGATACTCGACGATCCCGCGCGCGCCCGCCCCTTTTAGCTTGGGGACGACCACCCGCACGAACGACTCGTCGACGATCGTGTTCACATCGACCCAGTCGGGATCGGAAAGCGACGAAACGGTCGGCGTCTGCAACGCGGGAAGCTGTTCGAGCACCTTCGGCAGATCGGCGCGACGCACGTTCATCATCAGCCCCACCTTTCCGTCGGCGGCCAGGCACGACTTGAGCATCAGGGCCAGGTTGTCGATCTTCGAGCGCTTCCATTCGTCGGCGTACGCGCTGGTGTTGGCGATGAACCGCGTGGTGCTTTGCAAAACCTCCGCCACGATCCGCAGGTTATTGGCTCGCAGCGAGCTGCCGGTCTCGGTGACTTCGACGATGGCGTCGGCGAGCTTGGGCGGTTTCACTTCGGTCGCGCCCCACGAAAACTCGATTTGCGCCTCGACCCCGTGACGCGCCAAAAAGCTTTTGGTGAGCCCCACGACTTCCGTCGCGATGCGTTTGCCGGCGAGGTCTTTGACGGTTCTGGCGGGCGAGTCTTCGGGGACGCACAACACCCAGCGGACCGGGCGGCGGCTGACCTTGGAAAACATCAATTCGCAGACTTCATACACCTGGGCGTTGTTTTCGAGCACCCAATCATAGCCGGTGATCCCCGCGTCCAGCGCCCCCTGCTCGACGTAGCGGGCCATCTCCTGCGCGCGAATGAGCAGGCACTCGATCTCCGGATCGTCGATCTCCGGATAATACGAGCGCGACGAAAACTTGATGTTGTATCCGGCTTTCTTGAACAGCTCTCCGGCCGCCTCTTGCAGCGAACCGGCTGGAATTCCCAGCTTCAATATCCGTTCTGACATGCATCGCTTTCTACTGGGCCGCGAAGAATTACTTGCGGTAAACTTCCGCCGGATCGAAGAGGCGCTTCCCCACCACCTCGAACGCGCTGCCGTCGGCCGACAGCTTGCGGAAAAAGCAGCTCTGGTATCCTTCATGACACGCCGCCCCGCCGATCTGCTTCACCTTAACGAGCAGCGTGTCGGCGTCGCAGTCGTAATAAATCTCCTGCACTTCCTGAACATTGCCGCTTTCTTCTCCTTTGCGCCAGAGCTTGTTGCGGCTGCGGCTGAAGTAGCAGGCGCGACCTGATCGCAGCGTCTCGCGAAACGCCTCTTCATTCATGTACGCCAGCATCAGCACGACGCCGCTCCTAGCTTCCTGCGCGATCACGGGAATCAGGGGCGTCTTTTGAAAGTCAGGACCGACCGACACGAGCCTTCTCCACACTGAGATGCGCCTAACTGAGGCAAAAACCCAAATCACCAGTCTATCAAGGCGTCACGAAGCCTGCATGGCCCTGGTTCCGGCCGGCCGGCAAACGCGGATTTTCCGCGAGTGATCGTCGCAAAGCACCCGCCGTTTGGCAAGCGCGGCCCAGTTGGAGTTCAGCCTTCAGGCTGCGCAGTTTGACCGGGTGGTGAGCGCTGGCTGTCCGAGCGCGACTCGCGTGCATGCCAGCGTTCTGCGACCCCTCTCGGGGGTCGGATGGACGTGACACGCTACCGGGGGTCTTCGCTGCGCTCGACCCCCGGCTAATGGCTCGCACCCCTATTCGGGGTGCTCTGCCACCCAATGCTGGAACAATAAGCGTCCGGCGAGTCTGAGCGCCCATCGAGTCTGACTTCGAAACCCGGCGACCTGCGGGACAGCGGGACGACGGGACTACTCGCCCTGGCCGGGAACCGGCAACCTGAAAGGTTGCCAGCCGATAGCCGGGGGTCGAGCGAAGCGAAGACCCCCGGTTCAAACGCATGAACACAGCAGCACCCCGGCAGGGCAACGCCGTTAACTATTTTTTTCCATGAAAATAGGGTATTTCGGCAATCTTATTCATGGTTTTTGTGAGCCTTGGGTACTGTGAAAATATGGTGATATAAGAAAGCCCTGGAAAAC
>Ga0070735_10005044_pt1 | contig 11016 bp, 13 predicted proteins | sample Coa_R1_FD_66443 | JGI IMG/M metagenome (GOLD analysis project Ga0070735, IMG submission 66443) | Surface soil microbial communities from Centralia Pennsylvania, which are recovering from an underground coalmine fire - Coalmine... | ecosystem: Environmental > Terrestrial > Soil > Unclassified ... | reverse complement strand
CGTCCAGGCGCTGGCCGGCAAGCCCGTCCCCGACCAGCTGCAGATCGCCCGCCTCAAGCGGCAGAAGCTCGCCCTGCGCGACCAGATCACCCGCCTCGAAGACCGCCTGACGCCCGACATCATCGCCTGACGCGGAGAACGGCGATGGAAACGACCATCCGGGCCATGCGCGCCCCGCGCTGGTCGCCCTCCACCACCAGGCGGTAGGGGCCGACGCCGTCGGGCAGCGGCGCGCCGTCGGATGCATCGGCGAGGATGATCTGGTCCCTGCGCACCATGGGGTCGGTATCGGCCAGGCTGAGCGCCACGACATAGCCGTCCTTGGCGGTGACCAGGACGACGTCGGCGAGATCGGGACCCTTGAGCGTCTTGCCGGCGGGCGCGCCGACGCGGGCCAGAATGTCGGCGAGCGGGACGCCCCGGTAGGCGTGCGTCTGGCCCTCGACAGTGACCGTCAGCATAACGTGCGGCAGCGCCGCGATGTCGGCGGGGCTCAGCGTCACGGCCTGGCCGGCGAGGCCGCTAACGGCCACATCCTGGGCGGCGGCCGGCATGGCGGCCGCCAGGGCCAGCGCAAATGCGGCGAGAGGCAGAAGACGGGAGCGATTGCGCATCGACCTACCCGGCGGCCGCTCGCTTGTGCGCGTACATGGCCGCGTCGGCTTCGGTCAGGGCCTGTTCGGCGTCCGCGCCGGGCATAAGCTGGGCGACGCCGTAGCTGATCCTGACCGGCATCAGCCACTCGCCGGAGGCAATCGGCTCATCCTCGACCAGCGTGGCGAGCACGGCGGCCTTGGCGAGCGCGGTCGCCCGGTCCGCATGCACGAGGATGACGCCGAACTCGTCGCCGCCGAGGCGTCCGACGATGTCCGATTCGCGCACAGCGCCGGCCAGCCGCTCGGCCACCGCCTTCAGCGCCACGTCTCCGGCCGCGTGGCCGAAGCGGTCGTTCACCGCCTTGAACCCGTCGAGGTCGAAGTAGATCAGGCTGGTCTGGCCGCCGTAGCGGTGCGTGAAGGCGATGACGCGTCGAAGCTCGCGCACGAAGGCGCGGCGGTTGAGCACCGGGGTGAGCACGTCCTGGTCGGCCAGGCCCTCGGCCTCGGTGAGCCGAGCCTTGAGCCGCTGGACCTCGCCGCGCAGCTCCTCGATTTCGCCGAGCAGCGTGGTCAGCGCCGCCTGCACCGGGCCGGTGATGTCGGCGGGGCCGAGGCCGAGGAAGGCGGCGCTATCGACGGGCGCGGAGCTCGCCAACGCTTGCGCGGGCGTGACACCGGCCGCGACCGGCCTTCGCCTGACCGCGCCGAGCGCGTCGAGACGCACGCCCAGGAGCCTCATCGCTTGCCATCGTCCCCCGCCGCCCGCGTTCCCGGGAGAGCCCCGCGAATCGCCTCAAGGCGGCCGCCGCCAAGCGAATCCTGGCTCCGATCGGTTGCGGGCGCAAGGTTGACCCCTATACTGCCCGGCTTCCTCGTCGGAGCCGCCATGCCCGGAAAGATCGCGCCGGTCGCCATCATCATGGGAAGCCGGTCGGACTGGCCGACCATGCGGGCCGCCGCCGCCATCCTCGACCAGCTGGGCGTCGGCTACGAGAAGAAGGTGGTTTCAGCCCACCGTACGCCGGATCGGATGTACGCCTTCGCCAAAGGCGCCAAGGCCGCCGGCTTCAAGATCATCATCGCGGCCGCCGGCGGCGCGGCGCATCTGCCGGGCATGACCGCCTCGATGACCATGCTTCCGGTGCTGGGCGTGCCGATCAAGACGCGGGCGCTGAAGGGCGTCGACTCGCTGCTCTCCATCCAACAGATGCCGGCCGGCATCCCGGTGGGCAGCCTCGCCATCGGCGAAGCCGGCGCGACGAACGCGGGGCTGCTGGCCGCCCAGATCCTGGCGTTGAGCGACCCGGCGCTGGCCGAGCGGCTGGAAACCTACCGGGCGCTGCAGACAGCCTCGGTGGCGGAAACCGTGACCGACTGACGCGCGTGCCCGCCTTCCCGCTCCGGCCCGGATCGACGATCGGCATCCTCGGCGGCGGTCAGCTGGGCCGCATGCTGGCCCTGGCGGCGGCGCGGCTGGGGTTCGAGACGGTCGTGTTGGAGCCGCGAGCCGACTCCGGCGGGGGCCAGACAGCCGGACTGTGGTTGAACGCCGCCTACGACGATGCCGGCGCGTTGAAGACGCTCGCCGAAGCCGCCGACGTCGTCACCTTCGAGTTCGAGAACGTGCCCGCAAGCGTGGTCGAGACGCTGGTCGGCCTCGGCGCGTCGGTGGCGCCGGGCGGGCGGGCGCTGGCGGTCGCCCAGGACCGGGTGGACGAAAAGACCTTCCTGAACGGGTGTCGCGCGCCGACCGTCCGTTTCGCCGCCGTCGAGACGACCGCCGACATCCTCGCCGGCCTCGAGGCGCTGGGCGCGCCGGCGCTCTTGAAGACCCGCCGCGAAGGCTACGACGGCAAGGGTCAGACATGGGTCGAGGGCCACGCGGACGCGGCCGACGCCTTCGCGCGCATCGACAAGGCGGCGGCGATTCTGGAGGCGCGCGCCGACTTCGTGCGCGAGCTTTCGGTGATCGCCGCCCGCGGCCGCGACGGCGAGGTGGCCGCCTATCCGCTGGGCGAGAACCACCACGAGGGGGGCATCCTTCGGCGCACCCATGCGCCAGCGCAGGTGACGCCGGCGATCGCCGAACAGGCGCAGGTGATCGCCGCGCGCGTCCTCACGAGCCTCGACTATGTCGGGGTGATCGGGATCGAGCTCTTCGAGATGGCCGACGGGCGGCTGCTCGTGAACGAAATCGCGCCCCGGGTGCACAACTCCGGCCACTGGACGCTGGACGGCTGCGAGGTGGACCAGTTCGAGCAGCACCTGCGCGCCATCGCCGGCTGGCCGCTGGGACCGGTGACGCCGCTGGCCAGCGTCGAGATGGAGAACCTGATCGGCCACGACGTCGACCGCTGGCCCGCCCTGATCGCCGAACCGGAAGCCCGCGTCTGGCTCTACGGCAAAGCCGAGGTCCGCGACGGCCGAAAAATGGGCCACATCAACCGCCTGAGGCCCCTGGAGCGGGAGTGAAGCTCGTCTTCGTCATGGCCCGACTTGTTCGGGCCACCCATGATCAGCGTCGAACGTGGGTGCTCATGGGTCCCCCGCACTCCGCGGCTTCGCCGCTACGGCGGAGGATGACGAGCGATTGTACCGGCGGCGGCCCAGGGCGCTGGCGAGGGTGGTGGCGAGGTCGGCGGGTTTGAGGCGGGCTTTCCAGGACTCGAACGCCATGACGTGGTCGATCTGGCGGTCGAGGTGGTCGAGGCTGGCGGCACGGCCCTCGCGCAGGCGGACGGCCAGTGTCGAAGCGAGCACGCCGGCGAGGATGGCGCGCTTCGAATAGTGGTTTTCGTCGGTGGCCACATCGCCGGCCCAGCGCCAAAGGCGGTCGGCGGTCTCCCAGACGAGCCGCGCCGCCAGGGGCGCGTTGGGCGGCAGCGCCAGAAAGCCGGCCCAGCGACCGAGCGCCGCCTCGTCGGCGAAGGCCGCGTCCATCCGCGCTTCGACGCTCCTGCGGATGCGCATCCGCACCTTGAGCCCCGCCGGGTTCTCACCGGCGAGCGCGGCCAGCGCGCGAGCGTCGTGGCGGCGGGAGAGGAGCGCGGCGAGGTCGCGGGCGCCGCCTGGCGCGACCAGCATCGCCTCGCCCGCCGAAAGGCCGGCGTCGGCGGCGGCGCGCGTCAGCATGCGCCCGTTCCAGCCCAGCGTCGGCGCGCGCTGGATGGCGGCGTCGAGCAGGCGGGCTTCTGCGGCTTCGGTCCAGTCGATCTCGGCGGCGGTCATGGCGTCTGGAACCTTACACCGCAAGGCTTGCCCGCGTCTCGCCCGTGGACAATAGGGCCCGGCTCTGCTATCAGCCGCCCCGCATCGGCGAGCGTCGCTCGCCGATTTCATTTTTCCGTGCCCGTCTGGGAGGACTGGTCATCGTTCAGATTTTCGTGCGCGACAACAATGTCGACCAGGCGCTGAAAGCGCTGAAGAAGAAGATGCAGCGCGAAGGCTCGTTCCGCGAAATGAAGCGGCACGTGCACTACGAAAAACCCTCCGAGAAGCGCGCCCGCCAGAAGGCCGAGGCCGTGCGCCGCGCCCGCAAGCTGGCGCGCAAACGCGCTCAGCGCGAAGGCCTGCTCCCCGCGCCGAAGAAGCCGGCGCGGACGTAGAGCCGCCTACTCGCCGGTCCGCCGGACCAGGCTTTTCAGGAACGTCCCGATCTCGAACCGGCCGCTGGCCAGCGCGCCGGACTTGAACGCCGGCCCCGCCACCCAGAGCTCGACCGCGGTGGTCGCGAACATCAGCGCCGCCGTTCCCGCCACCTGCCAGAGCGGCGGGTCGGACGCGGCGCGCGCGGCCATCATGAAGGGCGTGAAGATCGGCACCCACGAGAGGGTCGTGAGCAGCGGCGCGTCGGGATGGGTGATCGCCTGCGACATGAAGATCATCGGCATGGAGAGGAGGATCATCATCGGCCCGAGCAGGGTCTGCGCCTCGCGCGTTGTCTCGCAGAAGGCGCCGACGGTGACGTAGAGGGTGGCGAACATCAGGTAGCCGCCGACGAAGTAGAGGGCGAGGTAGGCGATCATCCCCTTGCTGAGCAGGATGGCGACCAGATCGGCGGCCACCGAGGGCGCGGCGATGGCGAGCGCTGTCGCCCCGATGCTCAGCCAGACGCCGAGCACCGTTGCGGTCACCGCCGCGACGCCGAGGATTTTGCCGGCCATGATCTCCGGCACCGAGGCTGAGGTCAGCAGCACCTCGAGGATGCGGCTCGACTTCTCCTCGATGACGCTGTTCAGCAGCATCCCTGCGCCGGTGAACACCACCATCCACAGCAGCATGCCCATGCCGAAGCCGATGAAGCCGCGCACCAGCTCGCGCTGGGACACGCGGCCGCCGGCGCGGGCGGAGAAGGTGGTGACGTGCGGCGTCAGCTGGTCGATGGCCGCCAGCGCTTTCGGTCCGATGCCCTGTTTGGCGAGGTCGGCTCGGCGCATGGCCTCGGCGACGGCTTCGCGGACGGCGATCTGGCCGGCGCGGTCGGCGACGTTGCGGCTCCAGTAGTCCACGTCGACGCCCTGTCCCGACGCGTGGATGATCGCCGCGGCGTCGAGCGGGTGGCCATCGGGCAGACGGGCTCCGCCGGCGACGTAGGCGCGGAGCCGGGCGCCGGCGTCGGCGGGGCTCGAGAACGGACCGCCCGGGGCGGCGACAATCACGGCGGCCGGTCGCTGGCCGGGCTGGCTGGCGGCCAGCGCCTGTTGCACCGCCTGGACGTAGCCTTGCCCGGTGAAGTCGACGACGGCGATCTCGGGCACCGGCGAGGTGCGCGCCAGGAGCGTCGACGAGCCGCCGAAGAGCATGATCCCGACCGGCATGAGCAGGATGGAGAGCCAGAAGCCGGGCGTGCGGACGTAGGCGAGGTAGTCGCGGACGGCGATGCGGAGGAGGCGGCTCATGGCTGGCCGGCCCCGGCGGTCAGCACGATGAAGGCGTCGTGCAGGTGCGGCTCTCTGAGCTCGAAGCGGCGGATGTCGAGGCCGAGGTTGAAGGCGGCGGTCAGCGCGGCCTGCGCCGGCGCGCCGCGTTCCAGGACGGCCGTCACCCGGACGCCGCCGTCGTCGGCCGGCTCGACCGTGCGTTCGCCGAGGCCCGGCACCGCGGCCAGCCGCGCCGGATCGAAGCCGCCTTCGATGACCAGCGTGCGCGGCGCCGCGGCGCGAGCGGCTTCGACCGCGCCGTCGAAGACTTTCTTGCCGTTGGCGAGCAGGACGACCTGATCGCACAGGCGCTCGGCGTGCTGCATGACGTGGGTGGAGAAGACGACGGTCGCCCCGCGCGCCGCGAGCTCGCGGATCAGCGTCTCCAGGCTCTGCTGGTTGACCGGGTCGAGGCCGGAGAACGGCTCGTCGAGCAGCACCAGGTCCGGCTCGTGAGCGATGGCGGACAAAAGTTGGACCTTCTGGGCCATGCCCTTCGACAGCATGCGGATCTGGCGCCCGGCGGCGTCGCCCAGGCCCTGCGCCTCGAGCATCTGCCGGGCGCGGCGCTTGGCCTCCGGGACGGCGACGCCCTTGAGGCTGGCGAGGAAGGCGATGGCGGCGACCGGCGTCATGCGGCGATAGAGGCCGCGCTCCTCGGGCAGGAAGCCGATGCGGTCGCGCACCGAGCGAATGTCGGATGCGCCAAGCACCGATATGGCGCCGGCCGTCGGCGCGATCAGGCCGAGGATCATGCGGATGGTCGAGGTCTTGCCGGCGCCGTTCGGGCCGAGGAAGCCAAGGATGCGGCCTGGCTCGACCCGGAAGCTGAGGCCGTCCACCGCGGTGAACGCGCCATAGCGTTTGGTCACCCCATCGAGCGCCAGCGCCGCCCCGCTCATCCGTCAGCCGCTCCCGCTCCGTCCGGCGCGCATTAAGCGTGGAGCGTCTTAAGGACGTGTTCAATTCCGCCGACGACATGGTGCGCATAGCGGGGGCCGAGCAGGCTGGCGTGCCGGGCGCCGGCGACGTGGTCGACGCGGCCGCGCGCCGAGGCGCTGGCCGCCGCCGCCTGCAGGGCGCGGAAGGCGGGCAGCCGGCGCTCGGCCGACGCGGTGACGACGGCGACCGGCCAAGCGGGGTCGGCGGGGCCGACCGCCAGCGCCTGTGCGGCCGTGAACGGCCAGGCGAGGATCTCGTCGGCCGCGGCGCGGGTGTGGCCGGCGTTGCCGAAGGTCCAGAGCTTGTGGGCATGGGCCTCGCCCTCGACGCCGATCGAATCGCCGAAAGGACCGAAGGGTCTAATGAGCCCGAGCGCGGTCGCCGCGGCCGAGAGCCGGGCGAGGCGCCCGTAGCCCCGCGCGCCGGCGGCGATGCGGGGGTCTTTGGCCATCTCCGGCGTGAACGCGTCGACGAGAACGAGGCCGGCGATGCGCGCCGGATTGCGGCCGGCGAACAGGCGCACGTGCAGCCCGGCCATGGAGTGGCCGACGAGAACGAGCGGCCCGGCCTCGCCTAACGCCGCCAGCAGGCGTTCGAGATCGGCGGCGATGGCCACCCCGTCGCGGGGACTGGGACCGGGGTCGGAGAGGCCGAGACCGGCGCGGTCGTAGGCGAGCGAGCGGACGCCGCCGACGGTCAGCAGCGCCTGCACCGCCGCCCAGTCCGCCGACGCGCCATAGGAGCCGGCTTCGAGGACCACGAGCGGCTCGCCTGACGGCGGTCCGGCCGCCACCAGGTGCAGGCGTCGGCCGGCGACGTCGACCATCCGCCCGCGGGGCGCGGGCCTTGGCATCAGAGGGCCTTCAGGATGCCTTCGACCATCTTCTTGGCGTCGGCGAACAGCATCATGGTGTTGTTGCGGAAGAAGAGTTCGTTCTCGACGCCAGCATAGCCAGAGCCCATGCCGCGTTTGACGAAAAGGACGGTGCGCGCCTTTTCGACGTCGAGGATCGGCATGCCGAAGATGGGCGAGGTGGGATCGGTCTTGGCGGCCGGGTTGGTGACGTCGTTGGCCCCGATGACGAAGGCGACGTCGGTCGAGGGGAACTCGGCGTTGATGTCGTCGAGCTCAAACACCTCGTCGTAGGGCACGTTGGCTTCGGCCAGGAGCACGTTCATGTGGCCGGGCATGCGGCCGGCGACGGGGTGGATGGCGTACTTCACCTCGACGCCCTCGGCCTTCAGCTTGTCGGCCATCTCGCGCAGCGCGTGCTGGGCCTGCGCGACCGCCATGCCGTAGCCGGGGACGATGATGACCTTGGAGGCGTTCTTCATGATGAAGGCGGCGTCCTCGGCCGAGCCTTGCTTGACCGGCCGCGTCTCCGCCGGACCCGCCGATGCGACGGTCTCGCCGCCGAAACCGCCCAGGATCACGGAGATGAAGGACCGGTTCATCCCCTTGCACATGATGTAGGAGAGGATGGCCCCGGACGAGCCGACCAGCGCGCCGGTGATGATGAGGGTGATGTTGGCGAGCGTGAAGCCCAGCGCCGCCGCCGCCCAGCCGGAATAGCTGTTCAGCATCGAGACGACGACCGGCATGTCGGCCCCGCCGATCGGGATGATCAGGGTGATCCCGATGATCAGCGCCAGCGCGAAGACGGCCCAGAACGCCCATTTGGCGTCGCCGCCGCTGGTCGCCAGCACCGCGATCAGGGACACCAGCGCCAGCGCCAGGGCGATATTCAGCGCATGGCGGGCGGGCAGCAGGATCGGCGCGCCGCTCATGTTGCCATTCAGCTTGGCGAAGGCGATCAGCGAGCCGGTGAAGGTGACCGCGCCGATGGCGACGCCGACCGAAAGCTCGATCAGGCTCTCGAGCTTCACGCCATGCGCCTCGGCGATGCCGTAGGCGGCCGGCGCATAGAGGGCGGCGGCGGCGACCAGGCAGGCGGCCAGGCCGACGAGCGAGTGGAAGGCGGCGACGAGCTGAGGCATCGCCGTCATCTGGACGCGCCGGGCGACCACCGCGCCGACGCCGCCGCCGACGGCGATGCCGCCGCCGATCAGCGCCAGAGTGACGCCGTCGAGTCCGCCGCTGCGCCAGAGGATGGCCAGCGTCGTGCCGATGGCGATCGCCATCCCCAGCATGCCGAGCTGGTTGCCGCGCCGGCTGGTCTCGGGGCTGGACAGCCCACGCAGCGCCAGGATGAAGAGGACGCCCGAGACGATGTAGGCAAGCGCGGCCAGGCTCGCGTTCACGGCGCGCGATCCTTGCGCCGGTACATGGCCAGCATGCGCTGGGTGACCAGGAAACCGCCGAAGATGTTGACCGAGGCGAGCGCCGCAGCGGCCGCCCCGGCGCCCTTCGAGAGCCAGATGCCGCGCCCCGCGCCGTGCGCGGCGGCGGCCAGGAGCGCGCCGACGATGATCACCGACGAGATGGCGTTGGTGACCGCCATCAGCGGCGTGTGCAGCGCCGGCGTCACGCTCCAGACCACGTAGTAGCCGACGAAGATGGCGAGCACGAAGATCGCCAGACGAAAGACGGTCGGATCGACGTCCATGCTCGGCCTCTAGCCCCTCCCCGCCATTCTCAAGCCGCGTCGAACTGGGCTTGCGCCTGGGCGCCCGCGTGGGTGATCAGCGCCGCCTTGAGGATCTCGTCGTCGAGGTCGGGAGCAAGCGCGCCGGTCTTGTCGACCAGCAGGCCGACGAAGGCGAGCAGGTTCTTGGCGTAAAGGCTGGAGGCGTCGGCGGCCATGCGGCCGGGCAGGTTGAGGTAGCCAGCGATCTTCACCCCGGCGACGTCGACGATCTTGTCCGCCTGGCTGCCCGCCACGTTGCCCCCCTGTTCGACGGCGAGATCGACGAGCACCGAGCCCGGCTTCATCGACGCGACCTGCTCCTCCGAGACGAGCTTGGGCGCCGGGCGGCCGGGAATGAGGGCGGTGGTGATGACGATGTCCTGCTTCTTGATATGATCGGACACGAGCGCGGCCTGCTGCGCCTGGTATTCAGCGCTCATCTCCTTGGCGTAGCCGCCGGCGGTTTCGGCGGCTTTGAACTCGTCGTTCTCGACCGCGATGAACTTCGCGCCCAGGCTCTCGACCTGTTCGCGGGCGACCGGGCGAACGTCGGTCGCCGTCACCACGGCGCCGAGCCGCCGCGCGGTCGCGATCGCCTGCAGTCCGGCGACGCCGGCGCCCATCACGAACACCTTCGCCGCCGCGACCGTGCCCGCCGCCGTCATCATCAGCGGAAAGGCGCGGCCGTAGACCTGCGCCGCCTCGATCACCGCCCGATAGCCGGCCAGGTTCGCCTGGCTGGAGAGCGCATCCATCACCTGGGCGCGGGTGATGCGCGGCACCAGCTCCATGGCGAAAGCGGAGACGCCGGCCTGGGCCAGCGAGGACACCAGCCCCTGGTCGTTGTAGGGGTTGAGCAGCCCGACCAGGATCGCGCCGGGCTTGAAGCGGGCGATCTCGTCTGAGGCCGGCGCACGCACCTTCAGCACGATGTCGGCGTCCTTGACCGCCGCGCCGGCGCTGTGCGCGACCTCAGCGCCCGCGGCGCGGTAGCCCTCGTCAGGGAAGGCGGCGGCGACGCCGGCCGACGTCTCCACCGCAACGGAGAGGCCAAGCTCGACCAGCTTCCGGACCGTGTCCGGAGTCGCTGCGACCCGCGTCTCGCCGAGACGACGTTCCTTTGTGACGGCGACGCGCGCGCCCATGCCCTCTCAACACCTCTCGAAGCCGGCCGGCGCGCCGGACAACCCTTTTAGTGCGCCGACGGCCGCTCCCTCAGGGCGATGGTTCCGACAATGAGGATGACGATGGCCGCGAGCAGTCCCTGCCAGAACCCGGCCGCCGTGCAGAACCAGAGGGTCAGGAGGGTGATGAACGCGGCGAGGTAAAGCACCGACCACTTGGTCGCGAAGATCACCTGCCGGAAGGTCGCCTGCTGCTCGTGGATGTCCTGTTCGCCGTGTTGGTAGTCCGAAGCCGTCTCGGCCATGGCGAATCCTTCTTACTGACGCCCACGCGCTTTGGGGTGGCGACTATACCAATGCGGCGCGCCGCTCAAGGCGGCTGGACCGGGTTCCGCAGCGTCGCCCCGGCTTAGGGCCAGACCGCGAGCACCGCGCGGATGGCGGCGACCAGCGCCAGCGGCTGGTCGACCATGATGTGGTGCTCGGAATCGGGGATGACGACGCTGTGCAAGCCGCTCAAGAGACCATGCGGATCGCCTTGGGCGACGCGGCTCATGATCTTGGAATTCTCGCCGAAGATGTGGATCAGCGGGGTGATGCTCTCTTCCAGCGCCATGTCGGACATGACCGCGCGGTCGAGCTTGGACCAGAGCTGCGGATCGAAGCGCCAGGTCCAGCCCTCCTCCCCGCCCTCCTCCATCGGCGCGCGCTTCAGCGAGTGGCGGGCGATGAAATCGGCGATGTAGACGTTCTCGCAGCCTTGCGGCGGCATGAAGCGGAAGCGGGCGAGGGCCGCGGCGAGCGTCGGATAGACGCGATTGGGCGTCACGCGCCGCTGGGGCTG
>Ga0070735_10005042_pt1 | contig 11017 bp, 9 predicted proteins | sample Coa_R1_FD_66443 | JGI IMG/M metagenome (GOLD analysis project Ga0070735, IMG submission 66443) | Surface soil microbial communities from Centralia Pennsylvania, which are recovering from an underground coalmine fire - Coalmine... | ecosystem: Environmental > Terrestrial > Soil > Unclassified ... | reverse complement strand
GATGATCCGGAACAGGTCCTCGGTCTCGGCCGGGGTCAGCACCGCGGTCGGCTCGTCGAGGATCAGTACCTTCGCCTCCCGGACCAGTGCCTTGACGATCTCGACCCGCTGCTGGATGCCGACCGGCAGGTGCTCCACCAGGGCGTCGGGATCGATCTCCAGCCCGTACCTGCGCGACAGTTCGCGCACGTCCTTGCGCGTCTTTCGCCGGTCAAGCAGCCCGGTGGGCCGGGTCTCCTCAATGCCGAGGGTGACGTTCTCCGCCACGGTGAACACCGGTACCAGCATGAAGTGCTGGTGCACCATCCCGATGCCGGCCGCGATGGCGTCCTTCGGGGAGTGGAAGCTGACCGCCTTGCCGTCGATCAGGATCTGGCCCTCGTCGGGCTGCAGCAGCCCGTAGAGGACGTTCATCAGCGTCGTCTTGCCCGCGCCGTTCTCGCCGAGCAGGGCGTGCACCTTACCTGGGGCCACCGTCAGGCCGATCCGGTCATTGGCCACCAGCGGACCGAAGCGCTTGGTGATGCCCCTCAGCTCAAGTTCCACGTCGACCCCTCAACACCCTTACACCCGGCAGCGGTGCGGCGACGTCGCCGCACCGCTGCCACATTGTGTCGTATGTGCTGCGATCAGGAAGTGACCGGGCTCTTGGTCGGCGTCTGGATCGAGCCGCTCTCGATGCCCTGGCTCACCTGGGTCAGCTCACTCTGCAGGGCCTGCGGGACCTTGCTGGCGAAGTCGTGGAACGGAGCCAGCACCGCGCCGCCGTTCTGCAGCGTCCCGACGTAGGTGCCGCCCGCGAACGTGCCGCCCGCCACGCTCGTCACCGAGGCCTTCACCGCCGCCACGATGCCCTTCTCCACGCTGGTCACGAAGTACGGGCAGTAGGTCGCGGCGCTGACGCAGCCGTCGGTGTCGACCCACTCCATGAGCACCTTGGTGCTGCCGGCCGCCTTGTCCGCGTTCTGCACCGCCTTGGCCGCGCCGAGCCCGACGTTGCCCGCGACCGGGAAGATGACGTCCGCGCCCTCGGTGATGAACGTATCGGTCAGGTTCTGGCCCTTGGTCTCATTGGTGAAGTCACCGGTGAAGGAGCCCTTCTGGGTCTGCTCGTTCCAGCCGAGGACCTGCACGTGCGTGCCGTGCTTGGTGTTGTAGTACTGCACGCCGTCCCAGTAGCCGTCCATGTAGATCGTCACGGTCGGCAGCTCGATACCGCCGAACGTGGCCACCTTGCCGGTCTTGCTCATGCCCGCGGCCAGGTAACCGCCGAGGAAACCGTCCTGCACGGTGTTGAACACCAGCTGGTCGATGTTCGGCTCGTGGGTCCCGGTGATGCAGCCCGACGCGTACGAGCAGTCGACGATCGCGAACTTCTGGGTCGGGTTGGCCTTGGCCGCCGCCTCCGTCGCGGCGCCCATCAGGAAGCCGACGGTGACGATGATGTTGCACTTCTCGGTGAGGAAGGTGTTGATGTTTAGGGCGTAGTCGCCTTGCTGAGTTGACTGCAGGTACTTGACGGTGATGTTCGGGTTGGCGGCCGCAGCTGCCTGCATGCCCGCCCACGACGAGGCGTTGAACGAGCGGTCGTTGATCCCGCCGGTGTCGGTCACCATGCAGCCGAGGACCTTGGGTCCTGTGGCGGCGGGCGCCGAACTGGTCGAGGTGCCAGCTGAGCTGCTGCTGCTGGAAGAACTCGACGAGGCCGAGCTGGTGCTGCTGCCGCACGCGGCGACGACCAGCGTCGCCGACACGGCCAGCGCCGCCGTGGCCCATGCGCTGTGTTTCACGCTTACCTCCACTGGGCCAGGCACTAGCAGCGCCTGGCCTCGCATTCGTCCTGGGTTGTCCCGCAGGCTATTCCTGGTTGTCTCGCCTGGGAAGAGGACACGCGTCGATCTGAGCTGCTCGTTGCCGAATCGGAACCCGAACATGATGACATTCCTGGCCTGACAGACATACAGCTGCGATTCCCGCCGGCCGTCTTCGTGCTTTCCTACAGGCCGACGACAGGCCGACGACAGGCCGACGACAGGCCGACGACAGGCCGACGACAGGCCGACATCAGGCCGGCTAAACAGCCGACGACACCTCTAACAACACGGCCGGCTACAGGCTGACCGCGTCCTGCACCACCGGAGCGCTGCCATTGGGTGCCGGGGCGCCGGGGAAGTCAAGGGTGACGGTCAGGCCCCCGCCGGGGGTCTCGTCGAGCTGCGCCGTGCCGCCGTTGGAGATGGCCAGCCGGTGCACGATGGCCAGGCCCAGCCCGGTGCCGTTGGGGCTGGAGGTGGTGAAGCGCAGGAAGGCCCGCTCACGTTCCTCGGCGCTCAGGCCCGGGCCGTTGTCGGCGACCGTGATCCGCACCCCGGCCGCGGTGGGCGCGGCGGTGAGCCGGACCAGGTTGCCCGGGTGCAGCGCCTCCAGGGCGTTCGCGATCAGGTTGTCCAGGATCTGCTCCAGGTGTCCCTCGCCGATCCAGGCCAGCACCGGCGCGCCCGCCGAACGTCCCACGCCCAGCGCGCTGCCCAGCCCGCTGCCGCTGCCCGCCGTCGTGGCAATCAGGACGATGCTCCGGTCGTCGGCCACCGGATGCCAGGCCACCACCCGCTCCCGGGTCACCTCGGCCACGTCCACCGCCACCGGCACCGGCACTACGTTCTCCGCGCGGGCCACGGTCAGCAGGCCGTCGACCAGCCGGGACAGCCGGGCCAGCTCGTCCAGCGCCCCGGCCAGCTCGTGCCCGGTCTCCGGGTTCGAAGGGGCGGTGTCGGCGGCCAGCAGGTCGAGCCGCAGCCGCAGGGCCGCCAGCGGGGTGCGCAGCTGGTGTGACACGTCCGCGATGAGCGCCCGGTTCCCATGCACCAGCGCCTCGAGCCGCCCGGCCATGGTGTTGAACGTCGTGCCCAGACGACGCAGCTCCTTCGGGCCGGACTCGACCTTCGCCCTGATCTCCAGGTTGCCGTCGGCCAGCCGGCGAGCCGCGGCGTCGAGACCCTTCAACGGCCGGCCCACCCATCGGGCCAGGCCGAACGCCAGCAGCGCCGCGCCGATCATCGCGACCACGCAGATCGTCCCGAAAAGAACCCAGAGCCCGACGATCTCACGCTCCAGCGGCGCGGTGGAGCGGACCAGGATCACCGTGCCAAGCACGGGCCCGGTGAGCGTGCCCACGTTGAAGACGGGAACGGCGGCGATCGACCGCGAGCCCGTCGTCCCGGTGAAGGCCTGACCGGAGCTGACCACCTGGGCGGCCAGGTGCCGCCACTGGCCGGCCGGCACGTGGCCCTTGGCGTCCAGCAAGCGGCCGCCGCTGAGGTAGATCACCAGCCCGTCGCCTGCCTGCTCGACCTGCTTGTAAACGGACAGCAGCTGGAAGTCAACCGGGAGGGCCCCCTTCCCCTTGCGAAGGGCCTTGGCGAGCTGCGGCTGGGCGACGGACGCGTCCACGTTGACCATGGCGTGCGTGTCCTGGATGAAGGAATTCCTGTCCTGCCCGATCGTGCTGAGCATCAGCGGGACCACCGCGCCGATCAGCACGATGGCGGTGAAGGCCACCAGGACGAGCAGGATGCGCCTGGTCACCGGTGACCGCCGGGATCGGCGAGCCGGAAGCCGTGGCCGTACACGGTCTCGATGATGCCCGGCTCGCCCAGCTTGCGCCGCAGCGCGGCCATGTGCACGTCCAGCACCTTGGTCGGGCCGTACCAGTGCTCGTCCCAGGCCCGCTCGAGCATCTCCTGGCGGCTGACCACCCGTCCTGGATCGCTGGCCAGGCACTCCAGGATCGCGAACTCCTTCGGGGTCACCGCGATCTCCTGCCCGGACACGCTGACCTTGTGCGTACGCAGGTCCACGGTCAGCACGCCGTGCTGCAGCACCTGCCCGGCGGGCTGGCGGCTGCGGCGCAGCACCGCCCTGATCCTGGCCAGCAGCTCGTTCAGCCCGAACGGCTTGATCAGGTAGTCGTCGGCCCCCTCGTCGAGGGCCAGCACCCGGTCGGATTCCTCACCTCGCGCGGTCACCACGATGATGGCCGCGTCGCAGGCCTGGCGGAGCCGCCGGCAGACTTCGATCCCGTCGATGTCAGGCAGCCCCAGATCGAGCAGCACCACGTCAGGCACCGGCCAGTCCAGCGCCGCCTGGCCCGTGGTGACGCTGCCCGTCTCGTAGCCGGCCCGGGTCAAACCACGGACCAGCTGATTCGCGATGCCGGGGTCGTCTTCCACGACGAGGACCCGGCCCAGACGTGCGTTCACGACCTCCACGCTAAGCACGAAACCGGCGCGCGCCGAATCGGGCCAAGATCTTAACCAAACCTGAACTTCTTCCAGGGTGGGTCCTAGGAAGTAGTTGGGCATGATTAACAACAGAGTTCCTTGCTCCAGCGCGAACAGCCTCCCTGCCGCTGTCGTGCGGATGACATGGGAGGGTCCGAGTGGATAAGGCAACCCTGCAGCCTTATCCACTCGGACCCCAGGATCCCAAGGACCCCATCGACACTAGCTCCGGCGCTTGAGCACCGACAGCAAAGACAGCACCAACTGGTCGGCGTTGCGCGCCGCCGCGACCGCCGCCGCCAGCCGTGCCTACGCTCCTTACTCCGGACTGCGCGTCGGCGCGGCGGGCCTGACCGGCGACGGGCGGATCATCGTCGGTTCCAACGTGGAGAACGCGTCGTTCGGCTTGACCCTGTGCGCGGAGTGCAGCCTGGTCAGCGCCCTGCACGGCGCCGGCCCCGCAAATGGCCCGGCCAAAGAAGCCGAAGAAGCCGAAGAAGCCAAAGAAGCCAAAGAAGCAAGCACCGACCTCGTAGCGGTGGCCGTGGTCGCGGGCGACGGGGAGCCGCTGCTGCCCTGCGGCCGGTGCCGGCAGCTCCTGCTCGAGGCCGGCGGCGGTACCCTGCTGGTCGACACCGCCGACGGCCCGGTGGAACTGAAGGTCCTGCTCCCCGCCGCGTTCACCACCGCCGACCTGTCCCAGCGAAGGGAGCAGCAGAAACAGTGACGGACGCGGTCACGCTGATCAGGACCAAACGCGACGGGCACCGCCTCTCCGACGACGACATCGGCTGGCTGTTCGAGGCCTACGCCAAGGGTGAGGTCGCCGACGAGCAGATGTCCGCGCTGCTGATGGCCATCTACTTCCAGGGCCTGGGCCGCGACGAGCTGCGGACCTGGACCGCGGCGATGATCGCCTCCGGCGACCGCCTCGACCTGTCGGCGGTAAAAAAACCCACCGTCGACAAGCACTCCACCGGCGGGGTGGGGGACAAGGTCAGCCTGATCCTCGCGCCGCTGGTCGCGGCGTGCGGCGCCGCCGTCCCGCAGTTGTCCGGGCGCGGCCTTGGCCACACCGGCGGCACGCTGGACAAGCTGGAGTCGATCCCCGGCTTCCGCACCGCGCTCAGCCCCACCCAGACGATCGACGTCCTCAACAAAGCCGGCTGCGTGATCTGCGCCGCGGGCTCGGGCCTGGCCCCGGCCGACCGCCGGCTCTACGCGCTGCGCGACGTGACCGGCACGGTCGAGTCCATCCCGCTCATCGCCAGCTCGATCATGTCCAAGAAGATCGCCGAGGGCACGAGCGCGCTGGTCCTGGACGTCAAGGTCGGCAGCGGCGCGTTCATGAAGGACGAACAACGGGCCCGCGAGCTGGCCCGGACCATGGTCGCCCTGGGCCAGGAGCACGGCGTCACCACTCGCGCCCTGCTGACCAGAATGGACGTCCCGCTGGGCCGCGCGGTCGGCAACGCCGTCGAGGTCGAGGAGTCGGTGCAAGCCCTGCACGGCCAAGGCCCCGGCGACCTGATGGAGGTCACCCTCGCCCTGGCCGCGCAGATGCTCACCCTGGTCGGCATCGGCGAGGACCCGGCCGCGGCCATCGCGGACGGCCGGGCCCTGGCCGCCTACCAGGACATGGTCCGCGCCCAGGGCGGCGACCCGGACGCCGCCCTGCCGCGGGCCCCGCACATAACCCACGCTCTCCCGGCCCCCGGTGACGGCTGGCTGACCCGCCTGGACGCGCTCGCCGTCGGCACCGCGGCCTGGCGGCTCGGCGCGGGCCGGGCCCGCAAGGAAGACGCGGTCAGCGCCGCCGCCGGCATCATCTGCCTGGCCAAGCCCGGCGACCCCGTAGCCAAGGGCCAGCCCCTGCTGGAACTCCGCGCCGACGACGAGTCCCGCTTCGCCGCGGCCCTGGCCGCCCTCGACGCCGCCGTCGAGGTCAGCGACCAGCCGCCCGTCCCCGTCCCCCTCGTCATCGAGCACATCAACGGCTAATCCCCGGGGGGGACCCATCCCCCCGGACCCCCTTGGCCGCACAATAGGTGGATGCTGAGCCTCGACCAGATCCGCGCCGTCCCCAAGGTCCTGCTGCACGATCACCTGGACGGCGGCCTGCGCCCGCAGACCGTCCTCGAGCTGGCCCGCGAGATCGGCTATCAGGACCTGCCCGGCGACAACGTCGAGGAGCTGACCCAGCGGCTGACCGAGGGCGCCCACCGCGGCCACCTGGAGATCTACCTGGACGCGTTCCGGCATACGGTCGCGGTCATGCAGACCCCGGACGCGCTGCGCCGCGTCGCGGCCGAGTGCGCGCAGGACCTGGCCGCCGACGGGGTGGCCTACGCCGAGGTCAGGTTCGCTCCGGAACTGCACACCGACCGCGGGCTCAGCCTGGATCAGGTGGTAGAGGCGGTCCTGGACGGCTTCCGCCTGGGCAGCGCCAGCGCGGCCGGGCAGGGCCGCGGGATCACGGTGTACGCGCTGCTCACCGCGATGCGTACCGCGGCCAGGTCGCTAGAGATCGCCGAACTGGCCGTCCGTCACCGCGACGAGGGCGTGGTCGGCTTCGACATCGCGGGCGCCGAGGCGGGCTTTCCGCCGAGCCGGCACCTGGACGCGTTCGAGTACCTCCAGCGGGAGAACTTCCACATCACCATCCACGCCGGCGAGGCGTTCGGGCTGCCCTCGATCTGGGAGGCGGTGCAGTGGTGCGGCACCGAGCGGCTCGGCCACGGCGTCCGCATCGTGGACGACATCGAGATCAGCCCGGAGGGCGCGGTCCATCTCGGCCGCCTGGCCGCCTACGTCCGGGACCGCCGGATCCCGCTGGAGATGTGCCCGACCTCCAACGTGCAGACCGGCGCCGCGCGGTCGATCGCTGAGCACCCGATCCGGATCTTGCGCCAGCTCCAGTTCCGGGTCACGGTGAACACCGACAACCGGCTGATGAGCCAGGTCACGCTCAGCTCGGAATTCCACCGGCTGGCGCGGGAGTTCGGCTACGGCTGGTCGGACGTCGAGTGGCTCACCATCAACGCGATGAAGAGCGCGTTCGCCGGGTTCGACGAACGGCTGCGCCTGATCAACACGGTCATCAAGCCGGGCTTCGCCACCGCCCGCGCACTCAGCGATGCGGTGGTACCGGTCAGCATTCTGGGACCCCGTCACACCGGTTAAATTCCATTTTCTCCCGAACGGTCCTTGGTTTCACTCTCCCCTCATCCGCAACAGTCCCGGCCGAGAAGTCGCATTCGCTATCTGTGATTCGGCATTATGGAAGCTGACCGCGGGTTCTGAAGGGGATGGGTCAGGAGGGACATGACGGAACCGCAGTCGGGGGTAAGGACCGGGGGAGAGCCGCTGCGCCGGTGGGATCCGGACCGGATCGGTCCGTACGTGATCCTGGGGCGCCTGGGGGCGGGCGCGATGGGCCAGGTATACCTGGGCCGTTCGGCGGCCGGGCGGCTGGTCGCGGTGAAGACGATCAAGGTGGACCTGGCCGAGGAGGCGGGTTTCCGGACCCGGTTCGCGCAGGAGGTGGCGGCCGCGCGCAAGGTGAGCGGGTTCTTCACCGCCGCCGTGGTGCAGGCCGATCCCGAGGCCGATCTGCCCTGGCTGGCCACGGCGTACGTGCCGGCGCCGTCGCTGGCCCGGCTGGTCAAGGCGTGCGGCCCGCTGCCGGCCGGCACGGTCCGGTGGCTGGCCGCGGGGTGCGCGGAGGCGCTGGCGTCGATCCACGGCGCGGGCCTGGTGCACCGCGACCTCAAGCCGTCCAACGTGCTGGTCGCGCCGGACGGCCCGCGGGTCATCGACTTCGGCGTGGCCCGGGCGGCCGAACGCATGGGCCTGTCCACCTCCCGCGGCGCCGTCGGCACCCCGGCCTATATGGCGCCCGAGCAGGCCCGCGACACCCATCAGGCCTCGGCGGCCTCCGACGTGTACGCGCTCGGCGCCACGCTGCTGTTCGCGGCGACCGGGCACCCGCCCTACCGGGGCGAGTCGGTGATGGACGTGCTGGCCCGGCTGGCCACCGAGGATCCCGACCTGTCCGGCCTGCCCGGCGAGCTCACCGGGCTGATCACGGCCTGCCTGGCGCGCGTCCCGCGCGACCGCCCGACCTCCTCGGCGATGCTGGCCCGGCTCGGGCAGTTCACCGAGACCCGGCCGGGAGAGCACTCCTACCTGCCCGATGAGGCCATGGCCCTGATCGCCCAGTACCAGTCCAACCCCCTGCTGGCGGCCGGCCAGCCGCGCGCCGAGGACAGCACCGACGACAGCGTCGCCGACTCTACCTCCGCCTCCTACACCGACCTCCCCGCCTCCAACCTGCCCCGCATGTCCCCGCGCCGGCCGGCCGGCTGGCGGCACTGGGTCAGGACGCACCTGGCCTGGGCCGCCTGGGCGTCGGTCGGCGCCGCCCTGGTCGTGGGCGGCGTCATCCTCGGCGCCGCGCTGTCGGGCTCGTCCCACCCCGAGACAGACGGACCGCCGAACGGCCTCCCGCCGGCCCCGCCGACCGTGTGCGGCAACTTCCAGGCGCCGCCCGGACCGGGCCTGTGCATGGTGAAGCAGAGCCAGGGCACCGCCGCTACCGCTTTCACCGTCCAGGGGAACGGCTTCGCCGCCGGGTCGTCGGTAACGTTCAAGGTGAGCGAGCTGGACCCGGGCAATAACAACCTGTTCAGCGCCTCGCCGCCGCTGAGCGTGACGGTCAGTCCGGACGGGACGTTCCGGGTCGCGTTCCGCAAGCTCTACTCCAGCCCGCTGTCGCTGGGGCTGGTTACGGTCGACGCGTCCGGGCCCGGCGGTGCCCACGCCACCACCGAGTTCATGATCATCCCGTCAGGCGCGCCGCCCGCGCCGTGAGCGGCATCGCCCGTCAGGCCTCGGTCCACCACAGGTCTTCCTGGCGGGAGCGCCAGACCGGGTCGGCCAGCCGGCTGAGGTCGGCCGAGGTGATGATGCCGTGCTCGATCAAGATCCGGACCGCTACCTCGTCGGCGAGCCGCACGTCCGGGCCCGCCAGCCCGCGATCGGCGATCTTGCGCCGCAGCACCTTGATGTGCTCGGCCACCCGGGCCGAGAGCAGGTCGCGGAACTCGGCGTCGGTCTCGAACCGCTCGAGCTCGTGATAGGCGCCGGTCACCTCGAGCGCCCCGCGGGCGATCTCCGGCGTGCGGGGCAGCGGCGTGGTGGCGCTCGGGTCGAGCAGCCAGGGCCGGCACCAGATCAGCGCGACCAGGAAGAGCTTGGTCATCGGGTCCAGGTACAGGGGCAGGATCGTGCCCTCGCCGTCCGGCTCGCCGCCGGCCGGGACCCCGTCCGCAGCCCGCTGGCCAGTGACGCTCACCTGGAGCGGCTGTCCCTCGTCGAGCATGGCCCGCGAGCCGACCAGCGCGGTCCCCGAGTGCAGCAGCCAGCCGCCGGCCGGCTCGTCGTCGTCCTCCAGCCGCGGCAGCCGGATCCGGTACCCCTCGCCCTCCACGTACAGCGCGTGCGTGCGGCTGATGTTGGTGATCCACGCGCCGGCCGGCATCGCGGTCACGATGCCCGCCCGGCGGGACAGCCCCCGCCCGGCCGCCACGGCCAGGTCCACCTCCGGTCCCCGTCCGAAGACCAGCTGTCCCCCCTCGGCGACCCGTACCTCCTCACCCGAGGCGGTGCACACCCGCGCGCTCACGGCCATGGTCCAGCCTCTCACAGATCCCCGGGACCTGACCGAACCCCGGATTCGGGGATACCGATGGGCTAATTGTCCTGGTTAGCTACAAACGGCAGGGTGCCGGGCTCTGCATCGCGGTGGTGGCGTCCGCCCTCGGGTATGGGGGGGCCTATTACCTGCGGACCGATCGTTGCCTCGCTCTCGCGCGGCAGGCCCGGCGCCCCGCCCGGAACTTCCGGGCGGGGCTGTGTTCTCCCCGCTCGCCTCCGGCGCCTCTTGACCCGCCTCCTTCCCTCGTCGCTCCTCAGTCCAGTCGGCGGCGGCGCTTTCGGCTCGCGGGTCCCTAGACCTTGCCGAACAGCCGGTCGCCCGCGTCGCCAAGCCCGGGCACGATGTACCCGCGCTCGTTCAGCCGCTCGTCCACCGCCGCGGTGACCACCACCACCGGCACCCCCGCGTCGTCGGCGAACGACTCCTCCACATGCCGCAGCCCCTCCGGCGCGGCGAGCAGGCAGATCGCGGTCACCGACCCGGCGCCCCGGTCCAGCAGCATGCTGATCACGGTGGCCAGCGTCCCGCCGGTGGCCAGCATCGGGTCGAGCACGAACGTGTCCCGGTCGGTCAGGTCGCTGGGCAGCCGGTTCGCGTAGGTCTCGGCCATCAGCGACTCCTCGTCGCGGCGCAGCCCGACGAAACCGACGTCGGCCATGGGCAGCAGCCGGGTCATGCCGTCCAGCATGCCGATACCGGCCCGCAGCACGGGCACGATGAGCGGCACCGGCCGGGCCAGCTTGACGCCGCGCGCCACGCCGACCGGAGTGGTGACCGAGGTCGGCTGCACCCGTATTTCGCGGGTCGCCTCGTAAGCCAGCAGCGTGACCAGCTCGGCGGTCAGGCTGCGGAACGTCGCGGTGTCGCTGGCGGCGTCGCGCAGCGCGGTGAGCTTGTGAGTGACCAGAGGATGATCGACGACGAGCGTGCGCATAGCAAGCTAGTGTGGCACGCCACCTTCCCCGCCCGCTCTATCCTCCCCGCCCGCTCTATCCTCCCCGCCCGCTCTATCCTCCCC
>Ga0070735_10005041_pt1 | contig 11018 bp, 6 predicted proteins | sample Coa_R1_FD_66443 | JGI IMG/M metagenome (GOLD analysis project Ga0070735, IMG submission 66443) | Surface soil microbial communities from Centralia Pennsylvania, which are recovering from an underground coalmine fire - Coalmine... | ecosystem: Environmental > Terrestrial > Soil > Unclassified ... | reverse complement strand
ACACCGTCGGCATCGAGACACGCGCACGACCACTGCCCGAACCTGATGTCGCCCCAGTCGTGCTGCGGACTCTGGACCTTGTGCAGATAGGTCGCGAAATCGTAGCTCTGGAGCTTGACCTGGACCCCGACGCGGGCCAGCTCTCCCTGAATCGCCTGGACGATCCGTTGGTCGTACTGGGGTGACGTCGTGAACGTGAGGCTCACGCCCGACGGATAGCCGGCCTCGACAAGCAGCGCTTTCGCCTTGGACGGATCGTACGCGAAACCGGGGAGCCGGGGGTCGTAGCCCGCGTGCTGCGGCGTGAGCAGGCCGTTCAGCTTCCGCGCTTGGCCGGCCAGCAGGGCCGTGATCATCTCACGGTCGTTCAGCGCGTAGGCGATCGCTTCGCGGACCTGTCGCTTCGCGGTCGGACCTTGGCCGAGCGGGTTGAACGCGAGGTAGGCGACGCGCTCGGTCGGGCCGCTCAGCACCTGCAGCTTGGGGTTGCTCTGGATCTGCGCCACACTGTCGGGGTTCACCGACACAATGAGATCGGCGGTCCCGGCCTGGAGGTCGGCGAGCTGTGTCGCCGGCTCCGGGACCGCGCGGAACCGCACCGTGTCGAAGAACGGGCGGCCGCGCCAGTACGACGGACTCGCCCGCAGCGTGATCGTGTCCCCCTTGACCCACGTGACAAACTCGTACGGTCCGCTTCCGACGGGATGCGCGTTGAATTCGGCGTTGCCCTTCTGCTTGACGTAGTTGGCCGGCACGATGCTGAGGTTCACCAGCTGCGCGAGCAGGGCAGGATAGGGCTGAGCGGTCGTGATCTGGACCGCGGTTGGGTTCAGGACCTTGACGCTTTGGATCGCGCTGAAGTTTTGATACTGCGGGCTCTTAAGGACAGGGTCGAGGATGCGGCTAATGCTGAACGCGACGTCGGCGGCGGTCAGCGGATCCCCGTTTTGGAACTTGATCCCGGGCTGGAGTGTGAATTCCCAGGTCGTCGGGGTCAGGCTCTTCCACGACTTTGCGACGCCCGCGGCGATCCTCCCCGTGCCGGGATCTCGCGTGAGAAGGTTGTCGAAGATGTTGCGGTACACGTCGTAGCTGGCGGGGTCGTACTGCAGCGCAGGATCGAGCGTCGCCGCGTCGCTCCCTTGGTCGATCGTGAGCGCGGGCCCCGACGGGGCCCCCGCCGCCGGATGTGCCGGGGTGAAGAACGCGACCGCCAGCGCGAGCGATGACGCCACCAGCGCGGATCCAACACGGGTGCCCATGGTCGTCACGGATGCCCTCCTGAGTTGTGCCGCGCGGCCGCAGCCGGTCCGCTACGTGATGCATCCACGCGGGGATGCCCGCTGCGCCGCATGGCACGGACACGCATGCGGCGTGCGAAGTGGCCTTGAGCTGTTCGACCGACCACTTGGGGTTCGGTCGATACGGTGTGGAATCCTACCACGGAGATCCACCTCGGCGGATCCGTGGCCGAGGACGCCCACGGGTGCCGATGCCGGGAACGGCTCGGACGTTGCAGCGGCCGCTTGGGGTCTCGGTACTCGGTCAGCATGATCGCCGACGAGGCCACTGGCTAGCGCGTGGCGACGGCGGACGACGGTGCGGGACTATCCACAGCATCCTATCCACAGTGTTCACATTTTCCACGAACGGAATTTCCCGATTGCGCGTCCGTCACGATGGTGGTACCAATAGGCACGGAGGCGCAAGTCGACTGGCGAAGTAGCCGATTCAAACGTTCGCGCGCGTGGACGCCGAGAGCCGGTCGGACGTACTTCGGGGGTAACTCCGAAGGACAGTGGCGGGCGGTAGGCACCGGCGGCGGGGACCAAAGACGGTGGAAAGCCAGTAGGGCGAGCGCCTCCCGAATTTCCCACAGTCAAGGATCGGCGAGCGTCGTCGCATGGCGAGAGAGAGGTAGCTCTTCGGAGCCAACCCGGCTTGACTTGCGGCGGCCTCGCCGTAGGCGTTGTGTCCGGCTCCGGTCATCCGCTCACCACGTCAGTTGTTCGCGTTTGAGCAGCACGAGGGTGCCACTTTCGACTCCCACGACGAGATCGGGCGCGCCGCGTCCCAGCCAGTCGACCGGGGCCGGGGCGCATGAGTGCATTCCGAATCGCAGCGGCTCCCCGCTGTAGCGCAGTTGACGGGGTTGGGCGAACGTGGGCTCGCCGCGGGCCCCGACGTTCTCGAGCATCAGGATGGTCGCCTGACCGTGCGTGTGTCGGGGCGCCCCGGTCGATCCCGGAGGCAGCGACGCCCGAGCGTGCGTTCCCACGAGGAGGTCGCCGCGCCCCGAGCCTGTCCAGTCGCAGACCGCGAGCTTGACCCGCCCGAGCCCGCCGCCTCGGTCCTCGGTGAATTCGATCGGAGCGCCGCTCGCGTACCGCAACCATCGCTTCGCATCCAACGCGTCCGGACCTGCCTGGGCGAAGTCGACCAACGTTCCCGTCGCGTCCACGCACACGTATCGCCACCGTCCTTCGGGATCTCCCCACGTCGTCACGGCGGGACCCACCCGCCACACCGTCCGGAGCGGTGCCCCCGCGTATCGCAGCGGACGGGGAGGTTCCAGAACCGCCGGGTCCGTGGTGCGAGAAAAGACGAGGTGACGTCCCATGACGTCGCTTGCGAGTATCTCCGGCCGGCCGTCGCGGTTCCAGTCCGCCGCGGTTGGCGAGAGATATCCCCATTTCGCTTCCGAGGGTCCCTGGATGGAGCCCGTGGCGCCCGCCTGGACGCGGATGGGACCCGTTGTGGTTCGCAAGACCCGGGCCTCGCCGTACCGCCGCACCGAATCCGCGCCGCCGAGGTCTGGATACCAGAGCAGCCACCCTCCGCCCGTGCCGACGATGAGGTCGTGCCGACGATCTCCCGACCAGTCGCAGACCGCCGGCACAGGTTCGATGCCGGGATGCAGCGGCGGGTGGGGCTGGCAGACGGGTTCGGGATCGTCATATGCGGGCACGACGGATGAGCCGGGGCGCGGCTGCAGCCGCTGCACGAATCCGTCTTCGGCCCCGACGAGGAGCGCGGGCGGACGCGGGCGGCCGCTGCCGGAGGCCTGTGCACGCGCGACCGCAATTGGCACGTGGACATTCTGAGAGAGCGCGAGCGGGCGGCCGTCCGGACCCGCGACGGCGACGCCGGAGTCGAACTCGAGGCCCCCGCGGTGGCGGAAGAACCACAACCGGTCGAGGAAATCGCCGCAGATCAGGTCGGCGCACCCTCGGGCCACGAAGTCTCCCCACGTCGGGGCGGCCGCCCCATACACTTCAAGGGGTCGGCCGTTGTGCATGAGCGGGACCGCACGCTCGAAGCGCGGGCGGTCGCCCGTCCCGCAATTCAGCGCCGCGTACACGTGCCCCCGCAGGAGTCCCCCCCGCCACGTGCCGTCGGTCTCGTAGGGACGGTAGGCTGGATCATTCCACTCGCGTCCGTCCGGCCAGTAGTCCGTCCAATCATCCGTGCCGATGAGGAGGTCCCAGACGCCGTCGCCGTCGAGGTCGCAGGCTCGGACCACGTGTAGCGTTTCGCGGCCGCGGATCCAGGCCACCGTCACATCGAGCGGGACCGGACCGCCGGTCGCGCCGTCGCGAAACCACAGGATCTCGGGGCGGCCCCGCGCCACGCCAACCAACGCCGGTGGCGCGATCCCCGGGGTGGGGTCGACGTTTCCGAAGAGCGAGGGGACTCGCACGCCGGAGTGCTCCACGTCGAGCGCCTCGTTCAGGCCCGAGAACCGATACACCCCGCCCTCGAAGCAGGCGTCCCAGCACGAGACGATGAGGTCGCGCGCGCGTGGGTCGCCACGGTCGGAGGGGGCGACGGCCGGCGCCGCCCACAGTCCCACCGCGACCGGCCCGCGAGCTACGCGTGGATGGTGACCCAGGGGTTCGCCGGCGCGACCCGCGTCATCCCACCGCGAAATGCGGTCTTCCCAGCGTGTGACCGGCACGGGCCTCCCTTCTGGTGAGGGCTGGAGGAGTCCTTTTCCGGCCTCTGGAACGAAGTCGGAGCCGGGACTGCCGGGAAGCGGCCGAGAGTCGGGCCGGTTCGGGTCCTCATCGGGTCGGCGCCCGATGGCGCCGGTGGCCTCAGCCGCGGTATCGTGGGGGCGGCGTCGTCCGTGCCCGTGCGCGGCTCACGGATGCAGCGGCGGCCGGATTGCGGCGGCGGGCGCCGAGAAAAGGGGGGCAACGTATGAAACAGCGATTGTGTCTCGTCGTGTGCACGATGCTCGTCGTGCTGGTGGCGGTGCCGTTCCAACAGACGGCCGGGGCCGCGGCCCCAATGGATCTGGTCTTCTGGGGCGGGTGGACCGGTCCCGACGGGGACGTGATGCACCAGATGGTCGACCAGTTCAACAAGGAGCATCCGGACATCCGCGTGACGCTGACGACCCTCCAGTGGACGCCGCTGTTCGACAAGCTCTTGACTAGCGTGCGCGCGGGGCAGCCGCCCGACCTGATGGGGATGCACTCGCAGGACATTGCGCAGTTCGCGTCGCTCGGGATCCTGGAGCCGATGGGGGACATGGTCAAGGCGGCCGGGTTCAAGGCGTCGGATTTCATGGACGTCGCCTGGAAGGGCACGTTCTCGCAGAACACGCAGTACGCGATCCCGCTCGACATGCACATGCACGCCGTCTACGTCAACCTCGACATGTGGAAGGCCGCCGGGCTGCCTGCGAACAAGCTGCCGACCACCGGCACCGACTTCGTCGCGGCGGCGAAGAAGCTGACGATCGACGGCGCGGGCCGGCACCCCGACGATCCCGCGTTCGACCCGAAGACAATCAAGCAGTACGGGGTCGGGATGATGAACAATCACCATGGCTTCTACATGTGGTATGCGCTTCTCGCGCAGCAGGGCGATCCGTTCCTGGCGCCTGACTTCTCCCGGACGGTGTTCAGCGACGCGAAGGCGAACGCGGCGTGGCAGTGGTTGCAGGACCTCGTGTTCAAAGATCACGTCGTCCCGGTGGGCGAGACCAACCCCTACCAGGACTTCGTGACGAAGCACGTCGCCATGCTGATCGACGGTCCGTGGGAGATCCCCGGCCTCAACAAGGTCAGCGGACTCCGCTGGGATACCACCACGTTCCCGCGCGTGTTCGCGGCGCCGGCGGCGTGGGGGAGCGGGCACCTGCTGACGATCCCCAAGCAGAGTAACAAGGCGCGCGAGCAGGCCGCCCTGACCCTCGCAACATGGATCGTGCAGCACTCGCAGGACTGGGGGATGTCGGGCAACCTGCCGGCGCTGCTGTCGGCTCGGACCTCCGCTGCGTTTCGGGCGCTCCCGGGCCGCCGGGGGTTCCTCGAGGAACAGGCCTACGAGATCATGCTGCCGGACGTCAGGCCGTCCGCGCAGCTCTACTCGGCCGCGGCGCCGAGTCCGATCGTGGTTGCGGCCCAGTCGGTCCTCGTCAAGGGCCAGCCGGTCGCGGGAGTGACGCAGGAGCTGCGAGCCCGCATCAACGCCATCCTGGCCGCTCCGTAGGAACGCATCCGTGACGCGGTCCCGGAGGGTCTCGGCCCTCCGGGACCGCCCTGGTGACGATGAAGGTTCTCCCCGACCGAGCGCACGGCCACCGTCTTCGCGGAGGCGGTGCGCCGCTCACGCCGTACCTGTTCCTGCTGCCGTACCTCGTCGTCTTCGTGCTGTTCCGGTTCGGCCCGGTCGTGGGGGGGTTCCTGACGAGTTTCACGTCGTGGAGCATCGTCGGCGCGCCGCGCTTCGTCGGATTGGCCAACTACGCGGCGCTCGCGCGCGACCCGCTGTTCTACACGTCGCTTCGGAACACGTTCTATTTCCTCGTGCTGACGGCGCCCGCGTTGATCGTGCTGGGGTTCGGGTGCGCGCTGTTGCTGAACCGGCCGCTCGCGGGCCGCGGCCTGGCGCGCGTGCTGATCTTCGCCCCGTACGCGATGATGTCCGCGGTCGTCGGCATCCTCTGGAACTGGATCCTGGACAGCAACTTCGGCCTGCTGAACTACTACCTGGCGATGGTGCACCTTGGGCCGATCCCCTGGCTGTCGAGCGAGGCGGCCGCGATGCCCGCGATCGCGCTCACCACGGTGTGGTGGACGGTCGGATACAACATGGTGATCTTCCTGGCCGGACTGCAGGACAGTCCGCCGCAGCTCGAGGAGTCGGCGCGCATCGACGGCGCCGGGTCGTGGCAGGTGCTCCGCCACGTGATCGTCCCGCTGCTGCGCCCGACGACGTTCGTCGTGGTCATGCTGACGGTCATCAACACGTTCCAGGTGTTCGACCAAGTGTACGTCATGACCGGCGGCGGACCCGGCACGGCGACCCTCACCCTGGTGCAGTACCTGTTCTACCAGGCGTTCCAAACGTTCAAGTTGGGCTACGGGTCGGCGATCGCCTACGTGACGTTTGCCTTCCTCCTCGTGCTGTCGTGGCTGCAGCAGCGGCTGCTGTCCTCGGAGGCGTCGTGAACCTCCGTCGACTCGCCGCACCCGCGGTCGCCCCCGCCGCGCGATCTCGACAGCGTGCGGGACGGGTGCTGCGCCGGCAGAGCCTCCTCGGCCTGATGTACGCGGCGGAGATCGCCGCGGTGATCGTCGCCGTCGCGCCGATCGTGTGGATGGTCTCCACCTCGCTGAAACCGGAAGGACAGATTCTGTCCGCGGTGCCCCACTGGATCCCGCAGACGGTCACGCTCGAGAACTTCCAGCGGGTGCTTGCCAGGTATGCGTTCCTGCGGTGGACGTTCAACAGCGTGGTGGTCGCGCTCGTCGCGACCGCGGTCGTCGTCGCGATCGACGCCATGGCCGGCTACGCGCTCGCCCGGTTTGCGTTCCCCGGCCGCGGCCTGATCTACGACACGATCATCTCGATGCTGCTCGTGCCGATCCAGGTGACGGTGATCCCGCTGTTCGTGATCTTCGCGGAGTGGCGCATGCTCGACACGTTCCAGGCGCTGATCCTGCCGACCACCGCGAACGTCACCGGCGTGTTCCTGATGAGGCAGTTCTTTCTGAGCATCCCCGGGGAGCTCGAGGAGGCCGCGCGGATCGACGGCGCGAGCGACCTGCAGGTGTTCTCGCAGGTCGTGCTGCCGCTCAGCCGTCCGGCGATGGCCGCGGTCGCCGCCCTCACGTTCGTCAGCTCCTGGAACAACTTCCTGTGGCCGCTGATCGCGACCAGCAGCGACCACGCGCGGACCCTGCCCGTGGGGATCGCACAGTACATGGGGGCGCAGGCCGGGACCAGCGGGTCGGCGCCGGCGTTCGGGCCGCCGCTGGCGTCGGCGGTGATGGCGACCGCTCCGGCGCTCCTCGCGTTCTTCCTCCTGCAGCGCTATTTCACGCAGGGGATCACGACGACCGGCATCAAGGGGTAGGGCGGTGGTCGCCCGCGACACAGTGCCCGGAGGTGGTCGATGAAACGTCCGAGAGTGGGGATCTTGACCTTTTCCGACGGTCGCCCCCATATGCACCAGGAGTTGCTGCCGCTGACCCGGCAGTTTCAGGAGCGCTTGAGCGCCCGGCTCAGCGCGGCCGGGTGGGACGTCGTCGCCGGCCGGGACATCGTGTGGACCACGGACCTCGCGCAGAGCGAGGCGCGCTACCTCGCGGCGCAGGACGTCGAAGCGGTCGTGTTCAACTACGGGATTTGGGCGTTTCCGCACTTCTCGGCGATCGCCGCGCAGTTCGTGCCGCATCCGATCCTGCTCCTCAGCAACGTGAACCCGAAGTACCCGGGCCTCGTTGCGATGTTGGCGGCGGCCGGCAGCCTGGACCAGATCGGCGCCTTCCACGGGCGGATCTCCGGCGACATCGGTGACGATACGGTCTGCCAGCAGGTGCTCCGTTTCCTGCGGCCGGCCATGGCGAAGAACCGGCTGCGGGGGGAAGTGTACGGCCTTATCGGCGGGCGATCGATGGGGATGTACACCGCGGTGCCCGCGCTCGACCAGTGGAACCGGGAGTTCGGGATCGACATCGAGCACATCGACCAGTACGAGATCGTCCGCCGTTCGGAGGCGGTGCCCGACGCCCGCGCGGACGCGGGGATTGCGTGGCTCCAGCGCAACGGGGCGACGATCCACTATGACGGCAAGCGGCTGACGCCCGATCTGCTGCGGCGTCAGCTCAAGAGTTACCTCGCGGTCCGTGAGATCCTGGCGGAGTGGCGGTGCAGCTTCTGCGGGATCAAGGGGCAGCCTGAGATGACGAATCACTTTGCCACGATGGATGTCGCCGAGGCACTCCTGAACGATCCATACGATTGGGAGGGGCCGCACGATCCGATCGTCTGCGCGACCGAGGCGGACAGCGACGGCGCGCTCACGATGGAGATCTTCAAGCACATCGCCGGCACCCCCGTGTTGTTCGCGGACGTGCGGCATTACGACGCCGCGGACGATGTATGGGACTTGTGCAACTCTGGAGAGCACGCGACCTACTTCGCGGGCCGGTCGTTCGACCCGGCCGTAAACCTCCCGCGCGTGCACCTCTACCCCGCGGACATCTACTTTCCCGCCGGCGGCGCATCGGTCATGCACATCGCCGCCCCCGGTCCCGTGACGCTGGCACGGCTGGCGCGCCGCCAGGGGCGATACTGGCTCGCAATCGCCCCGGGCGACCTGGTGGAGTTTCCGCCCGCCGTCGCCGAGGCGAAGGCGGCCGCGACGACCCCGGTGTGGCCGCACGCGTTCGCGAGGTTCCGCGTACCGCCCAACGTGTTCCTGTCCGAGTACGACAGCAACCACATCCACGGCGTGTACGGCGACTACGTCGAGGACCTGGTCTGGGTCGCCAAGATGCTCGGGATCGACGCCCGTGTGTTCGCGTAATCGGGAGGGGATACGATGAGCCGCCACGCGATCGGCCTCGACTTCGGCACCGAATCCGCGCGCGCCGTCCTCGTGGACGCAGACAGCGGGCGCGTGCTCTCCGCGGCGACCCACCCGTACCGACACGGCGTGCTCGACCGTGCGCTTCCGGGTCGGGCGGATCGCCTGCCGCCCGATTGGGCGCTGCAACACCCCGGGGACTGGCTCGAGGCGGTCGAGACGCTCCTGCGGGCGATGGCCGCCGCCGGACCGCCCGGGGATGTCGTCGGGATCGGGATCGACTTTACGTCCTGCACGGTGCTCCCGGCCACGGCCGACGGCACGCCCCTGTGCCAGATGCCCGAGTTCGAGCGGGAGCCGCACGCGTGGCCGAAGCTCTGGAAGCACCACGCGGCGCAGCCCTACGCCGACCGCATCAACGGCCGCGCCGCGCAGCCCGGCGGTGAGTTCCTGTCGCTGTACGGGGGGAAGACGTCGTCCGAGTGGATGTGGGCCAAGGGCTGGCAGGTGCTCGCCGAGGCACCGCCCGCTGTGTCCCGCGCGGCGGCCCGTTGGATTGAGGGCGGCGACTGGCTCGTGTGGCAGCTGACCGGCGAGGAGGTGCGTAGCGCGTGCCAAGCTGGGTACAAGGCTCACTGGCAGAAGGACGCCGGGTATCCGCGGCGCGACTTCTGGCAGGAACTCGATCCGTCGCTCCCCAGTCTCCTGGACCGTTTGGCCGAGCGTCCGCGCCCGGTGGGCACGAGCGCGGGAGGACTTGGGCCCGCGTGGGCGTCCCGCACGGGGCTGCGCGCGGGCACGCCGGTGGCCGTGGCCGTCATCGACGCACACGCCGCCGTCCCGGCGCTCGGCGTACACGACGCCGGCCAGCTCGTGATGATCATGGGCACCTCCACCTGCCACCTGCTCGTGGATTCGAGGCGCCGCCCGGTGCGGGGCATCTCCGGCGTGGTCGAGGACGGCATTCTTCCGGGGCTGTTCGGGTATGAAGCCGGCCAGGCGTCCGTGGGCGATATCTTCCTCTGGTTTGTGCGCACGGCCGTCCCCGCGCGATACGGTGAGAGCGACGTGTTCGACCGGCTCGGGCAGGAGGCGGCCGCACTCGCTCCTGGCGCGTCGGGTCTACTCGCGCTCGATTGGTGGAACGGGTGCCGGACGCCGCTTGTCGATGCCGAACTGTCCGGCGCGATCCTGGGTCTCACGCTGACGACTGAGCCCCAAGAGATCTACCGGGCGCTGCTCGAGGCGACGGCGTACGGGACGCGCCGCGTCATCGAGACGTTCGAGGCGGGCGGGGTGCCGGTCTCGGGCATCCACGCCTGTGGCGGCCTGGCCGAACGCAACGCGCTGCTGCTCCAGATTACGGCCGATGTGACCGGCCGGCCGGTCGGGGCCGCTCGCGTGCCAGACGCATCGGCGGTCGGGGCCGCGATCTATGCCGTCGCCGCCTCCGAGAAGGCGGTGGATATGACGGGCGTGGTCAACCGGATGGGCAATGCCGAGCGGATCCTGTACCGCCCGGGTGAGCCGGCCCGACGGGTGTATGACGGACTGTACCGGAATTACGTCGAGGTGGCGCGCCATTTTGGCGAAGGGGGCACCGACGTGATGCCGCGGTTGCACGGGTTGCGCCGCGGGCTCGGGTGAGCCTCCGGAGGTTAGAGGATCGCCGGCGCCGAGGCGTTCGGGCGGGATCGGGACGTTCGGGCGCGGAGACGGTGCTGAGGCCCTCAGGCACCATGTTGGCCGTGCACGCGCAGCGGTTTCAAGTGCGATTCGACGAGTGCGGTCCGGACGGCTCGGCCCGTAGCTCGACGATTCTGAGGTACGTCGTGGAGACGGCGTTCGGGCACTCGGCCGCGGTGGGGTACCCGTTGTCGTGGTATTGTGCGCACGGGCTGTTCTGGGTGGTCCGGCAGGCGCATCTGTCTCTTGCGCTCTCGGTCGGCTACGCCGACGCGGTCGAGGTGACGACCCAGGTGCTGGGTGCCCGGCGCGTCTGGGCCCGCCGCGGCAATACGGTTCGGGACGGCGCTGGCGTGGCCGTCGGCGCGGCAACGATGGATTGGATCCTGACCGGCGGGGACGGGCGGCCGGCGAGGATCCCCCGTGAGATGACGGCGGCGTTTTCCGTGGTCCCGGGCACGACGCTCGAGCGGTACGCGGCCGAGGCGGCGCCCGCCGGGGCCCG
>Ga0070735_10005040_pt1 | contig 11018 bp, 9 predicted proteins | sample Coa_R1_FD_66443 | JGI IMG/M metagenome (GOLD analysis project Ga0070735, IMG submission 66443) | Surface soil microbial communities from Centralia Pennsylvania, which are recovering from an underground coalmine fire - Coalmine... | ecosystem: Environmental > Terrestrial > Soil > Unclassified ... | reverse complement strand
GCCTTTTCGGCACAAATTTGTGAAAACCCAACCGTTTTGATCTAGTTTCCGCCCTCCGACTGCATGGAGTCATTGAGCCTGCTGGCAAGGATAACTTTCGGTCGGCCGACAAAACCTTCCGCTATACTTTTAGAAAGTAGTCGCCTTATCCCTACGCGTAGGATTGGCCCCTCGGGCACGCGGCAAGTGCTCCACATCCTCATACTGCCGGAGCTTTGATGCTATTTGGGGGATCATTCCTTTTTCAGAAGAGCGGGCCAGTTGACCACAAGCGTTAGCGGCTGGCTGCCTTCCAGACCGCCCAGAGTGTCTATAACGAATTTCTTTCCATCCGCGCTGACGTCATAGGCCCATCCGTTCGTCGGACTAGGATTCGCCTTGAAGAGCGGCGTGAGCCTGCCTATAACAACGCTTGCACCCTTCTCGGCAATCTCGGCAGACATGATCTTGTTATCGAGCGAGAGGTAGAAAAGCTCCTTGCCATCGCGGCGCCAGCGCGGAAAGTGTCCGCCAGCGCTCGAGACCAGCCACTTCCCGCTGCCGTGGATAAAGGGGACAAGGTAAACTTCGTATTGCCCCGATTCGGGCGATATGTACGCCAGCCATTTCCCATTGGGAGAGAGAGCAGGTTCGTGTAAGTCAAACTGCTGACTTTGGGCCACCGGGAAAGGCTTGCGATCGCCGAATAACGGGAGGGACCAGATCTCAGTATGAGAGCCAGTCTGGGCGGTTTGCCGCTCGAAAATCAGATAGCGCCCATCGGAGGAGAATGAGGGACGTGACTCTTGACCGTCATCCACAACGAGTGGGGACGCGGTCCCCGTGCCGTCCGCGGGCTTCTGATATAGATGGCCTTGCCCGGGATTCGAGACGAATGCAACGGTTCTTCCATCGGGCGACCAGCAGGGTTGGCCGGCGCCCTCGGTGGAAAATGTCAGCCGAGTTGGTATTCCTCGACCAAGGTCATACACCCAAGTATCCAGGTTGCTGGCGCCGGGAGCGACCCTAGAAACGGCCAGCTTGCTGGCGTCAGGCGAAAGGCTAAGGGTACCGTAATTACCGGCGGCCCCCGTTTCCCCAACCTGCTTTCCGGTCCGGTCGAACCATAGCAAGCGCAAGTTTTCGCCAAAACGACTTTGGGACCGGTAGACCATTATGCCATCGTCGGAAGCGGACAAAGTTCCCCGCCAAATAATCGCATCGCTAGTGGCATGTTCGGTCACCGGAACAGCTTCGCCGATCATGCGAACGGCGTCCGCATCGAACCGCTGCGCCATCAGTGTGCCTTCTCGGATGAACAGCAGATACCCGGGCGCAGCATAGATTCCACTGGAATCACCGTGAACCAGTAGTTCAGGCGCCCCCCCTTGAAGAGAGGCGCCATAAGTTGCGTTATTCTGGTCCACATTGGCGTGAGCGAAAAACAGAAAATGCTTTCCATCTGGCAAAAATTGCGGCCATCTATGACTGGTCTCTAGCCGTATGGAGTCGAGTTTTGTCACCTTCTGCGGTAGGCCGCCTGAGGCCGCTACGCGGTAAATCGGATCGATAGTACTCGGCGTGTAGAGAATCGTGCCGTCCGGTCCCCAAGAGCCCCCTCGAGCTTGCGGAGCGTCGGCTAGCGCGATTGACGGCCCACCCGTGACATCGATGCGCTTCAGCTTGCCATTCGCGAAGAATCCGATCGAGCGGCTGTCCGGGGACCAAAACGGAAATGATGCACCTTCGGTACCCTCAAGGGGCTGAGCGGTCATAGCGGCGAGAGCACGGACCCACAGCCTCGCATTGCCCTCCGTGCCCCCAGCGACGAAGGCCAGTTGCTTGCCGTCGGGCGAAAGCATTGGCGGCCCACCAAAGTTACCTGTAATTACAAAATTCGCGTTATCCGGTGGAGCGATTTGGGAAATGATCAGTGGCGCGGGTTTCGGCGAGCGAGCGATGTAGCCAGCGATGATGACCACAACCCCAAGCATCACCGCGGTAAACAGTGCCCAGGGCAGCACGCGGTGCCAAGACTTCCGCGGCAGAATTTGCGCCTGTCCTGCGGTCTCGTCCACGTCTGGCTCGCCGCTCAGCGCTTCGTCAATCGCGATGCGGGCTTCGCCGATGTCTCGCAAGCGCTGCTTCGGGTCTTTCCGCAAGCAGCGGCGAAGCAGTTCGCGGACGCGCATCGGAACGGAACTCGGCAGCAGCAGCCATTCTGGGTCGGCGCGAACCACCGCCGCTAGGACATCGGTGATCGTTTCGCCCCCGAAGGCTGGCTCGCCTATCAGCATTTCGTACAGCACGCAGCCGAATGCCCAGATATCCGCTCGGCGATCAACCGCCTTGCCTTTGGCTTGCTCCGGTGACATGTAAGCTGCTGTACCCAAAATGATCCCAGCTTGCGTGGCCAGGCGGCTAATTGTCGGCGAACTGGAAATGTCTGCGGAAGGCTCATCGTCCTCGAGCGCCTTCGCCAGCCCAAAGTCCAGAATCTTCACGTGACCATCGGGCGTCAGCTTTATGTTCGACGGCTTCAGATCTCGGTGAATGACTCCGCGCTCGTGCGCGTATTCCAGACCTTCGCAAATCTGTTTGGCGATGGGCAGCGCTTCCTCAAGGGGGATCCCTTCCCCCTTGATGCGTTCCGCTAGGGTGGGCCCTTCTACCAGCTCCATCACAAGTGCGCGGGTGCCATTCGTTTCTTCTAGACCGTAGGTCGATGCGATGTTTGGATGGTTGAGCGAAGCAAGAACTCTCGCTTCACGCTCGAAGCGGGTCATCCGCTCCATGTCGCCAGCGAATGCTTCCGGCAAGACCTTGAGTGCCACGTCGCGCCCGAGGCGCGTGTCCCGCCCACAATAGACTTCGCCCATCCCGCCAGCACCCAGCGGTTCCACAATCTCATACGGGCCCAATTTTGTACCTGAAACGAGAGGCATAGTTGGGCGCGATTATACCGCTGGGAAACCGTGACAAGGCAATTCGGTTAATTGACGTATAACGAGCAACCTGGAAGTTGAACCCCTGCCGGGTACAAACCATGTGATTTTGGCACTACGAATCGGGTAGGGTCTGCATCTGGCAGATCTGCAGGTTAAACGATCGGAGGACGACGGGATTTCGGCACGGTGCCAACTCTCAGAAATTAAACGTACTAGTTTTACCATCCTCAGTAGTAACCTGAACTCCGTTGTCGCTGATTTCGAACATCTTTCCCTTGAAATTATAAGGGTCATCGGCAGATGTCTTTTGAAGAAATTCGCAAAATCGTTGGAGTAGGTCACATATTCTTTTTTGCGACCTTCTCGGGGAAGGCTTAATCCATAGCACTCCGTTCCGCACCTGATCGGGGTGTAAACCAAACGTCACGAAATGACGATCACATGTCACCAAAACGCGATCTTCCTGAATCGCCCGTTTCTGAATAAAGTGATCTGGCGCGCCCTTAAGGCTCCCCTGCTCTGGGTAGAGTATGTCAAATCCTTTTTGCTCTGCATCAACGATCCTGACCGCCTTTTGATTGACATCCTCGTCAACGAGAAATTTCGTCATCATAAATTCGCAGCACAGAAGCAGCAAAATCGAGTCCACGCCTGATTTTCTCAGGATCGAGCGATGGATAACCGTCGACGAGTTGGTCAAAAGGCGTACCATCCGCAAGCTCCTCAATCACCTGGTAGATGGGCACCCTCGTTCCCCGGAAAACCGGATTGCCGTGCATGACTACCGGGTCAATCGACACAGCATCGGCAATTTGTGTAGGCGCCAGAGCTAGCTTTTTCTGAAGGAACAGGAGATTGGATTCCACCTGGTGGATAAGCGCTCCATTTCTCAATTCTGGTGCCTGGATGAGTGCCGGGAGGAGTGCTGGACCGGTGAGGAAAGTTACATGCTGCGATTGTCCGAGTGGGTTCAGCAAATTTAGCATTTTGGTGCTCATCGCGATTGAAGATGTTCAATTACTTTAGGCTGCAAAATCGAAAAGAAAAAATCGCTCAAACGATCATGTGCCTTGTCCAAGAACTCAATCACCTCATTGCGATCATCGGAGACGGTCAAGTGTCGTTCCACGGAAAATGTCAAGTTCATGCCATATGATTCAGGTGTTAAACCGGTCAACTGTGGTTCCAATTCGATCAGCACAAATCCATCATCTTCCTTGAACACCAACAGACCCTTGCCTACATATAGGCTGACACCGAGCTCTTCGGGGAGTGTTACCTTGATCGTAAAGCATTCGTCGAATGTTATTCCCCCCGGCAACGGCAACTTGTTCACATATTGAAAAGCAAAGCTGTTGAACTCCATGATCCTGTAGTACCGTGCAAACATTGATACTGCAGCTAAATACATCTTTCGAAAATCCTGGAATCCTGTGTATTTCGCGGCAACGAGACGGAAATAGTTCATCGCGATCTCTAGCCGGTATACCTGGTTCTCTGTATAGATCGTGTAGTCACCGAAGTCATATTGCAACTGTTTTAGATCAGGCATCACGACAAATGGAAACTCTCGTTTAATCATTGCATGGAATCCAGCACGATCATCCGCGACCAGGAGATTGTTCGGGAATTGAACGGCAGCTTTGACCTCAACAGCGGGAGGATTCTTAAACGTCGTTTTCGAGATCGGCATCGCTATCCGATCCTAAAGCACGCAGCGCAAATTGTGCAAGTAGTAGTAAAGAAACAACTTGCAAAACACCTGCTCAATTGAATTGCTGTGTGCAAAAAAGGCTTACGTCGCAAGCTGTGTAACTATACGCTGTCCAAAGGTCTCGAAGAATCCGAGTGGGGCTGCCACAACCACATGTTTTCGAACTGACCATTCCCCGTCACCACTTTCCGGGTCTCGGACCTATTTTCGGTTCTAAAGAGTGCTCAGGCCTGATTTCGTCAACTATCATGGTCGATGTGGGATGTCCATGCAGACCGAAAAGAAAGTGGAGTGAGACCCAGACTGCCGGAATCTCGTCTGACGCTCAACGGACTTCTTTGCCGAGCTCCGATTTACCAATTCACGAGAACCGTGATCGGAGCGCTGGCACGTGCTACAGGCGACGCGAGGAGGAGCCGTTTCCCGTCGGGCGCGATCTCAAACGCGAGTGCACCGTTTTCGGTTCGAGTCGGCGGAAGCTGGAACAGTGAGTGTTGCTCTACTGCCTGCGCGTTTTCTCCAAGTTTCAGAGCGGTGCTTACCACCCGATAGTCTGCTGCCAAGTACAGTAAATGTTTTCCGTCCGGCATCCAGCGTACATTTTGTCCGCCTTTGGTCGAAATTTGCACCGCTCTGCCCGAAGTTCCAAAGGGCGCAACGTACACCTCCGAACGTCCTGATTGGTCCGAGCTGAAGGCAATCCATTTCCCATCTGGCGAGAAGCGTGCGTCTGGAACATTGCTCGTTGATTTTTCAAAAAGCGGGTATGGCTTAGCATTTGCGGCAAGTGGATAAATGCTGTAATGGCCGACCTGATTCTGGTTATCGGATTCCCAATAAAGCAGTGCAGCGCCGTCTGAAGACCAGTCCATCGGAAGGTAATCATTCCTCAGGTCCAGCGAACGAAGTGGTATACGCGAACCGTCGCTCGCCTGGATGAAAAATTTCCGAACTCCGGGCGCCTGCCCAAAAGCGCCGGCCAGAGCAACGCGCTTTCCGTCCGGCGACCACACGCCTGCCACGCCTCCAAAGGGACTGTCGTGAGTTATGGCAATCGCGGTTTTCTGGGCTGTATCGATTATCCAAAGGTCTCCGCTGTGGGTGAGCGGGTCGTCCTTAGAGGCCAGGATTTTCTTGCCGTCCGGCGAGACTCTCGGGAAGTCCCAACGAGAAGGCTCGACAATCGCGGCTGAGCGCGTGCCCTTGAGGTCCCACCAGGCAAGCTCCAACATTGGATAAAACTGCTCATGATAGGCGAGCACATTTTGGGCGACCGCATAATTGGCGACCCCGTACACTCCCGCAAAAGCCAATTGGCTGCGCAGGACCTGCACAGGCTCGCCGCTCAGCGCCAGCCGGTCTGGATCGAATGGCTGTGCGTAGAGGTATCCATCGCGCGCGAAAAATAACTTGCCGCCTGCAAAGGTCGGCGCCACGGCGTTGTGCAGCAGCAGCTTTCCCGGCTTGCCTTCGAGCGATCCTGTATATATGTCATGACGCTTGTCGCCGCGCAATGCTGTATAGACGAAGTGCTGCCCATCGGGGAGGAACTGCGGCCAGCCTTCGCCGACATCGTATTTTGTGCGGTCCAATGGCGCTACCGGTTTTATCGCACAGTCCGAGATCAAGATCTGTTTGAGGGACTGGTCGGGCGAAACGAGCAGCAATTGATCATTTCGATTCGCAGACATAAACCACGTGTTTGACGGGAGGTCACATAAAATCTCCGCTGAGCCTCCTGAGATTGGCACTCGCTTGAGCCTGTCCACATTGCGTGCGGCGTCATGCGTGCTGAAAAATAGCGAGTTGCTGTCCGCGGCCCATGCCGTCAGCCCTGCCACTCCCGCCGTGGCTTCCAGCTTCACCGGTTCGCTCGAACCGAGCCCGCGCACCCACACCCACGGCATCTGTGTTTCATCATTCTGTACAAACGCTAATTTCTTGCCGTCGGGCGAAAGCGACAACGGGATCTTGTATTCGAAAGGTTCCTTCGTCGGCGATTCAATGGTGAACTGAATGGGCAACAGCGGCTTCGGCGCTCGCTGTACGTATCCGACTCCGAGCGCGAGAGCGACAACCGCCAGGACTGCCGCCGAAGTCCACGCGCTTCGTTCACCGAACCTCCGCCGCCCCGCTACCGTCATCGGCAGGCCGGTTTGCGATCCTGCCTCGAGGACCGACTCCAGACTCGCCGAAACTGTTTTCGTCAACGGGCGCACCGAGGCAATGAACCGATAACCACGCCCTGGAACGGTCTCAATGTATTCGGGATTGGCTCCCAGGGCCTTCCGCAAGAGGAATACGTTATTGGAGAGACTGCCCTCTTCGACGAACGTGTCCGGCCACAGCATCTTGATGAGTTCGTCCTTCTCCAGCAGGTGTCCGCTGTTTCGGACCAAGAGGTGAAGCGTGTCGAATGCCTTCGGAGTGAGGGCCACAATCTCATCGCCACGCAGCAGTCTGCGCTCGTCGGGCTCGAGGCGGAAGGGTCCAAATTCGTAAAATTCCGGCGTCTGGCCAAGGGTAGTGTTTCGGGAAAACGCGGGCGAGCCGCCGCTGCTTTTGGAACCGCCTGTCCAGCCGTCGCCATTACTCATGGCCGTCTCCCAAGTCATTGTGAGAACTCTTGGAGAATTCTTAAAGAATTCTGTGAGCCTTCCGAGAGGACTTGCGGGACCGCCCGCAGCGATAAAACACCCCGCAAGGCCGATCAGGGGCTGATTCTAGCACCGCTTTGGATCGTCTCAAACCTGTGAACGAGGAGGAGGGGAGTCATGAGGAAACTTTTTGCATCTTTGGCACTGGCGATAATCACGTTTGCCCTGCCGCCACGAGCGTTTAGTGCGCAATGTCCGCTGGGGAACGCAACCCTGCATGGCGCTTACGTCGTGTTTGGAACAGGAACAATCGTCGGCGTCGGTCCAGTGACTGTGGTGGGTGTGCACACATGGGATGGACAGGGAAACACGGTAGCAACCTATACCGCGAGCGTGAACGGCAATGTGTTTCCCGGCATCACGGTGACGGGTACATACTCGGTGAACCCTGACTGCACCGGGTCCAACGCCGAATCCGACGGGTCCCACTACAACTTCGTAGTTTTGCCAAATGGCACCAGCGCGACGTGGATCCGGACCGACGCGGGCACAGTTGTTAGCGGGACAGAAACCCGCTTGAGTCGGTAAGAAGCTGACGCTCCCAGGGGTGCAAACTGGAAACGGGGGCACAAAGTCTTCGTAATTGAGACCAATTTGCATCGCCCACATCATGGTTGTCATCTTGCGCCCTAGGGAGAATAACTGTTTGCCCACAATTCGTTAGGACGAGAGGTTGGCTGCGGCGGTCAGTGATTTCGATTCACTGGCCGCCGATCCTTTACCGCGTAGATCGCCCCGGACGTCTTTCGAAGCCACGACGAACCTGTCCGCGATTTCGAAGGCGAAGTACCTCCCGAAAGGTAGCGCCATATCACTAGTTACGACTGCGTTGTGCCTGAAACGTTGCCTTTCGGCACATCCGGCCAACATAGTTCTCCGCCAAGGCTTGGATTAATTTGTTTTTGGGTCGGGACAGACGTGGAAAGCATCTATTTGCGTATGCCGTACAAGGATCCTGAAGGTAAGCGCCAGTGGGAGCAAAAGCATCGTCAGGAGCGTAGCCAGCGACGTAAAGCGCAGCGCGCTAAGATCTCTCCCACAATCAGCCCCCAAAGTGGTAGCGCCTGCCGGGCCCAACCCGAAACCGGAAAACCACCGTGGTTGGGGTATTTTTCTCTTGTTGGCAGGAATTGTAGTTGGCCTGCCTGTTCTGTTAGCTGGATTCGGGTCGGGACAAACAAAAACGTAATTGCGCTACAAATTACCAAATCTAATTTTGCTGATTGAGAGGTAATTGCCCCATGCTATCATACACTAGCATATTACTACCGTAAAAGAGTGCTATCTGCTGTGGTGCAACGGCCAAGATTGCGCAATTTGTTCTTTCTTCTATGACGAAAGAAGGGGTTCTGGCGATTCTCGCGCAAAACGGCGGTTTCCTTAAGCCGGATGAAATCCTTGTCCGGTTATATCCCCGTCCTAATCGCCAGTCCTTCTATACCTACCTGGGGCGGCTCAGGAGCCAAGGCTTGCTGGAACGGCTCCCTCAAACCAGACGAGGGCGGCTGGCTTACCGTATAACACCGAGGGGGCGGGATCGCCTGGCTTACCTGCAGGGGCAAACCCGGCGGTGATCGCGGATGCTTGCCTAGATTCCGCCGGAAACAGGGGCTAAAAACCGCTGGAGGGGTTTGGGCACACTCAAGCGTGCTTCTCCTTCAAATACCTCCGGAAGGCGCCCACCGACCGGAAGGCTTTGGCCGGAACCTCCTCCGTGGCCAGGGCCCTGAACTTCCCCAGCACCTTGTCTCGAGCCTGGTCGAGCGCTCCCCACTGCCCCATCAAACGCGCCCAGTAGACCCCCAGAAGCAGCCCGTTCAGATCAAAGGCGGTCTGCTCCGCATCTGCTTCCCGGTCGAGTTCTTTGCGTCTCTGGGCCTCCTTCATCGCCCCTTGCAAGGCGTCCAGCCACTCCTTAACCGCCCGCCTTATCTCGCGCCCGACGGCTCCACCCTTCCGGGCGTGTTCAAAGAAGGCACCGGCGAAGAAATAGGCGCCGCGAAACACGTGCTCCTCGATGTGCTCCAGCCAGAAATGGCAGAGGTTCCAGAGGTTCTCCAACCCTGGCCGAGTGGCCTCCGCCGGAATCAGCACCTGGGCGGCGAAGACGGTTCTGGCCAACGCGACTGTTTCAAGCTCCAGCGCTTCTTTGGAACGGAAATGGGCAAACAGGCCGCTCTTGCTCATTTTGAGTTCCGAGGCCAAACGTCCAATGGTGACGGCGGCCAGGCCTTCGGCGGAGGCGATCCGCAAGGCTTCCTCGACGATGGCGGCTCGGGTCTGTTGCCTCTTGGAAGCAGCCTTTTTTTCTCCGGTTTTGCGCCTTTTTCTCACTCCAGCTTTTAATAATAGCACGAACGTTCGTTTCCAATCATTGCATCGGATAGGAAATGGCTCTTTGTTGGAGATTAAATGGATGCTCGGAGTCAGCGGATCACTTCCTTATTAAGGACCGGTCCGTACGGCCGGTCATGCCAGACTCTTTGCATAGTGCGGTAGCCCACGCCCTTCCCGCCGCAGGCCGCCCGCCATTCGCGACATAAGTCCTCGCCACATCTCCAGGCGCCTGGCCATGGCCGTCCGACCCGATTGAGGCAATTTGCGCAGCGTTTTGCACATCCTGGAAGTGGAATGCGCGTGGAGGAACTTTCTAGTAATTAGGTGTAGCAAACTTGTAAAGACAAGCTATACTCATGCTGACAAGTTTTCCTGCTACCTCGGAGTACCGGCCTAGCAAACCGCCGAGGTTGTGACAAGCTTTGGCCGGCTCACACACGCCGCAAGGACACTGAAGCCGCTTCGATCACGCAGAGAAGGTTAAGTACCTTCCGCAACTCTGCTGTGGTCGGAGCGGCTTTTTGTGTTTTTGGTGTGGAAATGGGCCAAGTTGGCCATGTCATTGCTGGACCCAAAGCGGGCAGCCAACACCGGCTCACCGGTTCTACCCGAAGCCGTTTGCGATGAAGTGCGCGCTTGGATCGAAAGGGTAATCGTCCCAGCCTTGGTCAGCAAGTTGCTGCAGGAATGGGGTTCGACCGTGACTGGAGTGGAGGATAATGCCAGATTTAGGCAATCCGGTGAAAGGCAGAATGCTCCTGCTGTAAATATCAATGGAGGTGCCCGAGAGCCATGAAGTGCGCGATCTATGCAAGGTATTCTTCCGACCTGCAACGGGAGGCGTCCATCGAGGATCAGATCCGCAAGTGCGGCGAGTATGCTGCCCACGAGGGGTGGACCGTAGTTGACGAGTTTGTACGTTCTGACGAGGCCATCTCAGCAGCAAGCATTGCCGGCCGTGATGCCCTGCAAACCCTTGTTGAGGATGCAAAAAGAAAGCCGCGTCCCTTCGATCGCCTGCTGGTGGACGACACCTCACGCTTGGCCCGCAACGTCGAGGATGCGCTGCGAATCACCAATATCCTCCGCTTCTATGGCGTCTACGTGACTTCGGTGAGCCAGGGCATTGATTCGCAGCACAAGTCCGCACGGCAGCTGCTGACACTCCATGGGATGATGGACGAGCAGTTTCTGGTCGGTCTCGCCGACAAGGTCCATCGCGGCCAGGAAGGCCGCGTTCTGAAGGGCCTGGTCGCGGGCGGCCGGTGCTATGGCTATCGCAACGTTCCGATCGAAGACCCGCGCAAGACAGCCAAGTATGGTCGCCCGGCGGTCCTGGGCGTGCGCCTACGACCTCCGCCGGACGTGTGCACGGCTTTGCCA
>Ga0070735_10005039_pt1 | contig 11022 bp, 5 predicted proteins | sample Coa_R1_FD_66443 | JGI IMG/M metagenome (GOLD analysis project Ga0070735, IMG submission 66443) | Surface soil microbial communities from Centralia Pennsylvania, which are recovering from an underground coalmine fire - Coalmine... | ecosystem: Environmental > Terrestrial > Soil > Unclassified ... | reverse complement strand
AAGAACCGCTGCGTTCGTTCGGACAGTTGAAACAATTCTGGAACAAGAAAAGCTCATGAGCCGCCACGACGATTTGGGACGCGTGCTCAACGGCGCGATCGTGGCGGTCATCCGGTCGACGTCCAGCGAGCAACTGGTCGAAGTGGCCCGCGCTCTGTACGAGGGAGGAATCGACGTATTGGAAGTCACGTTCACCGTTCCTCGCGCGCTTGAGATCATCGCCGAGGTTCGCAAAGCACTCGGCGATAAAGTGCTGCTTGGGGCGGGAACGGTTCTCGACGCGGAAACCGCCCGCGCGGCTTTTCTGGCGGGGGCCGAATTCCTTGTCGCCCCCACCGTCAATCTTGACGTCATCCGGCTCGCGAACCGTTACGACAAGCTGGTCATGCCGGGCGCTTTCACCCCCACCGAAATTTTGACCGCGTGGGAAGCGGGGGCGGATATCGTGAAAGTCTTTCCGGCCGACATCGGCGGGCCGGCCTACCTCAAGACGCTGCATGGACCATTGCCACAGGTCCGGCTGTTGCCCACCGGCGGCGTCAACCTGAGCACGATCGCCGACTTTCTGAAAGCCGGCGCCTGCGCCGTCGGACTGGGCGGCGCGCTCGTCGAGCCGCAGGCTGTCCAATCGGGCGACATGGCCCGCATCCGGTCTCTCGCCGCGAAGTATGTCGAGATCGTGCGGCAAACGCGCGCGGGGGCAAAGAGTTGAAAAGGCGCGCAGCCGAGTGCGCCAACGACCTCCGTTGTGGCCGGTCTCCGACCGAGCCACACGCCGCTGACCGCAGGTCTCCCGAGCGTCTTCCAGCCCGGCGTCCAGGGTTGATGAATTCCGCTTTCGCGCCCGCCTCTCGCCGGGGTACAATCAGGGCGTGATCGAGGACTTAGAATCAATCCCCTGTCGAGATCGGCCGAATCGCATATCCGTGTGGCTGATCGCTCGTCCGTATCTCACGACCTGGCGGAATGTGCGCTGGCTAATGCTGCTCCTGATCCCGATAGGCGTGAGTGTGACTTTCGCCTTTGTGCGCGGAGTTGGCGGACTCGGGGTCTGCCTCGCCCTGGTGGGCTCAGGGACAGCGTTTTGTCTTTTTGCAGTGCTCGTCTCCGGCATCGAAACAACTAATTGGGGCACGTACTTCCGTCGGCGCGAGCCCATCCGGTTCTGGATCGGGGCGGCGGTCTTGATTGTCGGGTATTTGGGATTGTGTGCGGCAGGATTCGTTGGCACCCCGAAAAAACCGGCCAGTCCTCCGGCGCCCCATGAGGATTAGGTTGTACGTCGCCGAAATACGTTGCAAAGGGCAATTTCGCTGCAAAGGTTTTTCGCACTCATCCCGCGGGCGTAGAATTGGGGCATGCGGAAACGCACCTGCTTTTATCTTTACTTCTGCTCGCTGTTCATCAGCACGGCAATGTTTGTCGCGGCCTCGATCTCGTGCAGTCCATCCTTGTTGGGCTATTGGGGCTATTGGCGGTCGCGGTTGCCTTTGGGTGAGGCTGATGAACAAACTGTGTGGCCGTCCCAAAGACAGGCCCGGCGTTTGGACCTTTGAGATGGAAGTCGAGCGTCATATGAACAGGAGAAGGCGATGGCACGAATCGGGCAGTCAAACCTCGCGCCCCGACTTCAAACGCGACGTCTGAATCAAACTGAACGACGACCCACGATGCACTTGCTGATCCTTGGTGCTCCCGGGCTTAGAATTGGAGACGAATGTCGGACCCCGGCGAGGAATTGCAGCGACTATTGAAAGCGCACGACGGTCACTCGGTTGACTTGAGCTCCTTAAGGAGCGCCAGCGCCGCTGCGACCATCGCTTCTCCGCCGCCGGGCTCGACCAGCGAGTTGACGGTTTCGTAGCTCCCTTCGGCAAAGGCCCTTTCCGTTGGAATGTAGGCGGGCGTGTCGTTGCACAGCTCGATGACCAAAGTCGACGCAAATGGCGAGCCGCGCTTGATCGCCAGGCCCAGGTCAACAAAAACTTCTCCCGGCAGCCCGACGATCGCCAGGTCGTCGCCGAGGCGAAAGGCCTGAACCTCCAGCGGCAAGGCGCCGGCCGGCCGAAGCTGGATGTTCATGATCTTCGTCGCGCGCACTTGGTCGAGAAACGAGAGCTGCGCGGTCCCCACTTTGAACATGTCACGCTTGGCCTGCGCGATTTCTTCGGGCGAATAGCGCTGCATCGGCACGTTGACTGTCGCGCTCTTGGCCGCCAGCTTGGGCGTCGCCACGGGTTCGAGCGCGGGAAGCGCAGTGCCCACCGTCGCGGCCAGTTCGGTTCCGATCCGCGCGGCTTCTTCATGCCCTTTTTGCGGCAGGTTGTTCGTCACGTCGACGTGATTGATGTCGCCGCACGTCCCGTTGCCGAACATCGAAATGAATTCATTCCCCAGGCGCTGCCGCAACGTGCGTTCGAGATAGAATGGATAATCGGCCGAGTATTCGGTCCCGCCGACCGTGTCCAGGTGCAAAGCGAAGACGGTGAGCGCGGCGCGGTTCTGCTTGCCGTCGGCCGATTTCATCAGCACGATTCCCACGTCGGGATCAACCGGCCCGGCGGGGCGAACGATGTTGGCGTTGAGTTTGCCCGGATTGAACTGCACCGAGCCGTCTTTCATATGAAAGCGCCGATTGAACGACAGCCCGCGCTGCCGGGCAATTCCCGAGAGCATACGGACCGGCTGCAGGCCGGCGTGCGCCTGGGCAATCACTTCGACGATGCGCTGCACGAGGAACGCGGGGTAATCGACCTCTTCATAGGGATCTTTTCCGTTCTTTTCGACCGCCAGATCGTGAAAATGTTTGCGGAGCGCCCCGTCGTAAAGGGGGCCGGTGTGCGAGTGCGTGCCGTGGATCAGGATGTTCGCCGCGGGGATGCCGGTCTTCTCGGCCGCCTGTTCTCGCGCGCGGCTGGAAACTTCGAGCGACATGCCAATCAGATCGCAAAAGACGAGCGCCGCCTGGTGGTCTGACTGGCGGAACACAAGCGCTTTGGCCTCGAGCGGATCGTGCGTTCCCGTATTGAGCCGCTCGTTGAAATAACCGCTCATCCGGTATCCCTTGGGCGCGGTGATATCGACTGCCGCCGCTCCGGCCTGGAAGTCGGCGGCCGGGGCGGTTGATGTCGTGATAGCCGCCAGAGCGAAAGCGACAACCGCCGCGAAACGAACTAAATGGATCAGCATGTCTTTGTCTCAACGTGTAATTTTCAAATCCGGGACGGTGAACACAAACTCTGAATCGTGTGACTTTGACTCTGGAAGCAGCGTGGTGCCGGCTGCGCTTACTTCCCCAGCGGCACCTGGCCGTCGAGGTAGCGCCAATTCTTGATGAAGGAAATGAGATCGGCCATCTGCTTCACCGAGATGTCTTTCTCGAGCCCCTCGGGCATGAGCGACACGCCGTTCGAACGCAGCTCGTCAATCTCCTGGCGGAGAATGAGAACCACCTTCCCCTCGGGCTGCCGCAGCGTAATCGACGAAGCCGTCTCGGCGGCGATCACGCCGGTCTCGGTCTTGCCACTCTTGGTGACGACCGTGTAGCTCACGTAATTATTATCGATCGCCTGGTTGGGGCTAAGAATATCGGTGAGAAGCTGCGCGGGAGTTTTGGTGCGCGAGTCCGATATGTCGGGCGCCACGTCGATGCCGAGATTTCCGATCTTGTGGCAGTTCGTGCAGCTCTTTTCGAAGATCGCCCGGCCCGCCCCCGCGTCGGCTTTAAGCGCCAGCGCCGGTTGATATTCGGCGAGAACTTTTTTCCGGTCCGCAGGAATCGCCGCGGCGAGAATGCGGCGCGCCTGTTCGCGAATCGCGTCATCTTTGTTATTGGTCAACATCTGCACTCCGGCGGCATCGATCTCAGAGGCAGCGATGTTCCGCGCCTCGATTTCGGCCAGAAATTCTTTCGTCCTCGTCGAGTCCCGCAACATGGCCTGCACGATGCGGCGGCGAACGGCCGGCGTCTGCGCGCTCAAGTCGGCCAGGAGCGCAGGTCCGATCGCCGGGTCTTGAAACGTCGCCAATTCGTCGATCGCCGACAGTCGGATTTCCTGCAACCGGTCGGACCGGGCCAACTCCAGCAGGACGGGCCCGGCAATCTGAAACGGCGCGAACCGCAGAAGGCCGATCGCTTCCAGGCGCGTCTCGTTTGGCGTCTCGCCGTCGCCCGCCAGCCGCCCCGCCTCGCCAAATACCGGATCCAGGCCCTTCGCGACCGTGCCGTCGAGTTGGGCGAAGCGCTCGCGAATTTGCGTGAACGACTCGCCGCGGCGCGCCAACCCGCGGCCCAAGCTATTGGCCGCGACGATGCGAAGAAGCGTCGCGCCCTCCGGCTCGCTTCCGGCGGCTTGAGACAGCACGGCCGACAGACTCGCTGCGATTTCCGGAGGCTCGTTGCGGGCGCCGATCACCTCGAACAGGGCTTTCACCGCGGCTCGGCACTTTTCCGGCGCGCGTTCGTTCAAGTCGCGGTCCTGCTTCAGGATCAATCCCGCCAGGCGATGGCACTCTGCGCCGGCCGAGCTGAGAACCGCCGCGCGCATCCACTCGTCATCTGCATTGTCGAGCAGGATGCGCGCGAGCAGCTCCAGGCTGGCGCGGCTCTTGTCCCCCTCTTCCAGATCGAGCTCACCTAGCGCCAGGGCGGCATGAAATGAGAAAGCCGCGCCGGCGCGCATCAGCGCCTCCCTCAACTGCGGCAAGCGGCGCAAGCGCGGCTCAGCCAGCGCCAGGGCATGGTCTCGCACGCGCGGGACCTGGTCGAGCATCGCCGATTCCAGCAATTCGTCCGAAAGTCCGCCAAGACGATTGAGCAGCGACAGCGAGAGAATCCGCGACGCGGCCGAATTCGAGCCGTCGTTCGCGATTTCCACGAGGATGGGCATTGCAGCAGCACTCTGCCTCTCGATAATCAACCTGGCCGCCGTTTCACGGCGCCAGGCTTCTTCGTGCAGAATGGATTTCGCCAGCTCGTCGAGAGGAAGCCCGGCGAGCGAGAGGCGGCCGTGGAGTGCCTGGTCGGCCGGCTGCTCTCTGGAAACGATCCGATAAATCCGCCCGCGGTCGCTGCCGTCGTAAAGATCGGGGCGGTTCTTGAGCTCGGCCGGCACCCATTCCGGGTGCTCGATCACCGCGCGGTGCATATCGACGACGTAAAGCGCCCCGTCCGGGCCATTGGCGAGGTCCACCGGCCGGAACCATTCGTCGGACGATGCCAGAAACTCGACCCCCTCCTGCGCTGCGCGCGATTGGAACGTGGGGCCAACCGGCTCGAGAATCTCGCGGTGCACGAGATTGGCCGTCGGCTCACACACGAAAACATTGCCGTAATAAGCATCCTTCGGCAGCGATCGGCCGCGATAGATCAGCACGCCGCAGGCCGCGGTGAACTGGCCGGCGTGCAAGTTCGACGTCGTCCACACGCGACTGATGGGGTAAATCCGCGACTTTTCGGCCGCCGGCAAAACATCTTGCGCCACGTCGCGCACCGCCAAAAACGGATTGCGTTTGAGATAGCGATCTTCCAGCACCACATGGCGGCAGGGGTTGCGATTGCTGCACACGAACCGATTCCCGAAATCGTCGAACGTGAGACCAAACTGTCCGTTCCCCGACACGGCCTGGCATTCGCCGGTGATGGGATCAAAACGAAAGTCTTTGCCGCTGATCGAAACGGGCGGAATGACGCGGCCCCATTTGTCGGAATTGGCGACGATCGTTCCGCCGCGAAGACCATTGGCGACGTAGACATAGCCATCGGGCGCGAATTGCGGATGATTGGCGCGAAGCTGCGAGTTTTCCTGCGCGAAACCGCGGAACCAGGTTTCTCTTACATTGGCGCGGCCGTCGCCATCGGTGTCCTTGAAATAGGCGATTTCGCCCGCCAGCGTCACAATCACTCCGCCGCGCCAGGGTTGAACGCCCGTGGCGAACAGCAACTTGTCGGCGAAAATATGCGCGGTCTCGAAGCGGCCGTCGGCGTCGGCGTCTTCGAGCAGCTTGATCCGCGATTTGGGAGGCTCGCCCGAGGTCGGACCATTCGGATAATCGCTCATTTCGACGACCCACAACCGCCCCTGTTCATCGAAGGCCATCGACACCGGAGAAACGACGGCCGGCTCGACTGCCACGATTTCGATTTTCAATTCGGGAGCCAGACGAAAGGCCGCGAGCGACTCTTCGAGAGACAAGTCGGTCTTAGCCGCCGGCCGATCGGCGGCGGAGGCTGGAAGTGCGCTTTGAGCGGTGAATGCCAGGCTCAAAAAGAGCGCAAAAACCGGCGAAACCGGCAACCCGACCAACAATTGGTGCAGCTCGGCGGATTTCTGGCGATAGCGAAATGCTGGCATGCGGCCAGTGTATCGCCCACGGTCGCGAGAACGCCAGTCGTCGCTGGACCATTTCCCGCATCGCGTTGCATCAGCGTTGGACGATGCGTTATTCTGGATTGAGCAAACGGGCGGCGTTTTTGGCGCGGCTCGGCTGATGACTCTCTATCGATGTTGCGAGACGCAAAAAATGCTCGAGGCCAATGAGCGGCGCAGCGGGCGATTTAGCCGCAAGGGCGCGAGCCGTCTCTTTCTGCTGGCCTTCGCCGGAATCTGGTCTACGGCTGCCTTGTGCGGGTCGAGTGCATCGGCGGCTGCCGAAAACGATGCGCCGCCCCGCGCGGCCGAGGTCACCTTCTGGTCGCTCAAAATACCGGTGCGGCCTCCCGTTCCGGCGAGCGGCGAGAGCGGAACGGCGCAGAACCCGATAGATGCTTTTCTTTTCGCGCGGCTCCGAGAGCGGGGCCTGGCGATCGCGCCGGCCGCCGACAAGCGCACGCTCATCCGCCGCGCGTCATTCGACCTTATCGGCCTCCCGCCGGCGCCCGAGCGGGTCGAGCAATTTGTGAGCGATGGCGCAGCCGACGCTTACGAAAAGCTTCTCGATGAGCTGCTTGCGTCGCCGCAATACGGCGAGCGCTGGGGACGGCACTGGCTCGACCTCGCGCGTTATGCCGACAGCGGCGGCTATGAAACCGACGACTACTTTCGCCACGCCTGGCGCTATCGCGATTACGTCGTGCAGTCGTTCAACGACGATAAGCCCTACGATCGGTTCGTGCAGGAACAGTTGGCCGGCGACGAATTGTGGCCCGACAATCTCGATCTGGACGGCAATTATGTCATGGCCCCCGACAAGCTGAAGCATCTGGAAGCCCGCATCGGCACGGGGCTTTTTGCGCTCGGTCCGCAGATTCACGAGTCGAACATGGACGCGCGCAAGCTGCTCTACGAGCAGTTTTCGGACTGGGTCGATACGACCGGCTCGATCTTCATGGGACTCACGCTGGGATGCGCCCGCTGCCACGACCATAAGTTCGATCCCATCACGCAGCACGACTACTTCGGCTTGCAGGCGGCGTTCGCGGGGAGCAAAGAGACCGAAATTCCGCTGATTAACGGCATGGAGCTGGCCGATTTCAAGCAGCACTATCCCCGCATTCTGGCGATCGACGAGGCGCGCAAGGCGTATCGGCTGTTCGAAAGGAAAGTCGCGGGGCGCGAACTGACCCCGCCGGAACGCGACGAGCAGCGCCAGCTTCTGGAAGCGATCGCGCGAGCCGTTTTGGCCTTGCCGGAAACCGCACCCTCGACTCCCAACGACCGCTGGGACGGTTTGATGGAGGTTCCGGCCGCGGCTGTGCTCGGGCACGAGCGGCCCGAATTGACGCCTGTCGTTCATCTTCTGCACCGAGGCGACGTGCGCCGACCCAAAGAGGTAGTTCCCGCGCATTTACCGTCCGAGCTGGCGAAGGCCACCCAAGTCAATGCCGAGCTGCCTCAGCCTATTGGCGGCCGAAAGCAATTGGCGCTGTGGTTGACGCGGCCCGATCATCCGCTGACGGCGCGCGTCATGGTCAACCGTTTGTGGCAATGGCATTTCGGCCAGGGGCTGGTGGGCACGCCCAACGACTTCGGACACATGGGCCAACCCCCGACGCACCCCGAGCTGCTCGACTGGCTGGCCTGTGAATTCGTTTCGGCTCAGGAAACATCGGGGGGAGCTCACGAGCGGGGCGGCGCCTGGAGCATCAAGCGAATGCACAAACTGATGATGCTTTCGCGGGCCTATCGTCGCGACAGCCGATTCGGACCCGACGAGAATCTGCGCGTCGATCCCGACAACCGCCTGTTGTGGCGCATGAACCGCCGCCGGTTGGAGGCCGAAGCGTTGTGGGACGCGCTGCACGCGGCCTCGGGCACGCTGAATTTGAAGCGCGGGGGACGGCCCGTCGTGCCGCCGCTGGCCGACGACGAAATCGCCGCGCTTCGCGACCGCTGGCAATGGACCGTTTCGGCCGATCCGGCAGAGCACAACCGCCGCGGGCTCTATCTTCTGGTGCGGCGGAATTTCCGTTTCCCGATGTTTGAGGTCTTCGACGCGCCGGTCAATTCCGTAAGCTGCCCGGCGCGCGACGTAACCACCGTGGCGCCCCAGGCGCTCTGGTTTCTCAACAACAGCTCGATGATTCGCCAGGCCCAGGAGCTGGCGGGCCGTCTCGTCCGCGAATCAGGAGACTCCCCGGCCAAATGGGTCGGGCGCGCCTGGGCGATCGCTCTCTCGCGGCCTCCGGCTGCCGATGAAGAACAGGAGGCGCTGCGGCTTCTCGAATCGCTCTCGTCTGAAATTCCCGAATCGGCGGCGTTGGAGAACCCTCCCCAGCCGCTGGCCGCGCTTGCTCCCCAGCGTGCCGCCGGTTTGACCAGATTTTGCCTGGCGCTTTTCAATCTCAACGAATTCGTCTTCGTCGATTGAGGAGAGACATGAAACGAATCTCGAACGGCAATCAGAGCGTCGGCTCACAGATCCCCGGCATGGCGTCGCTGGCAGAGCGATCCGCCTCGTGTGGCTGCCGCGGGCCGGGGCCCGTTTCGCGGCGCGAGTTTCTTGCCACATCGGGTTTGGGGCTGGGAACGATTGCCCTCTCGCAGTTGCTCGCACAGGAGGGGCGCGCCGAATCAACGCTCCCGGCCGCCGGCGCGCCATCCGTCTCGGCCAACCCGCTCGCTCCCCGCGCGCCGAGTCTCAAGGCCCAGGCGCGCAACGTGATCCTGCTCTTCATGCAGGGAGGGGCCAGCCACGTCGATACGTTCGATCCCAAGCCCGAGCTGGCGCGGTTCGACGGCAAGTCGCTTCCCGAGAGTTTCAAATCGGACGACCTGTTTCTGCAATTCATGAAGGCCAGTGACGGCAAGCTGATGGCCTCGCCGTTTCCGTTCAAAAAGCACGGCGCATCGGGGCTTGAAATCTCGGACCTGTTCCCGAATCTGGCCCGCCACGCCGACGACCTGGCCGTCATTCGCTCGTGCCACCACGAGTCGTTCATCCACGGCCCGGCATTGAGCCTGTTGCACTCGGGGTCGCTGCTCTTAGGGCATCCCAGCGTGGGATCGTGGGTCGTCTACGGCCTGGGCTCCGAAACGCGCAGTTTGCCGGCTTATATGGTGATGACCGACGGCGACCTCAGGATCAGCAGCTCGGCTTACAGCTCGGGGTTTTTGCCGGCCGTCTTTCAGGGGACTTTAGTACGCGCCGAGGGGGTGCCGATCCAGAATCTCTCGCCGCCGGCGCAGCTTCCTTTAGCGGCGCAGCGTCGTTTGCTCGATCAAATCGGCGTTTGGAATGCCCGGCACGCGCGCGAGCGTCCGGGCGATTCGCGCCTCGACGCGCGAATCGCGAATTACGAGCTGGCGTTCCGCATGCAGACCGCCGCTCCGGAATTGATTCACATCGCCGATGAGCCCGAGCACGTCCGCGAGCTGTATGGCATCGATCGCGAGCCGACCGCCAGGTTCGGGCGGATGTGCCTGTTCGCGCGGCGGATGGTCGAGCGCGGCGTGCGCTTCGTGCAGCTCTACAGCAGCGACTGGGACGGGCATGGCGATTGTCCCGGCAATCACGAGAAGAATGCGGCCAAAACCGACCGGCCGATCGCCGGGCTGATCGCCGATCTCAAACAGCGGGGGCTGTTCGACAGTACGCTGATCGTGTGGACGGGGGAGTTCGGCCGCACGCCGGTGATGCAAGGGAACCGGGGCCGCGACCACAGTCCTTACGGATTCAGCACGTGGATGGCGGGGGGCGGGATCAAGGGGGGCCGGGCCTTCGGGCAGACCGATGATTTCGGTTTCCGCGCCGTGGAGGATAAGATGCATGTCCACGATTTGCACGCAACCATGCTCTCGCTCTTGGGGCTGGAGCATGAGAAGCTCACGTATCTGTTTGAGGGCCGCCGCAGGCGGCTCACCGACGTGGGCGGAGAAAACGATCTGGCGGAGCAATTGGTTTCCGGCTAATCGCCGATAAGGGGAATGGAGCGAAACGTTGATTAGCCTGGGGACCATCTTCGATCGCGATTGCCAGTGCCTGAGCCGGCGCGAGTTTTTGCGCCTGGGAAGCGCCGGCTTCGTGGGGCTGTCGCTGGAGGGCCTGTTGCGGGCCGAGGCCGCCGGCAAAAGGGCACAGGCGCGCGAGCGCTCATGCATTTTCATTTACCTCGCCGGCGGCCCCAGCCATCTGGAAACGTTCGACCCCAAGCCTGGCGCGCCCCTCAATGTGCGCGGGCCGTGGGGCGCGATCCGCACGAGCGTTCCCGGCATTCAATTCGGAGAAATGCTCCCCTACCTGGCTCGCCAGAGCGATCAATTCGCCCTCGTGCGTTCGCTGCACCATACGAACAGCCTACACCAGCCCTGGCCGATGATGACGGGCAACATGCAGCACCGCATTACACACGGGGCGGCCGTTTCGTTCCTCAGGCGTTCGGCCGAGGCCGAGATGCCGGCACATGTCAACTTGGGCCCCAAGCTGTCGATCGGCGCCGCGGCGCTCGGGCGCAGCGCCGAACCGCTTGAAATCGCCGATCCGCTGAATGTTTCCGGGTCGCTGGAAGAATTTACGCTCTCGCATGATGTAAGCCCCGATCGGCTCGACGACCGGCAGGGGCTGCTGGGAAAAATCGACGACCTG
>Ga0070735_10005038_pt1 | contig 11022 bp, 11 predicted proteins | sample Coa_R1_FD_66443 | JGI IMG/M metagenome (GOLD analysis project Ga0070735, IMG submission 66443) | Surface soil microbial communities from Centralia Pennsylvania, which are recovering from an underground coalmine fire - Coalmine... | ecosystem: Environmental > Terrestrial > Soil > Unclassified ... | reverse complement strand
AGCAGGATCGGCAGGAGCACGATGTGCCACATCAGCATCTGGCCGAAGTTCATCAGGTTGAAGAACGCGCCGATCCCGACCGCGTTGAACGCGTCCTTGCCGTTGGTGGCGATCCACTGGGCGTCGTAGTTCTGCTGGGACAGGTAACCGGTGAAGCAGGTCACGATCGAGGCCAGGAAGGCGACCATGCCGGTCATCCAGGTCATGGCCCGGCGGCCGCGCCAGGCGGCCATCCAGAACTTGCCCCACAGGTGGATGACCAGCAGCGCCATGAACAGTTCGACGCTCCACAGGTGCAGGCTGTTGAAGAAGTGCCCGACCTGGTTGGTGTGCCACCAGTCGGGGCCGCCCAGCGCGAGGGCGCCGCCGCTCGCGAGCACCACTCCGAGAGCGGCCAGGGACGCGACGCCGAATATGTATATCCAGGAGCTCACGTAGGCGGGCTGGCGGTCGGGCAGCAGCTTCTTCGGCGGGAACGTGCCGAGCGCCCAGCGACGCGCCCGCGCCGTCCACATCCGTTCGTCGCCCGGCTCCGGGTTGTAGCCAGGGGTCGCATCCGGTTCGGTCACGTCCTCGGCCGGGAGGTTGGGGCGATGGCGCCCGGGGAAGGGCAGCAGCAGCGCGGCGCCGAAAATGACGACCATGACCGCGATAAGGACAAGGTTCGCCACTGAAATAGTGAAGATGTTCCAGTTCAGGTACGAACCTGGCTGGTTCAGATCGATGGCCGCGGGAGCGTGTCCCACAACGGCGATGGTGGTCAACGGGGCCTCCGGGGGGACGGACCGCTCAGCCGCTCGGGCCGTGCGGCGGATACCTGATGGACTAAGCCTGCTCGCTCGCCGTGGGCCGCTGTAGTGAAGTGGGTCCCCGGAATTCGGGACCATGGTCCCGACCTTTTGAACCCTTTTCTTCCGAACGGACCAATGTGCTTCGAGCCCGGGAACCGCCGGATGCTCAGCGCAGCTTGCGCAGGAACGGGTCCTGCCGCCGGTACGGCGTGACCTTGATCCGGGCGTCGACGACGAACGCCCCGTCCGGCCGGGCGATGACCGGGTTGAGGTCGAGTTCGGTGACCTCCGGCAGGTCGTCGGCCAGCCGCGATACCCGCAGCAGCAGGTCGCGCAGCGCACCGAGGTCGGCGGCCGGCTGGCCACGGTGGCCGCGCAGCAGCGGCGCGGAGCGGATCGAGCCGATGAGCTGGTCCGCGTCGATGTCGGTCAGGGGCGTGAGCCGGGCCGCGTGGTCGCCGAGCACCTCCGTGGTTTTGGGGTCCACGCCGCCGAGCCCGAAGACCACCAGCGGGCCGAACATGTGATCGTCGGTCACCCCGACGATCAGCTCGGTGCCGTCCGCGATCATCGGCTGGACGAGCACTCGGCGCTGCCGCTCGCCGAACCGTTCGTCCAGCCTGCGGTACGCGGCCCGGACTTCGGCCTCGGTCCGCAGGTCGAGTTCGACCGCGCCCGCGTCGGTCTTGTGCAGGAGCCCGGGCACGTCGGCCTTGAGCACCACCGGGCCGGCCGCGGCGCGGAAGGCCTGCACCGCCTCGTCTTCGCTGCCCGCGCCGGTCAGCTCGACCAGCGGGACGCCATAGTGGCGAAGCAGGCCAGCGGTCTGGTCCGGCGGCATCCAGCCGCCGCCCAGCGTGCTGTGCAGGAACTCGCGTACCAGCGTGCGAGCGTCCTCGGTGCTGACGTCGGGGAGGTCCGGTACCTGGCCGTGCGGCTCGGTCCGCCAGGCGCCGTACCGAGCCGCACGGGCCATCGCGGCCACGGCGGCCTCCGGGTAGCCGTAGGCGGGGACCTGGCCGGCGCCGTCCGCGCGAGGCAGCAGCCGGACCGACTCCGGCTGACCCAGGACGACCGCGGCCACGGGGACACTGACGTCGGCCTGCTGGATGGCTGTGACCAGGTCGCCGGTCGCCGCCGTCGGCAGCACCAGCGCGATCATCGCGTCCACCTCGTCGTCGGCCGCCAGCAGTTCCAGGCAGTGCCGGAACGCCTCGGCCGAGATCGCCGCCGTCGTGTCGACCGGGCCGCTGATTGCGCCGGTGTCCGGGATGAGCGCTCGGAGGCGCCGGCTGGTCAGGCCATGCGGACGGTGCACGTCCAGGCCAAGGTCGGCGCAGGCGTCAGCGGCAAGCACCCCGGCTCCGCTCACATTGGACACGATCGCGATCGTGCGGCCCGCCGGGACCGGCTGGCTGGCCAGCAGCGTGGTGGTCTCGACCAGGTCGCCGAGGCCGCGGGTCGTGATGATGCCAGCCTGCTCGAACAGCGCCTGGCGGCGGGCTTCCGGCTGCCCGGCTTCCACAGCCAGGACGGGCATGCTGGCGCTGACCCGGCGGGCGGTCCGGGCGAACTTGCGCGGGTTGCCGAACGACTCGATGTACAACACGGCGAGCTTGGTGATGCCGTCCTGCTCCCACCACATCAGCATGTCGTTGCTTGACACGTCGAGCTTGTTGCCCACCGACGCGAACGAGGAGATGCCGATGCCGAGCCCGGACAGCTGCTCCACCAGGGCGATGCCCAGGCCGCCGGATTGCATGACCAGCCCCACGGAGCCGGGCTGCGGGTGCTGGGCGGCGAAGGTCGCGTCCAGTCCGATGCCGGGGACAGCCACGCCAAAGCAGTTCGGGCCGATCAGCCGCATGCCGTGTCGGCGGCACGTTGCGAGCAGATCCGCGCAGCCGGCGGCGTCGAGCCCCGACGTGATCACCACCACGGACCGCACGCCGCGCTGGCCGCACTGCTGCGCGACGTCCAGGACCGCTGGGGCCGGAACCGCGATCACGGCCAGGTCGGCGGGTTCGGGCAGCTCGAGGACGGAGGACAGGCAGTGTTCGCCGCTGACCTGCCGGGCGTGCGGGTTGACCACGTAGAGCCGTCCCGCGTACCCGGCGGTAAGGATGTTGTCCAGGATCGCCCGGCCGACCGTGCCCCGTTGCCGGCTGGCCCCGACCACGACGACCGATTCGGGAGCGAGCACGTGCCGCAGGCTGGCGGCGTCCGCGCGGCGTTCCCGTTCGGCCACAGCGCTTAGGTAGCTGTCCAGGGAGGTTCCGTCGCCCTCACTAGGCAGGGGGAAGGTCATCTCCACCACCCCGTCCTCGAAGTGACGCTGGACCGGCAGTCCGGCATCGGCGAATACCTTGAGCATCGGGGTGTTCTCGGACAAGGTCTCCGCGGTGAACGCGGTGATCTGGTGGTTGCGAGCGAACGAGACCAGGTGCTCGAGCAGCAGGGTGGCGATGCCCCGGTGGTGCATGCGGTCGGCCACGGCGAACGCGACCTCGGCCGTGTTCCCGGGGCCGGCGGCCCCGTTCAGCGCGTCATAGCTGGCGCAGCCCACGACCTCGTCCGCGGCCAGCGCCAGCAGCGCCACGCGGCCAGGGCGGGACTCCCGGCAGACCCGCCGGGCCTCGGTCTCGGCGGCCAGGCGGCTGAGGTTGAAGAATCGCATGTAGCTGTTGTCCGGGGACATCGCCTCATGCATGGCCTTGACCGCGTCGAAGTCGGCCGGGCCGGCCGGGCGGATCTCGACCGTGGTGCCGTCGGCCAGCAGCGCGTACGCCTGCCCGGCCGCCTGGGCCATGCTCATCTGTACCTCCCGGTGTCCCCGGCTAGCTGACGGATTAGCATCAGAAGTAAAGGCCTGCGATCGACCGCTCGGGCGGCGGCCAGCTGAGCTCGTCGCGCACCGCTACCACGCCCGTGACGTGCCGGATCCGGTTCATCAGGTTGCGGCTCATGTCCGCCGTCTCCGGGGTCCCCTGGATGGTGACGACGCCATCGGCGACTGTCACCGTGAACAGGGCCGGATCGATCAGGAACTCGTGCAGGATGATGTCGTTGACGATCTCGGCGCGGATCTGTTCATCCGGGCGGTCGAAGACGGCCAGCAGATCGGCGCGGCTGACGATGCCCACCAGGTGGCCGCCCGCGTCGACCACGGGAAGCCGCTTGACCTGCAGGTGATACATCAACCGGGCGGCCTGCTCGACCGTGTCGTCCGGCTTGACCGTCACGACGTTGCTCGTCATCAGGTCGCCGGCGGTCACGCCGTCCGCCTTCTCCAGCTCCTTGTGGTGCACCATGGCGGCGATCGGCCCGCCGCGGTCGGCGTTCAGGGCCTCCTTGGCCAGCAGGTCGGCTTCGGAAACGATGCCGATCACCCTCTGGTCGTCGTCCAGGACCGGGAAGGCGCTTACCCGGTACTTGCGGAGCAGCGCCGCCATTTCCTTGTATGACGCGCCCTTCTTGACCGCCACGACTGTGGTGGTCATGACGTCGTTGACGGTGACGTTCATCGTGATCATCTCTTCCTGGGGCTGGGTTCGGACTATGAGAAACGGAGTCGGTTGCCGGCGGTGAGCAGGTTGGCCGGGCCCACAGTTCCGACCAGACGCCCTGCCGGGTCCATCACGATGAGCAGCTTGGCCCGGCAGTTGTGCATCAGCCGGACGGCGTGCTCCACGGATTCGTCGGGCGCGATCGTGATCGACGGGTGGGTCGTCAGGTCGTCCGCGGTGAGGTTGCGGTACGCGCGGCTCGGGAGTGTGGCGGCCGGTCCGCCGCTGGCCCGGAGTGCCTCGCGGGCCAGCTCGACCGCTTCCGCATCCAGCAGGTCGGTGTCGTAGACGACGCCGGTTACCGTGTACTGGTCGTCGACGACGGGCAGGGCGCTGACCCGCAACTCGCTGAGCCTGGCGGCTATCTCGTCGAAGACCGCGCTGTGGCCGATCATGTCCACCCGAGTGGTCATGACGTCCCTGACCTTTGCATTCATCGTTTCGTCCCTTCTCGCGTCGGATCTGGCGTCAGTCCATAGGAAAGCGGGCCACGACATCGAAGCTCGCGTCGGAGGCCTCGGGACGCAGGTAGCTGAGGCGATCGCGGACGGCCACGACACCCGGAACGTGCCGGACCCGCTCCGCGATCTGATGCCCGACGTCGTTGTTCTCAGGCCGGCCACCCAGGGTCACGACCCCGTCCTTGACGATCACCCCGAGGGTCGCCGGATCGATGGTGAACCCATCGCGGATTACCTGGTCGCGAATTTGCGTGCGGATTTCCTCGTCCGAGCGGTCGAAGACGGATAGCACGTCGGCGCGGCTGATGATGCCGACCAGGTGAGCGCCGGAGTCCACCACCGGCAGCCGCTTGACCTTCCGGGTGTACATCAGCTTGGCCGCATGCTCGAGCGTGTCCTCCGGGGTGATGGTGACCGCGGGACTGCTCATCAGGTCTCCGGCCGTTATCCCGCGCGCCTTCGCGTGTTCCTTGTGGCGCAGCAGGCCGGTGATCATTCCCGGCATCCCCTGCGGCTCGCTGCCTAGGGCTTCCTTGGTCAGCATGTCGGCCTCGGAGACGACGCCGATCACCTTCTCGTCGGCGTCGACGACGGGGAAGGCGCTGACCCGGTGCTCTCGCAGGGCGGCGGCCATTTCCCGGAAGCACGTGTCCTTCCCGACCGAGACGACACGGGTGGTCATGACGTCCTTGACGGTGATGGGCTTCATCGCTGTTTCCTCGTCTTCGTCTCAGTTGCTGAGGACAACCTTGAGCGCGCCGGTGTCGGCGGCCCGGGAGAAGACGTCGTACGCCTCGTCCCATTCGTCCAGGCCGAAGTGGTGGGTGATGAACGGCTTGGCGCTGATCTGGCCGCTGGTGACCAGGCGCATCAGGGTCGGGGTGGAGAAGGTGTCGACCAGGCCGGTGGTGATGGTGAGGTCCCTCATCCATTCGTCTTCCAGGTGCAGCGTGACCGGCGCGCCGTGCACGCCGACGTTCGCGATCCGGCCGCCGGGCCGGACCAGCTTGACCGCCATCTCGAAGGTGGCCGGGAGCCCGACGGCCTCGATGGACACGTCCGCGCCAAGCCCTCCGGCTAGGTCCCCGGTCAGGTCCCTGATGACTCGCAGCGGGTCCTCGCGGGAGCTGTTCACGATCACGTCGGCGCCGATGCGCTTGGCCGCCTCCAGCCGGGCGTCGGACAAGTCGATCGCGACGATGTGGCCCGGACTGAACAGCGCCGCGCCGGCTATCGCGGCCAGGCCGACCGGGCCCGCGCCGACCACGGCGACGAGATCACCCGGGCGGACGTTGCCGTTCAGCACGCCGACCTCGTAGCCGGTAGGCAGGATGTCGGCCAGCATGAGGGTCTCCTCGTCGCTGAGGCTGGCCGGAACCCGGTAGGTGGAGGTGTCGGCGAACGGCACGCGGACGTACTCGGCCTGGGTGCCGTCGATCTTGTGGCCGAGGATCCAGCCGCCGGTGCCCAGGCACTGCCCGTAGCGTCCTTCGCGGCAGAACCGGCAGGTCCCGCACGCGCTTATGCAGGAGACCAGCACGCGGTCGCCTTCGGTCAGCGTCTGCACGCCGTCGGCGACCTGCACGATCGTGCCGACAGCCTCGTGACCGAGGATCCGGCCCTCGTGCACCGCGGGCACGTCGCCCTTGAGGATGTGCAGGTCGGTACCGCAGATCGTGGTCGCGTCGACCCGGATGATGACGTCGTCATCGCCGATGATCTCCGGGTCCGGCACCTCTTCCCAGGCCTTCTGACCGGGACCGTGGTAAACGACGGCTCGCATGACTGCCTCCTAGGCTCATTTACTTCCAGTACCAGCCTCGTCATCGGAGCCGGCGTAAGGCAGGGTCGAAGGTCCGTTCCTGCTGGGTTGAAGGTCATCGCCCCGGGGCGTGACGCTAAGGTCGGACTGAGAGCGCACCCGGGAAGGATCAGGCATGGCCGATCGCGTCATCGAGGAGCTGGACGAGACTGAGAGCCTGCGGCTGATAGCGGCGGGTGGCATCGGCCGCATCGCATACGCCAGCCGGTTCGGGCCGGCCGTGCTGCCGGTGAACTACAAGTGGCACGACGGCGCGGTGGTGTTCCGGACCACCCGGCACAGCGCGCTGGACGAGGACCTGCAGACCGGGATCTCCGGCGGGGAGTACGTCGTGGCGTTCGAGATCGACCAGATCGACGAGCCCGGGCGCCAGGGCTGGAGCGTGCTGATCCAGGGCCCGGCGCACCACGTGGAGGCCGCGAGCGAACGTGAGGCCGCGATGCAGGCCGGCGTCGAGCCGTGGCCCGAGGGGGAGCGGGAACTGTTCCTGCGGATCGTCCCGCACCGTGTCACCGGCCGCCGAATCAAGCCGGCCTAGTTCTGGCGCCGCCGCCCGGGACGAATGGCCTACCTCGGGAGGGGGCCGCCTGCGAGGGCGATGATCAGCCCGACCGCGGCGGCGGCGAGCAGCGTGAGGACCACGCCACGGCGCAAGCCCAGCATGAGGGCGGCGGCGCCGGCCAGGACGACGTATTGCCAGGGCTGGGTCAGCGCGCGGGCCAAGGTGATGGTCGAGCCCAGGATGGCACCGATCGCGGCCGGGCCAGCACCGTCGAGGAACGCTTGGGCGCGGGAGTTGCCGCGCAGCTGGCGGAAGTATCTCGCGCCGCCGAGGACCATGACGAAGGAGGGCGTGAACGCGACGAGGGAGGCCAGTAGGCCGCCAACCAGGCCGGCGGCGGCGTAGCCCACGGTGGCAACGGTCTGCACGACGGGGCCGGGGGTGATCTGGCCGAGCGCGACGCCGTTGAGGAACTGGCTGTTGGTCATCCAGTGGTGGCCGACCGCGTCGGCTTGCATCAGCGGGATGATGACGAAGCCGCCGCCGAAGGACAGCGCTCCGACCTTGAACGCGACCCAGGCCACCGCGAGCAGCGCGCCGCTGCCGGCCGCCGCCGCGACCGTCTTGGCCGCCGCCGCGGGGCCCGCGGTCCGGGCCGCCCGGAGGGCGACCACCGGCGCGACTGCGGCTGCACGGATCGGCCGGGGCGGTAGCTGGCGCCGGATGATCAGTTCGGTCAGGCCGCAGCCGAGCAGCACGAAGACCAGCCACGGGCCGATCAGGGCGGCGGCGGCGCCGCCCGCCAGCAGGTAGCCGGCCCAGCGCAGCCGGCGTGACCCCGCTGCCCGCTGCCAGCTGGGGACCAGGAGCAGCCAGCCGGCCTGGATGGCGACCGCGGCGACCGCGGCGTCCGCGCCCGCCCCGGTACCGCGCACCCAGCGCGGCGGGGTCCCAGCCAGGAACAGGACCGACAGGGCCAAGATCACGATCAGCCCGGGCACGATGAACGCCGCCCCGCCCGCCAGCGCGCCGAGCCGGCCGCGGACACGCCAGGCGCAGAAGATCGCCAGCTCGGTGGAGGCTGGCCCGGGTAGCAGGTTGCAGGCGGCGATGGCGTCCTCGAATTCGGTGGCGTCCATCCAGCCCCGCTCGTCCACGCACAGCTTGCGGAGCAGCGCGATATGCGCGGGCGGCCCGCCGAACCCGATGCAGCCGATGCGGCCCCATTGCCGCAGCACCGTGGCGAGATCGGCCTGGTAGCCCTCCGGCGCCGGGTCAGGTCTCATCGGGAACCACCGGCATGGTCCGCCTTACCACCCGGTCTGGGCGATGCGGCTGAGCAGGAAGCCGGTCCGGGTCCGGAGCGTGTCGGCCACCGCGCGGAACGCCGGGAAGGTCTCGGCGTCATTGCCGCCTACCGCGGCCGGATCGGGGATGCTCCAGTGGACAACCTGGGGGTGGCCGGGGAATTCCGGGCATACCTCGCGGACCCGGTCGCAGAGGCTGATCACGTAGTCGAAACGCTGTCCGGCGAAGGTGACCAGGTGCTTGGACGCGTGGCCGGCGATGTCGATGCCGTGCTCGCGCATCACCAGGACCGCGTTGGGGTGCAGTGGCTTGGGACGGCTGCCCGCGCTGACCGCCAGGATGGTCCCTCCGCTCAGGTGTTCCGCGAACGCCTCGGCCATCTGAGAACGCGCGCTGTTGCCGGTGCACGCGAACAGCACCCGGACGCTGCCCGGGAGCTCACCCGCGGGCGGCGGGATCAGGTGCAGGCCCGGGTGCAGCGCCGCCCCCGCCGCGGCAAGTGAGTCTCCGCAGCGGGCCAGGTCGATGCTGTAGTAGGCGTCACGCCGGTCCGCCGAGCTGCGCCGCATGGTGACGAGCCCGGCCGCCCGCAGCTGGCCCAGGTGGTAGGAGACCAGGCTCTGCGGCTGGCCGAGCAGTGCCTTCAGCTCGCGCACCTGCCGGTCGCTGCGCGCCAGCTCACCCAGCAGCCGCCAGCGCAGCGGATGAGCGGCCAGCCGCAAGAACCCCGGCGGGACGGTCTCCTGCCCTGCGATCACCCCGCCAACTTACATCCACCAAGTTTGATCGATCAATCTGATTTGATCGGTGGTTCCGGACGCCGGGCCTAACGTCCCGTCCGGGCGGGACGTCGGGCCGCAGCGCCCGCCTACGCGCGAGGAAAGGCTGAACGCACCATACAGACCGCCGATGTCGGAGGTGAACGTCCATGAGCACCGGGAACGGGCACGCCTTGCGGACGCTCAGCCCAGCTGAGTGCTTTGACCTGCTGGAACCGGGTGGAATCGGCCGCGTCGGGTTTACGGCCGCCGACGGGATGATGATGCTGCCGGTCAACTTCGCCGTGGCAGCGAAGACCGTCGTCTTCCGTACCGCACCGGACACCCTCCTGGCCCTGTATGCCAGCGGCCAGGTCAGCTTCGAGGCCGACTGCCTCGACGAGGCGCTCCGGGCTGGCTGGAGTGTCCTGGTACAAGGCCGGGCACGCAAGGTCACCGAGGAGCACGAGGTCGAACAGCTGCAGAGCCGGACGGATCTTCAGCCGTGGGCAGCCGGCGCTCGCGACGTATACGTGCGCATCACGCCGATCCGGATCAGCGGGCGACGCATCCAGCCGGAGTGAGGACGCGAGCTGATCCTAGGCCTGCCCCGGTTCCATCTCGATGGCGCCGCAGGGGCATTCCGCGGCGCACAGACCGCAGCCCTTGCAGTAGTCGTAGTCGATCGCGTACTGGCCGTCGGCGAGCTTGATGATGGCGTTGTCGGGGCAGACGCCGTAGCAGTTGTCGCAGCCGAAGCAGTTGCCGCAGGACATGCAGCGTTGCGCCTCGAACAGCGCGGTCGACTCGTCGAGCCCGCTGACCACTTCGTCGAACGTGGTGACCCGGCGGGGTACGGCCGGAAGCTGGTGATGCCCAGCACGCCGACCTTCAGGCCGCCCGCGACCGCGGGGATGACCTGCAGCGCCTGCTGCATCCGTTCGTGGGCCAGGTAGCGGACCTCGGTGAACGCCTCGGGGCCGAGTTGACCAGCATGTAGCCTTCGCGGCCGAGCCCGGCGAACAGATCCGTCTGGTGCAGGAGCGCCTTCGCGGAACGCGGCCTCGGCCAGCAGTTCGGCCGCCGTGACCCCGCCCTGGCCGCCGCGCCCGTGGAGCCTTACCTGGAACATCGTCCGCACCTTCCTCGTCCAACCCGCCGCCGGGCCCGTGGGCCCGGCGGTTAGCGATTGTTACGGGTTATGCGGTCTTGACGGAATCCCCGGTGATGGCTTCGTGCAGGATCTCGGGGTGCTTGCCGAGGGTGAGCCCGGCGAGGGAGGCCAGGACGGTGAGGCCGGCCAGGCCGAAGGCGATCAGGGAGGCGATGTAGGTGATCTGGGAGACCTTCCACCAGCCGTAGGCGTTCAGCAGCATGGAGCGCAGGGTCTCGCCCTTGAACACGGTGGCGACCAGGCCGGCCAGCTTGGTGTTGTTCGGCTGGGCCAGCGCGGCGGCGGACAGCTGGGCGTAGGTCTTGCCGCCGGCCATGTCGGTGATGTGCTGGGCGATGAAGTGGTCGGCGTAGGCCTCGGCCTGCTGGCCGGTCACCATCTGCTGCCCGGCGTACTGCGACACCGACGGGATCATGTTCGGGGTGATCTCACCGCCGGCCACCGGGTGCGCGAACGCGGCCTGGGGCGGGAAGTAGATCTGCTGGGCGACCAGCTGGTTGGTCACCGAGTTGTGCACGTAGGCGGACCCCCACAGCAGCAGCCCGCCGGCCACCGCCAGCAGCACCGCGGCGGCGAAGCCCGCGATGGCGAGGGTGAAATGAGAGTTGCGGCGCATCGTAATGCCTCCTTGACAGTGCGG
>Ga0070735_10005036_pt1 | contig 11022 bp, 10 predicted proteins | sample Coa_R1_FD_66443 | JGI IMG/M metagenome (GOLD analysis project Ga0070735, IMG submission 66443) | Surface soil microbial communities from Centralia Pennsylvania, which are recovering from an underground coalmine fire - Coalmine... | ecosystem: Environmental > Terrestrial > Soil > Unclassified ... | reverse complement strand
CCAGCCACTGCCCCGGGACCTCGCGCGTATCGTGCTTGAATACTACCATCGGCCGGAAGAACGCGAGTATTACCGCAAGCACTGCGTGATCAACCAATTGAAAGACGTGATCGACGCGGGGCCTTATGAAGCATGGACCGAGATAACGCTATTCGTACGGATTCGGCAGAGTTTCCGCGATTACTTAACGTCTACGTTTGGACTAAATGGGTATCAGAAGCGATATACAGCATTCAAATGTGGCACGCGCACGATATCTAATTGGGGAACACTAGAGGTGACAAATGCCCATTGGCAAAGACGAGATCGTAGAGCGCCTAAAACACCCTATTTAGCCTTACACAAGCTACGTAATAACTTGTGCCGATATCGAGGTTTAAAGTCCAAAAAAGAATGGCCCGTGTAGGCGCGCATTAATTATTTTTCGGCGCGAGTTGTCACGGGTCCCATATAGCGCACGACATGTTCGACCAGCCACTGCCCCGGGACCTCGCATTAATTGTGCTCGATTATAGCGTCGGGCCTGATAACACGGATCACATGCATCACATGCGCGTCGTCGAGCAGATCAAAGCGTATGCGCGTGACTCTAGACCGTTAAAATACATGCTGAGGCCGTGGTTTGCCGGGCCGTCTGGATACGTCAGATATGCATTATTCGGGCGCCCTAGGTTCGACAAACATGCGGGCGCCGCTATTCATGCGATTTGGCCGTTATTCTCGGTTATTGATCACTGGATCAAGTATACGCGGCCATACGCGGAACCTTGAAGCCGATGACGAAGTAGACCGTGCGGCCGCGGCTCATCTGCCGCTTAGTGATGAAGTGGTTGAACTCGTACGGGCTACGGATACGAAAGCGGTATTGGGTCGGCGTCACTTCGCCCTTGATCGGGCGGAACTTGTGCGCGACGATCCAGCGCACAGCATCTTTTTTGAACCACTCGCTCCGGGGGAAGTACACGGATTGAATGCGCGACCCGTCCATTGGAATCAACGGGTCTATATGTACGGCGCTATCGCCGCAACATGGTCAGCATCCGGCGTCGAGGCAGCGCGCGGCCGCCCATTGGCGCGCCGACTCCGATAGCTTGCGCGAGCTGGTCGGCTGCAGAGAGAGCCGTGGCGTATTGAGGCGCGGCATGGGGCACGACGGCTTTGGCCACGTTAAGGGCGCCGCGTGCGCCACGTCGGAGAATGCTTAGAAAGTCGGAAAACGAGAACTTACCGCCGTAGATGTTCTCGGTGGTCTGGTAAGGCACGGGTGTTTGTTTCTTAGCCTCCAATACATCCTTGCCTGTGAGCACGCCGATGTTGGTTTTGCACTCAAGCGGCGAGATGGTGGCGACGCCCTCGCTCACCAATAGAATGCCGAGGGTTGGGGTGATCGTGCGACCGCTCAAGTTCTTGCATGTCACGGTAGCCTGAAAGTTCACTTTTTCCATCACGCCGGGCGCCAACAGCTCAGACATGGGGATGTCGAGGCCAAAGGAGAGGCAGACGACCGACCCGACGTGCTTGCTCCACTGAGTCCACGAGAGATTACAGCCGTTACGCACAGCAGCGAGGTAGAGATCGTAGGGCGACATCGTGCTCACCAAGGGGTTACGGTCTGCGAAGGCGATGGAGACGTTCGTGATCTGAAAGAAGGTGTCCGTCTTGGTCATGTCAAAGTCGACGTCCTGCTCTGCGACCCAGAGGTAAACGCGGTTCGGCACGCTCGAGAGCTGCAAGGTGTTGCCCTGGATGGTTTGGGTAGCGCCAGCCAGAACGGGGCCGACTTGGTTGACGGAGCTGTAATAGGGCTCGAAATACTGGTAATTAATCTCTTTGGGAATGTCCATGACCAAGTCGGGCGTGATGTAGTTGAAATAGGCCTGCGCGCTCAGCACGGAGACGGAAGTACTCGAGATCGTGGCGGGGTTGTTCACGGCGTCGTGAGACCAGAGCGAAGCAGCGAGGCCGCCCAATACACCATTCGAACGTCCTTGAAGCGTCAAATTGATGCTCAGGTTCTGCAGGTTCAAGAAGCCTTGGGACTCCTCGCGGTAGCCGAACAAAGCAGGATTCAGGTAAATAGGCTCGAACACATCGAGGTTGACGATGGCCGTGTCAGCGATGCCCGTTGCATCATTGCGCACGATGGTCGCGCCAACGAACCCGCCGCGGGGGCACTCAACGACGTTGTCACCGTAGGCCTTCAACGGGGTACGTGCAAATCCGAATAAGTCGCTGTACGCCTGGCTTTGATCGGGCATGCTTGGGGAGAGACTCGCATATCGGTCTTGGTTGTCGATGGGGTTGTGGTACCGCTGGAAGATTCGGAAATACTGGTTGATGTTCTGGGTGATGTTGTAGTTGTTCAAGCTCAGGCGCTGAGTCGAACAGGCTTGAGAGAGCGGCAGACAGCGCGGCGCGTCGGCATAGGCAGTGCCGACACTCACGCCTGGAGCTGCGGAAGGGTCCAAGCTGAGGCCCATACATTGCAGAAGAGTCATGCCGGGAGCGGCCGAGATGCCGGTAAATGTGATCTGGAACTGTACGCGCGTGTACATGCGTCGGTTCACAAAGATTCGCGCACTGCTTGGGTTCGCGGTAAAGGTGATGTTGTTGTTCGACAAACTCGTCGCCTGGAATCCTTGCCATATCGTATCGACGCCACTTGTCAGCACTCCGTACTGCTTCTTAGACTCAGCGAGGAGATCGACGCGCGGGTCCACCTGGTGGACGACGTTTAGCTTTTCAAACGACAAGCTCATGAGGACAGCGTATATATCCCCGCGCAAAAAATAATTAGGTCGCGCGACACGTCCACGCCACAACCACGTTGGGGATCGCTTCAGCGTCCGCGGTTACCGTCTGCGGCCTATCGCTGCACGTCGCCCGGCGCCTGCCGCTGCGCGCGCGTCCTGGTCCTCGTGCATTCGCTGGAGGCGGCCATCGGCGCGCGGATCTGTTCCGACGACGGCCTGCTCGGCCTGGTTAGGTGTGGCGCCAGCTCGATACGCGAAAATGACTTTGATGTTCATGCTCGCGTATGGGTCAAGGTAGAGCGGGAACGTCTGGCCCAGAAAGTTAGTCCAATAAAACGTGAAGTCGAGCGTCGTTAATGGCGTCTTACTCACGATATCGACCCAACGATATTGCGCGGTTGGCAGATACTCGACGATGCCGCGGTCGGTCGTAGGGTCTGGGTCGAGAGGCAGCAGGAAATCAGACACGATTTGAAGGGTTCCATCACTCGAGTAGTTCGCCGGGTCAATCGTATTCGTTGGGATGTTGTCCGGCCGGATTGGTAAAAGGTTGCTTACCAGGATGAGGGAGCGCGCAGAGTTCCACCGGCCAATCGATATGTCGGTCTGCTTGCACAAGTACATCGTAACGGGGCGCGCCTGAAGCTGGAGAGGCAAGCCGACACGCGCGCCGACGGCTGGCTGCGTCACGCAATTCGTGTTGTTCAGGGTCAGATCAAAGGCGCATTGGTCGGCCGGGTTGTAGCCGTTAAAGAAGTACTCGAAGTTTGATAGGTACTGCCAGAGGATGAAATTAAGGCTGATCGTGAGGACGGGCGGCGTCGGTATCGCTGGATCGGCGGCCGGTGGCTGTGGGGTCGGCACGTATGAGCCGTCGACGTAGAGCTCAATGAGCATGGTTACCGGGTTGTAAATGTACTTGGGAGGCACCGAGAAGGCCGCGAACGGTGGGGCAGCCGCGTAGATGCTGATAAGCGCCTGGTTAATGTCATCCAACCAGTTTTGTATGTGGTAGATGGCCGGGATGATCAAGTCAGGCGAGAGACCGGCCGTATTACCTGTCGGCGACTTAACCACGTTGGCGCTATAGACGACGCCTAAGTGCTTAATGCTGATCACCGAGGCCGTCACGGTCTTACTTGCGCCGAGCATCTGCGGCGTGTTGATGGGGACGATCGACATTGAGACATCGAAACGGATAACGGACATCTGCCAGTTTTCCGGGTTCTCCAGAAGTGGCGATGTCCGCGTCTCTCGGATCTGCGCAGGCACCGGGTTCGGGGTGTTATTAGTGAACGACCCCGTGTAATAAACGTTAGCAAGGGAGTTCGACATCGTAAGACACACGATAAACGCGTCCGTATATACACCACGCGCGACATAATGGCAATGCAAAATATCCCCATGTCGGGCCGGGCGATGGAGCGATTCATACCGCGCGTCATGAAGTACGGCGCCCTGCGCAACATGCGCGAGCTTCCGGAGCGGCCGACCGTAGTGCTCTATGAAACGAAGCCGAATTTCGGACATTGGACCGGAATATTCGACACCCCTGAGGGGATCGAGTTTTTCGATTCTTACGGCTACGCGCCCGACCAGCAACTCAATTGGGTGCCTAAGCGCTTTAGGATCTTTAGCGGCCAAGAGGAGAAGCGAATATTGCGCATGCTCTACGACTCCAACGTACCTATTAACTTCAATGCGCACCGACTCCAGCGTGGGCGCTCCATGACGTGCGGCCGTTGGGTCATCCTGCGCTATCTCTATAGCCACTTAACAAGCGACGAGTTTGCGGCGCGTGTCTTCTATGCGGCAAAAAAGTTAGGTATCACCCCTGACGAGCTTGTAAGCCGGGTTGTGACCGTCAGTGAGTAGGTTACAGTATGAAGGCCCCGTTCTGGTGTACGACGTGTTTGATCACTCCTAGATCTATCATAGTCCAGCGCGATTTGACGCCGTGGATCCGCTTTATTTGCTGATTATCCAGTCCTACGTATGTCTTCAGGTACCGCCCCGTATGGTAGTGGGTGGCCGTGTTAAAGAAGACGACGCGCTGCGCCTCATTCAAGAGGTTGCGCGTATCTTTGTAGTTGGTCAACTGATGTTGTAGCGTCATTACGTGCACGCCGTACTTCCGTCCGTTCGCGATCAGATCGTCGTTAAACCGTCGCATTGCCTCGCCGACACGTTTGATGCTGATGTTGTCGCAGTCGTCGAATACGACTAATGCGTTTTTTAGGTCGGTTACGTTTGGCGGGTTCTCTGCGAGGGTCTCGTCGGCCTTGATCTCTACGTGTGGAATATGCCGATATGCTTGCTCGTTCTCATGAGTCGTAATTAACACAATGCGGTTTCTGGGGAACATGCGCGCATACTCGTTCATGTAGAGGGCCGCCCAACAAGATTTGCCGCTACCCGACTGGCCGGCCACATACACCCGTTCGGGTTTCTCGTCAGGCAACACGACCATCTCGCCGGCCTGGGGGTCGAATTGCTTTTTTAGCTTCTCCTGAATAGTGGCCGACGCGCGTTGCCACATAGGAATGAGCCGCGGATCGTCTGGCTCGTGCTGACCGACTAACGCGCGTTTGAGGCATTCACGGTCGCGTACATTCATGGCCTTGTACTTGGCCATGTAGTATTTGAAGTCGGCCGGCTCAAGCACGGCGTCGATGTCTTCGCCGGCGGGTTCCTCATCGTCGGTCTCTTCATCCTCGTCGGTTTCTTCGTCGTATTCCTCGAACTCGTCGGGGTCGCGTTCCGCGATGGCCTCACGGGCTCGCATCACCATCGTCATATGCGGCGCACGGGCCGGACGTGGTGGCGCGATCTCACGGCTCGGTTCCGCCGTCTCCTCGGTGACGCGCAAAACCCGTTTGTCATAGGGCCCGCCAGCAATGGCCGCAATAGGCCGTCCGGTCGTAAATGAGAACATCTAGCGCTATATCTAGGGCGAGCAAACTTTTTCAAGAAATGCGAAACACTGGGGCGGCTACTGTGGCAGCGCCTTAAACTCCCGCCAGGCTGCCGAGATCTCCGCGCGACTGGGCGCCTTTCCCTCCTCTGCCTTGACCATTCGTGTCCAAAAGCTTCGCCATTTAGGATAGCAATTAAAGTCAGCGGGGCATGTGTAGTCGAGATCGCCATACTGCGCAGTACGTCCGGCAAGCTTTGATTTCACACGTCGCGGCACTCCGCCGATCAGTGCAGAGCCGGCCAGGTGAGCGTCGACGTACTGCTTGCGCTCGGACGCGGGCCCGTGGAAGCCGCGCGAAGCCGCCGCCAGCCGCTGAGCTGCGCGAACATGGCCAGGACTCGACAGACTCAAGAACTTGCGCATGCTGATCGGTTTCTCTCCATGCATCGCGCGATGTTGGTTGAGCATCATTAGCCCCTCCTCATTTGACATATCGGCAGGAACTGGATAGTGTCCGAAAGTGTCTTCCATTTGGCCTTTGTAGCCGGCCGCCATTCCCATCGGGTACATGCAACCGGCACCAGCGGGCCCGCTGGCATAGCTTGCGCAACGGTTCTTACCTCGAGGACCGACGCGATGACTGATGCAGTGACGAATACCCTTAGAAGGACCCCGCCCACCGATGTAAGCGCCCCCAAACTGTGCCCCGGCGCCGTCCATGTGCGCCGCCTTCCGATCGAGCAGCGCCAAAATCTGAGCTTGAGACATGATAAGCGAGTATATAGTCGCGCGCGAAATTAATTAAATGCTGGGGATATATACGCACGTCTCGCTCGCCAGTCTCTCATCATGGATATCCAAGAGTTAACGGAGCCGACCAAGCTTAAACCCTGGCTTAACATCTGGGCGAAGAGCTTGCACGGCCAGATCCTCGACGCAGACACGGCCACGATTACCGACCTAACCATCGACAACGTAGATGCAAAGGTTATGACGCTTGACAACACGGCCAGCGTCCCGAACCCGGCCGCCGGCAAGGTCTCGTTTTTCTCGACGGGCTCCCTACTGAAGAGCACTGACCCGCTCGGTGCCTCCAAAAGTTACGTCACGGGCGCCGCCCCTTCCGTTGCTGGTAACCTGCCCATGTATGCAGACGCAACCGGTGCCGCGATCACTGACTCGGGCATCTCTGCCCTTGCTTCTGATCAATTGCAGTCGGCCATCTTGGACGCCACATATGGCATTGCGCCGGCAGGCCAACGCGACTTATGGCAATACACGGCATCGGGCACGCCTCCGACTGGCTCGGGCATCACCTATGAAGCTGGGCCGGATATGCTCCATAGCTTCGGAAATGTCGCCGGCGCTGCTACCTACAGCATCGACGGTGGCGTGACCTGGGCGGCCTGCGTGTTCGATGTGGTAAGCGCCGGTACTATCTTAATCGGCTATAACGGCACTATCTGGGCGGCCATCGCAGAAGGTGTCACAGATACGTACACCTCTGCGGATGGCATCAACTTTACGAGTGGGCCGGCCCTTCCCGTCGCTGATGCTAACGGCTCCAATATGGTATGGTATGCTGCCGGCGGTCTCTTCATCACCGCGCGCAACGACGTCGTGAATGGCGTGCTCACCAGCCCCGACGGCCTGACCTGGACAAATCAAGCCGGAAATAACGCGTTGACCGTGGCCGTCAACTCTAGCATTGCCGTCAGCGTCACCCAGGCCGCACCCTACATGCAGTACTCAACCGACGGCATCACCTGGCACAACACGCCAAGCACGACCGGCCAATGCCGCGCGGTCTGCTGGTCGCCCGAGCGCGCGGAGTTCCTGGCCCTTGACTATGTGACGGGCCACGGCTACGTCAGTACGGACGGTATTAACTGGGCCGATCGTGGAGTCATCGCGCCCGCTGCCGTCAACGCCGTTATGTGGGTAGCTACAAACGGCTATAACCGGTATTATGCGACCTTCCATGATGCCGACGGTAACTATTCTCTCTGGTCGACCGTTGAGCCGACTATCGCCTTCGTAGATACCCACCTCGACGGCGCCCTCGCGCAACCTTTGGCCTACTCGGTTGGTTACATGCCCGTTCGCGACTCCTTCTTTATTGGCGTCAATAACTCACCTTACTTCGCGTATAGTACCCCGCGCGTCCTCGACCTTAAGGACTTAGCCGACAACATCCGAGTACGCGGCTTTCCGGTTAACGTTGGCTGCTACTCGACATATGACGACACAACTTGTAACAGCACAGCCGTTGAGACAGACATAAGCACGACCGCCTCCTCAATTGGAACCCTTGCGCTACAGGCCACCCAGCCACTCGGCATGCAGTATCAACTATTTACGGACATGCAGGCCTCTTCGGCCGCTGGCGACACCCTAACCATTCGAATCAAGTGCAATGGCTCAACTGCCGTAACTCAGACACTCACCATTCCGGCACTATCCGTTAATCTTCCCGCACTTGTCCGTACCGACATCACTGTGAGAAGCGCAACCGTTCACATCTGCTGCGAGGCTCTGGTCTCGGCCATCTCTAACGTCATCGTTGATAGCTCGTTTGGCTACACGCGCACAAATCGCAACGTTTGGTCAATCACCGCCCAATGGGGCGCCGCACTAAGCACTCTCACGGTTGGCACTGTTTACGCAGTCGCACGCTTCCCCAACGGCGCATAAATTGCCTGATACGTTGATCTAGTCTTTTTTTTGATCCCCTATAGGCGCGCCATGCTTCAGAGCGATTATAACGCGCATCCTTTTCAATGCATCCTGTACTACATCAACGTATCAGGAAACCCGACGGTCTATGCCGAGAACTTGAGCAATGTATGCCAGATCTATTACGACACCTTTGGCAATATTGCCATAACTGGTTGGCTCCTTGGCGTATCTCCGCCACCTCCTACGACACCAACGATCTTGGGCTACTCCCTTGCGACCGTTTTGTCGTTTTACTCGTTTTATTACTCTGATGTCGATGCGATCCTTAACATGCAACCGTTTAATGTCACAACGACCGATCTAGGGCAGATACGCACCGAACCCCAGATGATCGGCTGCGTTGTCTTCGACACGACCGCAGAAGTGCAAAAAAATTGGACTGGTGCAAGCTGGGTGCCGACTGGCTCCGGCGTTTACTTGCCGCTTGCTGGCGGTACGATGGCCGGCGACATTGCCATGGCCGCGCATAACATAACTAATGCCGCACTCGTCACAAGCGCGTTAGGCATGCCGACCTCTGGTGTCCTCAGCTCATGCACGGGCTACGCGCAATCAGCGTTAACCGGCCTCGGTGCTGGCGTCTCAACATGGTTAGGCACGCCCAGCTCCGCGAACCTACGCGCCGCCGTAACTGACGGAGGCACTGGCACGGGCGCCATTGTGTGCGCAACATCTCCGAGTCTCGTTACTCCGGACGTAGGGACTCCAACGGCTGGCGTTCTAAGCTCGTGCACAGGCTACGCGCAATCAGCTTTAACCGGTCTAGGCGCCGGCGTCTCTACCTGGTTAGGTACGCCCAGCTCCGCGAACCTTTTTACAGCCATGACCACAAAAACTGGATCGGGTGGCTCTCTCGTCTTTGCTACCGGTCCGACGTTGTCGGCGCCTCTTTTAGGGACTCCCGCATCTGGGGTGCTTAGCTCGTGCACAGGCTACGCGCAATCAGCGTTAACCGGTCTAGGTGCCGGCGTCTCTACCTGGTTAGGTACGCCCAGCTCCGCGAACCTACGCGCTGCCGTGACTGATGGGGGCACCGGGACGGGCGCCATCGTGTGCGCAACCTCTCCCAGTCTCACGACTCCGTCGCTCGGTACTCCGACGGCTGGCGTTCTAAGCTCATGCACGGGCTACGCCCAATCTGCATTAACTGGCCTAGGCACTGGCATTTCAACTTGGTTAGGCACGCCCAGCTCCGCGAACTTACGGGCCGCCGTAACTGAGGGCGGAACGGGAACGGGCGCCATCGTGTGCGCAACCTCTCCCAGTCTCACGACTCCGTCGCTCGGTACTCCGACGGCTGGCGTTCTAAGCTCATGCACGGGCTACGCCCAATCTGCATTAACAGGTCTTGGCACTGGTGTCTCTACCTGGTTAGGAACGCCAACGACGGCCAACCTTGAAACGGCCCTCGGGCAGAAACTCACGCTTAGTAAGTTCGGCCAGAACGGAGCGACTACTCAGTTAGGCGGATCGGCTGCCGAAACCACGTTATTATCGACTGGGACGGGCTCCCTGACCTATGCAGCTAACGAAACTAACATAGGGACAAGCATCCGGTTTCATCTCGACATCTTCAGCGCGTCAGCCCATGCTACCGATACGCTTACGATCCGCATTAAGAGTGGCGCGGCCATTTATGCAAGTGTCGTATACACGCTAATCGCGCTCTCTAACTCGGCTGGTGAGATCGACGCAACTGTGCAAATTCGGAGCGGGTCAACCGGGAGCGGCTACGTTAAGTTACTGTATTCAGGCCAAAGCGCCGTTTTCGGCGTTGGAGCTGACACATGGACCATTTCATCATCGAATACCGTGGACGTGACGGCGCAATTCTCATCGAATAACGCTAGTAACTTCATCCGATGCGACAACGCGTACGTTGAGACAATCATGAAGACCGTATAGACGCGCGACCGCCCACGTTAATTATTTTTGGCGTGTCTTATATACGCTTGACTACGCACGCACGTCATGGACATTAAAGAGCTCTCCAGCTTCCCGCCTAAGCCCTGGTTTATCGTCAGTGGTCCAAACCTGAACCAGCAGGCAAGCAATGGGGTTAACATTAACCTCTCGACTCCCTCGTCATCTCTGTCAACCCCCGTCGATCTGACGCCTTCCGGGGCGAATCTCGCCGGCAGTACCGGATGCGCTGAAAGTCTTTGTGTGCCTGGTATGACTTACCGCATTCGTGTCTATACGTCCATGAATGCGCCCGGTGGTGGCGCGCGCGGACGATTCTACATTGCGCAAGACGCCGCCGGCACAATTCCATTGACTCCGGCCACTTCGATCACCTTGAGCGGCTCCCCCGTCGTCGGCCCCATCCCTATCGACTTCGACATCGTGTACAAACAGGTCGGCGCCGCTGGTGTCTGCGTCACCGTCGGCTCGCTCTTCTTCCCCAGTCTTGATTTGGTCAATCTGTTGACGAACACCACAACCGCGTCAACCGTTGGCGGTGTTTCGCTCCATTTCATTGTCCAGTGGGACGTCGCGGGAGTGAACACGTGCACGCTCGTCGGGTACACTTCTGAACGCCTCTACTAATGGAATGAACGCTGCTGCGCATCGTCCATTCAAAAGTTTTGTTATACGCGCGCCTCTATAGTG
>Ga0070735_10005035_pt1 | contig 11023 bp, 8 predicted proteins | sample Coa_R1_FD_66443 | JGI IMG/M metagenome (GOLD analysis project Ga0070735, IMG submission 66443) | Surface soil microbial communities from Centralia Pennsylvania, which are recovering from an underground coalmine fire - Coalmine... | ecosystem: Environmental > Terrestrial > Soil > Unclassified ... | reverse complement strand
GTGAGCCTGCCCGAACGGCCGCTCGTCCTGGTGCACGACTACCAGCTCTACCTTGTGCCGAAGCTGGTTCGCGACCAGGTCCCCGGGGCCGTCATCCAGCACTTCGTCCATATCCCCTGGCCCACGCCGCAGTACTGGAAGGTGCTCCCGCGCGAGATGCGTGACGCCATCCTCAACGGACTGCTGGGCTGCGACATCGTCGGTTTCCAGACCAGCCTCGACGTTCGCAACTTCCTGATGACGTGTGAGGAGAACGCCGGCCTGACGGTCGACGATCGCGAGCGAGCGGTGCTGGTGGACGGCCGCGTCGTGTACGCCCGCCACTACCCGATCTCGATCGACGTGGCGTCGACGACTCGCCTGGCCTTCTCGCACGGGGTCATGGTCGAGGAGCGCAAGCTCCGCGAGTGGCGGCCGCAGCACCTCATCGTCAGGATCGACAGGACCGATCCGTCGAAGAACATCGTGCGCGGTTTCCTCGCGTACGAGAAGCTCCTCGCGCACCATCCCGAGCTTAAAGGCAGGGTGCAATTCTGGGCGTTCCTGCAGCCTTCGCGCCAGGACGTCGCCGTGTACAGGAACTATGTCCGCAAGGTGAGACAGGTCGTGCAGCGCATCAACGCGCAGTACGGCGCCCAGGGCTGGCAGCCGATCCGGCTCGAGCTGGGCGAGAGCGTGCGCAAGGCCATGGCAGCCCTTCGCAACTTCGACGTCCTGGTCGTCAACTCCGTCTACGACGGCCTGAACCTGGTGGTCAAGGAAGGGGCGCTCATCAACCGCAACGACGGCGTGATCGTCCTTTCGGAGAACGTGGGCGCGCACGAGGAGCTGTATCCACACGTGCTTTCGGTCAACCCGTTCGACATCGAAGCGACGGCCAACGCGATGCACGAGGGGATCGTCATGAGCGCGGAGGAAAGGCGCCGGAGGAACCAGGGGGCGCGGGATGTCGTGCGCACCAGTGACATCGCCCGATGGATCACGCGACAGGTCCAGGACATCCGGGACCTGGCCGCAACGCCCGGGATGCGTCATGAGCTGAGAGCCTGAAGCGCAGGTCTCTCAGCTCAGGTCAATCGGCTGCGGTTTGGCGAGGCTTCCGGCTTATCAGTAACCGCGCGGACGGAAACCGGTCGAGCGGCGCGCCACGGTCACGTTGCGGAAGAACAGGATCAGGAACAGCCGGGCGAGCACCCAACCGATCAGCGCGTAGACCATGATCGCGATCACGACCGACATCTCCAGCTGCGATTGAGTGTTTCCGACCGTGGGGAGCAGGCCGCGAAACGGGGCGAGCAGCACGTCTGTCACGCCGTACACCCAGTTCGCGAACCCGGCGTCGGGGTTGGCTCCCATGAGCTTGAGCAGCAGGCGGATCACCAGCAGTCCGTCGATCACGCCAAAGACGAGGTAGATCAACTCGACGGCCCGCCGGCCCGGGTTGAAGTTGCTCACGACCTCGGATGAGCCGGCCGTAACCGGTTCGTCGGTGGTCACCTCACGACGCTCGCGAACGTTGCCTGTCACGGGATCGCGCTCTATCTCTGTGTCTCTACGTTCCATGTGGCGATCTCCTCCCTTCCGAGTCCTGTGGGTTCTGGGCCATATGAGGAAACGCCCGGGGCCACCTTGGCACCCGGGCATCCCTTGGGGAGGTTGTCGATAACGTCAGGTCACGGGAACCAGATTGGGAGGTCCGCCGCGGCTTCATCCTGGTCAACGTCCGGGTTCGAACCCGAGCTCAGCGCGTATTGCCAGCCAGAGGCATGGCCGGGGCACCCGGTTACGAGTGGTCCGTAAGCGGGGGCTGTCGCCTTGGTGAAGTTGCCTTGGAAAGATGATTCGAAGGACCAGACATACGAATTGACCGCGATCGCTGGGTTCGCCGCCACCGCACTGCACCACGCTGATGCGAACTCGCTGCCGCCGGTCCCGTTTCCGTAATAGGCAGCTACGTAGCCGTTGGCAGCCAATCCGTCGTACCAACCCTGGATGAATCCCGCATCGACATTCGCAGCACCTGGGCAAGCATCGCCCGGCGGCTCGATGTCTATGACGAGCGCCCGGCCTGTCGGAACGCCAAGGCTGCCCGCCGCCTGCGACGCCAGGCCGGCGTATGTCTTCCCGGTGTCGTATCCGGAGACGTCAGAGCAGTTGTAGTCGTCGTATATCGGCAGGATGCCCATGTGGTTCCGAGAGGCGGCCTGGATTTCTGTCGGGCTCAGGCCGGCGCACGCCGTCCACGTGAGGTAGCGTCCCCAGAAATCGGGGGCGCCCAGGGTTGAAGCCACCTGGGAATACAGGTCGCCGGCACCCGACCCATCGGTTGTGAATGCCTTGCACGAATCGACCCCCCAGAGGGTGCCGCTTGGCCTGATCGCCACACCTACGTGCCCGGACTGCGCTTCCACGCCCGCGAGGGTTTCGGAGGGAGCAACCTTGCGCAGCACCTGGTTCAACCGGCTCGCCGACTTAGCGATCTCGACGGTGCCCACGGCAGCACTGAAGCTCGGCAGCTTGTCCGAGGCAAGGGTGTAGTTGACCACGCACGTTGAGCCTGTCTTGCACGCTGATCCAACGAGAGTCCCTTGATCGTCGAGAATCGCGAGGCTCCACGCTGTGCCGGCCAGGTCGGCGTTGGTGGTGGCTCTGACGATCACGGACCCACCGGCGTGGGGGTTGGTCGTTGTCGCCTCGACGGCGATTGAGAGCCAGGTCACTGAGAACAAGTCCGACTGGGCAACCACACTGTCGGCGGAAGGAAACGTCGCGCTCGGGGGGGCCAGCGCCGCGACGAAGGTGTGGGCGCCACCGCCGCCCTGGGCGATGGAAACCGAGCACCGAGTCCCGTGGCTGCAGTAACTCAACCGTGCCTTGGTGTCGACGTCGTAGAGCTGCAGCAGCCACCCCGAACCGTCGACTGGAACCGTAGAGGTCGTCGTGAGTGTGGCGGGCTTCTTAGCTCCCACGATCGAGGTCGACGCCGACAGTTGCACCGCGATCCAACTGACGCTGATCGAGTTCGAAGAGATTGCCGCGCCGGCGCCCGGAACGATCGAAGTAGGCGGGGTGACATACGCCACAAAGCGATGCACGGCTGAGGGAGCCGCGTAGGCGACCGCGCACTGGGTCGATTGGGTGCAGGCACCGATTAGAGAACCTGTGCTCATGTCGAATATCTCCAGGGCGACAGCGGCGTCCAGTGGGTTCGAGGTCGTCGCTGTAATGACGACTCTCTGGCCGGGTTGCGCTGTGGTGCGGTCGGCAGCCAGCTCGATGCGCTGCGGGGGAGACACCTGCAAAGTGGACGCGGGAACGCTCGGGAACGTGAGTGGAGCGCCGACCGTGACGCGATTGGAAACCAGGTCGGCGATCGCCGGCGCAAGTATGACGTTTGAGCACGAAGCGAGAGAGCTGGGCAAGGCGAGTCCGTTCGTGACCGGGCAAGGGGACGTTGCGTCCGGTGTTGAGGCGACCCCAGGAGCGGGTCTGGCCGAGCCATTGTTGGTTTCGCAAGCAGCGCCCGCGCCGGAGTCCGGGCACTGTTGCGTTCCTTGCGGGAGACCCAGTTGAAGGTCGCCGGAGGACGTCGGTCCGCAGTGCTGTGCTGCGCCGATGGCGTGCGAGCACACGGTCAGTGAGGGTTGCGTAGCCATGGAAGGAGCGGCGGCGAGGGCGGCGAACCCCAGCTGGTTGGAAAGCGCGAGGAGGGCGATAGCGAAGCGCCCCCGCGTGCGGACGTGTCGACCGGCGAACTGAAGGATTGACTGCACGGATACCCCCGTTTCGGCGCGCACTCATGGCGGAGCGGCGCGAGATGACTGGGGCGAAGCTACCCGTGGCACGTGGGCACCCCCACGGCGGCTTGGTTAATTACCTTCAAGCATTGTCAATTCCGCCCGCGGCGGGCGGAACAGGCGACAACGGTCATCGAATTCCATGCAACCTGCGCGGTTTCCGCGATCGCGTCAGGCCGTGGCGTCGAACCTCTTGCGCCGGTTCCCGTACCAGCGGCGGACGAATTCTGACGAATAGGTCGCGCCGTGTCCAGGGCGCAGGGCGCGCAAGACCTCGTCCGCGAACTCCGTGCAGACGGCGGTCATCTCGCCCCACTCGGCTTCTGGCTCCAGGGCGTCCCGGAACATGGCGGTCGCGACGTCCTGGGCGCCCGCGGGCCTCGCCTCGAGAAGCGGCCGCGGCAGGCCGGCCGCGGAGGTTATTCCGGCAATCCATTCCTCGGCGCCCTCGCGGTGGAGGACGTAAGACGCCTGCCGGGTGGAGCTGGGGCGCCGGCCCTCGGTCTGGGCCGCGAGGAACTCGAGCGCCCAGTCCTCGAAGTCCGCGAGCGATGCGGCGTCGACGGGTTCCGGGACCTTTGCATCGAGGCGCATGCGCTCGACGTCAGTCGAGATTTCGGCGAAGAGGGCCGCCGCCGCGGGCAGCCGCTGCGCCGTGCCACCGGGCGCTGCTGCCGCGTAACCGACGAGTCGTTCCACGACGCGAAAGATCGACTGCCAGTCGGGATACTCCGCCGGCAGCCACCGAAGGAGTCTGCCGAGCTCCTGCGCGTCGGCGAGGTGATAGACGAGCCGGTTCGACGAAAGCTCCACGTTGAGAAGGCCCGCCATGGTCATCATGTCCAACGCCTGGGCGATCCCACCCTTGGCGTATCCACTCGACTCGGCAAGGGAGGCCGCGGTGTGGGCCGCATCGCCGGCCGCCAGCAGTGCCTTGAGGATCTCCGCGCGGGCCGACACCCCGACCAGCGTCCGGAGGCGAAGCTGGACCAGCGACGGACGTTTCAGGTTCGGCGTCGCTTCCTTGTGGTCCGCCGGCAACATGGCATACGGATCACCCGCGCCGGGCCAGGGCAGCGTGCCGTGCGCCTTGACGGTCGCCGCGTACCGCCCGAATGCCTGGCGCGTGAGGGGTGTCGCGAGTGCTGCGAAATGGCGCAGCCGGAAGGCGGAAATGAAACGGGCATTGGTGATGCACCAGTCGATGGTTCGTGCCCTGAGCCGGATGTCGCTCCCGAGGGCGGAGGTGAAGATGATCAGGGGCTCGAGGTCTATGGCCTGCCACTGGTGGCGGGTCGGGGCCGCGCCGACCCCAAGCTCGCGCCATTGGCTCCAGGCAAGCTCGAGCGCGAGTCGATCGACTTCCTGGCGGAGCCGCGTCATGATGACAAACCTTCCTCTCTTGCCTCTCGTGGAACACGAAGCCACCTTGGTGGTGGACACGAAGCAGCCCGGGGCAGAGGGCTGCTTCTAATCGGGTAACGCCTTGTGGGCCGGCAATACCGGGCCCGCGATGGCTTTACGGGTTGGCGTGCACCGCGCCGAGGACGTTGCCGTACATCATCCCGAGGGCCATCAGCCCGACAAGAGATATAAGGACGAGGATGAGCGCTCGTGCGCAGGTTTCCACCAGGCCGGTCTCGTCGCCGTTCTCACCGTCCGTCACCTTCCATCGGCGCCCGTACAGGCCGGCCCTGAACGAGAGCCCGATTGTCGCGAGAAGGATGATCAGTAATGCAGCCATGGATTGAAGCGGCGAGGATTGCCGAGCGGGTCAGCATTCCTCGCCATCCAGACAACGCGTGAGAGCCGAAATGTGGCGATAGAAATGACGTTGTCGAGACGCGCATCTTCACAACTCAAGACATCGCGGGGAGGCCAATACTCCCGACGCGGAATGCGTTGTCTATGGCGTGGAAGCCCCGCTGATACTCCAGTTCTCGATCGCCCTTTTCACCGGACTGGTGGCCGCGACATTCGTCCCGCCCGTCCGCCGCGCGATCCCCCGACCCGTTGAGGTCATCCTGTGGATCGCTTTCCTGACGGTGTGCGTGGTCGGAGTCACGAGCATCACGGATGCCAACGCGCGTGAGCTGACGACGTCCGCCGCCTGGGGAATCGACCAGCTGATCAACACCTTCGTAGGGCTGACGATCGGTGGCATCGCGGCGTGGCTCGTGGACAATCGCTTTGCGATCGACCGCTGGCTGCTCATCGTCGCCGGCTGCGACCTGATCGCGTTGACCTTCCTTCGCTCTTTCCGCACGACCCGCGGCTGGCAGCCAAGGGTGAGATTGCGCGACTGGATGGAGCTTCCGCCCGCGACCCCGGTGGTGGCGAGGCGTGCCCCGGTGTCGAGCCCCGCGCTCGTCCTGGGCAGGCGCCTGGTCGCGCTGACGGCGATCGCCGGCGCCGCGCTGGTGACCGAGCTTGCCGAGATCGCGATCTGGATCCGCGACGTGTTCATGCCCGTCCAGAAGGGCCGCCTGGCTCGAGCGGCCGTGGCCGGCCGCGCCGGCTCGCGAGCCCGGTTGGAGGGCGTGCGCGACGCGGCCGCACATTTTGCGTTCGCCGCCCGCGCCTGGTATGCGGCCGCGGGAGCCCCCGCCGTGAGCAACCTGGCCGTCAAGGCAGGCGCGGCGGTGCGTACCGTGCGTCAGTCGCAGCCGGCCCTCAAGGCGGGCCAGGTCATCGACATTCGCTCCTTGCTGAGCGCCGAGTCCATCGGCTGGTACGGCCCTCTGGCGCCGGTGCCGCCGGCCAGTTTCGCAGATGACAGTGAGGAACAAGATGCCGCTGAACCACAACGATCCGATCGTCTGGCCTCATAAGCCAAACGGGCGCCGCCGGCGTGCTTCGGCCGCCCAGGAACTGACGAGGGGCCGGTTCTCGCGCCCTGCGGGCTGGGTCGTCCGCCTCTTCATCCTGCTCGCGGTGGCCGTGCCGAGCCTCCTCGTCACATCGCCGGGCTACGTCGCCTTTGCCGACAAGCTTCCCGACGCGACACAGGTCACCGAGAGCATGCCGCAAGACACCTTGATCTATGCGGCCGACGGCACGACGCTGATGGCCGACCTGCACCCGGCGGGGTACCAGAACTACTACGAGCCGCTTGCGGACATGGGCACGCTGTTGCCTGGCGCCGTCATCTCCATCGAGGACCGCAACTTCTACTCGGAGCCGGGCGTCGACCCCCAGGGCGTGGTCCGCGCGGCGGTCGTCGACTGGCACAACCACTCCGCGACTCAAGGCGCATCGACCCTCACGCAGCAGCTGGTCAAGATCCGGCTCGTCGGCAACGAGACCACGATCGATCGCAAGGTCCGGGAAGCGCTGCTGGCTTTCGAGCTCGAGCGCAAGTTCTCCAAGGACCAGATACTCGAGTGGTACCTGAACTCGGTCTTCTTCGGCAACACCGCGTGGGGCTCGGCGGCTGCTGCGCAGATCTACTTCCACGTGCAGACCAAGGACCTCGACCTTGCGCAGGCGTCGATGCTCGCCGGCATCATCCGCGGGCCGACACTCTACAACCCGCTCGTCAACTGGGACTCCGCGAAGAAGCGGCAGAAGACCGTTCTCGACGCGATGCTGCGCGACGGCAAGATCACCTCCGACCAGGAGACGAAGGCGCTCGCCGAGGACCTCTCTCCGCCGAAGCACATGTTCACGCCGCAGAACCACGTGATCGCGCCGGACTTCGTCCGCTACACGACCGCGATGCTGATCCAGCAGTTCGGCAAGCAAGCTGCCTACAGCGGTGGCCTTCACGTGGTGACGACCATGAACCCGACGCTGCAGAACATCGCCCAGAACTCGGTGAGCGGCACCATCGCGTCGCTGGCTTACCGTCGCGTCACGCAGGGCGCGCTGGTCGCGATCGACCCGACGTCCGGCGCCGTCGTCGCGATGGTCGGATCGGCCAACCCCAACGGGCCTGGCGGCCAGTACAACCTCGCGGTGTGGCCTCCGCGCAACCCGGGGTCGTCGATGAAGATATTCACGTACACGGCCGCGATCGCGAGCGGCAGGTTCACCATGACGACGCCGATCGTCGACGGCCCGTTCAGCTATCGCGCTCCGGGCACGACCGAGGTGTACAAGCCTCAGAACTACGACGGCCACTACCACGGAACCTGCCAGCTGCAGGTCTGCATGGGCAACTCGCTCAACATTCCGGCCGTCAAGGTGGAGCTGGGTGTCGGAGTCGACAACGTCGTCCAGATGGCCCGGCTCATGGGCGCCCCGCCCTACCAGCAGCACTTCGACGCTTCCGGCAACCCGGTCTTCACGACCGACGATCCGCTGGGCACGTACGGGCCGTCCCTGACCCTCGGCGGGTACGGTGAGACGCCGCTGCAGATGGCTGAGGGAGCCTCCGTGCTCGCGACGCAGGGCATCCTGCGGCAGCCTTTCGTGGTCAACATCGTGACCAAGGACGGAAACCTGGTGTACGCGCACCAGATCGACCCCGGCAAGCGAGTGCTGGATCCTCGGGTCGCCTACATCATGGAGCAGATCATGTCCAACGACAACAACCGGGCCATGATCTTCGGCCACAACTCGCTGCTCACGCTTCCGGGCCGCCACGTCGGCGTCAAGACCGGAACGTCGGACTCGTTCGCGGACGCGTGGACCGTCGGCTACACGCCCCACATCGTCACCGCGGTTTGGGGTGGCAACGCCGACTGGCGCATGAAGATGACACTGAACTCCGACAGCTACTTCATCGCGGCTCCCATGTGGCACAAGTTCATGCAGCAGGCGCTCGACGCGCTGGGCATCGGCGACGAGTGGTACTCGGAGCCGGCCGGACTCGTCAACTCCCGCGGCAACTTCTACCTTCCCGGCACGCACTGATTGATACCGCCGGGGCAGCAAGGATGGTCTGGCGGGCGCGATAGCACTCCACCCCCACTCTGTGCGAGGCCGCCCGCCCTATGCGGGCAGGTCTGGGCCGGAGGGATTGCCGCCAACCAACTCGGTTAGTGGCTCCGCCACAGCAGGGCGACGACGGCCACCACCGGAACGGCGAGTGCGAGTCCGAGGATGCAGGCCACGCGATATAAGGGTCGGGTGGACGGAGGCCCAGCTCATGGCGTGGGGAAACTCCTTTCTGAAGTCTTTGGCTGAGATCGGCTGTTCTGAGACTTCGAGCTGCTTCCCGGTGGCGCGAGCGAACTCGCCTATGGCCTCAGTTCCCCACGGCTGGACGCCGAGGATTGCGAGCCGCCTCCCTTCGTTTGAGATGACGTACACCGCACGTTGTGACGCGGCATTCCTGGTGTAGATCAGACGTGAGGTCCAGCAGGCGGTCGATGTCCGGCGTGGCCAAAGTTGATCTCGGCCAAACGCGTCCCGCAATCCAACTTGGCCTGCGCCGAGTAGCAGCCGACTGTTGCGCAGCCAAAGCCAGAGAAACGTGGCGCCCGCGGCTCCTGTTCCGAACAACAAGAGCGCGATGCCGACGAATCTGGCTGGTGCGTGCATCGGAATCGCGACCAAGGAAATCAGGAGACCAAACGCGGTTGTCCCGATCATCACGCGCACCAGACGTCGTGCTCCCTGGCCCTCCGGAGCGATCTCCCGCACAGTGGCGAGCCTCTAAACCGAGTCCGTCCTGGCCGGCGACACCATCACCACCGCCTCTTTTGTCGGACGAGGCGACACCGCGACTCTCGTGTCACCGCGAGGTCGTGATCTGCCCGCATCGGATAGCTGTTGCCGCGGATTCTACTGACCCAGTGTCGTGGACAGGTGGTCAACGATGGCGATAGCGGCAAGCTGGGCGTCGAAGGCCCGACCGGACGGAAAAGGAAGAGAGCGGGAACCCCACCCCGGGTCCCCGCTCTCCATCAGGTCAGATGAACGCGAGCGGCGCGATGCCGCTGCTCTCAGTCGGCGGCGGCCGCGAGCCTCCCGCGCTCCGGCACGGCCTCGTCGATCGCGGCGTCCGGGCCGTACGAGTGCTTCAGCATCACGCGCAGCCGGTCCTTCGCCACGGCGAGGCGCGACGCCACCGTGCGCTCGGGGATGCCAAGCGCCTGCGCGATCGCCCGGTTCGTGTAGCCGTGGTAGTGGCGCAGCACGATCGCGGCCGCCTGCTTCGGAGGCAGCTTGGCGAGCGCGGTCGCCAGGTCACGGTGCTCCACAAGGTCCTGCGGGTCGGGCGCCAGGCCTGGCCGTCCGATGCGCCGAATCACTTCGCCGACCTCGCGCAGCCGCATCTTGCGCTGGTATGAGACGGCCGCGTTGATCGCGATGCGGTGCACCCACGCCTCGGCGGGGGCAATCGGCTGCCAGGTAGCCCACTTCTTGTAAGCGCGCTCGAAAGCGTCCTGCGCGCAGTCTTCCGCGGCGGCCCGATCGCCGAGCATCGCCGTCAGCGTGCCGAGGATCTTTCCGTAGGACGTCTGGTACAGGCGTTCGAAGTCAGCCTCGTTGCCCGCCTGGTAAGAGGTTGCGGCCTCCCTCCCCTGGTCGGCCTTTTCAACCGTCGTCTCCGCCATCTGTGACAGGTCACCCCCCTTGGAACTCGCTGGTGCGGTTCTCCCTGGATCCGCTTTGCTGTGTCTTACTGTCGTCCACGAAGGGGCAGGCGGTCGCCGTACGGTTGGGCGGATTTTGACTCACACACTTGAAGTAGGCCCACGCCTGATCTCGAGGTCGGGTGGCCCAGTGAGGGGCCACGTTCCATCTAAAGATGAACACTGGGGCGGAGTCAGGCGGCTACCCCGTCGACATCCTCGGCACGCTCGCGAGCGGGCTTGGCGTGGATGCGATGGAGAGCGGCCGCAAGGCACTCAAAGTCATACGTTCGCGATCGCCCGAGCTCGTGTCGATAAGCGAGGAGACGGGTGAGGACATCATCGCGATGTCGACGACTTTCATCGAGGTCCTTCTGGGCTCTCTCCGCTCCGACATCGAGCTCCCGTGGTCCGTGTTCGAGAAGAAGACGCGCGACTTCGGGCGCCTCGGCGCCGCCCAGGGCGTCGCGCTCGAAGCCCTGCTCGACGTGATCGCCGTGTACCGGCGCGCCACGATCGAGCTCGTCTCGCGCCCCGTCCAGGGCAACGCCCGCTACGACGAGATCGTGGCGCTCGCGCAGAGCAGGCTCGAGAACGTGACCGAGCGCTTGACGACTTCGATCGCGCGAGGCTACCTCGACCACATCGACGAAGAGCATCGAGCGCGCGAAAGCGAGATGTACGGGCTCGCCGCGATCGTGA
>Ga0070735_10005034_pt1 | contig 11024 bp, 8 predicted proteins | sample Coa_R1_FD_66443 | JGI IMG/M metagenome (GOLD analysis project Ga0070735, IMG submission 66443) | Surface soil microbial communities from Centralia Pennsylvania, which are recovering from an underground coalmine fire - Coalmine... | ecosystem: Environmental > Terrestrial > Soil > Unclassified ... | reverse complement strand
CCTGAAACAACATCTGCATGGCAAGCTCGCGGGACTTGCGCCGCGTGGCCGCCGTCACGCAGGCCCTCGCGCAGTGAGTTTCTGCTTGAGGCTGACCATCTCGATCGCAGCGAGAGCTGCTTCAAAGCCCTTGTTCCCCGCTTTGATGCCGGCGCGGTTCAGAGCCTGTTCAAGCGTCTCGCAGGTTAGCACGCCAAAGCTGTGCGGAACGCCGGTCTCCTGCTGCGACTGCCCGATGCCACGCGAGACCTCGTTATAGATCGCCTCGTAGTGCGCGGTCTCGCCCCGCAACAGGCACCCCAGCGTCACGATCGCGTCCACCTGCTTTTGTTCGGCAATTGTACGCGCCGCCGCGGGAACCTCCCAGGCGCCTGGTACCCGCACCACCTGGATGTCGTCTCGACGGGCGCCGCTGCGCAGCAACGCGTCGAGAGCTCCTTCCAGCAGCCGGTCCGTAATCACCGCGTTCCAGCGCGCGACCACGATCGCAAACTTCATCCCGTCTGCGGACAGATCGCCTTCAATGGCAATTGGTTTTCCTTGGAGCGGATCGGTCCAGGCCCAGAAACTGAAAGCGAATCCCTCCTCTGGCTCTACGGTAAAGATGCGCGATTTCCAAGGAGTTTCCGAGATCGCCGAAAGAGTCCTGGCCGCAGACTCGCGACCTTGCGTCTTGAGCCACATCTCGGCTGCATGATGAATCGCATCCAGTTCCGTCACTTCGATCAGAACATCCGCGGTCGAAGGCATCGAGCCATCGACAATCTCAAAGCTTCCCAGGGGCGCCAGAAACGACGCGCCCCTGCTGGCGGGCTCGTTCCAGCCCTTGCCACCGGCGAAGCCCAGGGCCAACAGGAAGCTGGACAGCCGCTCGTACGCAGCTCGGTCGCGTGCAGGGCGCAGGAGCGAAATCCCCTTGATCATGCTTCGATTCTATCGTGCGGATTATGCGAGGCTGCGATGTTCCGGCGGCCCGATCTCATCCGGAGGAATCGGACCGCCGAAAGCGTCGCGCTAGGTGGTCGACCGCGGCTTCACGGCAATCGCTGTCGCGGGAACGGGAGCGGCCTGGGGCGCAGTCAACGTGCAATCCGGATCCGATCCCGGCGCGCAGGCCGGCAAATTGGGAGAGATCTGCTGCGTGTCTGTCAGGGTCGTCGTATTGATGTAGTGGATTTGATTGTCGCCCGCCGTCGATACAAAGAAGAGCGAGCCGTCGTTGCTGAACGCGCCCGCAACGGGTGCGGTGATTGCCGTGGCGCCGTTCAGGGTGACGTAGCCGATCGTTCCGGGCGCCGCACTGCCCGCCGTCTCTGTGTAGTAGGGGAGCGTTGCGCCCGGCGTCGTTCCGCTGTAGGTCACGAAGCTCAGGTTGGTCGCTGCTGCCTGCGTTCCCTGTGCCACCGCGGACGGAGAGGTGACGATTTGATTCACGCTCGTTGCGCCGGTCACTGTGAGAGTCTGCGGCGTATTCACGGTATGTGCAATTGTCAGGTTGGAAGTCGGGCTGATGGCCGGGCATGCCGTTGGCGTCAGGACGCCGTTTGTGCCTGCGTTTGAAGGAATGGAGATGGAAATATCGTTAAGCGTAATCGATCCGCCAGCGAAGGCCGCACCCAGAATGTGCTGTCCGTCGGGCGTGGCGGCAACCACATCGTTTGCTTGCGGCACCGAGTCGCCTTGTGGATAGAAGACCATGCTTGCGTAGTTCCCCAGCGTGCCAGAGGGGCACCACGTGTGCGCCACGGTCGGATCGCCGCTCAGATAGGCGCCGACTCCCGGAACCATCAGCGCAAGATGCTGGGCTCCGCCGGATGTGCTGAGATCATAGGTCGTCCAGCCGTTATTCGCGTTGTAGACATATAACGTGTCGGAATGGCCCGGACCTGCGGTGGTGCTGTCGGTGATGTAGAGCGTCTTAGAGTCAGGCGTCCATTGTGCCGAAGTTCCCATGCCGCCAAAGGTTGCGTTGACAGTTCCGGTTGTGGCGTAGAGATAAAACACCTGGCGCGACTGGTCGTTGATCAGGACCGTCTGGCCGTTCGGCGAGACCGCAAGTACTACGCCCGGCACCGAAGTATCTTCCTTGGCCAGCGAATTAGATGAAGTGGTATAGATCATCAACGCGTGCGAAGAACCGAAGTAGAGGCTGGCGCCGGTTTGGTCCATGACCATCGAGTTGGGCACGTAAGGCAGCCGCACGGTCGAGCCTACCGTTCCGGTCAGCAATTCAATCGGCACAAAATACTGCGATTGGCCGGGAGCGGAGTACCACACGTAGGCGCTTGCCGTGCCCGGAGTTGTGATATCAACGGCATTGCTTGAAATGGAGAGGCCGCTACCACCGCCCGCGCCGATCTGGTTGATGGGGGCAGGGTTGCACGTCGCGGGCTGGCAGATCGCATAGACCGATGCCGAACCGGGGAATGCCGGGGAGATCGCGCCGCCAGCGCCGGCCGTGATGTCGAGTGGATTCGTCGACTGGTAGTCCAGGGTAAGTCCGGTGATCGGGTTGCCGAGCGTGTCAATCACCGTGGTGGTCAAGTTCTGCTGGACGCCCTGTGTGACGACTCCCGACGTTTTGCCGTTCGCAAGGGTTACCGAAATCGACTTGGGCGAGCAGGTGGAAAAATAACCGGCCGACGAGCCTGATCCCGCAACGGACGCGGTGATCGCGGTAGTACCCGGCAGCTCGGCGGTGATCTGGTTCGTCTCTGCGTTGATGTCGGCAACGGCACTGGTTCCGACCGTGTAGCTGGCAACGCCGATCGCCCCGGTGCAATCGGGAATCGTGGCTCCCCCGGTCAATGTGGGAGGGGGTCCACCGGCGCAGGCGTACTTTGTTGTGCCTGGAGGCGCGCAGAGTTCATATTGCACGCCATTGGATACAAAACAGGCTTCTGAATCGAGCTGAGTCACTGTGCCCTGTGAATAGCACGCCTGTTGGCCCGAGAGCGATAGCGTAATGGCGCTGACCGGAGCATGGACATACACCTCAACGGGATTCGAAGTGATCGACTCTGCCGATGCGGTGATGAATGCGTTTCCGAAGGGCAATCCGCTGGAACTCGGGAGCGGGCTAGGCGGGTTGCAGATTGTGAAGTCGGCAATGCCGCCGCCGGAGTTACGGTTCCAGCGCCCGGCGCAGATATCTCCCGTAGGAGACAGGTCGACGAGCTGATTGTTAGTCGTGCCGTAGGTGTAATTCGAGATGCTTACCGACTCGCCCTTACACGTCTTGCCGGTCGGGGCTGTGATCTGCCGCGTCTGCCCAAAGGCCAGGGAAATACCCGCTGTCCGTGGCTCCAGGTCGATCGTAAAGAGCTGTGTGTCCTTCAATCCGAATCCGAGACCGTTGCAATAGTTGCCGGCCGGATTGCGCGTGCATCCGGAGATGGAAACTCCCGCCGGTATGGCGAGAAACAGCAAAAGAACAAGCGTTAAATACCGCCGCATGAATCCTCCCCGCTCCACGCAACAGCCGTGAAACGGTCTTTCTGAACGCGCCAGGAAATCTGGGTTGGTGGTGGCGTGGGTCCGCCGGCAAATGACATCATCCGCTCTGGCAATCGGCCGCGAAAACGACGCTTTCCTCCGGCCGCTCCACGCAACGCATCGATTCTCTCCAATGAAAAGTGTATCAGGGCAAAGCGGCGGGTTTGGCCGGTCGAAAATGCGCCAACTTTGCTGATATCTGGATAGACTGCCCTGCCCCCCAGTTGGCGAGCAACCAAACGTCTAGGAGGGGGGCATGTAGCGGGCGAACCATTCGACCGTTCGCTCCATCACGTCGGTCCGGTGAGCCGGATCGACGAACCCATGGCCCTCGTTGGGATAAACCACCAGCTCGGTTGGCACACGCTGCTCTCGCAGTGCATGCCAGAACTCGAACGATTGCGGAGCAGGGCACTCTCCATCCCGATCTCCAACCACCACCAGCGTCGGCGTCCGGACCTGCTTAATGAAGTCAATCGCAGAGCTCTTCGCATACACGGCCGGATCGTCGTAAACCGAAGCGCCGAAGTAGGGAACCATCCATTGATCGATCGAGTTTTCGCCGTAGTAGCTGAGCCAGTCCGAGATGCCTGCACCGGCCACCGCCGCCTTGAAGCGGTTCGTCTGCGTCACCGCGAACATGGTCATGAAGCCGCCATAGCTCCACCCGGTGAGTCCCACCCGGTCTGGATCCACCGGGTACTTTGCAATCACGGTGTCCACACCCGCCAGAATGTCGCGCAGATCGCCGTATCCGAAATCCTTGCGGTTTGCCTGTGCGAACTCCTCACCCTGCCCGAAGCTACCCCTCGGGTTGGGCTCCAGCACAAAGTAGCCCATTGCTGAAAGACCTTGTGCGCTGATTCCGCCCCGCAGCCCCCACTGGGCAACCACAGCCGCCGCCGGACCTCCGTGTACATCGACGACGAGCGGGTACTTCTTCGCCGGATCATAGTCCTTCGGCTCCATCAGCCAACCCTGTACGCGATACGAATCGCTCTTCCACGACAGCGAGACGGATCTGCCCCATGTCCGTTCGATTCCGTTATTCAAGTGGGAGAGCTGGATCACGCCTTCAAGGCCCGGACTCATTACCGTGCCCAGCTTTGCTCCGTAGATCTCCATCGGTCGCTCGAAGGTGCTTGCACGGAAGACAAAGAGGGCGTGATTTGCGGTCGGAGAAAGGCTCATCTCCATTCTTCCGTCACTCACCGTGCCAGGAATGCTGAAGATTGGCGAACCAAATGTTGTTGTCACCGTTCCTTGCGCGGGATCGCCCTGCAGCTTGAAACGCACCAGCTGCGAGTTTCCGCCCGCCAGTTCGCTCACAAAGAGGTGTTCGGTGTCGCTCCAGTCGATCCACGCCGGTGACGTCGGTCTTCCCCTGGTCAGGTCCTGGGGAGTCCCGCCCTGCGCGGCAACGAGCCAGACATCGCCGCCGGTTGATCCCTGATCGCTCATCAGTCCTCCGATGAATGCGATCGCTTTTCCGTCCGGCGACCAACGCGGCACGGCGATCTGCAATCCATGCAGCGGACCGGCCACCTCGGCCGGTGCCAGGATTGGTACGGCCGGCCCGGTCAGCACTTGGGTATAGAGCTTCGCGACCCACCAGTTGTTCTCTCCCGGAGGGTCGGCGGCAATGTAGGCCAGGCCCTTCGAATCGGGAGCCCAGTTGAACTCGTAGACGTGCAGGTTTGCCGGAGTGACCTGCGTGGGCGCGACCGGTGCATCGCCGTCTACGGGCACCACCGCGACGCGTTGAATCTCGACGCCGTCTTCGCCGATCACACCTGAGGGCGGCTTCATCGCAGCCAATGCCCCCGCGGGTCTGGTAGCACCCTCCACATAGAGAAACGCGACCTTCGCGCCGTCCGGGGAAAATGCGGGAGCGTTCTCGTCGCCCCTCAATACGGATAAGCGTCGCGCCTGTCTTCCGTCGAGGTGCGAAAGATAGAGGTCCATCTGATCGCCCGATGCGGCGCAGTCGGAAAAGAAGGCCAGCGCCTTCGAGTCCGGCTCCCAGGCAATCTCTTTTTCGCCGCATTGCTGGTCGGCCCGCGTCGCCGCAGTCACACGCGACGTCTTCGCGATGTCTTCAATCGGCGCGACCCATATTCTGCCGCCGTCGCGCTGTCCCTCAATCCATGCCAACCGCTTCCCGTCGGGAGATACGGCCACCTGGCTCACATTGCGCCCACGATTCAGGCTGTTCAACACTTCTTCGATGTGTTTTGAACTCGCGAGCGACCCTTGCCCGTAGGCTTGTCCGGCCGTCCAGAGGATCGCAAAGAAGGGAATCAGCGCGAGGCGTGATTTGCGACAACCAGACTCGCAAGGAGCAGGTCCAACCATGCCGTCATGGTATCAGCCGCAAAATCACGTCGCTATCGTTGCCGCGACATTCCGAGGGCTATGCGTTCGGCGCCTTCCACCCCATCCAATCCAGCAGCCAGCGCCATGTTCTGTCCTGGGTCCTCACCTTAGGCGGATCGGGGGCCGCGGTGGTCGGAAAGACGACCGGTTTTCCCGCATACGCAGCGGCAAGCTGCTTGAACACACGTCCCTGTTCTTTCACCCGCCCATCATTCGTCAGCAATCCCAATGTGTACTCCAATGGATTGAACTGAAACTTGCGCTCGACATCGTGGCTGTCCCAGTAAGTAAACCAACTCACTCCCTCGGCGATCGCCGCAGTCACCGCCTTCTCCAGCCACTCGGCCTGACCTTTCTCGGGCAGTTCCTGGATGCATGTGTTGAACTCGCCTGCGAATACCGGCTTACTTTGGGTACCCGCATACGATCGGATCAACGCAGCCATGCCGGCGAGCAGCTTCACGCTAGGCGTGTCCATCGCGCCTCCGTACTTCACAGCGCCGGTCCAAAAGGGATAGCAATGCATCACCGGAAATCGCGCCGCTGCGAGCGCCTGGGGAGAAAACGTGTCGTCTTCGAACCATGGATGATGATCGACGCCGTTCACATGCAGATGTTCGGGCGTCACGTGATTCATCAGCGCGAACATCTTCGCCATCCACGCATCGCCTGCCCGCAACGGCGCCTGCCAGCAGGTGTTCAGCTCGTTGCCGAAATCGAAGCCGATCACGTTCGCGTGGGGCCGAATCGTGCGTGCCAAGGCTCGCACAAAAAGCTCCTGTGCATCCCACATCAATGGTTCGGTATAAAAGCCATCGCTCAGCCGGTTGAAGGACGGCAGGAAAAACCATCCGCTCAATTGTCCCGTGAAGACAGTCACCAGCGCGTCCAGGCGGCGCTCGCCCATCCAGCCGATGAGTTGATCGAGCCGCTCGAGATGCGCGGTGCTCACCCACTTGGGGTTTGGCTGGAAGAACGGCCACACCAACATCAGGCGCAGGTGATCCGCCCCCAATGCGACAATGGCGTCCAGATCGCGCCGGATTGGGTCGCCATCCCAGTCGTTCCAGCAGAACCACCAGTTGTGCGATGGCGTGTAGTTCACCCCAAACCGATGCCGCGTAAGATCGAGGTCAGGCACGGCGGAGACAGTCGTGCCTGCAATGCTTGCAAGGCTCTGGCGGCTCGCAGCGATCCCACCCGCCGCAGCTACGCTCCCGATAAATTTCCTTCGATTCATGCCCGTCTCGGAAGGTGTCTAATTCTGTGACTGTGTGCCGGAAGCCTGGAGGACAGGCTCCGCATTAACCACCATGCCGCCGGCCCAGGCCTGCAAAGAGGACTGCGTGCCACAATCCAGGCACATCGTCCTGGCATAGCGCGCGGAGCAATGCGGACATACGGCCTGCGTCTCAAACGTGTCGAACAGTTGATGACACTGGCCGCACTTCCAAAAAGAGCCCAAGGGCGGCGCGGTGCGGCAGCTCGGACAGAGGTATCCCGGTCGACGTGGAAGCTTCGCCATGCGCAGCAAGGCGCGGGCTCGCTGCAATCCGCTCCAGCAGTTCATCAGCATGAACACCGCGATTGCCACAGTCCATAAGGAGCGGGTGAAGAGCGCCAGGGCGATCAGACCGGCAATGCCCACGAAGCTGACAACCGTGGTGACCATCAGACTGCGCGCACGGCCTATGACGAACCACAGCAACGACCGCACAATCTGACCGCCGTCGAGGGGATAAACCGGCAGCAGGTTGAAGACCAGCAGACCGAGATCGATGGAGAGCACCGCCTGCACGAAGAGGTACTCATCGCGCATGGTGAAGATCCATCCGTGCGATCTTCCGAACAGGTAAACGCCGAGGAGGAGGGGAAGGAGCGCGACGTTGACGAGCGGGCCCGCGGCGATGCTCCACAGCGTTGCGCCCGGGCGCTGCGGGGGGTTCACGTAGGCTACGCCGCCGAGTGGCCACAACATGATGCGGTCCGCGATTCCGCCCACTTGCCGGCACGCCAGCGCATGCCCGAACTCGTGGAGCAGCACAATGACGAAGAGGGCAAGATACTCGAGGATGTTCCATCCGATCGAGGAGTAGCGGTTGCTCTTACCCTCGATCTCATAGAAGGCGACCAGAAACCAGGTCCAGTGGAGAAAGAGGTCAATGCCCGCGACCCGAAACAGGCGGAATGATCCTTGAGCTGGGCTGGGCATGCCCACAAGCTTACTGCAATCGCAGAAGCCCTGGCTGGTGCATTCATCCTGCGGCAAGGTCTCCGGGGTAACCTGCTCACCGTACGGCGCAGGTTCGGGCTCGGGAGCGCCCGAGGCTACGGATCTGAGCCGGAGCCCACTGGCCTAACGCAGCCCTTCGACCTCGATGTTGCGGAAATCGATCTGGAAGCCCTCGGATTCAAGGCCGACGTAGCCTTTGGTGACGCCGGTGTGCAGCGTATTCACCACCGCGCCGTTGACCGCCAGGGTGCAAGTGTCCTTGCGGCATTCAATGTCATAGGTATTCCACTCCCCCGGGGGTTTGAGACGGTTCTCGGTCATCTGCTTCATCTCATTGAACGAGGTCTTTTTTCCGTCAATCAAGGTCTCGCCGAAGATATACCCGCCTTCGGGCGAGGTCTGCGCCTGGTGCCAGATCGTCCCGTCCGTGTCATTGCGGAAGAACACGCCGCTGTTGTAGTGGGGTGTCCCATCGAGTTTCGTAAACCGCCATTCGACATGAAACTTGAAGTCGCTGAACTCCTTGTTGAAGCGCAGCCACTCGTGCCCCCCATTACCATCGCAGCTGATTGTCTTCGCCGCCGGATCGATGTGCCACTGGGCAATATCGCTCACCGGATGCGTTGGCGGAATCGTAATCCGGGTCCATTCGTTCTTGTAGTTTGGGGTGACGAGATTCGTCGCCTGGGCAGCGGCGATGGTTGCCGAAACCAGCAAGACACAACTCGCAAGGCCGCTCTTCAAAGTCAGCATACTTCCTTCTTTCCGCGACTAATGCAGCCGCTGCCGTGTCCAGGGGAAATCGATTCGATCGAATTCTACTATCGCTGTCGGATTCCTGCCGTAATTCACCCCGACTCGCGGAATCTCCGATCTAGGTACTTGCAGCCGCCTTCTGTATCGCCAGCAGGGTTTCAAGAAGCGGCTTCAGCAGATCGAGCCGCAGGGCATTCGCCCCATCCGACTTTGCATGCGCGGGATCGTCGTGCACTTCGAGAAAGAGCCCGTCTACGCCGGCCGCGACCGCGGCCCGCGCCAGCAGCGGAATGAACTCCGGCTGGCCGCCGCTCACCCCATTCGCCGCCGAAGGCTGCTGCACCGAGTGCGTGCCATCGAACACCACGGGAGCCATCTCACGCATGATAGCCAGCGACCGGAAGTCGACGACGAGATTGTTGTAGCCGAAGCTGGCGCCGCGCTCGGTGAGAAAGACGCGGCCGTTGCCTGTCGACCGAACCTTCTCTACTGGATGCGTCATATCCCCCGGCGCTACAAACTGGCCCTTCTTAATATTGACGGCGCGCCCTGTTTTGCCTGCGGCCACCAGCAGGTCGGTCTGGCGGCACAAGAAGGCCGGGATCTGCAGCACGTCGACCGCTTCTGCGGCCATCTCGCACTGCGCCGGCTCGTGTACATCGGTTAGTACCGGCAATCCGGTGTCTTTCGCCAAGCGCCCGAGGATGCGCGTGCCCTCCAGGAGTCCCGGCCCGCGATAGCTCTTTACGCTGGTGCGGTTGGCTTTGTCGTAGCTCGCCTTGAAGATGTACGGGATCGCAAGATCGCTGGCAATGCGTTGAATCGCCTCGGCCATCGAACGCACGTGATGCTCCGACTCGATCACACAAGGCCCGGCGATCAAAAACAGTTGTCCCGCACCGACATGTACGGGGCCGATTTCGAACGAGGGTTTCACCGCTCTGATTGTAATCGCCTTACAGACAAGGATGTCGTGCGACACAGCGTATCTTCTATGCGGGCGCTAGCCTATATCCGCGAAGAGACGGCTTTGGCGCGAGGCGTACCGCTCGCCCAAGACCCGCTAGAGGAGGACGTCATGATCGAAGTGAACGTAAAACATCTCGGCGAAGTGAAATTCCAGATCGACGCACGACAGCACACCCTCATCAGCGATCAGCCCACTGAGAACGGCGGTCAGGATGAAGGCATGACACCGCCCGAGTTTTTCCTCTCGTCGCTGGGCTCCTGCGCCGCGTTCTACGCCGCTGCCTATCTCAAGAAGAGGAACCTTCCGCAGGCAGTCTCGGTACGGGTCACAGCAGAGAAAGCCGGTCCGCCCGCGCGCCTCGACAATTTCCGAATTGAAGTGAATGTCCCGACTGCGTTAAGCGACACGGATCGCGCAGGCGTGGACCAGGCGGTCCATCGCTGTCTGATTCATTCCACACTGATGCATACCCCGACGGTACACATCGAGCTACACACGCCTGTCTCCGCGTGATGATTGTGTTTTAAAGACGAAGGCTCCGTATGATCACGGAGCCGATTTAAAGAATTTGGCTTGGAGCTAGGGCAGATTGCGCTCGCCTATGCGAGAACGCGCTGCTCGGAGCGCACCCGCGACCACTCCCACAATGCGCGTTCCAGGGCATGCAACGGAGTCGCGCCAGGCAAATCGCGTTGCGGCTGCACCAGTCCTTGCTCAGCGAGCCGGCGGCAGAATGCAACGTATTCGGTGTAGAACTGCACGTCGTGCCGTGCATGTCCCAAAGCCTCCAGGGTACGGAAGTCCAAAACGTTGTACCGCTCCGGATCAATAGCTGCCAAGATGGCCGATGCAATCGGAAGATCGACACCACGCAACTCCATCAGCGCCTCTACGGCCTGCCCTGTGGAACTTGCCGGCGAAGCTGCCACAGCGAGCACCCGCCTGATCTTCGCCTCACTGTTCGCGATCAGATAGTGCACCACGCGCTCGGATTTCCACCGTACGATATCTTCAAGGTTCGCGAGCGAGTACTCGCCTGCGCGAATCGCTTCTCCGGCCGCATAGGCCGCCCGTTCAAGCTCGTGTTCCCTCTCGCCGGCCTTCTGCCAGCATTGATCGGAATATTGCTGCAACTCGGATTGGTCCGGTTGAAGTTCAAAGTGCGACATCGTGAAGACTCCCTCGTTCTCTCGA
>Ga0070735_10005032_pt1 | contig 11025 bp, 7 predicted proteins | sample Coa_R1_FD_66443 | JGI IMG/M metagenome (GOLD analysis project Ga0070735, IMG submission 66443) | Surface soil microbial communities from Centralia Pennsylvania, which are recovering from an underground coalmine fire - Coalmine... | ecosystem: Environmental > Terrestrial > Soil > Unclassified ... | reverse complement strand
CGGTGAGCGTCGTCCCGCTCTGCACGCGCGTGCTCAGCACCCATTGTTTGATGACGCCGGTGCCGGGGGCCAGGATGACCGACATGACGCCCGAGGGCATCCACGAGACGTTGACGGTCAGCTCGCTCGCCCAGGTGCCGTTGAAGTCGCACGTCCCCGCGTCGCCCGCCGCGTCGGAGGTGGCGTCCGGCCCGGCGTCGCTCGGAGGCGGCCCCGCCTCGCTCGCGTCCGTCGTGCCGCCGTCGACGTTCGTCCCCGATTCGGGCGAGGAACCGTCGGAAGAAGACCCGTCCGAGGCCGAGCCTCCATCGCCGGGTGCCCCGTCGGGGGTTGCCCCATCCCCCGCGGAGGCGTCGCTGGTCCCGCCGGAATCGCCGCTGGCCCCGCTTTCCGCCATCGCGCCGTCGGGCGGCCCGCTTCCGTCGTCCCCCGTGGTGGCGTCGGGCATCGGGTTTCCCCCTGACTCGACCCCGCCGCCCTCGCTCGCGGTTCCGGTGTCTGCCCCCGCGTCGACGTTCGTGGTGGCATCGGCGTGGCCTGCGTCGGGGCTCTTGCCCCCGCCGTCCCCCGAGCCGCCCGTCGCGCTGTTGTCGCCGCCGCACGCGGCGCTCCCGAGGCCCGCAAAGACCACCGCAAGCGAAATGAGCCCACGACCACGGTAACGCGTCATCATGCAGAGCCTCCGACGATGCCGGGCCGGCGCCTCTTGAGCCGTGTCCCCCCCGTCGAATGCCCGGGCGCCGACATGACAGCCCAAGCGTAGCCGGCGGCGGGGGGGTGGCAAACCAGGCGGTAGAAAAAAAAGCCCGGCCCTGCGCAGCTCGCCGTCGTCCTTGGCGCGGTTTCGAGACTCGGCTATGCGCGCTACAGCCCGATGCGATGCCGGCTTGCGACAACGGCTGCGCTCGCAGTCGGCCTGTGCATCGCCCTGTGCGACGTTCCCAACTTGGCTCGGGCGCAGGCGAATCCGCTGACGCCCGCCGGGCAGGCAGGGGCCGCTCCGCCGGCGCCGGACACCGCCCCGCCGGTGCCGGTCGTTCCACCTTCGGTGAAGAAGAACGTCGGGGCTGAGTATCCGCGGCAAGCGATCGACGAGGGGTTCAACCAGGACGTCGAGATCACCCTGCAGCTGACGATCGACGACAAGGGTGTCGTCACCAAGGCCCTCGTCGAAACGCCGGTCGGTCACGGCTTCGACGAGGCCGCCATCGCTGCCGCGCAAAAGCTCGAGTTTGACCCCGCGAGGCGCGGGGGCAAGCCCGTCGCTGCGCGCATTCGCTTCACGTACAGGTTCTCGCCCCCCGCGGCCATCCTCTCGGGCCGCGTGCTGACCGCCGCGGGGGACCGGCCGATCGCGGGCGCGACGGTGGTTGCGAGGACGGCTTCGGGAGAAGGCCACACGGCGACGACGGGCGCCGACGGCTCGTGGCGGATCGAGGGTCTCCCCGCCGGCAGCTACCACCTGGTCATTTCCGCGCAGGGTATGGCCCCCCACGAGGCGGACCAGAGCCTCGCCCCGGCCGAAGAAGCAGGCTCGATCGACCGCCTCGCCCCGCAGGCCCCTGCCGCGACGACCGCCGCGCCCAAGCCCGACGAACAGCCCGTCGAGGAAGTGGAAGTGCGGGGCGTGAAGCCCCCGCGCGAAGTGGTGAAGCGGACTCTCGAGCAACGCGAGATCGATCGCATCCCGGGCACCGGTGGCGACGCTCTGCGCTCGCTCCAGTACTTGCCGGGCGTCGCCCGCGCTCCGGGCTTTGCCGGCTTGCTCATCGTGCGCGGATCGGCGCCGCAGGACAGCCAGTACTTCATCGACGGCACGCCGGTCCCGATCGTCTACCACTTCGGCGGCCTCTCCTCGGTCGTTCCGACGGAGATCCTCGATCGGATCGACTTTTACCCGGGCAACTTCAGCGCGCAGTACGGCCGCGCCATGGGCGGCATCGTGGACGTCGGCCTCGCTGACCCCAAGGGCGACCGCCTCCATGGGATGGCCGAGGTCAACCTCATCGACGCGCGCGTCCTGGCGCAAGGACCCCTCTTCGACACCGGGTGGAAGTTCACCCTCGGGGGACGGCGCTCCTGGTTCGACGCGTGGCTCGGCCCCGTCTTGACCGCGACCGGCGCGAACGTCTCGGTGGCCCCCGTCTACTACGACTACCAGGGCATCCTCGAGCGGGATCTCGGAAAGCGCTCGAGCATTCGCTTCGCGGTGTTCGGTTCGGACGACCGGCTACAGATCCTCCTCAACCAGGCGTCGGCAGCCCAGCCCGCGCTCACCGGCGTCTTCTCGACGCACACGGGGTTCTGGCGCGCCCAGGGCATTTACAAAAACCGTTTCAGCGACGACACCGAGTTTCGACTGAACGGCGCGTTCGGGCAGGACTACGTCGACTTCTCGATCGGGGACCTCTTCTTCAACGTCACGCAGTGGCCCATCACGTCGCGGGCCGAGCTCGCGCAAAAGATCGACCCGCGCCTGACGATGAACGTCGGGATCGACCTCTACTACGCGCCGTACACGCTGGACGTGCGACTGCCGCCGCTGGCGAAGCCAGGCCAGCCGCCGCCCGGGCCCTTCTCGGCGCAGGTACCGCTGACGACGCAGTCGAGCGACTCGATCTACCAGCCGGCGCTCTACACCGAGTGGGAAGCCACGCCGTGGAAGGGCACGCGGATCGTCCCCGGCCTGCGCCTCGACTATACGCAGAGCACGAAGGCCTGGGACTTCGACCCGCGGATCCTCGTGCGCCAGGACCTCGCGTCGTCCCCGCGGACGACGATCAAGGGGGGAATTGGCGCCTTCTCGCAGCCGCCGCAACCTCAGGAGACGAACGCCGTCTTCGGGATGTCCGGTCTCAGCGACAACCGGTCCATCCACTACGACGTTGGCGTCGAGCACGAGTTCACGAAGAACATCGAGGCGTCCCTCGACGGGTTCTACAAGCAGCTCGACAACCTGGTGGTCGTCGGTCGGGGCAACACGGGCAGCGGCGTCGTCTACGGCGGCGAGACGCTCATCAAGTACAAGCCGGACGATCGCTTCTTCGGGTGGCTCTCATACACGCTGTCGAGAAGCTTGCGGCGCGACGCCCCGGGGTTGCCGCTCCGCCTCTTTCAGTACGACGAGACGCACGTCCTGAACGTCGTCGGCAGCTACAAGCTCGGGCGCGGCTGGGAGTTCGGCGCCGCGTTCCGCCTCATCAGCGGGTACATGTACACGCCCGACCAGTACGGCTTCTACGACGAGAACATCGGGACCAATCTCGCTCTGGCGGCGTATCCGAGGTTCGGATCGCGCCTCCCGCTCTTCCAGACGCTGAACCTGCGCGTCGACAAGATCTGGAAGCGCCCGTGGGGCACGATCGACGCGTTCCTCGACGTCATCAACGTGTACAACGCCGGCAACGTCGACGGGATCGGCTACGACTACAACTTCACCCACACGACCTACGTGGGGGACATCCCCTTTTTGCCCAGCCTGGGCCTGCGCGTGGAGCTCTGACGATGGCGCGCCGTCGATCCCTCTCGAGTCGGGTGTGTCCCCTCGTGGCGGCGTGGGGCCTCTGCTCGTCGTCGTGCTCGCCCGGGGGCCTCGCCGACGAGGCCACCATCGGCAGCGTGCGCATCCTCGCGTCCGAGGCGGACAAGCCGTACGCGCACCCGGGCGACCGGGTTCACCTGCAGCTGCTCGCTTTCGACGGGCGGCCGAGCAAGCCGGCGCCAATGAAGCTCTACTGGCTGCCGTTCGTCTGTGACAACCCGCCCGACGACGCCTACTACGCGTGCTTCGCTCAGCTCGGACGAGGTCGCGGCGACGCGGGCGGAGGAGGGGGGGCCGGCGGCCCCGACGGAGGCGCCGGGGGACTCGGCCTCCTGCAACCGGGCACCGATCTCAGCCCGCTCTTGCCGAGCGGCCCGTCCTACGACGTCACGATGCCCGCCGACGCCGTCACCGCGCACGCCCCGACCCCCGGCACGCCGGTGCCCTACGGTCTGACGATCGTGTTCAACATCGCGTGCGCCGGGCACGTCGAGCTCCTGCCCATCGTCCCAGGAACGACCAACCCCCAGGCGTTGCCCGTCGGCTGCTTCGACGCGGACCACAACCAGCTCGGGCCGGACGACTACGTGTTCGGCTTCACGCGTGTGTACGCGTACTCCGACGCGAACATGACCAACACCAACCCGACGATCGACTACGTCGACGTGCTGGGCCAGAAGATGAGCGTCTGGCCTGCGTCCGGCGGCTACTCGACGCCGGGCTTCAGGACGCCGCACTGCAAGGAGGAGCGTCGGGAGAACTGTCCGAAGGTCAAGGTCGGTCCGGTGGTGCCATCGTCCAGCTGGGAGGCGAATCCGGAGGACGTCGACAAGGGCAACGTTCGCCACGAGCAGATATGGGCGGACTTCTTCTCGACGTTCGGGAATTTCACGTCGTCCGCGCGCCTCCTCTACGACGTCACGCGGGGCTCGATCGGGGACGCCTCGACGACCGACAACGAGTTCCAAGCCCCGGCCGATCCGGGCTCCGGGTTCATCTGGTTCGTGGTGCACGACAACCGCGGCGGCGCCACGTGGGCGACCATCCCGGTCACGGTGAACTGACGAGGGGGCGCAGCGCGTCCGTCGCGTCGACCGCGACCTGTCCCGACTCGAGGATCCGCTCGTCGGCCGGGCGCTCAGCGAGGTGGGCGCGCACGCGCACCAGGGCCTCGATGTAAACGCGCTCGCGACCGACGCCGGGGTGCTCGCCGTCTCCGCCGCGGAAGGCGCGCTCGGCGACGATCACTGCTTCGGCCGGGTCGAAACCATGTTCGTCGACGAGCGCGCGGGCGACGTCGGCGAAGGTGGCTCCGTCGAGCATCCATTCGACCGCATTGTGGCGAGCTGCGAGCTGACGGCGGCGACTCGGACCGAGCAGCCCCGCGCGCTCCTCGAGCAACAGCGCCCGCCCCTCCTGGTCGTCGGCCCCGCGCGCCGTGCCTGCGCGAAAGAGCGCGGAGACCGCCTCGAGCGATCGGGTGCGCGGCATCGCGTGGCCTTCGATCTCGTGCAGCACGGTCCGGGTGACGTCGTCCTCGGTCACCGCGCGGCCCGTCGCGATGAGGATGGTTCGGTCGCCCGTCGCCGCCAGAGGGGTGAGCGCGGCCGACGGCATCACGGAGAACGGGAGCCGAAACCGACCAACCGCGCGCCGCATGCGGGAAAGAAGCGACCGGTCGTCGTCGGCGTCGCTCACGACCGTGTCGCCCCGGGCGGCGGTGCGCTCGAGCCCCAGCCAGGAAGCTGCCGCGGCCGATGCCTCGCGCTGAACCCGGATGGATGGCGACTCGAACCGCGACCGAGCGAGGGACGCGACCGCGCCGCTCCCGGCGGCTGCGCAGAGCGCAGCCTCGATCGAGAGCTCCCGGACGCGCTCGAGGTAGACCCGCTCGATCGGGGTCTCCGCCGTTCGGGCGATGACCCCCTCGGCGGCGTCGAGCGCGCGGCGGAGCGACGGGTGATCCCACGGCGCGTACGACCACCGCGGCGAAGGTCGCCCCCCCGCGCGGAGCTCGGCCTCGAGGCGCGCGCGCTCGACGTGCGCGGCCAACGGGGTGAGCGCGGACAGGGGCCGGACGACCCGCGCCGCGTGCGCCAGCAGACGCTCGACCTGAACCAGCCACGAGGGCTGCATCCCGAGGGTGTGCGTCGGCGCTGCCATGGAACAGGCCATGGGTGAAGCATACCCGACCCAACCCCGCCCGTGGCGCTTGCGCTGGACGCTCGGTCCGGCTACGCGGCCAAGGCACAGGATGAAGAAGAACTACGTCCTCGACACCAACGTTCTCCTGCACGACCCAAACGCCATCTTTCGCTTCGAGGACAACAACGTCATCATTCCGATTTACGCGATCGAAGAGGTCGACCAGTTCAAGCGCGAAGGGTCGGAGCGGGGACGCAACGCGAGATCCATCGCGCGGCTCCTCGACGAGCTTCGCGAGCGTGGGGGCTCGCTGTCCAAGGGGGTCGCACTCGATTCCGGTGGAACCCTGCGTGTCGCCGTTCCCACGAAGCGCCTCGAGCTGCCGAGCGCCATCGACCACACCGCCATGGATCAGGCCATCCTCCAGACGGCCTTCGACGTGCGCGAGAACGACGGCGGCCGCCCCACGGTATTCGTCACGATGGACACGAACCTGCGAATCCGGGCCGACGCGCTCGGTATGGTCGCGCAGACGTACGAGAACCAGCGCGTCGAGGTGGACCGCCTGACGAGCGGCATGGTGGAGCTCGAGTCCGAGGCGGACGAGGTCGACGCGTTCTTTCGCGACGGACGGGTGACGGCGCGCGAGCCGCAGCCGGCGGCCAACACGTGCGTCATGCTGCGCGATCGGGCAAACCCATCGCATACCGCCCTGGCGCGCTACGACGCCTCGCGGCGCACGCTGGTCGCGCTGCGCGTCCCGCGCGAGGGCGTCATGGGCGTTCGTCCCAGGAACAAGGAACAGTCCTTCGCGTTCGACCTGCTGCTCGACGAGTCGATCCGCCTCGTGACGCTGGTCGGGAAGGCGGGCACGGGCAAGACGCTGCTCGCGCTCGCCGCGGGCCTCAAGCGCACGGTGGAGGACGGAGCGTTCACCCGCATGCTGGTCTCGCGGCCGGTGATGCCCCTGGGGCGCGACATCGGCTTCCTGCCCGGGGACGTCGACGAGAAACTGAACCCCTGGATGCAACCGATCTTCGACAACCTCGAATTTCTATTCTCGGCCGGGTCCCGCAAAGGGCCTCGGGCGTACGCCGAGCTTCTCGAGAGCGGCCAGATCCAGGTCGAGCCCCTGACGTACATCCGCGGCCGATCCTTGCCGCAGCAGTTCATCATCGTCGACGAAGCGCAGAACCTCACGCCGCACGAGGTCAAGACGATCATCACGCGCTCGGGGGACGGCACGAAGATTGTCCTCACGGGGGACCCCGGTCAGATCGACAATCCCTACGTCGACAGCGCCTCGAACGGGTTGACGGTCGCCGCCGAGCGCTTCCGCGGGGAGAGGCTGGCGGCGCACATCGTCCTCGCCAAGGGCGAGCGGAGCGAGCTCGCCGAACTCGCCGCGAACGCGCTCTGAGCGTAGATTGCGCTGCGGGTCCCGGACCGCACCGCAGTCCGGCTCACCTGGAGAGAGACCGGTCAATGAGCGCGATGGGGCAGTCGGCGCCGCCCGCCGGCGGAAGAACGTGGGCGAGGGACGCGCTCGGCGCGGCGGTGCTCGTCGAGTCGGCCGTCGCACAGCGCATCTTCATCGCCGACGGAGCCTTCGCGCAGGCGGCGGGTCGGGGTCCCGCGCCGTCCGCCAAGCACAACGCCTTCGGCGAGCCGCTGGCGTTCGAGTACGGCCACGACGTGCAGGATCTCGCGCGCGCCTGCGCCGAGGCCGCGGCCGCGGGCGAGCGCGTGGCCCTCTTCGCGCGCGCGACGGACCTGGCCGCCGCTCGCAACGAGCTCGCGCGCATCGCCGCCCGCCGTCTCGGCGTCGTGGTCCACGCGGTCGCCGAGGCAGCCAGCCCAGGGACGCCTCCGGCGCTCGCCGGGATGGCGCCCGTCCTCTCCCTCGACGACCTCCCGTGGGGAATGCTCCTCGGCGCTGGTGTGGCCGACGCGGTGGATCTCGCGTTCGTCGCCCGTCGCGCCGCGGAAGACAGCGGCTGTCCGTTCTTCGTCGTGCACGAACGCCTGCTCGCGCATCACGTGGAGCCGGTCGCCCCCCCCTCGCGCGCGCTCTGCGAAGCGTTCGTGGGTCCCTCGCAGCCCGAGCGCCGTCCGAGCCAGGCTCCCTCGCCCGGAAGCGACCGCACGTTCGCCGAGCGCGTGCCATTCGCGCTCGCGAGCGCGATGCGCGAGATCGAGGGCCTCACGGGGCGGCGGCACGACGTCGTCGAGAAGGCTCCCACCGCGGACTCGGCCGTCGTCTTCGTCGGCGCGGGGGCGCTCGGCGAGTCGCTCGTCTCCGACGTAGAGCGCCTGAGGGCCGCGGGACACGACGTCGGGGCGGTCCGCGTCGTCGCGTGGCGGCCATTTCCGGCGGCGCGCGTGGTCAAGGCGATCGGTCGGGCGCTTGCCGTGACCGTCCTCGAGCGAGTCGACCAACCCTTGGCCAGCAATCCGCCGCTGGCGGGCCAGATCAAGGCGGCGTTCGCGGACGCGATCACATGGGCCCCGGACTATCCGGGCATCGGGCGCGTTCCCCGCATCGTCTCGGGGGTGCTCGCCGCCCACCGTGAGATCGATCCGGCGGACCTCGACGCGGCGGTGCACAATGTCCTTGCGGACGAACGAGGCAAGCGGACGTTCCTGCTCGGCGGCGAGGAAGCGCACTCCCTTTCGACGCCGGTCGTGGCGCGGACGGCGGGCCGCATGCTCGCGGTGCGCGGCGTGACGTCGCGGCGCGAGGTGGCGGCCGCGTCCGCCGAGCTCTGCGCGGGGGTGCTGGCGTCCGCGCTGGGACTGCGCACCCGGGTGGCGGTGCGCGCCCTGCCCGCCGAGGAGGGGAGCGGCGTGGCGTTCGACCTGCTCGCGGGCCGTGAGCGCCCCCTCGGCGCTCACGTGCCGCACGCGGTCCACGCCGTCGTCCTCGAGGACGGCGCGCAGCTCGCGCAGGGCAACCCGCTGGCCCGCATCGCATCCGCCGGCGTCGTCGTCTTTCCCACTCATCAGCGGGCGGCCGAGGCGCTCTGGGGCGAGGTCCCGCCGTGGGCCAAGGCGCTCGTGTTCGATCGGCGAGCGCGCCTTCTCGGCTGGGTGCCGCCCGCCGCCTCCGAGCAGCCGTGGATGGCGGCGGCCGCGTTCGCGGGGGTCATCCTCGCGGTCGCGGCGGCCTACGCTCGCACCGATCCAGGGGCGACGTCCGAGCGGGCGATCGAGGCCTCGCTCGTCGAGCGCGAGGTGAGCGAGGCCCTGCGCGTCGCGCTCGAGGGGAGCGTCGACCTCGCCCGAGTCGCCGCCGAAGGCGGAGCGGCCGCACGGCGAGCGTTCGAAGGCTCCTTGGAGGTCCCGCGTGCGACGATCGAGCGCGACGACGACAGTGTTCGCCTCGGCCGAAGGGACGCCAGGCTAAACCCCGGCGCGTGAGGTGCGGTGAGAAGCCGCGCGAACGCGAAAACGTAACGTCAAGAGGTCCTCCCTACTACATGGTGGTCGAGAGTCGGCGTCGTCTGTACCGACAAGTGCGCCCCGGCGGAGGAAAGGAGCTAGACTGCGCTTGGGGTCATGCCCGACGTCCGCTCCACGGCCATCGTGGTCTCCATCGCGATCGTTGTCGGCTGCGCTCTCGGCCAGGCGGCCGGCGCGGCCGGCGAACGCCGCGGAGCGACCGCCGCGTTGAACGGCGTCACACCTCCGCTTGCCTCGGCCAGCCCGCCCCCCCACGACGACGAGCCGGACGAGCCGCGCGGCTCTGGCGAGAACCCCTACGACGACTCGTCGAACGCCGCGGCCCGCCCAGGCTTCGTGCGAGTCACGGTGCAGGCGCAAGGGGGCATGCTGCGCCTGCCCGGCGGACGGTTCGTGATGGGCTCCGCGTACGCGCGCGCACCGGCCAACGAGCGCCCCGCGCGGACGGTCATGGTCGAGCCGTTCTGGATCGACCGGACGGAGGTGACCGTGGGCGCCTATCGCGCCTGCGTCGCTGCCTCGGCTTGCTCGGTGCCGGCGCGGTCGAGCTCGGCCTGCACCTATCTCTCGGGCGATCCCGACCTGCCCGTCTCGTGCGTTCACTGGAAGGACGCCGACGCCTATTGCCGCTTCGCCGGTGGCCGCCTGCCCACCGAGGTCGAGTGGGAGTACGCGGCGCGAGGAAGCTACCCCGTCGCCTTCCCGTGGGGTGGCGCGGCGGGTTGCGTGAACGCGGTGACGCTGCTGAACGACGCGTCCGGAAAGAGCTGCGCGGCGCACCCGACCCGCGTAGGGTCGCACCCCTCCGGCGCGAGCTTGTTCGGCGTTCAGGACCTGAGCGGCAACGTGGAAGAGTGGACCGCGGACTGGTACGTCGACTCGCTCGGGCCCGGACCCGCGCCCCGGTCGGGGGCGGCGCGCGTGCTTCGCGGCGGGGGGTGGCTTTCCCCACCGTCTCTCAGCCGAACCACGTCGCGCAACTGGGGCTCCGCGCTCGAGGCGGGGCCCAACGTCGGCTTTCGCTGCGCAAAGGATAGCTAGCGAAGGGCGTGCCTGGTTGACGGCGAAGCGGCGCGAGACTATCCCACCGCATCGCGTTTGAGGCCCGAGGCCGATCTTCTCCGGGGGACCTTCGCGAACCGAGCCGTGACCCACACCTTGCTCTCCAACGAACAGCTCTTCGCGCAGAACGTGCAGCCCAAGGCTGGCACTCCTGGCGTGGTGCAAGAGGCACCGTCCCCCTCGGGTGGCGCGCCCCCCGCATCCTCGCCGCTCGGCAGCATGATGCCGATCTTGATGATGCTGGTCTTCTTGGTCCCCTTGTTCTTGGTGATGTCGCGCAAGCAAAAGAGGGAAGAGAAGGCCCGGGCGTCGCTCAAGAGGGGCGACCGCGTCATGACGAACGCGGGGCTCATCGGCGAGCTCGTCGAGATGGACGAGCGGATCGCCAAGGTGAAGATCTCCCCGGGCGTGACTGTGAACATCGTAGCCAACACGGTCACTCCGTTCACCGAGACGGAGAAGGCGCCGCCCAAGGAATTGAAGGAAGCCAAGGCGGTTTCAGAGAAGAAGTGACGGCGAGGCCCCGGCCGCGACATGCCCAACAAGAACGTCCTCGCCCTCTTGAGTGGCCTCGCCGCGCTGGCTTGCACGGTGATGGCCGTCGCCTGGGAAGGCAATCCGCTCGCCATCCTGGGCGCGATGGCCGCCGGCACCGGCGCGGCCGCCTGGGGGGCGCCTCCGACGAAGCGCACAGCGCTCGCGTCGATGGCCATCGCCGCCGGTTCGGGTGGCTTGTTCTTCCACTTCGACAACTTCTGGGGTCTCTTCGTGGCCGGGCTGGCGTTCGTCTGGGCGGCGTTCTCGCTGTTGCCGGT
>Ga0070735_10005031_pt1 | contig 11026 bp, 9 predicted proteins | sample Coa_R1_FD_66443 | JGI IMG/M metagenome (GOLD analysis project Ga0070735, IMG submission 66443) | Surface soil microbial communities from Centralia Pennsylvania, which are recovering from an underground coalmine fire - Coalmine... | ecosystem: Environmental > Terrestrial > Soil > Unclassified ... | reverse complement strand
GGCCGCCTGGTGGCGCTCGAGCAGCAGGGCGCCGTCGCAGTCAATTCGGCGCTGGCGATTCGCAACTGCTACCGCGATCTCCTGTGCGCCGGCCTGGTCCATGCCGGCGTGCCCGTGCCCACCGGCGCGTTGGTCAGGACGGGATCGCGCCCGCCGGACCTGACGCCGCTCGGCGTGTTGGACCTCGACGCGCCGATGTTCGTCAAGCGCGGCGACCTGCATGCGCTTGCGCCCGACGACGTGCAGCGGGTAGAAAGCCGTGGCGCGCTGCGCTCGGCGCTTAACGGGATGGCCGAGCGCGGAGTGCCGGTCGCCTACGTGCAGCAGGCGGTCGAGGGCAGGGTGGTAAAGTTTTACGGAGTCAGCGGCGGCGAGTACTTCGCGGCGCTGGACGAGGACGGAGGCGAGGGATCGCTGTCCGAGCAGGTGCGGCTCGATCTGGCGCGCGCCGCCGCGGCGGCCGCCGCCGCGCTCGGTCTGGAGGCGTGGGGTGGCGACGCGGTTATCGACGGCGAAAGTTTCATGATGATCGATTTCAACGACTGGCCGAGCTTCAGCCGAGTGCGCGAGGCTGCCGCGCGCGCGATTGCGCGGCGTTGCCTGATGCTCGCGCGGCGGCCGCGCCAGGGCGCCTGAGCGTCATTTCCCAGGAGGGCCCTCGCGGGCCGCAGCATGAGCAAACCGCAAACGCCAATGCCGCGAACAGGCGGCGAGTCGAAAAGCGCCGGTGCGGCGAAGGCCGGCAATGGATCGGCAATCGCCAACAGCCCGAAGGCTTCCAATGGATCCGTCGGCGCAGCGAACCCTGCGCGCGGGCCCGGCCTCCAGCCGAAAATCTCCACCGCCGTGCCCGGACCGAACTCGCGCGCGCTGTTCGCCGACGAGCAGAGCCATATCGCGCCCGGCCGCCAGCGTATCTCGCTGCTCGCCGGCCTCGCGTTCGACCATGGCGAGGGCGCGACGCTCACCGACGTCGATGGCAACGTGTACGTTGATTTTTTCGCCGGCGTCGCGGTCGCGAGCCTTGGCCACGGCCATCCGGCGCTCGCGCAGGCGCTCGCGCATCAGGCCTCGCGGCTCATCGTCGGCACCTTCGCCACGCCCGAGCGCGCCGAGGCCTTCAGGATGCTCGGCGAGGCCGCGCCCGCCGGCCTCAATCGCGCTCATCTCTATAGTGGCGGCGCCGAGGCGGTCGAGGCCGCGCTGCGGCTCGCGCGGTCGAAGACCAAGCGGCACGAGGTGCTGAGCTTCTGGGGCGGCTTTCACGGCAAGACCGGCGGTGTGATCGGGCTCATCGGCGACGAATCCAAGCAGGGCTACGGTCCACTACCCGGCGGCCAGTACGTGGTGCCTTATGCCGACTGCTATCGATGCCCCTTCAAGCTGGAATATCCCGAGTGCGGAATGTACTGCGTCGATTTCGCGCGCCAGCAGCTCAAACACAGCTCCGCTGGCGCGCTGGCCGCGGTGATCGTCGAGCCGATGCAGGGGACGGCGGGCAACGTGATTCCGCCCGACGACTACCTGCCCGCGCTAAAGCAACTCGCACACCAGCATGGCGCGATGCTTATCGCAGACGAAATGATCACCGGCTTCGGCCGCACCGGCCGGATGTGGGGAGTCGAGCACAGCGGCGTCGCGCCTGACATCATGACGGTGGGCAAGGGGATGGGCTCGGGCTTTCCGGTCTCCGGGGTGTTGCTCAGCGAGGAATTGGGAAAGAGCGAGCCGTTTGGCAAACCGAGCGCGTCGTCGTCGAGTTACGGGGGCAATCCGCTGGCCGCGGTGGCGGTCGCCGAGACGCTGCGCACGATCGAGCGCGAAGGGCTGGTCGAAAACTCGGCCGTGGTCGGCGCGTTGATGCTCGAGCGCCTGATGCGGCTCAAAGAGAAGTACGAATTCATCGGTGAGGTGCGCGGCAAGGGTCTGATGATCGGGCTTGACCTGGTGCGCGATCGCAAGAGCAAAGAGCTGCTCGGCCGTTCGGTGACCGAAGCCATCTTCACCGAGGCGCTCAAGCGCGGCCTCCTGGTGATGGGTTATTTTCCGCGCATGCGGATAAATCCGCCGCTGGTAATCACGCTCGAACAGGCCGCCGCGGGGGTCGAGATTCTCGACGAAGTTTTCGCCCACGTTCACGATCATCTCGACTGGCGCAACGCTCCCTGAAAAGGGGAGTTTTCGATCGGGAGGCGTCGCCGCCGCAGTATCCGGCGATCACTTCGACGCCAGCACCTTACCCGAGGATGTGTCGATGTGAATGATCCAGAACGCGGTCGCGTCTTCCTGGCTGATCATCGCAACCACGCCGACGCCGGGTGCGAAAAAGTAGTACGCCGCGTCTTTGGTTTCGGCCGGCCCCACTTTGCCCGTACACTTCAGGCGTAACAGGATTGCCTCGTAGGTGCCGGCAGGCACGGTCACTTTATAAGTGCCCACATAGGTGTAGGCGCCGGTCAGCGATCCCGAGTATTCCTGGTCCGTCGGATCGTCCAGCGGGATAACGGCGACCTGTTGCGTGTAAGATCGCGTCTCGCCCGGCTTCATGCCCTTGAGCACGAATGGATTGGCCGGCGTGGTTATCACCACCACGCCCTCGCCCGTATCGGTCACCGAAGGCATCATCAGATCGCCGTCGACCGTCTGATGGAGAAATCCCGACAGGGTGGGCGAAAACTGAAAGCGCCAGGCCGACTTGCCGTTGGAGCGCCTGGCCTTTGCGAGGCCGAGCCGCTGCGTCTTGCCGCCATTGGGCCCGGCGGTCACATGGTAGGTCAGGGCCCGCTCGCGCAGTGGAAGATAAGTGGAAGTATTCTCGATCGGCTTGCTGGGCAGGGCCTGACCAACGATACCCGTACCGAGCTCGGTGGTTATTTTTTGTTGATCTTCGGGCGGTAACGGTAACACGGGGTCGCCGGCCCACGCCGACCCCGCAGCCAGCAGCAGCGATGCGAGTGTTACAACCATGAAGGTTCGCGTCACGATACTATCCTCATCTGGCGCGACGGCTACGTCGCCGGCTCGCGCGTGGCGGGCGGCCCCGAGGGCCGCCCGCCGCAATTGCGGATCGGCCTATTGGCCTTCGTGCTCTTTGATAGCCTCTTCAACCTTGGCCTTGATGGCTGACAGGTTGAAGGACGCCGGCGCTTGCATCGGCGGGTACTGGATAGCCGTCTGCGCAAGTGCGCCCACGTACTGCTGCACCATCACGAAGCGCCAGAACTCGCGCGCATAGAAGTCGTTCACATAACCTCCGCCGGAATCGTTCAAGGTCTGGCCTCGCGTGGCGGGCGTGCGCTCGAACGGATCCTGCCGGAGGTTCACGATGGTCGGCATGTCGGTGGTGACCTTTTCTCCGGGCCAGCCATAGGGTTGCTGGAAGAACTGGAATTTGAAGTCGTCGATGCGCAGCGCTCCGAGGTGCGGTCCGCCGAAGTAGAAGATTTCGTGACGTTTGGACGGTCCCTTGCCGGTCAGCAGATCCATCTGGTTATAGCCATCAAGATGATTTTTGTATTCCCGGCCTCCCAGCGTCACCCCTTTCAGGAGTTGATCGGTGATGTCGGAATTGCCGGCAGCGGCCGCCAAAGTGGGCAACCAGTCGAGGCCGGAGAAGATGCCATTCTCGACGACACCGGGCTTAACATGTCCTGGCCAACGGATAATCGCCGGCACGCGAAATCCGCCCTCGAAGACCGTGCCCTTGGTCGCCCTGAACGGCGTCATCCCGCCGTCGGGCCAGGTGAAGACCTCGGCGCCGTTGTCGGTGGTGAAGATAACGATGGTGTTGTCGGCCTCGCCGATATCCTCGATGTGCTGCAAAAGGGCGCCGACGCTGTCATCCATCTGCGCCATCCCGGCCTCTTCGATGTTGTAGTTGTTGGTCGAGTTCATCATCGCCTGGTATTTCGGCGGGACGTAGCTGAAGACGTGCATGCGAGTCGTGTTATGCCAGATGAAGAACGGCTTGCCATCCTTCTTGGCCTTGTCCATGAAGCCCTTGGAATGCTCGACCAGGACGTTGTCGAACGTTTCCATGTCATACTTGGCCTTGCGCCCTTCCTGCCAGTTTTGCATGTCCTTCATGTTGGGGAATGGCGCGAGCGGTCCCTCATCCACGATTTTCTGCTTGCCGACCTTGCCCCAGCGCGGCATCACGGTTGAGTCATCGTCATTCGAGGCCCAGCAGTGAGTCAGGTCGCGCGGCCCGGTCTTGTCGATCCAGCTCTGCGGATAGTCGAACCAATAAGGGTCCGACATCGCGTCGAGGTGGTACAAATAGCCGAAGAATTCGTCAAAGCCGTGTACGCACGGCAGATATTTGTTCATGTCCCCCAGATGGTTCTTGCCGAATTGCCCGGTTTCGTAGCCCTGCGCCTTGAGCACGGTGGCGAGGGTCACTGCCTGGTCCGGCAATCCTACGTTCGCGCCGGCCTGGCCCACGGTCGTCAATCCGGTGCGGATCGGCAACTCGCCGGTGATGAAATTGGCGCGGCCCGCGGTGCAGCTCGCTTCGGCGTAATAGTCAGTGAAGCGCATGCCCTGGGCGGCCAGCTTGTCGAGGTTCGGCGTCTTGCCGGACATGATTCCCTGGTGGTACGCGCCGATATTGAACCAGCCGACGTCGTCACCCATGATTACGAGGATGTTGGGCTTCTTTTCCTGCGCCAGTGCGGGAGATGCGGCGAAGTAAATCGCGGCGCCAAGCAACAAAGCCAACGCGGCCAATCCGCGCCATCTGTACCCTGATGTTTTCATTGCGATAGACCCTCCAGCTGCGATTTCACCTATAGCTATTTGACCGATGCGTACCGCGTTGATTCCGCGCTCATTCGCATCGGCCGCGGCGCCGTTGCGGCAGCCAAAAGTTTTGTCGGGTCTTCCCGACGCGGCGATCAGTACCACTCGGCCGCGCGCGGCAACAATTGGACCTTAGTCCGATATGCTGGCGGGAGTTTTACTGGACTCAGATCGACACGTAGACTGGCCGGAGGCGAATCGAACCGCGATGAAAAATCACTTGCCCAGAGTTGGCGATGGCTGAAGATGCTGGAAACCGCGGCCTGTTCTGCGATCTTGCGGGGACCTTGGTGAAGATGGACGACACTCGCCAGCTGCCGCTTGGCCCGGACGGAAAAATCATCGTCGAACTGCTGCCCGGCGTGATCGAAAAGCTGCGCCCGATCCGCGACCATCTGATCTTCGTCGTCACCAACCAGGCCGGTATCGCGCGCGGGCGGCTGAAGATCGAACAGGTCGAAGCCGCGATCGCCGAGCTCGACCGCCAGCTCGGCGACATCCTGACCGGATGGCAAATCTGTCCGCATGACGACTCCGACCACTGCGCCTGCCGCAAGCCCAAGGGCGGGATGCTGACCGAGTTGGGTGCGACCTATGGCGTGGACATGGCGGGCTCGACGATGGTTGGCGATCAGGAAGTGGACGCCGCGGCGGCGCGCGCGGCGGGCGTCGGCCATTTCGTCTTTGCGCACGACTTCTTCCTCTGGAAATAGCCGTTCATTGGATTTTTCAGATATTGCAGATATTGCCCGGCTCGCGCCGCGGCGGCGGCGCTTCTTTCCGCGAGGTAGGCAGGGTGGCGATCGATCGCGCTTTCGGCGTGCGAATTCCGATCACGGCTCAGTGAAGGATTTTTTCGGCTGGCATTTGCGGCCGCTTTTTGACAGAAATCGCCGAAGGGCCGAGCGCCGTACCGCGGCTCTCATGTGACTGCGCGGGAGGGATGACAGCATGAAGATCGGATTGCTGATGCCATTTACCGAGGATACCGCCAACCCGGCCGAGTTCTGCCGCGCCGCCGAGGCCCTGGGTTTCGAATCGATGTGGGTGCCGGAGCATCCGATTCTCCCAGCCAACCCCAAGACTCCCTTCCCGGCGGGCGGACCGATTCCGCCGGTGTACGCGCACATGGGTGACCAGTTCGTCGCGCTCAGCATGGCTGCCGCCGCCACCAAAAAATTAAAACTCGCCACCGGAATCTGCCTGGTGCCTGAGCACAACCCGATGATCCTGGCCAAACAGATCGGCAGCCTCGATAATTTCTCGGGCGGCCGCTTCATCTTCGGCATCGGCGCCGGATGGCTGCGCGAGGAAACCGAACTGCTCGGCGGTGACTTTCCGCATCGCTGGACCCAGACCGCCGAGTACGTCGCCGCGATGCGCGCGCTGTGGACCAAGGGCGAAGCATCGTTCGAGGGCAAGTACGTCAAGTTTCCCGCGATCCGTTCGTATCCGCGCCCCGCGCAGCCGGCCGGGCCGCCGGTACTGCTCGGCAGCCGCGACAAGAACGCGCTCAAACGCGTCGCCAAGTGGGGCGACGGATGGTGCCCGATTCGGATCACCGTCGACGAGATGAAAAAGGCGACCGCCGAATTGCGCGAGGAGTGCCACAAGGCCGGCCGCGACTACGCCAGGCTCGACCTCACCGTGATGGGCTCGGCCGGTGACGAGCGCGCCAAGGCCCAGGAGGAACTCGGCAGGTACGCGGCGCTCGGAGTCGGGCGCTTTGTGATCGCGCTGGTCGCCGGCGCGTTGGGGCCCGACAAGTACGCCCCGGAACTGGAGCGGCTCGCCAAGGCGTACATCTGAGAGCACACGTTTGAGAGCACACGTTCGAAGGACTGCCGGGTGAAGGACCGCCGACGGGACTGAGCAGGATGCTGCGCGGAGCGATTTCGGGCTTTGGCGAAGTCGCCGCACAGGCGCATCTCGCCGGATGGCGTTCGCGGCCCGAGCTCAATATCGTCGCGATCCACGACCCGGTCTCCGAGCGGCGTCATCATGCGATGCGCCTCATGCCGAACATTCGCGTTTACGACGATCTCGAGCTGATGCTTGACGGCGAGCGCCTGGATTTCGTCGACGTCGCGAGCCCGCCCGCTTATCACGCGGCGACGGCGCGGATGGCGCTTGAGGCTGGTGCTCACGTGCTGGTCGAAAAGCCGCTCTGCCTTGCGCGCGACGAGTTCGATTCCCTGCACGCGATCGCCACGGACCGCGGGCGCGTGCTGATGTGCGTGCATAACTGGAAACACGCCGCGACCTACCGGCTCGCCCACGAGCTCATCGGCGCAGGCCGGCTCGGCGAGATTCGCTACCTCGCGCTCGACCGCCTGCGCATCGCGCCCGCCGGCATCGGAACCGGCGCGAGCGGACGGTGGCGGATGGGAGGGGCGAGCGGCGGCGGAATCCTGGTCGATCACGGATGGCACGTTTTCTACCTGATGCGCTGGCTGATGGGCGGCGCGGACCCGGCGGCAATCACTGCCTTCCTGAGCGCCGGCTCGCAGGCGGCCCAGGACGACAGCGCGGTCGAGGAGGTGGCCGACCTCCGCGTGCTTTTCCCTGGTGACCGTATCGCCTCGGCGCATCTGAGTTGGCGCTCGCCCGTCAGGCGCACGCGTGCGGCGATCTATGGTAGTGACGCGGCGCTCGAAATCGACGATGACCGCGTGATCCTGACCGCGCGGTCCGCAGGCCCCGAAGATCTCTCTCCGACGCCCGAGGCCGACGATTCCTATCATGCCGCATGGTTCGCCGGGATGGCCGCCGAGTTCCAGCGCGCCATCAATGAAGGCGCCGGCTCGCCGGTGGCGGTGGAAAATCTGGCCGAAGCGCGCGCCGCCTTGGCCCTCACGCTTGGCGCCCAGGAGTCGAGCCGGCAGGGTGGCGGTCGGGTTAAACTTGTATGAACTGCCTGTTACTTCGGGCTTCGGACCCCTATTGACTTTAAGCAATCGGCCTATAAAGTGCTCATTGACCGGTAGGTTAGCGAGTGCCCAGGGCCTTTTTTGACGCCCTCCCGTGATTTTCCGCCGTCCGGCCGAGAAATCGGCGTGAATGTCGGTTGAGATAGTTAAGCGCACCCGCCGGAGTATATGACGTCCGATTCGCGCCCGATTTCGCAGGACAAACATCAGGATTCGCGGGATGAAATCCTCAAGGCGGGTATCCGTCTTTTCGCCCGCCGCGGATTTCATGAGACCTCGATGTCCGAGGTGGCGCGCGACGCCAAGGTCAGCAAGGCGCTGATTTTTTGGCATTTTAAGACCAAAGAGGAATTGTTCCTCGCAGTACTGAACCGGTTGCTGGAGCCGTATTTTATCGATTTTGCCGAGGAGGTCGGGGCGCTGGATGAGCGCGCACAGTTGCGCAAGCTGGTGCAGTCGTACCTGCTCTTTGTGCGCGACAATGCTTCGTCTGTGCGGTTTTTCCTCGCTCAACTGCTCCACGGCGAAAAGGTTCCCGAGGAATTAGCCGCGCAGGTGATGAAACTGTACGCCGGTTATCGCGAATTGATGGTCGATATTGTCCGCCGTGCCCAGGAGAAGAATCTGTGCTCGCGCGACCTCGCGCCGGAGGCGGCCGCCGGCTTCATGATATCCGCGCTCAATGGCGCGCTCATCGGCTTCCTATTCACCGGCGGTGCGACCGACGAATCAAGCGGAGCAGTCACCATGATCGAGGAATGGCTCTTCCGCGATTTCGCGCAACGCTCGACCGAGGGCGGCAAGGCCGTCGCTTAACCCTGCCTTTCAGGAACTGGACCGGGGAGAAACCACTGAGATGCGAGTACCGCTGAAGTTGATGCTGGACCTTGGCCGCTACATGCGCCGCAAGCGGCGCGCGGGCGAGAAGTACTTCCCGCTGGTGCTGATGCTGGAGCCCTTGCACGCCTGCAACCTCGCCTGCATCGGGTGCGGCCGAATCGTCGAATACAAGGACACCATCCGCGACCAGATGCCGCTGGAGGAGGCGCTCGGCGCCGCCCAGGAGGCCGACGCGCCAATCGTTTCGATCTGTGGCGGCGAGCCGCTGATGTACAAGCATATAGTGCCGCTCACCAAGGGCTTGCTCGAACACAAGCGCCACGTCCAGATCTGCACCAACGCGCTCCTGCTCGAACGCTTTGTGCGAAGCGTGGAGCCCAGCCCCTACCTGAGTTTCAACGTGCATATCGACGGCATGCGCGAGACCCACGACCGCGTGGTCGATCGCAACGGCGTTTTCGACACCTGCGTGCGCATGATCAAGATGCTCAAGCAGCGGGGCTATCGCGTGCAGACCAACTCGACCATCTTCCGCGAAACGGGCGCGGAGGAGATCGAGGAGCTGGTCAAGATGCTCGGCGGACTCGGCGTTGACGGGATGCTGCTCACGCCCGGATACCACTACCAGGTACTGACCAACGACGACATCTATTTGAAGCGCGAGGAGATGCCGCTGAAGTTCAAGCGCGTGCGCAAGCTCGCCGAGGACTACAAGATCATCAATACCCCGATCTATCTCGACTACCTGGTCGGCGACCGCGACCTCTTATGCAGCCCCTGGACCACCGTCACGCGCAATCCGCAAGGCTGGAAGGGCCCCTGCTACCTGATCACCAATGGCCACTACAAGACCTTCGGACAGATGCACGAGGCGACCGATTGGGAGTACTACCGCACCAAGCAGGATATTCGATGCCGCGATTGCAAGCTGCACTCCGGTTTCGAGGGCACCGCGGCGCTGCAGTTCGGCGAGAATCTGAAGGACTCGTGGCGGATGGTGCGGCACTATATGTCCTGACCGTGGATGCCGCGCCGCGTAGTGGGCGCGGCCGCGCCCATGGGCAGTACGAAGACGAGCTGGCGATAAGGACAGAGTAGAGAGCCTCGATGGCGGAAGTGAAATCCGATCGGCCCGACCATGCGCGCACCCAAGGCGGCGCGCTCGCCCCGAACGCCGACCCGCGTGCCACGGCGGCCGGCGGAAATTCCCACGCGCACGCCGATGCGCCGCCGTTCGAACTCGATCGCTACTTGCGCGAGCGCGCGGCTAGGGTCGAGCGCGCGCTGGCCAGCGTGGTCGCGGGTCCCGGCACTCCGGCCGCCCGGCTGTTCGAGTCGATGCGCTACAGCCTGCTCGCGGGCGGCAAGCGGCTGCGCCCGGTGCTCGCGCTAGCGGCGTGCGAAGCGGTCGGCGGCAGCCTTGAGGCCGCGATGGGGTTCGCGTGCGCGATCGAGATGATTCATACCTACTCGCTTATCCACGACGACCTGCCCTGCATGGACGACGACGATCTGCGCCGCGGCCGTTCGACCAATCACAAGATTTATGGCGAGGCGATTGCCACGCTGGCTGGTGATGCGCTCCTGACCGATGCGTTCTGGATCCTCGCCCGGTCGGGATCGTCGTCCGCCGACGTGGCTCCCGCGGCCCTGCTTGCGACCGTCGGCGAACTGGCCGAGGCGGCGGGCTCGGCCGGAATGGTGGCGGGGCAGGCGATCGATCTGCTTGGTGAAGGCCGCACCATGACGGTCGAGGAACTGGAATATCTGCATCGCAGAAAAACCGGCGCGCTGTTCGTCGCCGCGGTGCGCGGCGGGGCGCGCCTGGGCGGCGCGCGCGAGGCTGAACTTGAGGCGCTGGAGACCTATGCGCGCGCGCTTGGCCTGGCCTTCCAGGTGATCGATGACATTCTCGACGTCGAGGCCTCGACCGCGCAGATGGGCAAGCGCACGGGCAAGGACGCCGCGCACGGCAAAAACACTTATCCCGCCCGAATCGGCCTGGACAAGTCATGGCAGCTCGCGCGCGATCTCGAGCGCCGCGCGCGTCACGCGCTCGACGGTTTCGACCATCGCGCCGAACCGCTGCGGGCGCTCGCGAGTTTTGCCGTGGAGCGCAGGTTGTGAAGTCAGCCGGGGCTGAAAATTTTTCTCCGCCGTCCGGGCCCACGCCGGACCTGCGCCACGGCGTGGCACGCCGGGCCGTGCTGTTCGCGCCAGGCGATCTGCGCCTGTGTGATTTCACCCCACCGCACCCCGGCCACGGCGAGCTTTTGCTGCGCGTCAAATGCGCGCTCAGTTGCGGCACCGATCTCAAAACCTATCGCCGCGGCCATCCGATGTGGCGTCTGCCCACGCCGTTCGGTCACGAGTTTACAGGCGTGGTGGTCGAAGCGGGCGAGGGCGTGAGCAGGTTCAAGGTTGGCGACGAGCTGATGGCCGCGCCCACCGCGCCG
>Ga0070735_10005030_pt1 | contig 11027 bp, 10 predicted proteins | sample Coa_R1_FD_66443 | JGI IMG/M metagenome (GOLD analysis project Ga0070735, IMG submission 66443) | Surface soil microbial communities from Centralia Pennsylvania, which are recovering from an underground coalmine fire - Coalmine... | ecosystem: Environmental > Terrestrial > Soil > Unclassified ... | reverse complement strand
TGGCGACGACCATAGCTTTGAACAAACCGCCCATCTCGCCTTCGCCCTTACCGGAAAGGCGCAGGCGCGCAGATTCGATATCCGCCATTTGCTGAGGCCCGCCTTTCCGCGTGAGCGCCGCGGCGCGTTGATCGAGACCGAGCGCCCTCAAGAAATCGCCCTGTGAGATGGGCCCGTAAACCGTGGCGCCGCCGGCGCGGGCGCTACGCCCCATGGCGGCGAAATCAACATGAGCGGTAATGTCGGCCGTGCCCGGCTCGCTCAAAGGATCGACCATGCGATGAGAACGCACCGCTTGCAGCGTATCGCCGAAGCCTGTCGTCGTATGGCCGTAGTCGATGAAGAGCGCGGCGCCGCCTTGCGTCGCGACGCGTTCGGCGACGGTGTGAACCAAACGATGTGCGACGGCGTTGATCTCCAGCACCGCGCCTTCCTCCGCGCGCGCCCCGATATGAGGCTCGCCATTGGCCGCAAGACGATAGGTCAGAGCGCCGGATTGATCGAGCCCGATGAGCCTTTCGCGCCAGTCGCGCGGGCCGCGGATATATTGGCGCATGGGCAAAGCGTCGAGAAATTCATTGGCGATGATGATCGCCGGTCCTTGCGGCGCATCGCGCCATTGCGAGGCCCAAGAAATCGGAGCGCCCGCCGTCAACAACGTCTCATGTTGGATCGCCGCCAGCATCGGGCTCGCTTCGATCAGGCAGACGTCGAGCACGGCGCGAAAGTTGGGCGCGACGCGAGCCGCGCGAAGCGCGTCGCTCATCAGCGTCCCGCGACCCGGACCAAGCTCGATTAATCGTACCGGATTGGGCGCGCCCATCGAGGCCCAGACTTCCGCTGCCCATAGGCCGATCAACTCGCCGAACATCTGGCTGATTTCCGGCGCTGTGGTGAAATCGCCGGAGGCTCCGAAAGGATCGCGGTGCATGTAATAGCCATGCGTCGGATGCGTGAGGGCGAGCGCCATAAAACGCTCCAAAGAGATCGGGCCATGATCCGCGATCAAGGCTTTGATCTCGTCCCCCAACGCGCTCATCTGGCTCCTTTATGTGGCTGTCCGCGATTTGCGCGTGGCCCAGACTATCAGGCATACCCCAATTATGACGAGCGGGGCGGACAAGACCATCCCCATCGTGAGTCCGTTCCCCAAATCTTCTAGCCTCGGATCGGGGTCGCGGAAGAATTCGCAAGCAATCCGAGCAACGCCGTAGCTGACGCCGAAAAGGCCCGTTAGCAAACCAGGTCTTCTCAACGCCCCCATCCGCGCGACGACTTGCAGAATAATGAAGACAACCAGCCCTTCCAGCACCGCTTCGTAAATCTGGCTGGGATGACGGGGCAGTCCGTCAGAGCCTGGAAAGATCACGGCCCAGGGCACATCGGTCGGCCGGCCCCAAAGCTCTGGGCGGATAAAATTGGCGATTCGTCCTAGGAAAATACCAACAGGCGCGACTAACGACGTGAGATCGAGCGTCGTCAGGAAAGGCGCGTGATAGCGGAGCGAGAAGAGAAATATGCCGGCAAGGGCGCCGATGAGACCGCCGTGGAAGGCCATGCCGCCTTGCCAGAGTTTCAGTATTTCGACGGGATGGGCGAGATAATAACCCGGATCATAGAAAAATACATTGCCGAGACGCCCGCCAATGATCACGCCGAGCGCGCAATAGACGAGCAAATCGTCGACGCTGTCGACGCTCGGTCGCACCGCCGATCCCCATAATGTTTCATTGCGCAGGGCGCCACGGATCAGCGCCCAGCCGATGATCAAGCCGGCGATATAGGCGAGCGCATACCAACGAATGGCGAGCGGGCCGATCTCGATCAGAACCGGATTGATGAGTGGATAGGGCAAGGCGAGAAGCGGCATGGGGCGGCCGTGATGCGACGGGCGTCGCTCTGCGTCAAGGCGCGCGCATTGTCACGTTGCGAAGCCGTCGCCTTTCCGCTAAAGGCAATTCCAGGCTGTTTTAAGCTTCTTCAAGGGGCGAGTATGGCGGACGATCATTCGGTTGCGACGGCGAGCGATGTCATGGACATGCCGGCGCATGAGGAAACCTATGCTGATTTCCTCGCTCTGACCGAGATCAGCGTCGTCAGCCTGCTGTGCATCTTGTTGCTGTTAGTGCTGTGGGGTCTCAAGGGCGACGGCGGCGTTGCTCTCATCGGTTTCTTTTTGACGCTTGCGGCGGCGGCCTTCGGCGGGGTCTCGGGTCTGACGTGGCGCGCCGTGCTTCCTGTTTTTGTTTTGCTCGGCCTCGCCTGCATCGTTCTCTAGTCGAATACTTTTTTACGTAAGCGCCGGCTGTTCCTCAGCTCGGCGCGCTCCATCGAGGTGTGTTCATGCTGATCGGGCTTTTGGCCGAGGTTGATCGGTCCGAGACGCGCGTCGCCGCCACCCCGGAGACGGTCAAGAAATTTATCGGCCTTGGAGCGGATTTTATCGTCGAGCATGGGGCCGGTCTCAAGGCGGGCGTCACCGACGCCGACTATCAAGCGGCTGGCGCGCGTCTTGCCGACGGTTCCCAAGTTCTCGCCGAAGCCGATGTCTTGCTCAAAGTGCGGCGTCCGACGGACGGCGAACTGAGTAAGATTAAATCCGGCGCGCTTGTTGTCGCCTCCATGGATCCTTACGGGCATAACGATGCGATCGAGGCGATGGCCAGGGCTGGAGTCGCCGCTTTCGCTATGGAGCTGATGCCGCGCATAACCCGCGCCCAGGTGATGGACGTTCTATCGAGCCAAGCCAATCTTGGCGGCTATCGCGCCGTCGTCGATGGCGCCGCCGAATATGGCCGCGCCTTGCCGATGATGATGACGCCGGCAGGCACTGTGCCGGCGGCTAAGATATTCATCATGGGCGTCGGGGTCGCCGGGCTTCAGGCGATCGCTACCGCGCGTCGTCTCGGCGCCATTGTCACCGCGACCGATGTGCGTCCCGCGACGAAAGAGCAAGTGGAATCGCTCGGCGCGAAATTCATCGCTGTCGAGGACGATGAGTTTAAACAAGCCGAGACCGCCGGCGGCTACGCCAAGGAAATGTCGAAAGAATATCAGGCCAAGCAGACCGATCTCGTCGCCGCGCATATCGCCAAACAAGATATTGTCGTCACGACCGCGCTTATCCCAGGTCGGCCGGCGCCGCGGTTGATCACGGCTCAGATGGTCAATTCGATGAGGCCTGGATCCGTCATTGTCGATCTCGCGGTCGAGCGCGGCGGCAATTGCGAGATGGCGAAGGCCGGGGAACTCGTCACGACCGAGGGCGGCGTCAAAATCATCGGTTATTCGAATGTCACGCGTTTGGCGGCGACGGCCTCAAGCCTTTATGCGCGCAATCTTTACGCCTTTGTCGAGACCTTGATCGACAAGGCGACGAAGAGCCTCGCCGTCAAATGGGACGACGAACTCGTCAAGGCGACGCTGTTGACCAAAGACGGCGCGATTGTTCATCCGAATTTCCAGCCGAAGGCCGCTTAAGCGGCCGTTTTTCTCTCCGAGGGCGCCATGGCAGATCTCGACCAAACCGTCGCAAATCTCAAAGCTGCGGCGGAGGCGGCGGCAAAAGCGGCGCAAGCCGCGCAAGCCTATGGCGATCAACTCGCTGTCGCCGCTTCCGCGGGGACGGGCGGGGCGATCGATCCCTTTGTTTTCCGCTTGGCGATTTTCGCGCTCGCGGTCTTCGTCGGTTACTACGTGGTCTGGTCGGTGACGCCGGCGCTGCATACGCCGCTGATGTCGGTGACCAACGCTATTTCCTCGGTCATCGTCGTCGGCGCGTTGTTGTCGGTTGGCGTCGCAGCGGTCGACAGCGGCTCTACTTTCGCGCGCTTCGTCGGCTTTCTCGCCTTGATCCTTGCTTCGGTGAACATATTCGGCGGCTTCATGGTCACCGAGCGTATGCTGGCGATGTACAAGAAGAAGGGGTAAGCCCTTGTTTCGCTACCACCAAATCTCTAAACGCGGAACGGCCGCCGGCGCCGCTTTGTGCGCAGCCGGGTCGTTGCAACTATATTTTGGCGAACTTTTTTTGCCGGCGCGGACGTCCCGCGCAATCGGCGCAGGATTTTTTGTGGTCGGCGCGAGCGCAGTCGCGCGCGGCGTCGGCCTCGCTGATCAATATGGCGTTTGGTCCGTCAAGCGGATGCGCGCGCTTTACAAGAGAAAAGGGAGAGCGTCGTGAACGCCAATCTCGCCGCGCTTCTGTACCTTGTCGCGGGCATTCTTTTTATTCTGGCCCTACGTGGCCTGTCCTCTCCCGCAACATCCCGGCAGGGCAATCGCTTCGGCATGATCGGCATGGGCATCGCCGTGCTGACGACGCTGGCGCTGCGGCCGCCCGCGAGCTTCGGGGCCTGGGTCCTTGTCATCCTCGGCATTGCGATCGGCGGCGGTTTCGGCGCCTGGCGGGCGCGCACCGTGCAGATGACGGCGATGCCGCAACTCGTCGCCATGTTCCATTCGCTTGTCGGTCTTGCCGCAGTCCTTGTCGCGGCGGGTGCCCTTTATGCGCCCGACGCCTTTGGAATCGGCGAGCCCGGCAATATCCACCGGGCGAGCTTGATCGAAATGTCGCTTGGTCTGGCGATTGGCGCGATGACCTTCACGGGCTCGGTCATAGCGTTTCTGAAACTAGATGGCCGCATGTCCGGCAAGCCGATCCTGCTGCCGCAGCGCCATGGGATCAATATTGCCCTCGGCGCCGCGCTGATCGTTCTCGTTATTCTATTCTATGCGACGCAATCGCCGGTCTGCTTCTGGCTGATCGCGCTGGATTCGCTGGCGCTCGGCGTGTTGCTGATCGTGCCGATCGGCGGCGCCGACATGCCGGTCGTCATTTCGATGCTGAATTCCTATTCCGGCTGGGCGGCGGCGGGGATCGGCTTCACGCTCGGCAATCTCGCCTTGATCATCACCGGCGCGCTTGTCGGCTCGTCCGGCGCGATCCTCTCCTACATCATGTGCAAGGGCATGAATCGCTCGTTCATCTCTGTGATCCTTGGCGGCTTCGGCGGCGAGGTCGCGGCGGCGGGCGGTGCGACGGAAGCGCGGCCGGTGAAGCAAGGCTCGGCGGACGACGCGGCCTTCATCATGAAGAACGCCTCGAAAGTCATCGTCGTGCCGGGCTATGGCATGGCGGTCGCGCAAGCCCAGCACGCGCTTCGCGAGATGGCCGATATTCTCAAGAAAGAAGGTGTCGAGGTGAAATACGCCATTCATCCGGTCGCCGGCCGCATGCCGGGCCATATGAATGTGCTCCTCGCCGAGGCGAATGTCCCTTACGACGAAGTCTTCGAGTTGGAGGATATCAATAGCGAATTCGCACAAGCCGATGTCGCCTATGTGATTGGTGCGAACGACGTCACCAATCCGTCCGCCAAAACCGATCCGAAGTCGCCAATTTTCGGCATGCCGGTGTTGGACGTCGAAAAGGCCAAGACCGTGCTTTTCATCAAGCGCGGCATGGGCTCGGGCTATGCCGGCGTGGAGAACGAGCTGTTCTTCCGCGACAATACGATGATGCTGTTCGGCGACGCGAAAAAGGTGACGGAATCGGTCGTGAAGGCGATGGCGCATTGATCTGACGCGCAAACGACGCGCAGCTTCGACTGCGGCCAACCGACTCTGAACGATCGGCTGCAACGCCGCGCCTTGCAGAATGAAAGCCGCTTCTCGCGTACCTATGTTGTCTGCGAAGGCGCCTCTGCGCCGAATTCCTCGAATATCCCGAAGACGAGTCGAATTCTATTTCTCCCTATCGAAACCGTCGTCGCGGCGTTCAGTTAATTTTAGAAGCACCATGATGGGGAGGCGTCACTGAAGATTGCGATCTCGGTCCTTTTTGTCCTGCTTGCGCTTTATAGCGTCGCGCTCGGCGGCTTGGCGATTTTCCAGCGTAAGCTGCTCTACTTCCCGCAAAGCAGCGAAGTCGCGCCGGCTGATGTCGGCCTGCCGCAAGCGCGCGTCCTGAATTTGAAAACGCCAGACGGCGAAACGCTGATCGCGTGGTACATCGCGCCTGCGCCGGGCAAGCCGCTCATTCTTTATTTTCACGGCAATGGCGGCGGTCTCGGTCTTCGCAATATCCGCTTTCAGAAATTGACCGAAACCGGCAATGGCCTGCTCGCGGTGGAATATCGCGGTTATGGGGCCTCGACGGGAACGCCCACGGAAAACGGATTCCACCTTGACGGCGAAGCGGCCTATGCCGAGGCGCTTGCGCTTGGCGTCCCGGCGAGCCGTCTTGTGGTCATGGGCGAGTCCCTTGGCACGGGTGTCGCGGTCGCGCTCGCCGCGCGCCACGACGTCGGCGCGCTGGTTCTCGATTCGCCCTTCTCTTCCATCGTGGACGTCGCTGCGAGCCTCTACTGGATGTTTCCGGTTCGGCTTCTGATGTGCGATCGGTTCCAATCCGACGAGAAAATCGCCGCCGTTCATGCGCCTGTCCTAATAGTGCACGGTTCGAACGATGGGGTCGTCCCGATCCGATTTGGCGAAAAGCTCTTTAAGCTCGCCAATCCGCCAAAGCGGTTTATTCGCGTCGAAGGCGGAAATCATCTCGCCTTGGGCGATGCGATCCCAGCGGTCCTGGGCTGGATCAGCGCCGCCTTTGCGAAGACGCTCTGACTTCTATAGTCGTCGCCTAGCAGGCGAAAGAGCCTGTTACAGATTACAATATTTGTCATTCAAAAGATCAATTTCGTGGGAGGTTTGCGTCCTTCCACGATCACCATTAATCACGTAAAATATTGAACTATATTAATAATATTCTCAATCATAGCGATGGCGAACGATCTCGAAACGTTATTTAAGCGAAACTTGTCTTGAAAGCTCTGCGATCTTTTGTTCAATGCGTGACCCTTCGTTTCAGCGAAACTCACCCGCTCCAACAAACGCTCGTCAAGCCCAATCGACAAAAAACTCCTGACAATAAAGGACGGCATGTCTCATGGCGCGTAAGAAGATTGCACTGATCGGCGCTGGCCAAATCGGCGGCACCCTGGCCCACCTGGCCGCGATCAAAGAGCTGGGCGACATCGTCCTCTTTGACATTGTCGACGGCGTGCCACAGGGAAAAGCGCTTGATCTTGCCGAAGCCGGTCCGCCCGAAGGTTTCAACGCAAAACTCGCCGGCACGAGCTCCTACGCCGATATCGCCGGCGCCGACGTGGTCATTGTCACCGCTGGCGTGCCTCGCAAGCCCGGCATGAGCCGCGACGATTTGCTCGGCATTAATTTGAAGGTCATGGAATCGGTCGGGGCTGGCCTTCGCGAGCATGCGCCGCATGCTTTCGTCATCTGCATCACCAATCCGCTCGACGCGATGGTCTGGGCGCTGCAAAAGGCGTCGGGCCTGCCGACCAACAAGGTTATCGGCATGGCCGGCGTGCTCGATTCTTCGCGTTTTCGTTATTTCCTTGCCGAGGAGTTCAAGGTCTCGGTCGAAGACGTCACGGCTTTCGTGCTGGGCGGTCATGGCGACGACATGGTGCCGTCGGTTCGTTATTCGACCGTCGCCGGCATCCCGCTGCCTGACCTCGTTAAGATGGGCTGGACCACCAAGGAGCGGCTCGAAGCCATCGTCGATCGCACGCGCAAGGGCGGCGGCGAGATTGTCAACCTTTTGAAGACCGGCTCGGCCTTCTATGCGCCCGCCGCCTCGGCCATCGCCATGGCGGAATCCTATCTCAAGGATCAGCGCCGCGTTCTGCCCTGCGCCGCCTATCTCAATGGCGAATATGGCGTGAAGGATACTTACGTCGGCGTGCCGATCGTCATTGGCGCCGCAGGCGTCGAGCGGATCGTCGAAATCAGTTTCGACGAGTCGGAGAAGGCGATGTTCAGCAAATCCGTGGCCGCGGTTCAGACCCTGATCGAGGCCTGCAAGAAGATCAATCCCGCCTTCGCCAGCTAGGCCTTAAGAAAGCCGACGCCCGTCCCCATATAGGAAGGCGAGTTAATCCCATGAACATTCACGAATATCAGGCCAAGGCGGTGCTCCGTGAATTCGGGGCGCCGGTGGCCAAGGGCAAGCCCGCCTTCACGCCAGAAGAGGCCGAAGCCGCCGCTACGGAAATCGGCGGGTCGGTCTGGGTGGTGAAGAGCCAAATTCACGCGGGCGGCCGTGGCAAGGGCAAGTTCAAAGAATCTGAGGCAGGCGAAAAGGGCGGCGTAAGGCTCGCCCGCTCCATCGAAGAAGTGAAGACCTTCGCCGCCCAGATGCTCGGCAAGACTCTCGTGACGGCTCAGACGGGTGCAGCCGGCAAACAAGTCAATCGGCTCTATATAGAGGAAGGGGCGTCGATCGAGCGGGAATTGTACCTTTCCGCGCTGGTGGATCGCGCCGCCTCGCGCGTCGCTTTTGTGCTGTCGACCGAAGGCGGCATGAATATCGAAGAAGTGGCGCATAAGACGCCGGAGAAGATTCATTCCTTCGCCATCGACGTCGCGACAGGCGTGATGTCCCATCACGGCCGCGCCGCGGCCGCCGCGCTGGAGCTGACCGGCGATCTCGCCAAACAAGCTGAAAAGCTGATCGCCGAACTCTACGCCGCCTTCGTCGGCAAGGACATGGCCTTGCTCGAAGTCAACCCGCTGATCGTTACGGGCGATGGTCATTTGCGTGTGCTCGACGCCAAAGTGTCGTTCGACGACAACGCGTTGCATCGTCACCCCGAGCTCGCATCGCTGCGCGATGAATCCGAGGAGGACGCTAAGGAGATCGAAGCCTCCAAGCACGATCTCAATTACGTCACGCTCGACGGCTCGATCGGCTGCATGGTCAATGGCGCCGGCCTCGCCATGGCGACGATGGATATCATCAAGCTCTATGGCGAAAGCCCAGCCAACTTCCTCGACGTCGGCGGCGGCGCCTCGAAGGACAAGGTGACGGCGGCTTTCAAGATCATCACCGCCGATCCGCATGTGCAGGGCATTCTGATCAATATTTTCGGCGGCATTATGCGTTGCGATGTGATCGCCGAAGGCGTGATCGCTGCCGTGAAGGAGGTCGGACTCAAAGTGCCGCTGGTCGTACGGTTGGAGGGCACGAACGTTGATCTCGGCAAGAAGATACTGCGTGAATCCAAGCTCGATGTCATTCCCGCCGACGATCTCGATGATGCGGCTCAGAAAATCGTCGGGGCCGTCAAAGAGCGCCGGTCTTAACGCGAGGCTTTTATGGCTCCGTCCAAGATCAACATTGTCGAAGCAGCGGATCGGAAGATCAAAAAGGTCTTCCGTCCGTTCATCGTCGGCGATGTCAACGAATCGCAGGTCAAAGTCGCCAAATTCGGCGCGACTTTCGATTGGCATGCGCATGACAACGAGGACGAGGCGTTCCTTGTTTTGCGCGGCCGGATCGCGATCGATTTCAGGGACGGCGTCGCGGAACTCGATGAAGGTGATTTCATCGTCGTGCCAAAGGGCGTTGAGCACCGTCCACGTTCACTCTCTCACGAGCCGATCGTTTTGATGTTCGAGCCAGCGACCACGTTAAACACCGGCAACGCCGAAAGCGATCTCACCGTCGCTGAACTCGAGCGACTTTAGGAGCGTCATGTCCGTCCTGATCGATAAGAACACGCGCGTCCTCACCCAGGGCTTTACGGGCAAGAACGGCACGTTCCATTCCGAACAAGCGATCGCCTATGGGACCAAGATCGTCGGCGGCACGTCTCCAGGCAAGGGCGGCTCGACCCATCTCGGTCTGCCGGTCTTCAATACGGTCGCCGAAGCGCGCGACAAAACCGGAGCCGACGCTTCCGTCATCTATGTGCCGCCCCCCGGCGCGGCGGACGCCATCTGCGAAGCGATCGATGCGGAAATTCCGCTCATCGTCTGCATCACTGAAGGCATTCCGGTGCTCGACATGGTGCGCGTCAAACGCGCCTTGTCCGGCTCGAAGTCCCGCCTCATCGGCCCGAATTGTCCCGGCGTGATGACGGCTGGCGAATGCAAGATCGGCATCATGCCGGGCAATATCTTCAAGCGCGGCAGCGTCGGCGTCGTCTCTCGTTCAGGCACACTCACATACGAGGCGGTGTACCAGACGACCCGCGAAGGCCTCGGCCAGACGACCGCGGTCGGCATCGGCGGCGATCCCGTCAAAGGCCTCGAGTTCATTGACGTCTTGGAAATGTTTCTTGCCGATTCTGAGACTAAGTCGATCGTCATGATCGGCGAGATCGGCGGCCAGGCCGAGGAAGACGCCGCGCTATTCCTCAGCGATGAGGCTAAACGCGGTCGCAGCAAACCGGTCGTCGGCTTTATCGCTGGACGTACCGCGCCGCCCGGTCGCCGCATGGGCCATGCCGGCGCGATCATCTCCGGCGGCAAAGGCGGCGCCGAAGACAAAATCGCCGCCATGGAGGCGGCGGGGGTTCGCGTTTCGCCGTCGCCGGCGCGGCTCGGCAAGACGCTGGCGGATATGTTGAACGGAAAATAGTCGGGCGCACTGCGCTCGCGAAGGTTTGGAGCCTTCTTCAATGACACGACAAGATTTCAATCAGAACCTGTTGCAGACGTCTTTCCTCTATGGCGCGAACGCGCCTTACATCGAGGAAATGCAGGCGCGCTATGAAAGGGACCCGCAAAGCGTCGAACAGGGATGGCGCGACTTTTTCGCAGCTTTAGGCGACGATCCTTCCAGCGTCGAAAAAGCGGCGAACGGCCCGTCCTGGGAAAAGGCCAATTGGCCGGCGCAGCCCCAAGGCGATCTCATCTCCGCGCTCGACGGCGATTGGCCTGCGATTGAGAAGGCGGTGGGCGAAAAGGTGCGCGCCAGGGCCGCCGAGGCGGCGCCTGCCGCCGCCCCGAGCGAAGCCGACACCCATCTGGCGACGCGCGACAGTGTCCGCGCGCTGATGATGATCCGCGCCTATCGCATGCGCGGCCATTTGCACGCCAATCTCGATCCGCTCGGCCTCGAGCCGCAAAAGGATCATGAGGAGCTGCATCCGTCGAATTACGGTTTCAGTGAAGCCGACTACGACCGAAAGATTTTCATCGACAAGGTGCTCGGGCTC
>Ga0070735_10005029_pt1 | contig 11028 bp, 11 predicted proteins | sample Coa_R1_FD_66443 | JGI IMG/M metagenome (GOLD analysis project Ga0070735, IMG submission 66443) | Surface soil microbial communities from Centralia Pennsylvania, which are recovering from an underground coalmine fire - Coalmine... | ecosystem: Environmental > Terrestrial > Soil > Unclassified ... | reverse complement strand
AAGACCTGGATCACCCATCCGGTGCGCGCCGATTTGATGACTTTGCTGGCGCGCACCAATCCGAACGAGAAAGGCTATCGCGGCCTCTCGATGTTTCTCGCTCGCAAGCCGCGCGGCAGCGACGCCGAGCCTTTTCCGGCGCCCGGCATGTCGGGCGGCGAGATCGAAGTACTCGGCTATCGCGGCATGAAAGAGTACGAAATCGCTTTTGACGGTTTCGAAATCCCGGCCTCGGACCTTCTCGGCGGCGAAGAAGGCCAAGGCTTCAAGCAATTGATGGCGACCTTCGAATCGGCGCGCATTCAAACGGCGGCGCGGGCCGTCGGCGTGGCGCAATCGGCCTTGGAGCTCGGCCTGCGCTACGCGAAGGAGCGAATACAATTCGGCAAGCCGTTAATCGCTTTCCCGCGCGTAGCGGACAAGCTCGTCATGATGGCGGTCGAAATACATATCGCCCGCCAGATCGCCTATTTCGCAGCGCGCGCCAAAGATGAGGGCCGGCGCTGCGATCTCGAGGCGGGAATGGCCAAATTGCTCGGCGCGCGGGTCGCCTGGGCCGCCGCGGACAACGCCCTGCAAATCCATGGCGGCAATGGCTTCGCCCTCGAATATCCAATTTCGCGTGTCCTCTGCGACGCGCGGATTCTCAACATTTTCGAAGGCGCAGCCGAAATTCAGGCCCAGGTCATCGCCCGGCGTCTGTTGGAGGGCGGCAACTAGGCTTCTACGCGACGTTACCGATCCACAACCTCGAGCCTCACCTTGGCGATGCCGGCTTGCCGAAAACCGAGGACATCGGCGGCCCGCGTAGAGACATCGATGATGCGGTTGCGAATAAAGGGGCCGCGGTCGACGATCACGACGGTCGCCGCGCGGCCGTTGCCGAGATTGGTGACGCGCACATGCGTTCCCATTGCGAAGGTTCGGTGGGCGGCGATCAGGCCGCCGTAACCAGGGTGATGGTAATAGGAGGCTTGGCCGATGGACACGGCATGGGCGGGAACGCTCGCCGCGACAGCGAGCGAGAGAGCAAGAAAAACGCGCTTCAAAAAATCGCCCCGTTGATTTATCGCCCTCCCCGCCTAATTTTTAAAGAAACAAACAAAACGTCGAAATCGCGGCAATCGTTGGCCTGAAATGAGCCATGAAAGGACTGCATTGCTGCAAAGCAACCGGCCAACAGATATTTGGATCGCACGCCGGTTGAACGAAGCGGAACGCCTGTTAAAAGAGATTTGGTCTTCTGCGGAGCCAAACCGTTGAAAATTATTATTATCGGAGCCGCGGGCATGATCGGGCGAAAGCTCGTCGCCCGGCTCGTCAAGGACGGCGCGATCGGCGGCGCGCCGATCGAAAGCGCCCATCTCGTCGACGTGATTGCGCCTACCCCGCCGGAGGGAGCGCCTTTCGGGGTTTCATGCGAAGCTGCCGACATTTCCGATCCAGCGGTCGCGCCCAAATTCGTCACGTCGAAGCCTGACGTTATCTTCCATCTCGCTGCGATCGTCTCGGGCGAGGCGGAGCAGAATTTCGACAAGGGCTATGCGATCAATTTGGACGGAACGCGCTTTCTCTTCGAAGCGATCCGGCAAGAAAACCTACGCAGCGGCGGCAAGTACAAGCCTCGTGTCGTCTTCGCCTCGTCGATCGCGGTCTATGGCGCGCCTTTCCACGATACGATTGACGATGAATTTTTCTTGACGCCTTTGACCAGCTACGGAACGCAGAAAGCGATTGGCGAATTATTGCTTGCGGATTATTCCCGCAAAGGCTTTTTCGATGGAATTGGCATCCGGCTGCCGACGATTTGCGTGAGGCCAGGCCGGCCGAATCTCGCCGCCTCGGGCTTCTTCTCGAATATCATTCGAGAGCCCTTGGCAGGTCAGCCGGCGGTCCTACCGGTCTCGGAAGACGTACGTCACACCCATGCTTCGCCGCGCGCGGCGGTCGGCTTTTTGCTGCACGCGGCTTCTCTCGATTTGCAGAAGCTGGGCTGGCGGCGCAGCCTCAGCATGCCTGGCGTATCGGTGACGGTCGGCGAACAGATCGAGGCCTTACGAAAAGTCGCGGGCGAGGCGGTAACAAAGCGCATTCGGCGAGAACCGGACGAGACGATCGTTCGTATCGTCGCGGGCTGGCCAACCCGTGTCGGAGGCGCGCGCGCGCGTCAGTTCGGCTTCAAGGCCGAAGCGGATTTCGAGGAAATCATAAGGGTCCATATTCAAGACGAACTCGGCGGCCGGATACACTGAATGCTCGATGTGACCCCCTCAGTTGCGCTTGAAAACGCCGCGGCTGAGGCGGAGCCGAAGGTTCGCGCGCGGCGATGGGGCCTCGGCCTTGCGGGGCGTCTGCTGCTTGTCGCGATCGGATTCATCATCGTCACCCAAATCGTCTGGTTCGTGCCGCGCGTCGCCTCCTATCGCGAATCGCAATTGCGCGATCGGCTATCGGCCGCCGATACAGCGGCGCTGGTTTTCACCGCTGCGCCCGACGGCATGTTGTCGAAGGAGTTGACGAAGCAGATCCTCGACAGCGTCGGCGCGCAAACCATCGCGATCAAGACCCATGATACGCGGCGCCTGCTGGCGATGGCCGATACGCCGCCGCCTGTGACCGACGCCTACGATCTGCGCGATCCTTCCACGATGGAATCGATCGTCGCCGTTTTTCGCGGCTTCTTCGCGCCGAAGAACGCGGTTCTGAAAGTGGTCGGCCGAGCGCCGCTGGGCGGCGATTTTCTCGAGATCACTTTGTCGGAACGAAAAGTGACTGACGCGGTCTGGGGCTTCGCCGGGCGCTTCTTGCGTACGTCCCTGATCATTTCCGTAGCGGTGGGCTTCGGGCTGTGGGCGGCGATCTGGCTGATGGTGCTGAGGCCGGTTCGAAGGCTCACATCGAATATCATCATGTTCGGCGAAAAGCCCGAGGACGGCGCCAGGGTCATCAGGCCGAGCGGCAGCCGTCATGAAATCGGCCAGGCCGAACAAGCGCTGGCCGCGATGCAGCGCAGCCTCGGACGCGAGCTTGATCAGAAGAAACGGCTCGCTCAGCTTGGACTGGCCGTCGCAAAAATCAGCCACGATCTACGCAATATGCTCACCGCCGCGCAGTTGATCTCGGATCGCCTCGCCACTATCCCCGACCCTCTCGCCATGCGTCTCGGGCCGCGTTTGGTGGCGACGCTGGATCGCGCCATCGCGTTCTGCCAGGAAACGCTCGCCTATGGCGGGACGGGCGAAAAGCCGCCCCTGCCCCGCGCCTTCGCGCTGAGTTCGATGCTGGCCGAAATCGCCGAGGTCGCCCACGCCAAGCAAAGCAACGCCGTCGATGTCGCCATCGAGGTTCCGGCCGATCTCGAAATTTACGCCGATCCCGACCATATTCTCCGCGTGATAGGCAATCTGATCCGCAACGCCGCCCAAGCGCTTCAGCAGCACGGTTCTAGCGACGGCAAGCCGCACGCGATCAAGATCGCTGCGACGGAGCGCGGCAATTTCGCGCTGATCGAGGTGAGCGACACTGGCCCCGGCGTGCCGTCGCATTTGGCGGCGCGCATTTTCGAGCCGTTCCACATGTCGACGCGTGCGGGAGGCTCTGGCCTCGGCCTTGCCATCGCCGCCGAGCTTATCGACCGCAACGGGGGCGCGATCGCCCTGGCTTCCGGCCAGCCGGACGACTTTTACTGCGGCGCCCGTTTTGAAATGACCTTGCCGCTGGCCCGGAAGAGAGCGGCCGCATGAAGCGCCGGCCGCTTTGTCGCGACTTGCCTCGCCGGCCAAGAGCGGTTACAGGGAGCGCGCCGCACGCCGTCCGGCGCTTCCAGCCGCATCGCAAACCGATTGCCGGTCTAATGGAGGCGAAGACGTCGATCGCGACGGGCGCCCGTAGCTCAGCTGGATAGAGCACCAGACTACGAATCTGGGGGTCAGGAGTTCGAATCTCTTCGGGCGCGCCAGCAATTTCAATGGTTTATTGGTTCACTGACTTCAGGGCTACTTCCCAGAATTGGCAATTGGGAAGCATGAGGCCGTTTGGACATCGTGGTTCGAACCATTCAGCGCTGCGCGATTGGCACGTTTCCAGTCGTTTGGCGTCTGTCCGAACTGAGTCGTCGGTTAGCAGGCCTTCGGCAGCGAGCGCCAATTCATGGAGGCGTTGCAAAAGCGAAGTTATAGCGACGGACCTTATGCTAAGAATGGCCCGATGGTGAGTTGGAATGCGAGACGATTACGGCGCAAGAGCGTCTCACGATGGGAACTGTTCAATGATGGAAGATGAGCGGCCGAATGGATCCAAGTCTTAGACAGATCGTGATGCTGATTAAGGTGACTGCAATTGCCTTGAGTGCAGCGCCAATCTTTTTGTTCTTCTCGGCGCTCTTTGCGCGACACGATCAAATTCCGGCATCGGTTGAAACTACTTCACATGCGCCGCCCCAAAGCGCTATCGCGAACGCGAATTCCACGACACCAAGATTCAAAGTCGCGTCCGTTTCAACGCGGCTCTCGTCGAGCGAAATGGTGCGTCCAGAACTAACCTTATCTTTATTGAACCTAAAAAAGAGCGGGATGGCCGCAAGCCCGGCCAATGAAATGACCTTATTTGCGTCATCGAGTTCGGCCAAGGTCTCTCAGCGAGCGGTGACGGTTCCAGGGCTCGAACCGGCCGTGGAAGTCATCGTGAAACCTGCGACGAAAAGCGCCAATAGCGCGCCGACGGAATTGCGGGCGGAGGTGGCGTCGTCTCAAGCCTATTCGACCGATGCCGAAGTTCCGCGAGCGCCGAAAACCGCCTCAGAAGACGGCCATTACGATCTTGCATGGCCCGACCAGTGGCGGGCGCCGCGGAGCGCCACGAACGAGAAACAAAACCTAATCGCGAAAGTAGAAAAGAAGCGTACTCCGCATATACGTTTGGCGCAAAAAGAGAGGAAATCCTCAGCGTCGACGGGGAAAAAGGACTTAAGCGGAGCCGAGGATGATCCGAACAGTGCGCCGCGACTCTTTCAGCCGAACATAGAAGACGGATCAAATTGAGAAACTGACGGACGGGGGGAAACTGGCTCCGCACGGACCGGCCACGCCGCGCCTTGAATCTACACCAAACTGTAATTTGCCGACGGGCGCCGGCGGCGTCATCTTCCTCGCATAAAAGGCCGACGAACTCGGGGGAAGCTGAGGAAGGAGAAATGATCACTGGGGAGCAAGTTACGGAGGCGCGCGAGTTACTTAAATGGTCGGTTGTCGATTTGGTTCGCTGGTCTGGCGTCAGCGGGATTACAATACTGGCGTTCGAAATTGAAAGGCAGCGCCCCGAAGAGGGCGACGTCGATAAAATCCAGACCGCGCTCGAGCGGGCGGGCGTCGCGTTCCAGGAAGGCGCGCCACTGAGGTTGAAGGGCGCCTGACGCGTTTCGCTGGTGTCGCAACCTCAAACTTGCCACAATTCCTAGCACGAATGGTCGTTGCGGCCGCCTCACTTAAACCGCGACTTGTCCATGTCCGAATGTGACCCGATCTCGCCGTCCGCGCATGAGCGGGAAACGCGCGCGCTTGAAAGTAACGTTGAACGAACGCCCATCCCGCGATGGGCAATAATCATGCTCGTGCTGATTGGTCTGGCGACGCTGCTATGGAACTATATGATCTTGAAGTCTCTCATCGTGACTGCAACCGGCGTGTTGCCGAGCACTATATTTGAGGCTCCTCCTGCTCAAGACTCGCGACGTCCGATCGATGCTCGCTCTGGGCCCCGTCTCGCGCAACATGACCGACTAGGCAGTGGCGGTGTTTGAACGAGAGAGAGCCTTGTCTTATCCGAGAACTCTTGCTGGTCGTTTTGTCGCCGAGTGAACGCGGCGTCTCGACTCTATCGTTGATAATATCTCTTCGACGGATTCTTTCTTTTGATCCGCTGATGCCGATCCCTTGCTTTGTGTGGGACGTTACGCGAACATCAGTCGCCTCAGAGTGAGGGCCAATTCGGAGCGAAGCAGCCGTTCGCTACCCATCCTCGCCTTCTAGCAACGGCAAAGGTCAGCCGGAGCGATGCGCGCTAGGCAATTCCTATGACCGACAATGATTGGTTCGATTGGCAGGTGCGTATGCTTTTCGAGCGAGTCGAGCGCTTTGCTGAGCTTCTATGTTTCCAACTGTCCGTCGCAGAGACGTTGCTAGACGACGCCCAAGCTTGGTTTCTCACAACACAGGGCACCTCTCCCCCCGACGCGGCGCAACCGAAGGAATTTACTTCTGAGCCCCGCGAATTTTCCTTACCGCCAAGCGCCGCATTACCGCGCGAGGTACGAGTGCGCGGCAAAGACGAAATAATCGCAGAAGCGCAGAAAACGCTGGATCTCCTGTATCGCGAGGCGTTTGCTGCAGGTCAGCGTCATGTCGCCTCGGAGCTCAGGCTTAGAACGGCGTTCTTGTTCGAGGGGCTTGCCGAAGGCCATCGCCAGCCTAGCGACGACGCGGCCGTTCGCTTCCAAATACATTCTTCCGATTACCGTCATACCGAAGATTGAGAGGCCTTTAGGCAGGCCCCTGACTCGCATGAGTCAAACTCGAATGAACTTTCCGCGAATGCGCAAAAATCGCACCCCATTCGGTCGCATGAAACGGCTTTGATTCAAGACCCAAAAAAATATGAGTCGAATAACTGAAAACCTGCGAAAACGGCTAGCGCTGTCGCCGTCATCACCAGCCATCGCGTTCTTTCATATCTCTGGTTAGTGAGTTGCTCACGCCGGATCCACATAGCAATTTTCATTGAGCAACCTTTCCGCCAGTGCGAGAGAACATTAGCAATCATCCGCAACAATGGGTGGGCTTTGACCAAACGGTCAGATAAAAAATTCCTACAAATTGTCACAATCGGTTGATCGTCGAGCAAGGCCTTGATTTCACGTGGTTTACTGCTGAAGATAACAGACAACGTCTTGCACATACGCGAATTGTGTTCATACAAAATCGCGTCGGGGTCTTGCTTTTGACGAATCGAACAAGAACAGTGCGGAAGCTGATAAAATGGCAACAACCGCAAGTTGGTCGCTGAGAGGAGACAACCGATGCTGGCAATCAGCATTATCGGTCTATTTATCGGATCAATTTCCGCGAAGTACGTACATTTTTTCTGGATCGCCATAGGTTCGTTAGTCGTAGCGATTTGGATCGGCGTCCTTCATTTGGCTTTGGGACATTCCACGCTCCACATGTTGCGCGAAGGGTTCTACTCGGCGTGGTCAATGGAGATCGGTCTTCTCGCCGGTTTGTTGTTGGACCGTCTCGTTCTTCACCGCAAAACTAATCCGTCCAAACGGCGGTCGATGGATTAACCGGGTTCTGGGATGCCGATAACGCGTGGGTACGCCATCTGACTGCGGCGTCAATTCCATTGCGGTCAATGTATCCGTGACTTTCACGTGGGTTTGCGCCGGTCCGGCGCTCCTGAGTTGCGCGTCGTGAATAGCTCATAATCGACGAGGCTTTGGCGCCCGATCTGTGAGGATGGCCGTCTGCCCAGAGTAATTGGCCCGGGCACGCCGGCTCCCTACTTCCTCTTCCTCCGCTGTTATGGTCCGGGGAAACAAAGGGATTGGTATTGCCTGGCGGCCGGCCGGTGAGCGGCAAAGAGGCCACGCTGCCACTACCGACCGGCCTACCCATGGACCCAGGAGATGCGGCGGACCTAGGCGCCCCATGGGCCCAAGGCATACTGCATCGCGCGTGCCTCCCGAATTGAGACAAGATATGCAAAAAAAGACGCCGGTCCTCGCGGAAACCGGCGCAGTTGGTCGAGGGGCCAAGGGGCATGGCGCCTCGAAACGGTACATTTGCAGTTAATGGCGCAAGCTCGGCGCCGCGGGCTAGCCTAACTTGCCGTGTCCAATGATTGACAGTTTAGAAGAAGGCGAACCGAGCCTTTGCGTGGCGCGACCCGGACGATGCATATTCAGTATAGATGGCGCGCCCCGAGAATGTGACACTCGAATGCTTGCTTCATAGAATACTCGAATGAAGCGCCTGACGAACAAAGGGCGGATGCAAAAAGCTTCAATTGTCACAAGTGATCTTCGTTTTCAGTCGCCTGACATCCTTCTGTGGTGAAGATAACGCCCTCATGACACAAGTGATAAGATGGGAAATCCCTCTCGGCGATGGCGGCGCGGAAGGCGTCAAAAGGCGATAGGAAATACCTGCGCCAGATCGCCCGCGGAAAGAGTAGCTGCGAGAATGAGGCGTGGGCGTTGTTCAAGATTTTCGCGCGTGGCGCTGTTTTCCGCGCTCGTCTGTCTTTTTGCTTTTACGGCGTTCGATTCGATCGCGTCAGCCCAACAGTCGTCTCCGCCAGCCGCTGCGGCTCAGCGGGTCCGCGTTTACCTCTTCCGCGGCTTTGCCGGCTTGGTATTCTCGCGCGGCACCGACAAACTCGCCGAAGAGCTCGAGAAGGCGGGCTTCACGGCGACAGTCAACGAAGCCGTGATGTGTCCGATCGTCGCCAGACAGGCGATCCGAAGCTACCGGCGGGATCCTACTCTGATTGCGGTCGTCGGCCATTCGCTTGGCGGCGCCTGCGCGATCAAATTCGCCGACAATTTGAACGTCGAGAATATTCCGGTGAGCTTTGTCTTCACGACAGATCCGGCGAAGATCGCTGGCGATGTTCCGCCAAATGTCGAGCGCTACATCAATGTGTTTCAATCGAACAGTCTGCTAGGTGGTCGCGACGTCAAAGCGGCGCCAGGCTTCCGCGGCCATTTCGCCAGTTTCGACATCGCCCAGCACAGCGAAATCACCCATTTCAACATGGAAAAGGATGAAGCCATTCGTCAGCAAGTTGTGACGAAGATTCAGCAGCTCGCCGCGTTGCCGCCCAAAGCGGAAGGGGAGATCTCGGCGCTTCGCTACATTGTGCCTTCCGATGCTGCAATCGAACTATGGGACAGCGGCGCGCCGATTTCCGCCCGCGGCGGAGAGACGCTGCAATCACTGGCTGAGTTTCACCGCCTGCCACTCTGGTCGCTCGCGCAGATCAATCCGATATCCATTAGCGAGCCGCTTTTGCCTGGCCAACGCATTATCGTTCCACGTCATCTCGTCCCGCTTCCACGGGTCGACGCCGGCGTAGCCGCGAGCGAGGCACAGCTTAAAAGCAAAAAATGACAATCACCGATATCGCCGATCGCGGCGGCTTAGGGCAGCCGCAGGAGCGGGATCAGCATCGGCACGCGCCGACGATAGTCTGTATAGGCGCCGGCATCGAACTCGGCCGTCAGAAAATGCTCTTCGGTACTGGCCTTAAGCCAAATGCCTAAAATGATGAGGGCTGCGCCGACGAGCGCGGTCACAGTCGCCGCCGCCGCCGCAGTGGCCACCAGCGCAACGATAAGGCCTGAGTAAATCGGGTGACGAACCAGGCCGTAAGGCCCGTCATCGATGATCCGATGCCCCTCTTTACGCGTGATTGTGCTCGACCAAAGGCGCCCGAGATGAATGCGCGCCCACCATGAGAAGGCGAGGCCCGCCAACATGACGAGCGCGAGCGCCAGGACGCCGCCCGAGTTCACCGGCCACAACGGCCCTTCGCCGAGAAATTGAGCGGTCCAAGGCCCAAGCAGAATGCCGCCGGCAATCATGGCGGCGCGATAATTCCCCGACTGCAATGCGCCAACGCGCCGACGTGTTTGACCCGTCCAAAACGAAGCCGCCACCCAGCTAATCAGCCAGACTATCCAAATAATATCGAGTGTTGCGGCCGGGCGAGCGAAAACAGTGGTCACAACTTCATCTTACCGTAGATGTTGAGCCGGCAGGCGGGTCTGCCTCGGTCAAAATTCGCTCTTGTAGAGCGCTGCCGGCGGATAGGGCGATTTAACCGATTCGGCGAGGACCGCAGCGATAACGTCCCGCAACGCCGCTTCTATTGGCCGTGGCGTATAGCCAAGCTCAAACCGCGATTTTTCGATCGATAGCGCCTTGGACCGTAACGCGATTTTCACGCCTTCGACCGTCGCCGCCGGCGGCCGATGCGTAACATGATCGGCCATAAACTCCATTGCTGCGGCGACGATCAGAGCCATCTTGCCCGGAAACGGAACCAGCAGCGCCGCGTGGCCGCTCATCGCGGCCAAGGTTTCGAGCAACTTTCGCAGCGAAAGATCTTCACCACCAAGAATATACCGCTCTCCGATCCGCCCACGCTCCATCGCCAAAATCAAGCCTGTCGCAACATCGCGCACGTCCACAAGGTTTAGCACGAAATCCATATAGACTTGCAGCCGCCGGTTTAGGAAATAGCGCAGCATTTCAGTTGGCGGCGTCAGATGCCGGTATGGCCCGATTGGCATGGTTGGATTGGCTATGACAACGGGAAGGCCGGAAGCGGCGGCGGCCATCGCCAAACGTTCCGCCTTCATCTTTGAAAGGGTGTAAGGCCCCGGCATTTCCTCAGGGGTCGTCCGAGTAAGTTCGGTGACCGCCGCTCCTGCGTCCGATCGGGCGAAAAGAATCGATTCCGTGGAGCAATGGAGAAGGCGTCGGACGCCGCTCTCCCGGGCGGCAGCGAGCACTACCGCTGTGCCGTGGCAATTCACGTCGTGAAAGTCCAATTTGCGCGGCGTCCACATGCCTGGCAGACCTGCGAGGTGATAGACCTCCTCGACACCTTCCATCGCCCTGCGTACGAGCATTGGATCGAGCACCGAACCGTTGATGTATTGCGCCGCCGCCGAACCACGTTCTGGCGAGCGAAGGTCGAGGATGCGCACGCGATCACCGCGCGCGAGCAACGCCGCCGCCAGGTGTTGGCCGATGAACCCGCTGCCGCCCGTGATGAGCGTTTGGCTCACGGACGCGGACCTATATCAGCTTGGGCGTTGCCCGCGTAGACCGGCGCATATGACCGCTCCGGCGCCGGTTGAGCGATGAGCGCCGCCAGATCGGGGCGAAAGCCGAGCGCGACGTAAAGCTTGGCGTAAACGTACATCGGACTCATCAGCATGTGCAGCGGATCTCGAATCAACGA
>Ga0070735_10005027_pt1 | contig 11033 bp, 10 predicted proteins | sample Coa_R1_FD_66443 | JGI IMG/M metagenome (GOLD analysis project Ga0070735, IMG submission 66443) | Surface soil microbial communities from Centralia Pennsylvania, which are recovering from an underground coalmine fire - Coalmine... | ecosystem: Environmental > Terrestrial > Soil > Unclassified ... | reverse complement strand
GAGTCGGGCGAGTTGGAAGATTCGGAACTGAATGCCTTGAACCAATCGGAGCCTGAAATCGACGGTGATGATTCGGGGCCATCGATCGGCAGGGAAATTGAAAATCCGCGTGGATCGGCAATCCAGCGGCGCCCAGAACCCTCAGCCGGTGTCAGCCGTGCTCGAGCCGGTGATGCGCCGTCCAGCCGCGAGCGGTCGAACGAGCGTCTTGAAAAAGATCCTTCCGACGATCTGTCGGACGACGAACTGGACGGTTACAGCGTTGCCGACAAGAAACCGATCGGCAATCCGACGGGATCAAAAGGCGGGCCGGCGATCTCGATGATTGACGTTCCGGACGATTCGCACGAGGATGAAAAAGAAAAGCTCGAAGGTTTCGTGCCGGCAGAAGCGACGACCCGCCGCGCGGCCAGTAAGACGGTTGTCATCCGGGCCGCTGATGCCCTGGCGACCGCCTCGGAACGCGCCTCAAGCGCCGTCGACGATCAACGGAATTTCGCCGGGAAACGTTCGATGACCGGGTCTGTCGCAGACAACGATCTATTTCAAGATGACGAATCATTAACCACAGACGGTCAGGGCGGGGCGGCCGGCGCGCGATCGGCCCGCGCAGCGATGAAGGATGCGCGGCGGGACTCGCCTGCGGCTGAGTTGGCGACGAATGGCCGTCCTGCCGGCGGGCCTCGAGCTGGCGGGCAGGGCTTCGGGCCTTCGACCGAATCTTACCGCGTCGAAGCCGATGACAACTTCTGGAAAATCTCTCGCAAGCTTTACGGAACCGCCCGTTATTACCAGGCGCTGATGCGCCATAATCAGGATCGCGTTCCGGATCCGCAGAAGCTGCGACCTGGAATGGTGGTTTCGACCCCGCCGGTTGCGTTCCTCGAACAGAAGTACTCCGATTTGATCGAGAAAGCCCATCGCGCAACGGCGCCAAGCGGCCCGTCAAATACGACCGTCCGAAGGCCTCAATTCGAAAAGCCGCTCGCCGCCCAGGCGCCAACCGCTGCAAACGACGAAAACGACGCGCAATCGGAACCCTTGGGCTACTTTTACAGCAAGGCGGGCGAGCCAATGTACCGCATTGGCGCCGATGATACGTTAGGCAGCATCGCGCAGCGCCATTTGGGCCGCGCTTCTCGCTGGACTGAGATTTACGAGAAAAACCGGGAAATCCTAAAAAGCCCTGATGATCTGACCCTTGGCGCGGTGATTCGGCTTCCGAGCGATGCCAGCCGGTTGAGTCTCGTCCCGGAGAGCGAAAGACGCCGATGATGAAGCAATGTTCTTTCGTTTCAGCAGCGCATTGGTGCTGGTCGTGCTGGTTTCTCTGGCCGGAACAGCGCTTGAAAAACGCAATCTCGAACTGAAACGGATTGTCAGCCGGCAGCAGTACAGGCTCGAAATTCTGCTCGAACGGCACGGCGCAAACCGGGTTCTGGCGCAGCAACTTGGCGCCCCCAGCCGTTTAATCGACGAGCTCGATGCAGAACCGGCAACCGCGGAAAAGCCGGCGACTCTGCAGAAGGCAGACCGGCCAGCCGCCAAAAAGCGCGCCGCAGGGCGCGCCCGCTGAGTTTGTGAAACGATGCCAAAACCTCCGAGCTCTGGCGGCCCGACGCCATCGAACTTCTTTCAGCGCGACCGGCTGGTGGCTGCATTGATGTTGATTGTCTTTCTGTCGCTGGCCGGGCGGCTGATTCAGCTCGATATAACTAGCGGCGATGATTTTGAGCGGTTGGCGACGCGGCAACGAATCGTACGAGAAGTCGTTCCAGCGCGGCCGGGCGACATCGTCGATCGCCAGGGGCGCGTTTTCGCCACGTCGGTCTGCGTGCGCAGCGTGTATGTCGTCCCCCGCCAGATTCGCGACGGTTGGCAGTTGGCAAGCCAATTGGCGCAAGCGCTCGGCCTGGATGCCGACCGGATCTTCGAAACGATCGCCTCGCACCCTGGGCGGCATTTCTTGTGGATCAAACGCCGCATCACCGACGACGAGGCCGAGCGCGTTCGTGCCCTCAAGCTGTCCGCCGACATCTGCGGTTTCCGCGACGAATTTCGCAGACGCTATCCACAGGGAGCGCTGGCGGCTCAGGTCATCGGTCTGCGTGACATCGATGGCCGCGGACAAGGTGGAATCGAGCAGAGTTTCGACGAGATGCTGCGCGGGCGCGATGGCAGCCGCGAGTTGCTGCAAGACGCGCGCCGACGCGTCATCGAGGTGCGTGACGACACCGAAGCTCCTCCTCGCCACGGTAAGACGATTGTGCTCACGCTGGATGCCGTCATTCAGGTATACGCCGAGCGCGCGTTGGATGGCGTCGTCGCCCGGTGGAAGCCGCAATCGGCATGCGCCATCGTGCTCGATCCCAAATCGGGGGACATCCTGGCCCTGGCGTCGCGTCCGACATTCGATCCGAATCATGCCGAGTCGGCCCGGGCCGAATCGTGGAAGAACCGGCCCATCGCCGACATGTACGAACCCGGCTCGACGTTCAAACCCTTCGTCGTCGCCTGGGGAATGGCGAGCGGGTGCATCCATCCCGATGAGGTCTTTGACTGCGAAAACGGAGAGTATTTGATGGGCAGACGTTTGTTGCACGATCATCACCGCTACGGCCGACTTTCGGTTGCCGACATTCTCATCAAGTCGAGCAACATCGGCATGGCGAAAATCGGGCAGCGAATGGGAAACGGACGGCTCTACCAGGCGGCTTTGGCGTTCGGATTCGGCGGACCGACCGGAGTCGAACTGCCCGGCGAGCTGCCAGGGCGCGTCCGCCCGCTGAAGCAATGGACCACGTATTCGACAGGCTCGGTGCCCATGGGACAGGAGATTGCGGCGACCCCGTTACAGATCATTGCCGCCTATGGGGCTCTGGCCAATGGCGGGACGCTCATGACGCCGCGCCTCGTGGTCCGCGAGGCCAGCGAAAGCGGTTCAATCGGGGCGACCATCGTGTCGCCGGTTGTCGACAGCCGTATCGCCGATTGGGTGCGAAAGAACGCGCTTGCGGCCGTCGTCACACGGGGCACGGGCAAAAAGGCGGCGATCTCGGGCTATGAAATATTCGGCAAGACGGGAACCGCGCAAAAGCTCGACCCCCAAACGGGCCAGTACTCGCGCAATTTGCATGTCAGTTCGTTCGTCTGCGGAGGTCCGGTCGATCACCCCCGCGTCCTGGTCATGATCTCGGTCGACGAGCCGTCGGTGTCGCTCAATGGCGAGCATTTCGGCGGATCGGTCGCCGCGCCCGCTGCCGGCGAACTATTGCGCCGGGCGCTGGTGCGTCTCAAGGTGCCGGCAGACGAAAGTCTCTTGCGATCGGCGCTGTTGCCCGACGATTTCACCGAAGAGTTTCTGGAATGACAAGCGACGGCGCGACTATCGATAACACCGGGGCTCGCTGAGCTGCGTTGTCTCGACGTTTCCTCTTAATTCTGCGCGTTCTTCCGGGCAGCCGTGCGCGACAAGGATTGCCTGAATGATCTTTCGGTCGCGCTCCCGCTGTCCCATTTGATAGCCCGGGATTCTCCGTCTCAGAGAGCCGTCGCGGTCGCGAAACTCCTCAATCAATTTCTCTGAGTCGCGGGGCGGGTCGGGATAATCTGACGAATGGGCCAGTGCGACGAGCGGCGTCCAATCGCTTACCGAGCGCGGGCGGCCCAGGGTCCACTTGTTTGTCAAGAGATTGGCGTTGCCCTGGCCGAATCGGGCATGCACGTTGGCGCCAGCCCGAATGGCGGCCTTCACAGCCGCCACGTCTCGCCGATGGCACGCGACGATCAGCTCCCGATCGTACCGCGCCCAACAAACGGGAATTCCGATCCAGATGCAGAGCGGCACCGCCGTTGCGACGATCGCATCGACGACGATTCGCCGCAGCGGCCCGCGAGCGACCGCTCGATCGCGGCCTCGGCCATAAATGCTTTCAAGGGGTTGCACGCATCACCATCAGCCGATCGGCCTGCCCTCTCGCTGTTAGACATTCCATGAAAATATTACGCCGCGCGGTCCTTATTTGGATGCGCTAAATGGGCGTTTTATTTCAAAAAATGCAACTTGGAATTCGGGCCCCCGGGCCAGCTACACCGCCGGGGCTGCCGTTTCCCCGGCGACAAACCCGCAGTTGCGGTGCGAGCCGTCACAGAACGGCTTTTTCGACGAATGACCGCAGCGGCACAGGGCAATCGATTCTTGGCCGGTCAGGTCGTAAATATTGCCCAGATGATCTTGCAATTTCACGATGCCGGTAATGAGCAATGGACCGTTCTCCCGCGTCTTAATCGTGACTTCCGTCATGAGAAACTCCGTGTGATGGCATGCCGAGATGTTATTCCAACAATTTGAGCCGCAGAAGGTTGAGCGCTGACTTCGTCACCCGGCTCTTGGCGATGGCCGGATCGCCCGCAATGTTGAGCTCGATCGCCCGGCTCCCTTCGTGATCGGCCAGCGCAATGAATACGACCGGCGCCGTGGCGGCATCTTCGCGGTCTTCGTCGTTCGAGCGATCTCCCACAGACAACGCCCAATCGGCGCCGAATCGCTGCCGGCAAGTTTCCGCCATCCGCCGCACCGCCGTGGCGTCTGTCGCTCCCGGAGGCTGTTCGTCTGCGCTGGCGTCGCCGAAAAGGTTGCTGAAAGAGCGACCGCGAGGGACGACTACTCCGCCGCGAAAGGCGTTTTCCGATCCGCGAACTCCGGTCAGTCGCTGAGCCAAGAGTCCGCCGGTCGCCGATTCAGCCGCCGCCAGGCTCTCTTGCCGCTGGCGCAAGAGCCGCACGATTACGTGTTCCAGTTCGTCGTCTTCATCGCCGAATGCATAATCTCCCATCCGCCCGCGTATGATCGCTTTCGTCGCCTCGATCTTGTCGAGCGCTTCAGCGACGCTGTTCCCGTGAGCCACGATTCGCAGCGTGATCGTAGCTTCGTGCACCGTAATCCCGACTTCGGGATCGCGGCCGCGGGCCGTCACATCGCCCAAAAGTTTTTCCGCCGCCGATTCTCCCACGCCGAAACAATTGATCCGCGCGCTGCGGATCACCCGTCCCCCGGCATTGGCCGATTTGATTCGAGGCAAGACGTCGTCTTGGAACATGACTTTCATTTCGCTCGGAACTCCCGGCATCGCCGCCAGCTTGCAAGGGGACCTTCCCGCGCGGGGAATTTCCACATAGATTCCCGGCGCGGTGCCGCGGCGGTTGGGTATCGGCTCTGCCCCGGAAGGAAACATCGCCTGCACGATATTTCGTTCGGGCATTTCGCGATTCCGGCGAGCGAACATCGCGCGGATGATTTCGAGCGAGGGTTCGTGCAGCACGAGTTGCGCGCCCAGCAGTTTTGCCAGAACGTCGCGGGTGAGGTCATCCAGCGTAGGTCCCAAGCCCCCGGTGACGAGCACGATTTCAGAGCGATCGACGGCGGTTCGCAACGCGCTGAGATTGGCTTCCAGGTCGTCGGCGACCGTGACATGAAAATGCACCGGAATTCCCACCGCCAGAAGCTCGAGCGACAGCCACTGGCTGTTGGTGTCGAGTTTGGCTCCAGTCGTGAGCTCCGTTCCGATCGAAAGAATTTCGGCATGCATAGGATTTTATGAATCATCCGGCGGTGGTGGGTCGGCCGGCGCGGCGCCCGATTCGTTCATACTGACGCCGTCGCGATCGCCGACGACCGAACACCGGCCAATTCGCGATAAAGCCCGGCGGTCTTCTCGACCATGGTGTCGATATTGTATTCTTCGATAACCAGTTGCCGCGCCTGCGACCCGATGGCCTGCGCGCGCGCCGGCTGCTCGAGAAGTTCGAGAATCCGCCGGGCGAGCGCCGCGCTGTCTCGCGGCGGAACGATCAGTCCGTTCCATCCGTCGCGGATCACGCCTGTTACGCCGCCCACTGCCGTGGCAATCACCGGCCGCGCCAGGGCCATGGCTTCGAGCATAACCGTTCCCAGCCCCTCCTGCAGCGACGGCAAACAGAAAATGTCGGTTGCCGCCAGCGAATCTGTAAAGCAGCGCAAAAACGGCACGAAGGTGACTTTGTCGGCGATCCCCAATTCGCGCGCGACGCGACGCAGGTTGGCCTCTTCGGGCCCGGCGCCCGCGACAAGAAATTCGACGTTATTGCGCACCTCGAGAACTTGCCGAGCAGCCCCAAGAAAATAGGGAAACCCTTTGATCGTTTCCAGGGGGCCGGCCGTCCCGATGACGGGCGTGTGTCCGAAGTCGAGAGAAATGGCGGCGTCAGTCTGGGGCGCCGTCTCGACGCCGCAGGGAATGACCGTCACCAGCTCAGGCGGCACTCGCAGGCGATCGAGAACGTCGTGCCGCACCGAGTCGCTGACGGCGATGATTCGGCGGCACCACTCGCGGTTGAGCCGCAGCTTGGCGTCCGGGGGCAGGTGCTGGTGCATGGTCACCAGGTATGGCCGCTGCAATTGCCGCGACAACCAGTTGCCGATCTTGAGCGCGCGGCGCGATTGAATATGAATCAAATGCGGTATGGGCCGCCGCGCCTGGTGCAGCACATACCTCAACAACAATTTCCCCAAAATGGGAGTGTTCAGGCGGCGAAACTCTTCGATTTGCAGGCGCGATCGCATTTGTCGATCGACCAGACCGGCGTCGGGGGTGACGACGCGCGCTCGAATGCCTTTTTCGGCAAGTCCAGCCGCCAGGCGCAACGTGTAGGCGCTGCTTCCTCGAACTTCGAATCGCCCGGCGAGCAACAGCACCTCCAGCTCGGATTCGCTCATCGCCGGCGACTCGGGTTGAATAATATTTCAGCGGCCGGAAGAGCGCGTCCGCGCCGCAGGCGGAGACAAGATCAAATTCAAAACGATTGCCTGCCGCAGACTTGCCGGGTTTCGCAACAATTCGCCGAAACGGTCGGCACGACCAGGCGCCGCGGCGCCGGAAGGCGCGGGGGTCTGCCGAGCCGAGGGCCCGGCTGTGACGGCCGGCCCCAAGTCTTGCGCGATTTTTTCTTCAACGCGCGGCGCGAGGCGCTGTTGCATATCTTGCGAGACGCGCTCGGTCATGTGCTGGGTGAGATGCTGCTTGACAGCGGTCCCGAGCGTTTCGCTCGTCGGTGCGTGTCGGGCGGCAATGTCTTCCCCCGGACGCGGACGCCGCGCCGACTTGCCTGGCGCGGCTGCGGTCGATCGGCGCTTGGCGGCAGCCGGCGGCGTCCCGATGGCAGGTTTGCCGACTCCCGCCGCGGGCCTCGGCGCCCCGCCTTTGCCGCGTTGTCCGCTGAGATCTTCGATAAAAATGCTGATCTCCTGCTGCAAACGCTCGTCGCGCGGCCGCACGGGCGGGCGCGGACGATTGGCCACAGGGGGACCCTTCTGATTCTTGTTCGAGAATAAATTGATCAACCAGCCGACAATCGTGATGAGCGCCACGATTCCGCCGATGATCGCGTCGTTGTCGGCCAGCACAGGCGCGAATGGTGCAATCCCCGGCATGTCGGCTTCCTTCGTGTCCAGACCAGAATTTCAACTGCGGGCCGCCAGATTGGCGCCGTCTCCCGCGATCGCCGATCGCATCTTTGTATCGGCTTGAACGTTATTCAACTCATTATAATCCATCAGCCCCAGCTTGCCTCCGCGGAAGGCCGCGGCGATGGCCTGCGGGACTTCGGCCTCGGCCAGCACGACTTTGGCGCGGCTTTCCTGGACCAGAGCCGACATTTCCTGCTCTCGGGCGGCCATTTCGGCGCGTTTTTGCTCGGCCTTGGCCTGCGCGACGCGAGTATCGGCCTCGGCCTGATCGGCCTGCAGCCGCGCGCCGATATTGTCGCCCACGTCAATATCGGCGATGTCGATGGAAACGATTTCGAAGGAGGTATGTTTCTCGAGGCCCAATTCGAGCACCGTCTCGGAAATCAACTCGGGGTTCTCGAGCACGAGCTTGTAAGAGCTCTGCTTGCCGATGGCTTGTACAATTCCCTGACCCACGCGGGCCACCACGGTTTCTTCGGTGGCGCCCCCCACGAGCTGCTCGAGATTCGTCCGCACGGTGACGCGCGCTCTGGCCCGCAGCTCGATGCCGTCGCCGCACACGGCACTCAGGGCTGCGTCAGGCCCTGATTTCGGATCCGGGCAGTCGATGACTTTGGGATACACGCTGGTCCGCACGGCGTCGAGGATGTTGCGGCCCGCCAGATCGATGGCTGCAGCCGTCTGCCAATCGAGGGGGATCTTCGCCCGATGCGCGGCGATGAGAGCCTGAATCACCTGGGGAACGTTGCCGTTGGCCAGAAAATGAGCTTCGAGCGCGCGTGTCGTAATGGGATAGAGCTCCGTCAGCCCGGCTTGCACGGCCATGATTTTCCCACGCACAATGACCGGCGTATTCACTTTGCGGAACGACATCATGATCAAGTCGATCAGGCCGATGCCGGCGCCCGTCATCTTGCATTGAATCCACAGCGAAAAGTACTTCATGAAGATCGCGAAGAACACGATCGCGCTCATCGCCAGGATCGCGGCGGCGACGAGGTAATATCCGGCGTCTGATTCGCCGCCGGCAGCCAGAACAAAAGAAGTCCGCAACATCGTCGAAGTCCCGCCCCTGGAAATGATTAGATCAGACATGACCGCTGTCGCATGTCCATATTGTCTTGGTACTGCTACGACAGATCAAAGTCAAGGGGCTGATCGTCGGCTGAGCGGCGCAGGCTGCCCGAGCTCGGTTCTGCCGCGGGCGCATTCGGGTCCAGCCTGCGGACGATGACGCTATTGGCGCGGGCCGCGATAACACGAATGGGCGTTCCGGCGTCGAGAATCACTCCTTCGCTCTGGCAATGGACTCGGTGACCGTCGATGCGCGCAAGGCCGGCCGGATTCAGTGCCGTCACGGTTTCCCCCGTTTTTCCCACCATTTGACGGTGCTTTTCCTCTTGCTCGACAAATGACGCCACCTCGTGAGGGGCGGGCGCCTCGAGGATCGCGCGTCGTCCCAGCGGCGTATTCGGCCAAATGTAAAAAGCGACGGCGACAACCACCGGCAGCAAAAACGCCGTTCCGCCGACAAAGCCCCAGAATGTGGCCTGACTGGTGCTCCACCAGGCGTGCCAGGCGCAGACGAGCGCCCCCAACAGGCTCAGCGTTGAAAGAACGCTGATAACTCCGCCGGAGGGAATAAAGACCTCGGCCACCAGCAAGGTCACGCCGACCGCGAGCAGCAAAAACGCCCAAATTGAGTAGTCCATTGTCCCTGTTACCGCGCAGAATGACAGCCGCTTTGCTAAGTCTAGTGTATCCGCTGTCGATGTTGAGGCAAGGGGGAGAGCATTCGGCCCCAATTCAATAAAACGAGCCCCCCGGCGGAAACGGGGGGCTCGTCGAAATGCAAGTGCGCTTGGCGTGAATCGGAGAGCGGCCGCGGCCGCGTTTGTCACGGCCGCGCGACGCTCCGATTCCTGCCGGGCAGAATCAACGGACTGGGACGTGGGTCCTGCGGGAATTCGGACCACTCCGTGACCTGCCTGCGCACTGCCGAATTGCGGGCTTCGGCCAGTTGCATTTCGCTCTTTTTCTTGCGTGGGGTTCGCGGCGACTTATCCGTCTTTGGCGCGGCGGCAATCGGCTGTGCCCGATCGTCGCTGTCTGCGGCCGCGGACGGCGATTCATGAACAGTTTCACTGACTTCGACGGACTTCGCCTCGGCCGCCGGTGCCGCGACAAGCGGGCGCTTGCGAAGAGGCTTCTCGCGAGGTTCGGGGGCCGACAACGAGCTGCCTACGTGCGTGTGTGGGCCTTCGGCCATAGCCAGCGCCGGCTCATCGAGGAACGGATCTTTCGCCGGGCTTTGTCCGCGAACGATCGGTTGAGCCTTTTCCGGTGGTCGCTGAATCTTCGCATCGGCGAACTGATGAACTTGCGGAGCCTCGCTCTCCAGGCCCCCCGACACGATCCAGTTGTGCCAGCGCCGTTCGAGGTCATCCACCCCGCGGTAACCGTAGTGAACCTGCAATGCTTTGTCCCAACCCTGTTCGTGAGCGTCTTCGAGAAATTTGAGGTATTGCTGGCGTCCTCCTTGCTGAACGAGCAACTCGGCCAATGAATATCCCTCGGCATACAAGGTCATCACATCCTGCATGTCCGACGGGTACTCCTTGATGTTCATCAGATTCTTGAGCGGGATTCGCCGACGGGTGTTGATCACTTGCCGGACCGTCAGCACCTGACGGCGTTTTTCTGACTCGTGTTCGGCGAGCGTGGCGGCCCCCTCGTCGGCCCAGCGCGGCAATGGGCGGCGGAAGTGGCAGGCAAAGATCGTGTGGCTGACTTCATGCGGAAGCACCGAATCGAGTATCCGCTCCAGCGAGCCTTGGATTTGCATGTCCCAATTGCAGACTTCGGCCGAGCCTTGTTTGTTGGGAAAAAACGAGAACGTCGTCGCTCCCCCGGCTCCCAGTTGCCCGACTTTAACTTTGACGGGGCATGGGGCCGCCCACCGAGGCAACTCGTAACCGACCCATTCCAGAGCCAGTTGCTTGCGATACTGCTCAGCGGCCTGAGCCACCCGCGTGGCGATTTCCGGCGTTGGGGCCGTCACAACGAAATTGGGAGTTCGCGAAGTTGCTCCCATCAAAATCGGAGCCAGGACGAACCCAAAAATTTGAGCCGACATGATTCGACTGAGGCGAACATTCATGTTCTGTGGTTCCTGATCGGGGATGTTTCTTTGGCTCAATCGCAGCCCATTCCACTTGGGTTTCATCCGTTAGCAAAGTCGGGGCCGAATCGCTCGCCCAACTGAATTTGGGCGGCCACGGATGAAGTCATCGCGTCGCAACTCATTTTCATGCTGAGACTAATGGCATCCGGGAATCAGCCGGGACGAATCGGTGCGATCGCGAGACGCCCGCCGGTGGCGTGTAAAAATTACAAAACTCCCGGTGCTGCCTTCGGCCGCAACCAATGACTGGGGAGATCGCCCTCCTGGTCCCCTCTCCCCTTCGAGGCTCCTTTGGGGGAGAGGAGTTGGGGAAGTGGATGCGGGCTGCGTCCGCGAGAAGACTCG